>ERZ724507.115-NODE-115-length-32708-cov-8.075583_pt1 | contig 32708 bp, 34 predicted proteins | sample MGYA00376040_ERZ724507 | MGnify/ENA primary metagenome ERZ724507 (study PRJEB28724, sample SAMN07190883) | activated sludge metagenome | isolation source: activated sludge of sewage treatment plant in Hong Hong | place: Hong Kong | collected 2016-03-17 ...
GCGTCCTCGTGCAGAGTTCGCCGCTGGCCGGCAGCCAGTATTACGCGGCTGGCGAGCAGTGGCAGCAGATGAGGGTTGGCGACCATCTCGACCTGATCCGCGAACCCGACAACCGCCACGACCGGCGGGCCATTCGCGTCGAATGGCGCGGCCACAAGCTCGGTTATGTGCCGCGCGCCGAGAACCGAGCGGTGGCGGCGGCGATGGATCAGGGGGACAAACTGGTGGCGCGCATCGCGAAGTTGACCGAACACGCCAATCCCTGGCGGCGGGTCGAGTTCGAGGTCTTCGTCGAACTGTGATGTAGAATGATCCAATTGCCCGCTCCAAGCCACCGCAAAAAATGGATCTGATAGCCCGCGTCGCCAGGCATTTCGAAGACAGCGCCCAGACCAAGCTCGATGCCGTCGAGGCGATGGCGGCGCCGGTCGCCGGCGCCATCGAGGCGCTGACCGCCTGCCTGATCAACGGCGGCAAGATTCTCGCCTGCGGCAACGGCGGTTCGGCCGCCGACGCGCAGCACTTTGCCGCCGAGCTGGTCGGTCGTTTCGAGGTAGAGCGTCAGGAACTGGCAGCCATTGCGCTGACCACCGACACGTCGATCCTGACCGCCGTCGGCAACGACTACTCGTTCAACCAGATTTTCGCCCGGCAGGTGCGTGCGCTCGGCCATGCTGGCGACGTTCTGCTGGCGATCTCCACTTCGGGCAACTCGGGCAACGTGATCGAGGCGATCCGCTCCGCGCACGAGGCGGCCATGGTCGTCGTCGCGCTGACCGGCAGGGGCGGCGGCCAGATTGGCGAAATGCTTAACGACGACGATATTCATCTTTGCGTGCCGGCCGACCGGACGGCGCGAATTCAGGAAACCCACCTGCTCGTCATCCATTGCCTGTGCGATGGTATCGACGCGCTGCTTCTTGGAGTCGAACAATGAAAAACCTCAAACTTGCCGTCGCCGTCACTGCTCTGGTCGCGGCCCTGCCCTTCCTCGCGGGCTGCGTGCCGGCAGTCATCGCCACCGGCGCCACGGTCGGCCTGATGTCCGCGCAGGATCGCCGCTCGACGGGGGTCCAGACAGATGACGAGGGTATCGAGTGGAAAGCGGCGCAGAGCGTTCCCGAGAGGTACTCCCAGGCATCCCATCTCAATTTCACCTCCTTCAACCAGCGCCTGCTGATCACCGGTGAGGTTCCCAGCGAGGAAGCCAAGAGCGTCATCGGCGAGCAGGCGGCCAGGGTTCTCGGCGTCAAGGAAGTGATCAATGAGGCCGTTGTCGGTCCCGCCTCCTCGCTGTCGGCGCGCAGCAACGACAGCTACATCACGTCGAAGGTCAAGGCCCGACTGGTCGACGAAAAGAACATTTCCGCCACCCACATCAAGGTGGTGACCGAGAACGGGATCGTCTACCTGATGGGCATCGTCACCGATCGTGAAGCCAAGGTCGCCGTCGCCGTGGCGCGAACTACTGAGGGCGTGCGCAAGGTCGTCAACGTCATGCAGGTTATGAGCGACGCAGAGATCAGTCGCCTGACCACCGTGCCTACCATGGGAACTTCCGCCCCGGCGCAACCGGCGCAACCGCCAGCGCAACCAGCGCCGGTCGAAAGCCGTTAGGCAAGGGACTAGACAAGTCCCGGGAGATCCGCCATGAATCTGGAAAAGGTTATCTTCGGCTTCTTCATCGTTCTGGCGGCGACGCTCAATTTCGGTTTCTTCATCGGCGACATCGACCGTCCTGAACTGCACCACGTCTACGAGCTGGCGGCCGCGCTGGTCGTCAGCCTGATCGCGACGGCGCTCAAGTTCGGCGACCGCACCCAGATCGGCGCCATCCACCTATCCACCAGCCTGGTCGCCGACCTCCAGTTGATCGCCGCCGCCATTACCTGGGCGGTCGCGGTCCACGTTACCGGCGATGGGATGACTGCCTCGGTCACCTCGAGCGTGGTTTCGCTGTCCGGCGGCGCGCTGTTCGCCAACATCGTCTCGGTCATCATCCTCATCATCGAAACCGTGATGCTGCGCCGCTAGCACCATGAACCCAGGGGCCGGCACCCGGCGTCGCGTGTGAACAGCGCCTTCTTCCTCGTCCTCCGGCGCATGCGGGCGCCGATCATCGTCCTCATCGTCATCTACGCGATATCTGTCTTCGGGCTGACGCTGGTGCCGGGGATTGATGGCGAAGGCAAGGTGGCGCCGCCGCTCAGCTTCTTCCACGCCTTCTATTTCATCAGCTATACGGCGACGACCATCGGCTTCGGTGAAATTCCAGCCGCCTTTTCCGATGCGCAGCGGCTGTGGGCCACCGTCTGCATCTACCTGACGGTGATCGGCTGGTCGTATTCCATCGTCACGCTGATTGCGCTGCTGCAGGACAAGGGCTTCCAGAACACGCTGACGGTTAACCGCTTCAGCCGCCGTGTCCGCCAGATCAAGGAGCCTTTCTACTTGGTCTGCGGCTGCGGCGAGACGGGGAACCTGATCTGCCGAACCTTCGACCGCATCGGTCATGCCTTCGTGGTGATCGAGAAGGACGAGCTGCGCGTGCAGGAACTCGACCTCCAGGACTTCAAGACCGATACGCCGGCCCTCGCGGCGGATGCCAGCATTCCGGACAACCTGCTGCGGGCTGGCCTCAAGCATCCGAAGTGCCGTGCCGTACTGGCGGTGACCAGCGACGAGCAGGCCAACCTGGCCATCGCCATCGCGGTGCGCCTCCTCAACCCGTCGATTTCTGTGATTGCCCAGGGCCGAACGCTGTCGGTGACGGCCAACATGGCTTCCTTCGGTACCGACCACATCATCAATCCATTCGCGCGCTTCTCCGAGCACCTGGCACTCGCCATCACCGCACCGGAGCGCTTCCGCCTGATCGAACTGCTCACCGCCCTGCCGGAAACGCCGCTGCCGGAAATCCACCGCCCGCCGCGCGGACGGTGGATTCTTTGCGGCTATGGCCGCTTTGGACGCCTGATCGCCGACCAGCTGATGCCCGCCGGAATCGAATTGACCATCATCGACCCGTCGTGCAATCCCGAGGAAATGGCGAACTCGATCAAGGGCTACGGCACCGAATCCGAATCCCTGCGCCAGGCCGGGATAGGCAGTGCCTGCGGAATCATCGCCGGCAGCGACAACGACGTGAACAACCTGTCGATCGCGGTGACCGCGGCGGAACTGAACCCCTCGCTGTTTGTCGTGGCGCGCCAGAACCACCACGTCAATTCCTCGCTGTTCGACGCCTACCGCGACGATTACACGATGGTGCCGAGCCGCATCATCGCCCAGGAATGCATCGCCATCCTGACGGCCCCAATGCTCGCCGCCTTCCTCAGCCTGCTGCGCGAGCGCGACGAGGCCTGGAGCAATGCCCTGGTCGCTCGCCTGCAGGTTTTGTGTCACGGTCTGACGCCGGCGATCTGGGGCCTGAAACTGAATATTTCGGAAGCCCAGGCCGTCTATCGTGCCCTGATGCAGGACCGGCGGATTGCACTGGGCGACATCCTGCGCGACGGAACCGACCGCAGCCAGCCCCTGCGCGCCATCACGCTGTTGATTCGCCGCGAAGACGAGATGATTCTGCTGCCCCCCGATGACTTTCTTCTTGCTCCCGGTGACGAACTACTCATCGCGAGTTCGCTGGCCGCCCGCCGCAATCTCGAACTCACGCTGTACCGGCCGAGTGAGCTCGATTACGTGTTGACCGGTCACGAGATCACCGGAAGCTGGGTCTGGAACTGGCTAACGGCCCGCCGCAAGGCCGGCCGACATCCATCGTGACACCAGACCCCTTATGTCCCCAAGAATCAACATGAAAGGATTATCAATGGACAAACTGCAATTCCTCGGCATTTCCGGCAGCCTGCGGCGCGCATCGACCAACAGCGGCCTGCTGCGCACCGCGGCAGCCCGTCTTCCCGCCGGCGTCACGCTGGAAATCGCCAGCCTCGCCGACATTCCCTTCTACAACGCCGACATCGGCGAAAAACCGGCCGCCGTGACCCGCGTCCTGGCGCAGATGGGTGCTGCCGACGCCATTGTCTTCGCCTGCCCGGAATACAACTACTCGCTGGCGCCGGCGCTCAAGAACATCCTCGACTGGGCTTCGCGCGAACCCGACAACGCGCTGCTTTCGGGCAAGCCGGCGGCCATCATGGGCGCCGGTGGCGGCATGGGCACCTCGCGCGCCCAGTATCACCTGCGCCAGGTCTGCGTCTTCCTCAACCTGCATCTGCTGAGCAAGCCGGAGGTGTTCTCCAACGCCTTTTCCGGCAGTTTCGACGCCGATGGCAACCTGACCGACGAAAAGATCGCTTCCCTGATCGGCAGCCAGATGCAGGCGCTAGCCGAGTGGACGCGCCGGATCAGGAGTTGACGCCAGCGGCCGGGGCCGCCAGCACGCGGCGCAGGCCGCGCATCAGCACGCCGAGAACGGGAAGCTTCATGTAAAGCTCCTCGGCCGCGTCCCAGTAATCGCGGTGGTAATTGACCTTGCCGGCGGTGTCGAATTTGAGGTGGGAAACGCCGCGGATGGCCTGCGTCTCGCCCCCGCCCCGACGTGCCGACCGGAAATTGAAGGTCCAGACCAACATGGCGCCGCCATCATCAACGACTTTTTCGCTAACGATGAAGCGCGGCTCGCCGACCTGCTCGAACATGTGGGCAAAGATGCGCTGGACGGCGGCGACCCCGTGCACCTCGTTGAACGGATCCTTGAAGTACGCATCGGCACTGTAGAACTCGGGAAAGCGGGCGACGCTTTCTGGCGACAGTCGGTGGAAGAATTCGATCAGGGCATCGAGGTTCATGTCAATTTCCGGTCAGGCGGCGGACGACGGGAAAATACAGGCCGTAGGGCAGCAGCGCGAGCAATTTCATGACGCGGGTGAAACGCTTCGGGTAGTGGATCTCGAATTTGCCCGTCTTCAGGCCGTCGACCGTGGCAAGCGCCGCTTCCCCGGGAGTCAGCAGGGCGGGCATGGCAAAATCGTTCCTGGCGGTGAGCTGCGTCGCAACGAAGCCGGGGTTGATGACCCAGACGCCGATCCCCCGCGGCGCGAGGTCGAGATGCAGACATTCGGCGAAGTGGATCAGCGCCGCCTTCCCCGGCCCGTAGGCCAGCGCCTTGGGCAGGCCGCGGTAGCCGGCGACACTGGCGACGAAGGCGATGCCGCCGCCGGCCTGCAGGTCAGGCAGTACCGTCGCGGCAAGGCGCATGGCAGCGTTGAAATTGACGGTAACGAGCTTCTCGGCGACCGCCAAGTCGAAGTCACCGGCGCGCATCGGCACGTAATCGCCGGCCAGGTAGATCACCAGATCGACGCCGCGCCAGGCCGCCAGCAGGGTCTTGCGCGCCCCCGCCAGGCTGGCCGTGTCGGTGGCGTCGCAAGGCAGCAGCAAGGCTCCGTCGATAGCGAGCGCGCGCAACTTGTCGACGCTGCGCGCAGAAAGCGCGACGCGCGCGCCGCGCCGCGCCAGTTCGCCGGCCAGCGCCGCGCCGATCCCGCTGGACGCGCCGACCAGCCAGACGCGCTTACCGGACCAGTCGACGATTTTTGGGTTCATCGCTTGACGAAGGTCAGGGTGACTTCACCGAGATTGAAGCCCCACTTGCTCATGTAGGAGCGGTTCAGCATCACTTTGTCATCCATCAGGAACATCCAGTCATCGAAATCGACGTTGTAGACCTTGCCGTCGACCGGCAGCGCCAGCACGTAGCGCCAGCGCAGCGCATTACCGGCGACCTCGCCGATCGCCTCGCCAATGACGTCGTCGGCGGTGCCGCGGAAAGTGCCGTCCGCCTGCTTGGTCAAGGTCCAGACGCGGCGCGAGGTGGTGCCGTCCGACCACTTGAAATGCTCGTCGAGGACGCCGGTATCGCCGGTCCACCGGGCGTCGATGACGACATGGAAGCGCTTCTGCACTTCGCCGGAGCGCCCCTGGAAAATGCCCCAGGCGTCGAGGGTGCCGTTCAGGTAGGTCTTGAGGTCGAGCGCCGGCTGTTCAGCGCGGTACTGTTCGACTCCCTTCGAGGCGCAGGCGGTCAGGCCAAGGGCGAAGGCGGCGGCAAGAACAAGTTTCATGTCAGATCTCCAGGGAATGGCGCCAGCGCCAGAGCAGAAGTCCGGCCAGCGCCTTGAAAGCAAGCGGCAAAAAGGCGTAGGCGAACGTCAGGGAAGCCAGTCCGTCGCCACCGCCCGGCACGTAGCCGAGCAAAGCCAGGAGCGGCAGCGCCAGCCCGGCGGCCAGAGCCAGGTTGAGCTTGGCAACGAAGTTCCAGACGCCGAAACAGGCGCCGGCCCGCCCCTGGCGCTCGCCGAGATCGGCGGCGATGGCGGCGGGCAAGGCCAGATCGGCACCGAGCGCCAGCCCGGAAGCGACACAGATGGCGGCGAACGGCCAGAGGTCGCCGCTGCCGAGCAGGCTGGCGCCGGCGAAGGCGATGATCGACAGGCCCATCGCCCCCAGCCAGGCATGAACACGGCCGAAGCGCGCCGACAAGTTGACCCAGAGCGGCAGCGAGGCGGCGCCGGCGAGAAAGTACAGGGCGAGCAGCGGGCCGCTCGCCCTTTCCAGTTGCAGCACGTCGGCAACGAAGAACAGGAACAGCGTCGCCGGCAGCGCGGCGGCGATGCCGTTGGCGACGAAGACGCCGAGCAGTCGCCGAAACACGCTGTCGTTCATGACTTGGCGCAGGCTGGGCAGCAGGGGCCGACTCGGCGCCTGCACCGGCTGCCCGGCGCCGACCCGGCTGAACGCCGTGGCGGCCGCGATCAGCAGCAGCGGCGGCAAGACCCACGAGAGGCGCCTGATGCCTTCGCCGAGATCGCTGGCCAGCAACGCCGGCAGGGCGGCGGCGAGGACGACGCCGACCAGCCCGAAACCCTCGCGTGCCGCAGTCAACCGGGTGCGCTGGGCGGAAGTGCTGCCGACATCGGCGCCCCAGGCCTGGTAAGCGACCGAGGCGGCCGAGAAGCCGAGGTAGGTCAGCGCCAGCGAGCCGGCCAGCCATGCCGCCGCATGGTCGACCGGCGGGTTGAGCAGGGCGACGAAGCCGGTGGCGAAGGGCACGAGGGCCAGCGCCACCATGGTCGGGCGCGATACGCGATCGGCGAGCCAGCCCAGCCATGGATCGATCCCGGCATCGAGCAGCCGCGTGCCGAGCAGGATGGCGCCGAGCAGCGCGAGTTCCATGCCGGCCACCTCGGCATAGAAGCGTGGCACATGAACATAGATCGGCAACGCCGCGAAGGCGAGCGGCAGGCCGAGCAATCCGTAGGCGAGAGTGCGGCCGCCGGTCATCGCCTCAGGCGTCCGGGCGCTTGAGTAGCGCGGCACGCAGATCGGGCGCGCTGGTTCTGGCATCGAGCCAGATGGCGAAGAAGGCCCGGGCAAAGGCCGGGTCGTCGATCGTCCCGATGCTGCGGTCATTGAAGAAAAAACGCGCGGCATCGGGAAGGTGTACGCCGAGGATGTGGTCACCGGGACGGACATCGGGAAAGATCCCGGCCATCTGTTCGCCCCAGCCCCTGAGTCGCGCCTCGTCGGCAACGCCGAGATTGCGGATCTCCTTGACGCTGGCGTCGGCGATGTCGCGCCCGCTGATGTTGCGCTTGTAGGTCAGCTTGAGCGCCAGCGGCGGGCGCAGCGGATCGTCGCCGCCGGCCCACAGCGTTGCCTCGTACACCAGGAAGCCGAAGCGGCGGAATTCCCCGCTGCCCCAGCGCCGCAAACCGGCGGTCGGCGTCTCCGGCCCGGTCGTCGCGAGGCTCGCCAGCGGCCAGGCGGCGAGGCCCAGCAGCAGGCGGCGCCTAGCGATGAGCAAGTTCGAAATGGACGACATCGATGTTCCCGGCGAGGAAACCTGCCTCGCAGTAGCAGAGATACAGGCGCCACAGGCGGCGAAAGTGCTCGTCGAAACCGAGCGCGGCGATCTGCGGCCAATTGGCCTCGAAGGCGCGGCGCCATTCGCCCAGCGTCCGCGCGTAATCGGCGCCGAACGCATATTCGCCGCGCACCGCCAGCCCCTGTCTCGCCGCGGCGGCCCGGAAGGCCGGGCGCGACGGCAGCATGCCGCCGGGGAAGACGTATTGCTGGATGAAGTCGGTGCCCTTGCGGTAGTCGGCGAACAGGTCGTCGCGGATGGTGATGCTCTGGACCACCGCCCGGCCGCCCGGCTTGAGCGCCTTGGCGACGGTCCGGAAGTAGCTCGGCCACCAGCGCTCGCCGACCGCCTCGAACATTTCGATCGAGACGATATGGTCGAACTGCTCGCTGGTGTCGCGGTAGTCCTGCAGCCGGAGATCGGCTTGCGGCGCCCGCTTCCGCGCCCATTCGAGCTGTGCCGGCGACAGGGTCAGGCCGGTGACCTGGAGTCCTTCCGCGACCGCGATCTCGGCGAAGCCGCCCCAGCCGCAGCCGATTTCGAGGACGCTCTGCCCCGGACTGGCCTGCAGGCGGCGCAGGATGCGGCGATACTTGGCGCGCTGTGCGGTTTCCAGGTCGCCGCCGTCGGTGGCACGGTAGATGGCCGCCGAATAGCTCATGGTGGGGTCGAGCCACAGCCGGTAGAAATCATTGCCGAGATCGTAGTGGGCCATGATGTTGCGCTTGCTGCCGGTCCGGCTGTTGCGGTTCAGCCAGTGACGCACGCGCGCCGCGAGCAGGTTGCGCCACGAACCGTAGACCGCCTTCCTGAGCACGTCCCGGTTCCGGGTCAGCAGCGTCAGCAATCCGGCGACGTCGGGCGAATCCCAGTGGCCGTCGAGATAGGCCTCGGCCAGTCCGATGTCGCCACGGGCCAGCACCTGACCGAACATCGCTTCATCATGCACCTGCAGGGTGACCCCGTGCTCGCCCGCCCCGAACAGGCGGCTCGACCCGTCGGGCAGGCGAACCTCGAGCATCCCGCCGGCAATCCGTTCGAGGAGCGTGAGAACCAGGTGGGTATCGCGGGCCGGACTGTCGCCGCCGCGCAGAATCATCGTGTTGTTCATTTGGGTGATTCCTGAAGGGGTTGCTGTTCATGGGACGGGTGCGCACCGACGAAAGGCACACCCTTGATCCAGAGCTTGAGGGCCTGCCAGTGGATGCGGAAGACGATGCCGGCGGTCAGCAGGGGCATGCGCAGGAAGGCGCCGAGCAGGGCGCGGGTGGACCAGGCCGTGGACTTGCCCGAAATCGAGGTCAGCAGCAACTCGCCCTCGGCGTCGTCGTAGTCGATGCGGACGACCAGACATTTGCGCTCGACAAAGAAACGGAAGCGGTAGCCGCCCTCGACTTCGCAGAACGGCGAGACGTGGAACGCCTTGCCTGCGGTGAGCGTTTGTCCCTCGCGCAGAGGCACGCCGTCGGGGTTGTGCAGCAGATAGCTGTGACGGCCGCCGAAGGTGTTGCTGACCTCGGCGAGAACGGCGATCAGGTCGCCGTCGCGGTTGCGGCAGAACCAGAAACTGACCGGGTTGAAGACGAAACCGAACACCCGCGGGAAGCACTGCAGGATGACCTCGCCGTCATCGGGCAAGCCGTGGCGGCGCAGCAATGCCTGGATCCAGGGCAGCAGCGGCGAGCCGTCGCGCGGCCCGTGGTCCTTCTGGTGGAAACTGAGCAGATTGTTGCGGTCGACCGAGAAAAATGGACCATTTCCAGCCGTCAGATCGGCCACCGGCAACTGCACGAAAAAGACCGGATAGGTGAAGGCATTGACCACCGGGCGCAGGCGCCGGTGCATCACCTGACCGATCAGAAGGCGAGGACGGGCAGGCATGGCGATCTCAGGCACTCGCCAGTTCGCGGACGAGCGCCGCCGCCTCGCCCTGCCACGGGGCGTGGATACCCATGGCGTTGGCGACGCGCAGGGCCGACTTGAGGCCATCTTCGTGGAAGCCGTAGCTGCCCCAGGCGCCCGCCAGCCAGATACCGTTCTCGCCCTGGATGTCGGCCAGTCGCTGCTGGGCGGCGATGGCCGGACCGTCGAAGATTGGGTGGGCATAGTCGAATTCGGCAAAGACCGTGGCCGGATCGGGCTCACGCGCCGGATTAAGCGTGACGACGACCGGCGTCGCGAACGGCAGCGGCTGCAGGCGGTTGATCAGGTAGGAAACCGCTACCGGCTGGTCGCCTGGCGTGCCGCTGCCGGCAGCGTAGTTCCAGGCCGACCACAGTTTCTCGTCACGCGGCAGCAGGGCGCGGTCGCTGTGCAGGACGGCGCGGTTGGGCTGATAGCGGATCGCCGCCAGCACTTCGCGCTGCGCGTCGCTGGCCGTGAAGCCGAGAATGGCGAGCGCCTGGTCGCTGTGGCAGGCCATCACCACCTGGTCGAAATGCTCGCTGCCGCCGGCGTGGGCCACGCGCAGTCCGGCGCCCTCGCGGGTCACGGCGTTCACCGGGCAGGCGAGGCGGATGTCGTCGAGCTGGTCGGCGATCCGGCGCACGTATTCGCGGCCGCCGCCCTTCACCGTGCGCCACAGTGGGCGGTCGAAGACCTGCAACAAGCCATGGTTCTGGCAGAAGCGGACAAAGGTGGCAAGCGGCGTGTCGAGCATCTGCCCGGTCGGGCACGACCAGATCGCGGCGGCCATCGGCAGCAGGTACCACTCCGAAAATGCCGACGAGTAGTGTCCTTCACGCAGGAAGTCGCGCAGGCTGCGCTGGTTGTCGGGGTGCGACAACAGCCAGGCGACACTCTCCCGGTTGAAGCGCAGGATATCGGAGAGCATGGTCCAGAACTGCGGACGCACCAGATTGCGCTTCTGTCCGAAGATGGTGGCCAGGTTACTGCCCGACCATTCGATGTCGGGGTTCTCCAGACTGACCGCGAAGGACATCTCGGTCTCGACGCTGTCGACACCGAGCAGTGCAAACAGCGCGATCAGGTTCGGGTAAGTCTTCTCGTTGAAGACCAGGAACCCGGTGTCGACCGGGTGCGTCTTGCCTTCGAGCGTGACGTCGACGGTGTTGGTGTGGCCGCCGAGGTAATTACCGGCCTCGAACAGGGTCACCTCGTGCCGGCGTCCGAGCAACCAGGCGGTGGCAAGGCCCGAGATGCCGGCGCCGACGACGGCGATGCGTTGTTTGTCTTTCATCGTGGCCTCTTATTCGTTGGAGCCGAAAAGTTCGGCGTAGGCCGAATGGTTGTGGATCGACTCGAAGTTCTCCGAGGCAACCTTCCATTCCGCGATGCGCGGCTCGCTCATCAGGCGCAGCGCAATGTCGCGCACCAGATCCTCTACGAATTTCGGGTTGTCGTAGGCGCGTTCGGTCACCCACTTTTCGTCGGGGCGCTTGAGCAGGCCGAAGACTTCACACGATGCCTCTTCCTCGGCCAGACGGACGAGTTCCTCGATCGCCATCGGCGAGCGCAGTTTCGCTTCCAGCGTGATGTGTGAGCGCTGATTGTGGGCGCCGTAATCGGAGATCTTCTTCGAGCAGGGGCACAGGCTGGTCACTGCCGCCGTCACGCGCAGGGTCAGCGTGGAGCGCTGCCCTTCCGGCCGGTCGATGATCAGCGTCGCGTCGTAGTCGAGCAGGCTTTCGACGCCCGACACGGGCGCGGTCTTGCGGATGAAGTAAGGGAAACTCATTTCGATGCGGCCGCTCGATGCATCGAGGCGGAGCAGCATCTCCTCGAGCATGGCGAACAGGCCTTCCTGCGTCAGCGCGCCGCGCCGGCCTTCGAGCAGTTCGACGAAGCGCGACATGTGGGTGCCCTTGACCTCGGGCGGCAGGCCGACGGTCATGGTCAGGTTGGCGACGGTATTCAGCATCTCGCCACTGGCGGCTTGCAGTTGCAGCGGGTAGCGCAGCCCCCTGACGCCGACGTTCTGGATGGCCAGGCGCCGGGTGTCGGCGGCCGACTGGACGTCGGGCAGGAAGAAATGTTCGGGTGCGTTCATGACACGGGCTCCTTGGGGTTGGGGCGGTCGTTCTATTTGAGAAGTTCGTCGATCTTCTTCAGCAGATCCCTGTCATCCGGCTTGGTGAAGCTGGAGTAGGCAAAGACCTGCGAGGCATCGCGATTGATCAGATACTTGTGGAAGTTCCACTTCGGCTTGCTGCCGGTGATTTCCGCCAGTTTCAGGTAGAAGGGGTTGGCGTCCCGGCCCTTGACCGTCGTCTTAGCGACCATCGGAAACTCGACGCCGTAGGTCAGGCGGCAAAAGTCGGCGATCTCCTTGTCGCTGCCGGGTTCCTGCTCGCCGAAGTCGTTGGACGGGAAGCCGAGCACGACCAGACCCTTGTCCTTGAGCCGGGCATAGAGCTTCTCCAACCCCTCGTATTGCGACGTGAATCCGCAAAAGCTAGCGGTATTGACCACCAGGATGACCTTGCCGGCGTACTGGCAGAGCGGCATCGGCTTTCCGTCCTGCAATGCGGGAAAGGTGTGGTTGAGCAAGGGCGGGCATTCCGCGGCGGACAACACCGGGACGACACCCAGCGTCAGCAGTCCGCCTACCAGCGCGCAGCATTTCAGTTTCTCGATCATGTTCAACCTTTCTAAGTTTTGTCATGGACAATTATTAATTTTGTCCGTACTATAGGCACCGAAATCAGCATTGTCAACGATTTGTCTAACATTTGTTCAGGACAATTATGAATACTCCGAGCTTCAGCATTGCCGCCGTCGAACGCGACACAGGTCTGTCCAAGGACGTACTGCGCGTCTGGGAGCGCCGCTACGGCTTTCCTGTCCCCGGCCGCGACGACCATGGCGAACGCGTCTATCCAGCCGAGCAGGTCGAACGCCTGCGGCTGGTCAAGCGCCTGATGGATGCCGGGCACCGGCCCGGAAAACTGCTTGCGACACCCACCGAGGAACTGAACGCGTTAGCCCCGCGGCGCTCGGAACCGCCGGGGGCGGCCTCCGGCGCCGACGCAGCCGCGGAACTCGGCGACCTGATAGCACTGATCAAGCAGCATGACGGCGCCGCTTACCAGCAGGCGATGCAGCAGCGGCTGGCCCGCCAGGGGCTGGAACGGTTTGTACAGGACACTGTCGCCCCGCTCACCCGCCACGTCGGGGAAGCGTGGGAGGAAGGCAGCATTGAGGTCTTCGAGGAGCATCTCTTTACCGAACTGACCAAGCGCCTCCTGCGCCAGGCGATCGCCACCCTGCCCGGGGGCATGCGCAGCCCGCGCATCGTCCTCACCAGCGTCCCGGACGAACCCCACGTCCTCGGCCTGCTGATGGCCGAAGCGTTGTTCGCGCTGGAGGGCGCCGAGTGCATCCCGCTCGGCACGCAGATGCCGCTCCTCGAAATCGCCCGCGCCGCCGCCGCCCATCGCGCCGACATCGTCGCCCTGTCGTTCTCGGTCGCCTTCCCGAAACGCCAGATTCCCGGCCTGCTGCAACAGTTGCGCACGGTCTTGCCAGCCGAGGTGGCATTGTGGGCCGGTGGTGGCGGCGTCAAGCGCCTGCCCGAAGTCGCGGGGGTGGAACTGCTCGTCTCGCTTGAGCGTTCGCTGGTGGCGCTCGAGGCGTGGCGACGGAAGCAGATGTAATCCTCCCCGCATGCGAAAACCCCAAGTCGCGCGCAAGACCCTATAGAATGGAAGCCTTCCTGAAGCCGCCGGCGACCTGGTCGAAGTGGACTATCCCGCACCCGAGTTCGAATCGAAAATCTGCCCTCCGGAGCAGTTGACCGCGCGCGTCGCCCGCCTGGCGCACCCTCTGGTATTCACCAACGGCTGCTTCGACATCGTGCACCGCGGCCACGTCACCTATCTCGGGCAGGCGGCAGCCCTCGGCGGCAGCATGGTGGTTGCGCTCAACTCCGATGCCTCGGTAAGGCGTCAGGGCAAGGGCGACGGGCGGCCGGTGAACACGCTCGCCGACCGCCTGGCGGTAATCGCCGCGCTCGGCTGCGTTTCCCTGGTTACCTGGTTCGACGAGGACACACCGCTTCGGCGCATCATCGAATGCCGCCCGGAAATCCTGGTCAAGGGCGGCGACTGGCCGCCGGAGAGGATTGTCGGCAGCAGGGAAGTGGCCGGCTGGGGTGGAACGGTACATTCGATCCCGTTCATCCATCAACGGTCGACGACCGCGCTGCTGGACAGAGTGCGCCGGGTCTAGCCATGGAGGTGACTCCGTGACGACCCTGTCCAGCGAAACACCGGCCGAGCAACTGCTGCAGGCGCATGAACGCGCCAAGATATTTCTCGTCATCGGCCTCCCGATCATGGCCGCCTACGGCATTGCCGCGCTGCGCGGCGGGAACTGGCCTCTGCTGGGACTGATCATCGCCAACGTCGTGATCATCTGCGGAAGCTATACGGCAATGCTGCGCGGGCACCTCCAGACCTGGATAGTCCGCCCCGGGATGGCAACCTATGCGGCGCTGGTCATCTACCTGGTTGCCTATTCCGGTGAAGAGCACAGCCATGCCCTGTGGTTCTTCTCTTTCCCGGTGGTCTCGGTGATGCTCCTGCCGCCACGCGAGGGCGCTGTCTGGTCATGCCTCGGCATCGCCGTCGCCACCGCCATCATGGTCCTGGGCGGCCCCGAAACCGGGACCGGTGCCTACTCTGAAGCGTTCGCCGCCCGTTTCGCGATCACCGCCATCCTGATTACCGGCGGCATGTTCTGGTCGGAGGTCGCGCTGCGTCGCTACCAGGAACAAACGAGGGCGCAGAGGAACGCCATCGAGGCCGAAAGCGCCCGCCTGAAAGCAGAGATCGCGCGGCGTGTCTCGCTCGAGGTCGACTTGCGCGTGCTGGCCTCGACCGACGCCTTGACCGGCCTCATCAACCGGCGCGCCTTCATGGACCGCTTCTCGCATGAACTGCTGCGCAGCCAGCGCCACGGCCCGGCGCCGACCTTGCTGATTCTCGACATCGATCACTTCAAGAAAATCAACGACAAGCATGGCCACCCGGCTGGCGATGCCGTACTTGCGCACCTCGCGCATCTGCTCAAGAGCAGCCTGCGCAACGTGGACATCGTCGCCCGCATCGGCGGCGAGGAATTTGCCGTCGTGCTGGTCGAAACCAATGCCGAAATGGGGCAACCGGTCATCGAACGCCTCCTCGACCGGATTCGGGAAACCACTGTGGTCCTGGCAGACGGAACACCGCTGCATTTTACCGCCAGCATCGGCAGCACTGAAATCCTCTGGGGTGACACCATCGACACGGCGATCCAGCGTGCCGACGAAGCCCTGTACACCGCCAAGAACGGTGGCCGCAACCGCCACTGCCAGCGCTAAGACGGCACTTTACAGGGTAACCTGGGCACCAAGCTCGACAACCCGGTTGCAAGGAATCCGGAAGAAGGCTGTCGGCGAACCGGCATTGCGGTACATGGCGACGAAGATCCGCTCCCGCCAAAAGGACATCTCCGAATGAAACCTGGGCAACAGCGTTTCGCGCCCGATGAAGTAGGTGGTGTCGAGCGCGTTGAACTCGAGGCCGGAATCCGCGCACAGCGTCAGGGCCAGCGGAATGTCGGGTTCATCCTTGAAACCGAAGTGAACGCTCACGCTCCAGAAGTTGTCGCGCAGTTTCCTGACCTTGACGCGGCTGCTGTCCGGCACCCAGGGAACATCGGAGAACTGGGCGGCAACAACCACCACCCGTTCGTGCAGCACCTTGTTGTGCATCAGGTTGTGCAGCAGCGCATGCGGCACCGCCCGGACATCGGCGTTCAGGAATACCGAGGTTCCGCCAACCCGGGTCGGCATCGACGCCGCGAGCGATTCGAGAAACATCGAAAGTTCGAGGCGTTCGCTCCTGATGCGCGCAGAGTGCAGCAGACGCCCCTCTTTCCAGGTCGCCATGGTGATGAAGATGGCGATGCCCACAACCGGCGGGAGCCAGCCCCCCGGTGAAACATTGAGGGTGTTCGCCACCAGGAAGACCAGTTCGATCGCCAGGAAGCTGCCGAACAGCCCGCCGGCCCTGCCCCATCCCCAGTGGCGAGCAATAACCACGGCGGCAAGCAGCGAGGTGACCATCAGTTCTCCACTCACCACAATTCCGTAGGGCGCAACGAGATTGTCCGAGCTCCCGAAGCCGAGGACGAGTATCGTCACTGCCAGCAACAACCCCCAGTTCACCGCCGGCAGATAGAATTGCCCCTTGTCGGCGGTGCGCTGAACTTCCATCCGCGGCATGAAGCCGAGCATCATCGCCTGACGGGTCAGCGACGAGGCGGCGGAGATCACCGCCTGCGCGGCAATCGCCGAAGCCGCCGTGGCCAGAGCGATCAGCGGGAAGAGCGCCCAGCCGGGCGCCGAAAGGAAGAAAGGACTCCTCGCCGCCGCCGCGTCGTCCAGCATCAACGCGCCCTGGCCAAGGTAATTGAGCGCGAGTGCCGGCAGAACGAGAAGGAACCACGCGCCACGGACAGACTTGTGGCCGAATTGGCCCATCCCGGAATGGAGCGCTTCGGCACCGGCCACCGCGAGCACCACGCCGCCCAGCGCAACCAGGGCCAGCAACTCGTGATCGCTCAGGAACCCGACGGCGTGCGCCGGGTTCACCGCCATCAGGATGCCCGGGTGCGCGACGATACCGTTCACCCCGAGCAGCGCCAGGGTGGCGAACCAGAGCAGCATCACCGGCCCGAAAAACCTGTCGACCACGGCGGTACCGTGACGCTGGACGTAGAACAGGAAGAACAGCACCGCCAGCGTGACCGGGATCACGACGGGTTCGAGCGCCGGGGAAGCGACCTGCAGACCCTCGACGGCGGAGAGAACCGAAATCGCCGGCGTGACCATTCCGCTGGCGAAGAACATCGCCGCGCCGACGATGCCGATAACCACGACCGCCCTCGCCTGTTTCGGCTTGCCGTTGACGGTGCGCAGCGCCAGCGTGATCAGCGCCATGATGCCGCCCTCGCCGGAATTGTCCACGCGCATCAGGAAGGTCGCGTACTTGACCGAAACGACGATGATCAGCGTCCAGAAAAACAGTGACAGGCTGCCGAGAATGTTCGCTTCGTTGACCGGAATCGGGTGGTTTCCGGCAAAAACCGCCTTCAGCGCATAGAGCGGGGCCGTCCCGATGGTGCCGAAAACAACGCCCAAGGCAGCCAGCGCCAGCACGGCCATTTGCTTGCCGGTTGCATCCCCGGAGTCGAAGTCACTACTGCTCATCATTCCCCCCTGGATCAACAACGCCCAGACCACCCGCCGTAATCCGGATCTGCCAGGCGACTCTAGGCGCTAACTGAAAATCCTGTGCGAGCGAACGGGTATGCGACAAACCCGTGGCCTTGCCATTCCAGCCCGGCCCCCTCGCGGGCAACGCGATGATTGTACTCGCTCGCTTCGCTCCGGGTCATCAAACCGGCGGTCGAAAGCAATTCGGAAGCCAAAAAGACTGCGTCGCCCACCACTTCCCCGGTCCGGCGCGGTTGCAACGCCACGGACCGGCAGCCCCGATCGTTTCGCAACCAGCGCCTTCGGGAAACCGGCTAGCGGCCTGGCGGAAGATCTTCCGGAAAGAGATCGCGCAGGCGCCGCAAGTCCTCCTCGCGGTCGACGTCCCACAGAGGCGGAAACTCGCTCCAGCGCCAGCCGATTTCCGACAGACGTTCGCGGGTCTGGGCCATCACCTTTCCGCTACCCCAGTCAATGTCGGCGAACACCCGCCGCGACGGCCGGCGCATGCCGATCAGCACATAGCCGCCGTCCTCGGCGGGAACCACCGTCGCATCATCCTGATCCAGACTGGCGGCGGCCCGCCTAAGCAGTCCGGGAGTCAGCACCGGGCAATCGGTCCCGACCACAAGCACCCCCACCGGCGCCGGCGAACCGGCAACGGCGGCATGCATCCTCGCCCCCAGGTCGCCAGGCGCTTGCCGGCGCAGGACGACCTGCCCGCGATTGCGGCAAGCCGAGAATTCAGGATGGCCGACAGCCGGCGCGCACCACAGCGTCACCGGTCCGACGTCGGCGGCTAGGGCGGTGGTCACCATGCGCTGCAATAACCAACGCTGCAACGCCGCCGCCCCTTCAGCGCCAAGATGGGGAATCAGCCGCGTCTTGGCGAGACCGGGCACGGGCGCCTTGGCCAGGATCGCCAGCCCGGTCCGGTTCCCGCGCTCAGCGTTCATCGGGACTATAGCCATACTCACGGGCGAGATCGGCCGGGCTGGCGCCGAAATGGAAACGCAGGCGCAGCCGCCACATCATCAGGATGGTGCGCAGCAGGCCATTCTTCTCCCAGCGCCGTCCGGACGTCGTCACCTTGTCCCTGAGGCAGGCCGGCCAGGCGAGCACGCGCAACTCGCGCGACAGGACGATGTCCTCCATCAGTGCGATCTCCGGGAAGCCGCCGATGCGCCGGAACGCCTCGCGCGTGACGAAAATGGCCTGATCGCCGGTGGCGATTCCGGTCAGGCGCGAGCGCAAGTTCATCATCCGGGCGACCAGACCCAAACCATGCAGCGATCCGTCGATTCTCACGTCGAAGCGTCCCCAGGTCGCCCCGCTTGCCAGGGCATCGGCGACGGCCGTCAATGCCGCTGCCGGCAGGCAGGTATCGGCGTGCAGGAACAGAAACGCATTACCCCTGGCCGTCGCCGCCCCGGCGTTCATCTGCCGGCCGCGCCCCCGGTCCGCCAAGATGATGCGGTCAGCCAGTCCCCCGGCGAGACGCTGCGTATCGTCCACGCTGCCACCGTCGACGACGATGATTTCGGCGCCCGTCCGGCGAAAATCCTGAAGCCCTTCAAGCGACCGCACAATGCCGCGGGCTTCGTTCAACACCGGGATGATGATCGAGATGCCTTGGCCGCTCATCGGACTCCCCGCCTCATGATCCCGGATCCGCAACACCCGGGCCCAGCCATGAGCAGGCGCGCTTCACTCCGGCGCTCGCCACTGGGGCGTCGATTTGCCACTGCCAACACAAAATCGGGGTTTTTGTCAGGTCGACCGCAACCGGGCGTCCCAACAGGGCCATGCTCTTGTCGGCGTGCGCCTCGATTGGTCGAGAAATTGAATTACCTCCGACGCCAGGTGTGGAAACATTCAACCCAGGCCAGCAGGCGTTCCGGCGCATGCGCCTTCTTCCAGTTGCCGGCCACGTATTTGTTGGCTTCGGCCAGGGTCGGGTAGATGTGGATGGTACCGAGGATCCGGTTCAGGCCGATGCCCTGCTTCATCGCCAGCACATATTCGGCGATCAGGTCACCGGCGTGCTCGCCGACGATGGTGACACCGAGGATCCGGTCCTTGCCGGGCACCGTCAGCACCTTGATCAGGCCGTGCGCTTCGCCGTCGGCGATGGCGCGGTCGAGATCGTCGATGCCGTAGGTCGTCACTTCGCAGGGAATGCCTTTTTCCCTCGCCTCCAGTTCGTTCAGGCCAACGCGGGCAACTTCGGGTTCGACGAAGGTGGCCCAGGGCATCACCGAGTAATCGGCCTTGAATTTCCGCAACGGGTCGAAAAGCGCGTTGACCGCGGCATACCAGGCCTGATGCGCCGCGGCATGGGTGAACTGGAAAGGGCCAGCGACATCGCCGGCGGCGTAGATGTTCGGGTAGCTGGTTTGCAGGAATTCGTTGGTGTCGACGGTGCGGCCGGTCGGGATGCCCAACTCCTCGAGGCCGAATCCCGTCAGGTTGGCGGCACGGCCGACGGCGACCAGCACGGCATCGAAGGCAATGCGGACCTCCTGTCCCTGATTGTCGGCGATCAGGATCTTCTCACCGTTGTCGATGACGAATCGCGTGGCGCGGTGATCGACCAGCACGGCGATGCCCTCGGCGCGGAAACGCCGGGCGACCATTTCCGATATTTCGGGGTCCTCGCGGATCAGGATGCGCGGCGCCATCTCCAACTGCGTCACCCGGGCGCCGAAACGGGCAAAGGCCTGGGTCAGTTCGCAACCGATCGGGCCGCCGCCGAGGACGACAAGCCGCCGCGGCAGCTCGCGCAGTTCCCAGACGTTGTCCGAAGTCAGGTAACCGACTTCCTCGATGCCCGGGATCGGCGGAACGAAGGGGCGGGCGCCGGTGGCGATGACGATGCTGCGCGTCGTCAGCCGCTGCGTATCGCCATGGTCGCGGGTTACTTCGACTTCCCACGGCGAGACGATCCTGGCCGAGCCGCGCACGACATCGACGCCGAGGCCGCTGTAGCGCTCGGCCGAGTCGTGCGGCTCTATCGTCCTGATCACCGTTTGCACCCGTTCCATGACGTCGGCGAAGTCGAAGTCGGCGCGCGCCGAGGCGATGCCGAACTCCTCCGAACGCGCCATGTGCGACAGCAGCCTGGCCGAGCGGATCAGCGCCTTCGACGGGACGCAGCCGGTATTGAGGCAGTCACCGCCCAGCTTGTGCCTTTCGACCAGCGTCACCCTGGCCTTGACGGCGGCTCCGATGTAGGCAGTCACCAGCCCGGCGCTGCCGCCGCCGATGACGACGATATTGCGGTCGAAGCGCACCGGCTTCTGCCATTTGGCGTAGAACCGGTTGCGGCGGATCACCTCGACGATCCGGCGGGCAATCAGCGGAAAGATGCCAAGCAGCGCAAACGATCCCAACAGCGCCGGCGACAGGATGCCGGAGAGCGATTCGAGCTTGCCCAGTTGCGTGCCGGCATTGACGTAGACCACCGTACCGGCCAGCATGCCGATCTGGCTAACCCAATAGAAGGTCCGCGCCTTCATGCCGGTCAGTCCGAACAGCAGGTTGATCAGGAAGAAGGGGAAGACCGGCACCAGACGCAGGGTGAACAGGTAGAAGGCGCCCTCGCGACGGACACCTTGATCGATGGCCGCTAGGCGCTGACCAAAGCGATTCTCCACCCAGTCGCGGAGCAGGAAACGCGACATCAGGAAAGCCAGCGTGGCGCCGATGGTCGACGCGAAGGACACGATCAGCGTTCCCCACAACAACCCGAATACCGCGCCGCCGGCCAGCGTCAGCAAGGCGGCACCGGGCAGCGACAGCGCCGTCGCCACCACATAAACGAGAAAATAGGTGGCGATGCTCAACAACGGTTGCGCCGCCTGAAAGCCCTGGATCGCCGCCTGCTGTTCCTTGAGCGTCCGTAGATTGAGGTACTGCCCGAGATCGAAGGCGAAGAACGCGGCAATAGCCACCCCTGCGGTCAAAGCCAGCGCCAGCTTGCGAAATTGCATGAGTTGCTTCCTGAAAAGTCACCGGGGATTGTAGAACCCCTGCATGCCCATTAGTCGGCGGGGTTGCTCGATTCCTTACAGTTGGGCGTCGATTTCGACATCTGTTCGGGCATCGCGGAAGCGTTGCATGGTCTCGAAAGTTCCGGCTGGAACACTCTTTGAATGCCTGTCCGTCAGTGTAGTAGACGCCCTTGGTCTCGGTCTCTTGTCGTTTTGCGTGTCCAACGCATCCGAGTTCAACGGCAGCTAACTTCTGACGCAGGAGACCTTCAGCGCTGTCAGGAATCGGACTGCGGATCGGCCACTGCTGCCATTGGCGTTCTGCGCCACCAGCGGCTGCAATGCGCAGGTCAGCAGCCGTAGGCGTTGAATTCGGCCCGAATGAGCGGTTGGAACTCAAGGCTACTGCCGCACACGACCCGCTCTGCCGGTCGCGCCGTCGGAGGTTTAACGGCAGCAATCTGAGCGTAGCAGTCGATTAACGACGTTGCTTAGGGGCAGCACGTCGAACCTCTCGGACCTGGTGCAGGACGGTCTCCTGCGGCCGATCAACCGCGAGTTCGGCAAGGCTTTTGCCCCAATCTCGCGGATTGTCGGGGCGGGAAGTAAACGTCGCCTTCGATGCCGGTTGCGCCGACCCCGCGACGGTGCCCCGTCTCAGTACCACGCCCCTGCATCGCTACACGAGGCGCCCAGTGTGCGCCGCGATGACATCATCAAGACGCCCGGCACCCTGAGATGACTGAACATCAAGCGTTCTGAGCCCTCCAATCAGGGTTGTGCAAAGCACCCTGAGCACCCGCTCTCAGTTCAGAACCTCGAACTCCATGATGTTGAAGTTCGACTGGGTGACGCTGTCGCCGAAGCAGATCCAGCCGCGGCCGCGCAACGGGACCTCCTCGCGCTTCAATACGATCTCAGGCTCGCCGTCAAACAACACGAACGTCCCGTTCGTACTCTGATCTATCAGTACGAACTTGTCCCGGCGCCACTCGATCCGCGCATGGCGGCGTGAGGTTCGCTTGCCGCTCACCACGACCTCACAGACGTCGTCGCGCCCGACGGCGATGCCCCCTCGGTTCGCGTCGAGTATGATCTGCACGCCACGGTACTGAAGCAGGAGCCGGGTCGAGAAGGCTGCCGGGCGCGGGAGGTCCTCCGCGATGACAGTCACATCACCCTGTTCCTGCCAGATGATCTCGAAGATGCGGATCTCCTCCAGCTTGCCCTTGACATTGAGGCTGTCCAGGGCACGCGAGGCCTTACGCAGTGCGGGCGGTAGAGCGGCGATGGTGTCGGCAGTAGTCAAGATCTGTTCGGGTTTCGCCAGCGCGGTCACGCCCGCCGCGGTGTTCACGGTGTCGCCGAAGTAGTCGCTGCCCTCTTCCAAGACCGGCCCATGATGAAAACCTACCCGGATGCAGAGCTTGACCCCCGCGACGAGCGGAAGGTTGTCAACCTTCATGTGTATCGCGCATGCCGCGTGCATCGCAGCCGTGGGAGTGTCGAAGGCTGCCATTACGCCGTCGCCCATGGACTTGACGATGCGCCCGTGCAACGCCAGCGTCGCTTCGCGCATGCAGGTCAGACACGTCTCGACCGCGCGCAGCGCCTGGGCATCGCCCAGCTTTTCGTAAAGGGGCGTGCTTCCGGCTACGTCGGCAAACAGCACGCACAAGGTTCTACGCTCGGTGGTCATTGACCTGCCTGGTTCAGTGGTTCGTCGGTTACGATTGCGCTCAAGTCGTACTTGGTAATGATACCGCAGATCTATGCTGACTTCATTTCTACGCCTGTGAACGATCCGCGACGAATCCGGCTGACTCGCGATCGGAGGAGGAGGTTTTTCGGCCGGCAGAATTGCCGACCGCCCTCCGGCTGGGCGCTCGCGCCCGCGCCGCGACTCGCTGGACCCTAAGTATGCCGAAATCTGAACGCAACACAATAACGGGGCGCTACGCGCCAGAACAACCTCAAGAACCTTTCGCTCGACACCCTGCTCACCGAGCTGATCGTCGTTACCGGGGTGTCGGGTTCGGGCAGTCGACACTGGTGAAGCACATGCTCTATGCCGCATTGCGCAAGAGCAAGGGTAAATCGACCGACGCCCCGGGCGCCCACCGGGCGCTGCGACGCCAGGACCTCGTCGCTGACGACGTCCTCGTCGATCAGTCGCACATCGGCAAGACCGCGCGCTCGAATCGCGCCCGCTATGGCAGGCTTCGACGCCATCCTCAAGGTGTATGCTCAGCAACCCCTTGCCAAGGAGCGCAAGCACAGCGCTGATGTCAGCAACGTGGGCGAGACCTGCCATTCAAAGGCAAAAACGCCACTGGTAGCGGTGGCCGATGTCCTGAAGTAGGTCATCTGGCAGGTTTCGGAGCGGAACCGCCGCTCGTGGCCGTCAGTACACGCACACGTTATCGCTCCCAAGAGCCATCGCTGCTCTTCCCATCCTTTGGTGAATTACCGCTGCCGCGCTTGCAGTCACAAGCGCGCTGCCAGTGAAATCCTGACTCAGGCGGCGGCTGACAACTTGCTCGGGCGAATCAAGCTTTCGGCGGGGATGCCGAATTCTTCATGCAGCCGCCAGATCATGTTGAGGGTCAAGGGGCGCTTGCGGGCGAGGATTTCGTAGACCCGGTTCAGGCGGCCAATGGCCGGCACCAAGTCCTTCGGGGTCAGCCCCCCTTGCTCCATACGGAACTTGATGGCCTCGACCGGATCGGGCAGGTCGATGGGAAAGTTCTTGGCCTCATACGCCTCAACCAGGGTCAGCAACACTTCGAAGCGATCCCCATCAGGCGTGCCGGGTTCGGGTTCGTCGTCGAAATACGCCGACACCGCACGCAATGCGTCCTTGTAGTCGGCCTTGGTGCGAATCGGGCGAATTTCCATGTCAGTGCTCCATCTCAACGGTTTCGGCATCAATCGCATCGTACTCGCCATGCGTGCCAACGAACTTCACGTACACGGCCTGGTAGCGGTATGCCACCGAGACCACCAGACGATAGTCATTGCCCTTGATGTTGAAGACAACCCGGCGGTTCTTTAGAACGCTGGCGCTGCGGTATTGATCCTTGATATCCGCTGGCTGGCGCCATGTCGCCTTCTTTACTTCATCCACCCACGATTTCAAAGGCTGCTCAGCATCCCGATTGTTTTCCCAGAAGGCTCGCACGTGGCTGACGGCAATGATTCGCATGGGACAAAGTATAGTCCCAATATGGGATGCTACCAATATCCCATCGCGCTTCGCAGAACAATCGGGCTCCGATCAACAACCAGGGTATCTGTGATCGAAACTAGCCGCTACATTGCTGACGGAAGTAGCGAGCGAGTCGAACGGCCGGAATGGCGGAACTCCCACCAAATACTGATGCATGTCGACCAGCGGCTGCATGTTCAGAGAGCCGCCATCAGTCACGGAATGACCTGCATATCGGGAAGGTTTGGATGGCGGGTCTGATTTCCGGATACCATTTTGAACACTCCGCCGAGCCATGTGCGCGGCGCCGTTGTCCAAGAAGTTCTGGAAACCCAACACATGCAAGCAGCAACAGGCCCTGTACCGAGAGATATCGTGCTGATCAGCGGCGAACAAAGCCATGTCGGCGTGCTTCACACGTTCGCCAAGAAGCAGATTCCCGGTGCGCGCCATTGCCGTGACGAAGTGGTCGGCATAGCCAATGAGTCGCGCAAGGTGCCGTGCCGCAACCGGCCTCCGGTGGCCCATGATGCCTCGTCGATCAATATCGGTTCGAAGCCGCGATTGACGGGCGTTGCCGGGGCCGCCGGGTGTGGCGTGTCGGGCAGGCCGATACGCCGTTTCAGCCAGCGCTGGCTGGCGTTGCGAACGGACGCGCCATGAATTTCGAACAGTTCGTTCTGAACAACGAGACGGCGATCAGGCTGGGGTTCTTTTTCGGCATCTTCGCGGTGATTGCGCTCTGGGAAACACTGGCGCCGCGGCGTGCACTTACTGTCTCCAAGGTCCTGCGCTGGAGCAGCAACCTCGGTCTGGTGGCGCTCAACACTGCCCTGTTGCGGCTGATCTTTCCGCTGGCCGGCGCCGGCATGGCGGCTTTCTGTGCCGACCGGGGCTGGGGCCTGCTCAATCACTTTGCCGTGCCGTGGCTGCTCGCCATCCCGCTGGCCGTGATCGCCATGGATTTCGTCATCTGGCTGCAGCACGTCATGGTGCATGCGGTACCGGCCCTCTGGCGCCTGCACCGGGTACATCACGCCGACCTTGACTATGACCTGACGACAGGGGCGCGCTTTCATCCGTTCGAGATCGTCCTGTCGATGCTGATCAAGTTCGCCACCATCGTCGTGCTGGGCGCACCGGTCGTCGCCGTGGTCATTTTCGAGGTCGTGCTGAACGGCATGGCCATGTTCAACCACGGCAACATCGGGCTGCCGGCCGGCCTCGACCGGGCAATGCGCTGGTTTGTCGTGACGCCGGACATGCATCGGGTGCATCACTCGATCGAAGACGACGAGAGCAACTCCAATTTCGGCTTCAACCTCAGTTGCTGGGACCGCCTGTTCGGCACCTACCGCGACCAGTCGCGTGCCGGCCAGCTCGGCATGACGATCGGCATTCGCGATCATCGGGAAGCGCGCGAAGTGGCGCGTCTCGACGGCATGCTGCTGTTGCCCTTCCGTGGGCAGATCAACGACTACGCGATCAATCGCCGCAGCTACCCCGACCAGAGCGCGACCGCCAGGAAATAGGCGGCAGGGGAAACGCGCCGCGAGGCGGCTGCCCGGCCCTGCCGCTACTTCTTGCCCCAGATCGCCGCCACCCGCGCATCGCGGCCGCAAACGGTGCGGTAGTAGCTGTAACGCAGCGGGTTCTTCTTGTAGTAGTCCTGATGGTATTCCTCGGCGCGCCAGAAGGTGGTGGCAGGGGCCAGTTCGGTGTAGATGTTCCTGAACCGCCCGCTCGCCAGCAGTGCGTTACGGCTGGCTTCGGCGACCTCGCGTTCGCCTTCGTTCTGCCAGTAGATGCCGCTGCGGTAGGGTGTCCCGGTGTCGCAGAACTGGCGGTCCTTGACTGTCGGGTCGATATGGCGCCAGAAGTATTCGACCAGTTGCCCGTAGCTGATCTTCTCCGGGTCATAGTGGACCTTGACGGCTTCGGCATGCCCGGTGTTGCCATGGCTCACGCTTTCGTAGCTCGGGTTTTCCGTCCAGCCGGCGGTGTAACCGGATTCGACCTCAAGTACGCCGTGCAGCTTTTCGAAGTCCTGTTCCACGCACCAGAAGCAGCCGCCGGCAAAGATCGCGGTGGCCCCGGGGCCGCTGTATGACGGCGTCGGTTCCAACTGCCGCGACTGGGCATGGACGGTGACCGCGAGAACGGCGATGGCTGCGGTCAACGGCAGAATACGGCCGGTTTTCATGTCCGCAACTCCGGCAAGGCGGCGCCCTGAACCACGAAGGCAAGGGCGACCCCGTTGTTGCAGTAACGCTTGCCGGTCGGTTTGGGGCCATCGTTGAAGACGTGCCCCTGGTGACCGCCGCAGCGCGAGCAATGGTATTCGGTGCGCGGATAGATCAGCTTGAAATCTGTCGAGGTACCCAGGGCGCCGGCGATCGGCTGCCAGAAACTCGGCCAGCCGGTGCCGCTATCGTACTTGTGCGCGCTATCGAACAGCGGCTGGTTGCAGGCGGCACAGATGTAGGTGCCGGCCCGCTTCTCGTCATTCAAGGGACTGCTGCCGGCACGCTCGGTGCCTTCCTCGAAGAGCACCTTGAAAGCCTCGGGCGAGACCAGCTTGCGCCATTCATCGCGCGACCTGGTCACGGGGAAACCGGCGGTGGCGCCACCAGCGCCGAAGGGGAAGGCGCTGGCAGCCAGCAGCCCGGTCATGTGGAAGATCCAGTTGCGACGGTTCATCTTTTTTCTCCTGGGCAATGCTCGGCGCACTTTGCGGCGAGTCCAGTATCGGGTGTTCCTGGTGATTAGTCGGACCAGCCACGGTATTCCTTACAGGAAAGATGCGCCTTTCGCCATCAGGCATTCTCCGGGCGGATGGGACCGATAATGTGGGATCGGGATTTCACCGGCGCTGCCGCACCTGGAATTGTCGGCTCACGGCATTGCCACCGACTTTGCCTGGCCAGCGACCTGGTCCGCCACGAGGGCGCCGCCGCAACTGCTGCCCTGACCGGCCGTACAGCCGTAGCAGTGATCGGCGACGCGGATCCGGCGACCGTAAAGGTCTACGTCGAGGAGATCCGAGAGGTAGACCGGCCTTGCCGCCTTGCTTCCCCCCAGTGGCAGTCCAAGCATCTGGTTGAAATCGCAATCGAACACCTGGCCCTGCCAACTGACGGAAAGCAGTGTCCTGCACATCACGCCTTCGAGGTTTTCGGGCTTCGCGGCGCTCCTCAGCAACTGCATGTAGTCGGCAAATTCGTTGCGCGACAACAACTGGCTGCCGAAGCGCTGGATCGGCATGTTGGTGAGTACATACAACTGGTTGAAGACGACGCCGTGGCGCTTTGCCAGTTGTTCCTTGTAGGCCTGTTCCAGTTGCCTCTGGTCGGGCGGCAGGCTGGGGCCGAGCGGGTTATAGACCAGGTTCAGAATGCGGCCACTTTCCGGCAGGCCGTAGCCCAGGGAATTCAGGCGGCGCAAACCTTCGAGACTGGCCTGGAAAACCCCTTCGCCGCGCTGCTTGTCGACGTTTTCCTCGAGATAGCAGGGCAGCGAGGCCGTGATCTCGACAGCGCTGTCGGCCAGAAAGGCCGCCAGCGTCTCGTGGCCCGGTTCGCCCAGGATCGTCAGGTTGCAGCGGTCGATGACGCGCAGCCCCATCGCCCTGGCGGCAACGACCAGGCGTCGAAAGTTCGGATTCATCTCCGGGGCGCCGCCGGTCAGGTCCAGCGTCCGGATGCCGTGCCTGCCGGCAAACGCCAGCAGCGTTTCCATCGTCGCCCAACTCATTTCCTCGGTGCGCTTCGGGCTGGCCGCGACATGACAATGGAAGCACGACTGGTTGCAGCGGTAGCCAAGGTTGGCCTGGAGCGTTTCCGGTTTTCCGCGCGCGATCGCCGGGAAGTCGGTCCTGACCAGCAACGGGAAGGTATCAAGCATCGTTGTTCTCGTGGAAAGCCTTCTCCCTTAGTCGCGCTAGCGCCGGATTTGTTACACCGCGCAAGAAAAAAGTCCGGCGCAACGGGCTTGAACAAGAAAAAATCCCCGGCAGCCAGAAGCTTGCCGGGGATTTGCGCGCAAGGGATGCCAGCGCGATTTCAGAACGGAATGTCGTCGCCCAGGTCATCGAATGCCGGTTTCGGCTTGTTCCTAGCGGGCGACGGCGCATAATCGGCCGGCTCGCTGTCGTAACCGCCTGATGACGCCGGCGCGCCCATCCCCTGACGCGAGCCGAGCATTCGCATTTCGTCACCGCGAATCTCCGTGGTGTAACGTTCCTGGCCTTCCTTGTCGGTCCACTTGCGGGTGCGGATGCTCCCCTCGACATAAACCTGCGAGCCTTTCTTTAGGTACTGCCCGGCGATTTCCGCGAGCTTGCCGAAGAAGGAGATGCGATGCCATTCGGTCGCCTCCTTCTTCTCGCCGGTGGCCTTGTCCTTCCAGGTCTCGCTTGTGGCGACAGTGATGTTGCACAGCGCCTCGCCGCTTGCGGTGTAGCGGACTTCGGGATCCTTGCCGAGATTGCCGATGATAATCGCCTTGTTGACCGATGCCATGCCGATATGCCTCCTAGATGGATTGTGTGGCGACTGCAGCCTCGCGCCGTCGCGGAAAATTCATTGAGCCAGCCACCACCAGCCAGAGCAGCGCCAGTCCGGCACAGGCGGCGAAGACGGCATTATCGCCGAAATTCTGCGCGATATATCCGCCCGCCGCGCCGCCGACGAACAGCCCGATCGCCTGGGTCGTGTTGTAGACGCCAAGCGCCGCGCCTTTGGCGGCCGCCGGCGCGGTGCGCGAGACCAGCGACGGCAGCGAGGCTTCGAGAACATTGAAGCCGACAAAGAATAGCGTCAGCCACAAGGCCAGCGTCCACAGGCTCTGACCGAAGAACAGCAGACCCAACTGGACGACGACCAGCAGCGCGATGGCACCGCGGAAAACCGGCGGCATCCGGTCCTTGCGTTCGGCGGCGATGATCGCCGGAACCATGATGACGAACGATGCCAGTACCGCGGGCAGATAGACTTTCCAGTGCTCGGTCGCGGCCAGGCGGCCATGGTCGACCAGCGCGTGCGGCAGGACGACGAACATCGCCATCTGCATCATGTGCAGCACGAAGATGCCGACATTGAGCCGGAACAGGTCGGCGTCGCGGAGCACCCGGCGCAAAGGCAGCTTGTCATGGCCGTGGCGTGGCGGCGCCGTGGGCACGACCTTGAGCAGCAGCACGATCGCCAGCAGGGCGAGAACGCCAGTCAGGACGAACAGCCCGCCCATTCCGATCCAGCCGTAAAGCACCGGCGCACCGACCAGCGACAGCGCGAAGACGAGTCCGATCGACGAGCCGATCATCGCCATGACCTTGGTCCGGTGCTCGTCGCGGGTGAGATCGGCAGCCAGCGCGGTGACCGCCGCCGAGATCGCGCCAGCCCCCTGGAGCACGCGGCCGGCGATGATCCAGTTCATGTCCGGGGCCCAGGCAGCGACGAAACTGCCGAAGGCGAAGATCAGCAGACCGATGACAATAACCAGTTTGCGCCCCCAGAGGTCGGAGGCGATGCCGTAGGGAATCTGGAAGACCGCCTGGGTCAGGCCGTAGGCGCCCAGCGCAAAACCGACCAGTGCGAGGTTCTCGCCGCCAGGAAGCGTCTTCGCGTAAACCGCGAACACCGGCAGGATGAGAAACAGTCCCAGCATGCGCAGGCCGAAGATGGCCGCCAGCGACGCACCGGCGCGGCGTTCTTGCGGACTCATCCGGTCAGCGGCGGGAATCGACATCGGGAGAAAGCCTTTGGTGCAATGCAGCGAAAGGTGAAATAGTAGCAGGTTTGTACACCATCCCGGCGACACCCCGACGCCCGGGCAGCGGCCGCGACATGCAGGCGCCATGCCGGCTGCGCTACACTGGCGGCCGACCTCAACCCGAGTCCCCGCCATGCGCCTCCTGCCCCCGCTTCTCCTGGCCTTCGTCGCCGGTTGTGCCACCATCGTCGGCACTCTCCAGCTCGACGATCGTTACGGCCCACCGGATCCGGCGCGCTTTGATCGTCCGCCGCAGCCGGGCGCCGGGGCGCCGGACTATTGGAAGGAGGTGCGGCCCCTGCTCGACCAGCGCTGCGTCTCCTGTCACGCCTGCTACGACTCCCCGTGTCAGCTCAATCTGACCAGCTATGCCGGCCTGACCCGCGGCGCCAACCCGAAGATCGTCTATTCCAGCGTGCGCCTGATCGCCGACGAGCCGACGCGGCTCGGCTTCGATGCCCTGACCAATGCCGGCTGGCGGAAAAAGGGCTTTCACCCGGTCCTCAACGAGCGCGAGCAGACGCCGGAGGCCAACCGCGACGGCGGCGTGATGTACCGCATGCTTGCCCTCAAGCAGTCGCACCCGGGACCAGACCGCGGGCCACTGACCGACCGCGATCTCGATTTTTCGCTGGACCGCGAGCAAACCTGCGCCCGCGCCGAAAACTTCGACGACTACGCCGGCAAGCACCCGGAACGCGGCATGCCCTTCGGCCTGCCCCAATTGACGAAAACCGAGCATCGGACCCTGGCGCGCTGGCTGGAGGCGGGGGCGCCCTACACGCCGCCAGCGCCGCTGCCGGCCGACGTCCTGGCGCAGGTCACCGACTGGGAGGCTTTCCTGAGCGGCGACAGCCTGCGCGAGCAACTGGTCGCCCGCTACATCTACGAGCACTGGTACATCGGCCAGCTCCATTTCACGGAAGCGCCGGGACGCTACTTCCAGCTCGTCCGCAGCCGGACGCCGCCGGGCCAGCCGATCGACCTGATCGCGACGCGCCGCCCCTACGACGACCCTGGGGTGCCGCGCGTCTACTACCGCCTGCGCTACACCGAGGCGACGCAGGTGGAAAAGACCTTCATGCCCCTGCAACTCGACGCCGCCCGCATGGAGCGCGTGCGCCAGTGGTTCTTCGCCGCCGCCTACCCGGTCGACGCCCTGCCGGGCTATCTGCCGACGCAGGCCTCCAACCCGTTCGCCACCTTCCGCGCGCTGCCGGTCGAGGCGCGCTATCGCTTCATGCTCGACGACGCGCAGTTCACCATGATGGGCTTCATGAAGGGGCCGGTCTGCCGCGGCCAGGTCGCGCTCAACGTGATCAACGACCTGTTCTGGGTCGCTTTCCTGGCGCCGGACAGCGGCGAAACCCGGACGGCGACCGCCCTGCTCGACACCGACATCATCAACCTGCAACTGCCGGCCGAGCACGAAAGCACGGCCGGGCTCCTGGCCTGGCGCGATTATTCGCGTCTGGAAAAACGCTACCTCGAAACGAAGAGCCAGCTCGTCGGCGAGTTGAAGAAGAGCGAACTGCCGCAGCTCACCAGCCTGTGGGATGGCGACGGCCAGAATCCGAACGCCGCGCTGACCGTCTTCCGCCATTTCGACAACGCCTCGGTGACCCGCGGCTACGTCGGTGAACGGCCGCAGACCATGCTGGTCATCGGCTACCCGCTGTTCGAGCGCATGCACTACCTGCTGCTCGCCGGCTACGACGTCTACGGCAACATCGGCCACCAGCTGGCGACCCGGCTCTACATGGATTTCCTGCGCATGGAGGGCGAGCTCAATTTTCTCGCCTTTCTGCCGCTCAAGGATCGCCAGCCGGTCCTCGACTTCTGGTACCGCGGCCGCAAGGAACAGACCGACCGCTACTTCGCCGACGCCGCCGTCTATTTTCCGCGCGAAACCGGCATCCATTACCGCACCGGCGATCACCTCGGCGAGCTTTACCGGGCCATGGCCCAGCGCATGGCGCCACTGCGCGACCTGGCGCTCGACTGGAAGAAGACCGGCCTGACCCCGGCGGAAGTCGACCAGATGCGGCGGCTCTCGAAGATCCGCGGCATTCCGGCGTCGGTGATGCCCGAGCTGAGCCTCCTGCTGCTGCGCCGGCCGGGCGAGCGCCTGCAGATCGTTTCGCTGGTCCGCAACAGCGCGCACAGCAACGTTTCGCAGATGTTCGACGAGGAGGAACGGCGGCGACCGAAGGAGGACACGCTGCTGGCGCTGGACGGCATGATCGGCGCCTATCCCAACGCCTTCTTTGCGGTCGACCCCGAAAAACTGCCCGAATTCGTCGATGCCGTTGCCCGCCTGGGCGATGAAGCCGGGCTGGTGAAGCTGACCGACCGCTTCGGCGTGCGCCGCAGCGACCCGCGCTTCTGGCCGCTGAGCGACGCAGTGCATGCCGAATGGCGGCGCACGGCGCCGCGCGAGGCGGCGATTCTCGACTACAGCCGCCTCGAAAACCACTGATCAGCCCCGGCCGGCGCGGGCTTCCTTGCGCAGGGAAGCCCACACCGAGGCGCCGATGATGACCGCGACGACGGCCAGCGAGAAGCCGACCGGGATCTTGTAGAGGTCGATCAGCAGCATCTTGACGCCGATGAACATGAGCACGATGGCCA
>ERZ724507.116-NODE-116-length-32681-cov-5.558971_pt1 | contig 32681 bp, 25 predicted proteins | sample MGYA00376040_ERZ724507 | MGnify/ENA primary metagenome ERZ724507 (study PRJEB28724, sample SAMN07190883) | activated sludge metagenome | isolation source: activated sludge of sewage treatment plant in Hong Hong | place: Hong Kong | collected 2016-03-17 ...
GGCTATTAACCTAAACACGCTTTCCAGGCGTGCGACTTAAACCACTCATCCATCCCTCCGTGGTTAGCCGACAATTGTACTGTGCCGCACAGAAAATTCACGCCCTCGCGTTTCGCTTTATTCATAAATGCATATGAACTAATTTCAAATCGACGCGTTAGCGGTCCGGCGCGGGTGCCTAGCATCGTTGCATGTCCGACCTGCTCGCAAATATCCATCTGCCACTCATCGGTCTGCTGATCGGCATCATCGTTGGGCTGACCGGCGTCGGTGGCGGCTCTCTGATGACCCCAATTCTGGTTGGTGGGCTCGGGGTTCCCCCGGCAATAGCCGTTGGCACTGATCTCCTCTTCGCGGCGATTACCAAGTCGTTCGGTGCGCTGGCCCACTGGCGCGTCGGCAACGTTGCCAAACGATTGCTGACCCTATTGATCATTGCCAGCTTGAGTGGCGCCGGGATCGCCTTCGCATTTGTGCATGGGCTGAAGCCCAACATCGACTCACTCAATCGCGTGATTCGTACTGCACTTGGTTTCGCACTATTCGTCACCGCCCTCGCACTGCTCCTCCGGCCTTGGCTACTGAGCTTCCGACGTGCCCACGCCGGTAACGAGCCAGCACATGACATCACGCGCTCACAGCGTCTGTGGCCGACGGTGGTGCTAGGTTTCGCGATCGGCTCTGTGGTCACGCTGTCGTCGGTCGGCGCAGGCGCCATAGGCGTCACCGCCCTGCTGCTCCTGCATCCGGCGCTGCCAATTACGCGGATCGTGGGCACCGACATCGCCTACGCCGTGCCGCTGACAGCAGCTGCGGGGCTCGCCCACGCCAGCGTTGGTCACCTTGACATCGCGCTGCTCGCCGCGCTGCTGGTAGGTTCCGTGCCCGGCATTCTGATTGGCGCGCGCCTTTCGAAACGCGTCCCCGAAGTCGCCACCCGCAGCCTGCTCGTCGGGGCACTGGGTTTTGCCGGCGTCAAACTGGTCGCCTAGTCATAGTGCTTTGCTCCCGCAGGCTCCCCAACAAGAGATCATGAACCAACAATCCCTACCCGCCACCACCAAACCGTGGTACCGGCGACCACAGGCCGTCGCGTGCCCCGATCAGTTCGGTGCGCTGTTGGCGGATAGCGTTGCCACCCTGCATCGCGCAGCAACGCACTTTCCCTGCGCGCTGGCCAGCAGCCTGTCGGCCGAGGATATGGTGCTCTTCCATCTCATCCAGCGCGAACGACTGCCGATCGGTACTTTCGCGCTCGACACCGGTCGCCTGCCGCAGGCGACACTCGAATTGTGGAGTACGGTTGAGTCGCATTACGGCGCAAGCATTGAGCGCATCGTTCCGACAGGGACTCGTCTGGCCGCCTTGAAAGCGGCACAGGACGGCAGCGCGATCTATGAAAGCAAAGCCGCGCGCGAACTCTGCTGCACCGTACGCAAGACCGAACCGCTGCGCGCTGCACTCGCGGGCAAGCGTGCCTGGGTGACCGGCCTGCGTCGCGCACAAAGTGCCGGCCGCGCCCATGTGCCGCATCAGGAACATGATGCCGGCTTTGGCCTTGAGAAGTTCAACCCGCTCGCCGACTGGACTGACGAGGCGCTGTGGTACTTCATTGACCTCGAAAACATCCCCGTCAGCCCGCTCTACGACAGGGGCTACGCCAGCATAGGCTGCGATCCCTGCACGCGCCCCATCCGCTTTGACGAACACCCGCGCGCGGGGCGCTGGTGGTGGGAGGCTGCTGTCTCCGGCACCGCTACCGAATGTGGCATCCACGTAGTGCACAAGACATCCACAGATCAACCTGCCAATCAGTCCTCCAGGGTACCCGCATGACTGCTCGCGACGCATTTCTCAACTCCGCCGCCGAGATAGACCACGGTCTCGCTGCTGGCCGCCCGGTCCACAGCAATGCTCATCTCGACTGGCTGGAGGACGAGGCGATCAGCATCCTGCGTGAGGTGTTCGGCAGCTTCGAACGCCCGGCGATCCTCTGTTCCTGCGGCAAGGATTCTCTAGTGGTATTGCATCTCGCAATGAAGGCCGCAGCACCCGGCAAACTGCCAGTGCCGATCGTGCACATTGATACCGGGCACAATTTCCCGGAGGTGATTGCGTTCCGTGAGCACCTGGTGCAGAAACATGGATTCAATCTGATCGTCGGCCATCTCGACGATTCGATCGCGAAAGGAACGATCCGCCTCGCACATCCACTGGAAAGTCGCAACCCCTACCAGACCATTACGCTGCTCGAAACGATTGAGGCCAATCGCTTCGATGCCATGGTGGGTGGCGCCCGCCGTGACGAGGAAAAGGCACGCGCCAAGGAACGTGTGTTTTCGCACCGCGACAGCTTTGGTCAATGGCAGCCGCGAGCGCAGCGACCAGAGCTATGGAATCTCTACAACACCCGCATCGCACAAGGAGAACACTTCCGCGTGTTCCCCATTTCCAACTGGACCGAGCTGGACGTGTGGAACTACATCGCACGCGAAAACATTGAGCTGCCGTCGATCTACTACACACATCAGCGTGAAGTGATCGAACGTAACGGCTTGCTGGTGCCGGTCACCGACATTACGCCGCCACGCACGGGTGAGACTGTCGTCACCCGTGATGTCCGTTTCCGTACCGTCGGCGACATCTCCTGCACCTGCCCGGTAGCGAGCACGGCGGCAACGGCGGACGAGGTCATTCTGGAAACCATCACCGCCACCGCATCGGAACGTGGCGCAACACGCATGGACGACCGCGCCAACGACGCTGCAATGGAGCGACGCAAGAAGGAAGGCTACTTCTAGAGTCGCACGTCCGTCACACCGCACAGATTACAAATAATGAATACGCCCTCCTCCTCTCACGACATTCACAACCGCCCGCTCCGCTTCATCACCTGCGGCAGCGTTGATGACGGCAAGAGCACCCTGATTGGCCGCCTGCTGTATGACAGCAAGGCGCTGATGGTTGACCAGCTCGATGCGCTAGGCCGCGCGCGCGGTGCTCAGAGCCGCAACGGGCAAGTTGACCTGTCACTCGTCACCGACGGGCTGGAGGCCGAGCGTGAACAAGGCATCACGATAGACGTGGCCTACCGTTACTTCGCCACGCCGAAGCGCAAGTTCATCATCGCCGACGCACCGGGGCACGAGCAGTACACGCGCAACATGGTCACCGGCGCTTCAAAGAGCGACGTAGCTGTAGTGCTGATCGATGTCACCAAGCTCGACTTCACGCAGGAACGCGTTGCACTTTTGCCGCAAACCAAGCGCCATACGGCGCTGGCCGGCCTGCTGCGTTTGCAGCACATCGTGGTGGCCGTCAACAAGATGGACGCCATCGGCTTTGACGCGACCAAGTTCGAGCGCGTCGTCCGTGCATTCGGTGAACTCACAGCTTCGCTTGAGATCGTGTCGTTCACTGCGATTCCGCTTTCCGCACTGGAGGGCGACGGCGTCGTCGCGCACACCGAGCGCACCGCATGGTTCCAGGGACCGGCCTTGCTGCCACACCTTGAATCGCTGGCGTTGGTGGAAGGCCACGCGGGTAGCCACGCGCACATCGCTGTGCAATGGGTCACTCGCGATAACAACGATGATCATGTGCGCTGGGTGACTGGCGACGTTGCCGAAGCGGCGATTGCCGTGGGCGATGAGATTCGCGTATTCCCGAGCGGCGCCAGCGCAGTTGTCGCAGCCATCCGCACCGGTCGCGGCACGGTTCAACAGGCTCTGCCCGGTGAAGCAGTCGCCGTGCGCTTCGACCGTCAGGTTGACGTGGCGCGGGGCGACTGGATCGTTGCTGGGTCCGCCGCTGAAACCAGCGCGCCCCGCCAGCGCGCTCAGGCAACGCTCGCATGGCTGGACACTGCACCGCTCACGGTGGGCCGACGCTACGTCGTCCGCCACGGTTCGCGCTGGTTGCCCGCGCGGGTCACTGCAATTTCTTCCCGTCTCGACTTGCAGGCTGGCGAATGGCGTGACGTGGGGACCACCGACGCCGAGGACGATTGGGCCGCCGAGCCCGCACTTGCGCCCACCGTGAACGCCAACGATCTGGTGCGGGCCGAGGTTGAATTCGCGCAACCCTTGCCGCTCGCTGCGTTCGCCGAAAGCACCACGCTCGGTTCGTTCGTGCTGGTTGATCCGGGCACCAATGCGACGGCCGCAGCGGGAATGATCGCAGCGTAGCGTCCGCCGTTGCCGCGCGCAACCGTCGGAAACACGGGGGCTTGGATGGCCGGACCATGCTTCAGCTTTTTTTCTCAAACCACGACTACAAAGGGCCTGACACCGAATTTGTCGTAAAGTCGACAATAGGCGAAAAGCGGCCGTAGGCCCCACGCAGACGCCGTTTTTCAATCAAGCTGTATGTTCAATCGCTTGATGATGCCACCCCACTTCTTCATGTCGGCGTCCAGCATCGACTTGAACGATGCAGCGGTACCGCCGCCAGGCGCCATGCCGGCGTTGACGATGCGTTCCTTCACGCCTGCATCGGCCAGGGCCGCGTTGACGTCGGCGTTGATCTTGGCCACCACGTCGGCCGGCAGCGAGGAAGGCCCGAACAGCCCGTTCCAGGCAACAGCCTCAAAGTCCTTGATACCGCTCTCCGCAATGCTCGGCAGGTCCTTCAATGATTCAAAACGGCCCTTGCTGGTCACTGCGATCTGACGAATCTTGCCGCTCTGCACATGCGGCGCAATGCCGGAAGCCACCGCAAACAGCAGTTGCGTGTCGCCGTTCGCCGTCGACAGCGCGGCTGGGGGCGAACCGTTGAACGGAATGTGCTGCGCGTCAATCCCCGCCTCGGTTTTGAACAGCTCCATCGCCAGATGTGACGACGAGCCGTTGCCGACGCTGGCATAGGACAGTTTGCCGGGGTTGGCCTTAGCGTAGGCAACCAGCTCCGCGACGTTCTTCACCGGCAGATTGCCGTTCACCGCCAGCACGTTCGGCTGCGTGGTGGTGATGACGATGGGCACCAGGTCCTTGCTGACGTCGTATGGCATCTTCTTGTAAAGGAAGGGGCCATACGCCGTCGGGCCAGGGAAGCCGATGACCAGCGTGTGGTTGTCGGTCGACTTCGCGGCGACATCCACACCGATCGTGCCCCCCGCGCCGGGCTTCGGGTCGACGATCACCGGCTGGCCCCACTTGTCCTTGAGCTTGTCGCTCAGCAAACGCGCCACGATGTCCAGCGACGAGCCGCCGGGCGCCGGTACCACTATGCGAACAGGTTTCGTTGGCCAGCTCTGCGCGTGGGCAGGCGCGCTGCCAAGAGTGAATGCTGACGACAGCGTCACAGCGACGGCAGCGGTGGTGGTGATGATCGATTTCATGGGCGATGCCTCCAGATACAGCCAATGGGTTGCCGCAAGCGTAGCGCATGCGCCCGGAGTGTCCGGATGACTGCTATGCAAGCGCAGATCGCGACAAGATCAGCGCGGCGACAAATCAAACAGGCTGGTGGCTTCGAGATCGAGCACTTCCGCGTTGTGAGCGTTGTAAAGCTGCCAGCGCCAGCGCAACACGCCGAGCTCCGGGCGCTTTTCCGAGCGGCGGCATTCAATCACGGTGGCGCGCAGGCGCAGCGCGTCGCCCGGTCGCACCGGATGCAGCCATTTCACGTAGGCAAGGCCCGGCGACGCAAACGATTCCGAGCCATGCAAGGCTGCATCCGCCGCCAGTCGCATGGCAATGCCACAGGTGTGCCAGCCGCTGGCGATCAGTCCGCCAAATCGTCCCTTCGCAGCGGCCTCGGGATCGGTATGAAACCACTGTGGGTCGTAGGCTTTGGCGAAGCTCAGCACTTCCGCCTCGTCAACAACATACGGGCCTGCCTCAATCACCTGCCCGACCGCAAAGTCTGCGAATTTCATGCGATTGCTTTCATGCGTGCAGGTCCGGCCGCGCTGCTGCGGTCACGCGCACTGCTGTCACCTTGAACCCGGGGATCTTGCCGAATGGGTCCAGCGCGCTGCCGGTCAGCTTGTTGGCAGCGGCTTCCCAATAGGCGAACGGGATGAACAACTGGCCGCGCTGCACGCTCGATTCCACCGCCACACGCGCGTTCACTTCTCCGTGATGAGACGTCACGCAGATGGCGTCGCCATCGCACAGACCTGCGTCTGCGGCGTCGTCGGGATGCATGTTGAATAGTGGCTCTGGCGCCAGCGCCTCCAGCGTTTGTGCGCGGCGTGTCATCGCGCCTCCGTGCCAGTGCTGCAGGATGCGGCCCGTCGCCAGTACAAAGGGATAGTCGGCACTGACTTGCTCGACGCTTGGTGCGAAGCGCGTCGCCATCAGTGAAGCGCGGCCGTCGCTAGTCGGAAAGTGATCGACAAACACTACGGCCTCACCCGGCGCATCTTCACGCATCGCGGGTGTCACGACGGCTTCTTCGCTACGCAGGCGCGACCAGGAAACACCGGTGAGTGGCGCCATGACCGAGCGCATTTCTTCATACACCCGCGCCACCGGAGTCTCTGTCGCCGCGTTTCCGTCACCATCGGCATCGCGCCAATAGCCCCAGTCGAGTCCTAGACGACGGCCAATCTGTTCAATTGCCCACAAGTCCTGTCGCGCACTGCCCGGAGGTGTCAGCGCTGGTCGCCCGACCTGAATCAGGCGATCGGTGTTGGTGTAACTGCCCCATTTCTCGGCATGCGCGGAGGCTGGGAGGATCACGTCGGCAAGGATCGCCGTTTCGGTCGGGAAGATGTCCTGCACCACCAGATGCTTGAGCTTGGCCAGCGCTGCACGCGCATGATCAAGATCGGGGTCGGACATCGCCGGGTTTTCGCCTTCGATGTACATGCCGCGCACTGTGCCAGCGTGGATGGCATTCATCACCTCGACGACCGTGAGGCCAGGCTTGTCGCCGATCGGTACGCCCCACAGCGCTTCGAAATGCTCCCGCGCGGCAGTGTTGCTCACACGCTGGTAGTTCGGCAGCATCATCGGTATCAGGCCAGCGTCGGACGCGCCCTGCACATTGTTTTGCCCGCGCAGCGGATGCAGGCCGGTGCCAGCGCGACCAATCTGTCCGGTCGTCATCGCCAGCGAGATCAGGCAACGCGCATTGTCGGTGCCGTGCACATGCTGACTGATGCCCATGCCCCAGAGGATCATCGACGCTTTCGACGTCGCGTAGGCGTGCGCCACAGCGCGGATGGTTTCCGCGTCAATGCCGCAGATCTCGGCCATGCGCTCGGGCGTTGCCTCCTCCACCGCTGCCTTCAGCGCTTCGAATCCATTGACGCGGGACGCAATGAACTCCGGATCGGTCAAACCGTCGTGGATGATCACGTGCAGCAGGCCGTTGAGCAACGCCACGTCCGTATCCGGGCGGAACTGCAGGTGCCAGTGGGCGAAACGTGCGAGCGGCGTCTGGCGAGGGTCGGCGAGCACCAGTTTCGCACCGCGCTTGATCGCATTTTTGATCCAGCTCGCAGCCACCGGATGATTGGAGCTCGGGTTGGCACCAATCAAAAAAATCAGTTCCGAATGCGCCACATCCTCCACCGGATTGCTCACCGAGCCGGAGCCGATGCCTTCCAGCAGCGCCGCGACCGAGCTGGCATGGCACAGCCGCGTACAGTGATCGACATTGTTGCTGCGGAAGCCCTGTCGCACCAACTTCTGAAACAGGTAAGCCTCTTCGTTGCTGCCCTTGGCCGAGCCGAATCCGGCGAGCGCAGATGGCGCGCCCACAGGCGCTGCGTCACGCAACTCTCGCAATCCGTTCGCAGCAAAGTCCAGCGCCTCGTCCCAACTAGCCTCGCGAAACAAGGCCGACAACACCACCTCGCCGCGCTTGACGCGCTCAATGTCTGCAGCATTCTTTGCAGTACCCTCACGGCGAATCAGCGGCACGGTGAGCCGCTCGTCGTGCCGTACATAGTCGAAGCCGTAACGTCCCTTGACGCACAGTCGGCCGTGGTTGGCCGGGCCGTCGCGTCCGGTCACAAAGTGGATGGCCTCGGCGCCAGATGCGTCAGCGCCGACGTGATAGGTGAGCTGGCAACCCACCCCGCAATACGGGCACACCGAATCCACCTCGCGGGCCACTGGCTGCATTCCCGCCGCTTTGGCCGGCATCAGCGCCCCTGTCGGGCAGGCTTGCACGCACTCGCCGCAGGCTACGCATGACGAATGGCCCATCAATGCGTCGGCATCAAACACGATCTTTGCGTGCGCGCCACGGTACGCGAGGCCGATCACATCGTTGACCTGCTCGTCACGGCAGGCACGCAGGCAGCGGGTGCACTGGATGCAGGCATCGAGATTCACCGTCATCGCCGGATGCGACGCGTCAGTCGAGTCGCCCTTGCGTGCCGGCAAACGCCCCGAGCGCGCGCCGGTCTCGCGCGCCCAACGGCTTAGCTCCGACTGCGGCGTCAGGGTGTCGGTGGCCTTGCCTGCGTCGCTCATCAGGAGCTCAAGCACCATTGCACGAGCCTTGGTCGCGCGCTCGCCGGCGGTGTTCACCTTCATGCCGTCGGCGGCGGCCCGGCAACAGGACGCGGCCAGCACGCGTTCGCCCTCAACCTCCACCATGCAGGCACGGCAGTTGCCGGCTGGCGTCAGGCCCGGGGTGTGACACAGATGCGGAAGTGGTTTGCCGTTGCGCAACGCGACGTCCCACAGCGATTCACCCGCGTTGAACGCGACGGGCTGACCATCCAGCGTGAGTTGGCCGCTCATACCAGCTCCTGCGGAAAATACCTGATCACACAGTCCACCGGATTCGGCGCCGCCTGCCCGAGGCCGCAGATCGACGCATCGCGCATGACTTGCGACAGTTCACCGAGCAGGGCTTTGTCCCAGTGGTCATCTGCGATCAGTTGGCCCGCCTTGGTGGTGCCGGCGCGACACGGCGTGCACTGCCCGCAGCTCTCATGCTCGAAGAACGCCATCAGATTACGCGCTGCATCCGTCACTCGATCCTGCTGCGACAGCACGATCACCGCTGCCGAGCCGATGAAGCAGCCATGCGGTTGCAGGGTATCGAAGTCGAGCGGAACATCGGCCAGAGAGGCCGGCAGGATACCGCCGGACGCGCCACCGGGCAGATATGCGTAAAGCGTGTGGCCGTCGGCCATGCCACCGCAGTGTTCGTCAATCAGTTCATTCAAGGCGATGCCCGCAGGTGCCAGCTTGACACCCGGCGACCTGACGCGCCCGCTTACCGAAAATGAGCGCAGCCCCTTGCGACCATGCCGCCCCTGACCAGCAAACCAGTCGGCGCCGCGCGCCAGAATTTCCGGCACCCAGTACAGCGTCTCGAAGTTGTGCTCCAGCGTCGGTCGCCCGAACAGACCGACTTGCGCGACGTACGGTGGGCGCAGACGAGGCATGCCGCGCCTGCCTTCGATCGACTCAATCATCGCCGACTCTTCGCCACAGATGTAAGCACCTGCACCGCGCCGCAGCTCAATGGCCGGCATGTTTGCAATCGGCGGACTGGTGCGCAACGCCGCCAGTGCGCGCGTGAGCAACTCTCGGCAGCCGTGATACTCGTCACGCAGATAGATGTAGATCACCTCAATGCCGACGGCCCAGGCCGCGATCAGCATGCCCTCGAGAAACTGGTGCGGATTGCGCTCAAGATAGTGGCGGTCCTTGAAGGTGCCGGGCTCGCCTTCGTCAATGTTCACCGCCATCAGACGTGGGGCGGCTTCATTGCGCACTATGCGCCACTTGCGCCCAGCCGGAAAGCCGGCACCACCAAGACCACGCAGACCAGAGTGCTCCATCGTCTGCAGCACGCTCTCGACATCGCGCGAGCCATCAGCGCATTCGCGCAACGTGCGATAGCCGCCTTGGGCCAGATAGCTGGCGTAGTCAACGTATGGCTCAATAACCGCCTGCGTTTCATTGCGCGATACGCATGCCGCCACGGCGTCGGTGGTTGCGCCTGCAACCGCGCGCTGGCCAACGACCGCGACCGGCGCCTGCTCACAACGGCCAACACAAGGCGCGGCAATCACCCGCACCTCGGCATCGAGAATCTGCGGCAGACGCGCCAGCAGATCCTTCGCGCCCGCCAGCTCGCAGGCGAGACCGTTGCACACCCGCACGGTGACGCGGGGCGGCATTGGCAGATTGCCTGCGGCGTCTTCGCGCACGATGTCGAAGTGGTGATAGAAACTCGCGACCTCAAATACCTCGACCACCGCCAGGCGCAGTCGTTGCGCCAGCGCCGCAAGGTGCGGCTCAGCCAATTGTCCGAAGCGGTCCTGCAAGGCGTGCAGGTACTCAATCAAACGGTCGCGCCGCAACGCCATGCCGGCGCCGGCGGGACCGGGCGCACCGACCTCGTGACCCGCCGCCGCAAGCGCGTCATCAACCGCCGCCAGTGCTGCCGGCGCCACTTCGCGGACGCGATACGCGCTACCTTTTCGTTTGATGCTGGAGACGGGAACCGATGCAACTGCTGTCATGGTTCTATTGTTTCACTTCGGGCCGGGAGTTCGCATCGAGCAGCAACTCCCCGGCAGTGCGTAGCTCCGTAGCCTTGATGCAGCAAAGCGGAATCGAGGCACTTGTCCCGAGCCAAGGCAACCCTCGATTCCACTTCGTTCCATCGAGGCTACGGTCGGCAGCGACGTATTGCCCTGTCAATACGTCTCCAGATGCAATCGTCCTTCGCGCTTCAGCTCGGCATGCAGTGCCTGCCAGTCCAGCCCATGCGCAATGGCGGTGTCGCGGAGCACATCCAGAACCCCAGTTTCCATGCCCTTGATGCCGCAAACGTAGATGCAGGTGTTCTTGTCCTTGAGCAGCGTGGCCACGTCGGCAGCGCGTTCGCGCATTGCGTCTTGCACGTAGCGCTTGGGCTGATTGGGCGTGCGCGAGAAGGCGAAGTTGATGTCGATGAAGTCCTTGGGCAGGTTCATCAGCGGGCCGAAGTAGGGCAACTCTTTCTGTGAACGGGCGCCAAAGAAGAGCATCAGCTTGCCACCTTCACCCTTGTCACGACGACGGCGGCGGCGTTCGGTCATCGCGCGCATCGGTGCGCTGCCGGTGCCGGTGCAGATCATCAGGATATTGCTGCCCACGTGATTGGGCATCAGGAAACTGGTCCCGAACGGCCCGATCACCTGCACGGTGTCGCCCTTTTTCAGGTCGCAGACGTAATTCGACGCCACGCCACGCACCGGCTTGCCGTCGTAGTCCTCGGTGACGCGCTTCACGGTCAACGAAATGTTGTTGTAGTTTGGGCGTTCGCCGTCGCGTGGGCTGGCGATCGAGTATTGCCGCGCATGATGCGGACGACCGTTGGCATCCACACCCGGTGGGATCACGCCGATCGATTGCCCCTCGAGCACCGGGAACGGCGTGCTGCCGAAATCGAGCACGATGTGATGCGTATCGCTGTCGGTGCCGAGCTCGGTGACGCGGAAGTTGCCGCTGACCGTGGCCGTGACCGGCGCCTTGTGTCCGTAGAGGTTCACATACGGATGCGCAGCCGACCACGGCGGCACCACGGCGCCAGCACCCAGAGAAATCGCCGAATTGGCCTGCGCCAGTTGCTCGGCTTCGGCAGGCAGCAGGTCCGCCACATCCGTGGCTGCCGAGGTGCCCGCAACCACGGGAATCTCAAAATGTTTCTGCGACGGCAGGATGTCCCAGGTCAATTGCTCGGTTGTGCTGTAGGCATCGGCGCGCAGCACATTGCGCCAGTTATCAATTGACCCGGTCGGGCACGGCGGGATGCAGGCCATGCAGGCGTTGCACTTGCTGGCATCGACCACATAGTTGCGCGAGTCATGCGTGATGGCATCGACCGGGCAGGTTTCCTCGCAGGTGTTGCAGCGGATGCAGATCTCGGGGTCAATCAGGTGCTGGCGGAGGACGGCGGATTCGACCGATTCGGTGGCTTCAGCAGTGGAGGTCATGGCAAATCTTTCGAATTGGCTTCAGCAATTGCCTGCGCGCTGACGCGCCTGCACAGGTGAGATTGAAGCGTAGAACAATCGCGGGCAGGCATTGGCTCTTTCTTGAAAGCCGCATTCAAACTGGGCCTAGGACCACAAAATCGCCATAGTCGACTTTTTGTACTTTATTGATCGTAGCCCATATCGGATAAGGGTTTCCACAAAAAGCCAATGACGCCAAGTTAACCCGTCAGCCAGCGAAGCGACGCTGATCGGGTTGAACGCGCGGAGCGATTCGGGCGGCAAGCCGTCTCGAATCGCCTAGTTGAAGCGCACGTACTGGAAGTCGATTGGCTGGCGGTTGATGCCCATCACCGGCGGCGCGATCCAGTTGGCGAATCTGCCCGGTTCGACCACGCGGCCCATCAGCGACGCGACAAAGGCGCGATCTTCCGCGCTCGGCAGCCAGTGCTTCTCGTTGGCGGCCCATTCCGCGTCCGACACCACGCGACCATCCGGGCTCACCTTCACGCCCGAAAGCGTGCCGATCTTGCGGTTGAAGGCCTTGTGCGGCGTAACCAGACGGAAAGGAATGCCGGCCTTTTCGATGACCTTGTTCCAGCGGTTGACGCCGCCGATCGAATCCTTGATGTAGTCATCGCGCAGCACTTCGTTCAGCGCGTTGAGCATGGGCACCTGGCGCTCGACCAGCTTGCCATCCTGCACCGCCAACACGCCGTAGGTCTGGCCCTGCAGTCGATGATCGTCATCACGCTTGGTCTCTTCGAAGCGGCCCTTGAGACCGCTGTTGTAGAAGATCGCAGCGTTGCTTGATTCGTCGGCGCCGAAGAGATCAATAGTCACGCTGAAGTGGAAGTTCAGATAACGCTGCAACGTCTCCAGGTCAATCACACCAGCAGCGCGAATCTTCGCCGGGTCGTCGGTCTTCAGCTGGTTCATCACGTCACAGGTGCGCTGGATCACGCGCGAGACGCCGCTCTCGCCCACGAACATGTGATGCGCCTCTTCGGTGAGCATGAACTTGGTGGTGCGTGCCAGTGGGTCGAAACCACTCTCGGCCAGCGCGCAGAGCTGGAACTTGCCGTCACGGTCGGTGAAGTAGGTGAACATGTAGAACGACAGCCAGTCGGGTGTCTTCTCGTTGAAGGCGCCGAGGATGCGCGGATTGTTCTCGTCGCCCGAGCGACGGTCGAGCAGCGCTTCACCTTCCTCACGACCGTCGCGGCCGAAATATTTGTGCAGCAGGTAGACCATCGCCCACAGATGGCGGCCCTCTTCCACGTTCACCTGAAACAGGTTGCGCAGGTCGTACTGGCTCGGCGCAGTCAGGCCGAGGTGACGTTGCTGCTCCACCGACGCTGGCTCCGTGTCGCCCTGCGTCACGATGATGCGGCGCAGGTTGGCGCGATGCTCGCCCGGCACTTCCTGCCATGCCGCTTCGCCCTTGTGCTCACCGAAGTTGACCTGGCGGCTTTCGTCCTTCGGATTCAGGAAGATGCCCCAGCGGTAGTCGGGCATCTTGACGTGCCCGAATTGCGCCCAGCCCTGCGGGTCCACGCTTATGGCCGTGCGCAGGTAGACGTCGAAATTCTGCGAGCCATCCGGCCCCATGTCGCCCCACCATGAGAGATAGTTCGGCTGCCAGTGCTCAAGCGCGCGCTGCAGCGTCTTGTCCTCCGACAGATTGACGTTGTTCGGGATCTTCTCGCTGTAGTTGATGCTGCCACTCATGGGGACACTCCTTGTCGAATTCTGTTCGTAAACTGCTTGTAGAAGCGGCTCCGCCGCGACTGCTTGCTGCGGCATCCACCGGGTCGCGACAAAGCCGCTCCTACACGGGACGGGTTGGTTACACGCGATTCATGTCAAAGGCGGCCTTCTCGCCCTTGCCGTAGACCTTCAGCGCGCCTTTCTCGCCCACCGCGTTGGGGCGCTGGAAGATCCAGTTCTGCCAGGCGGTCAGACGGCCAAAGACGCGGGTGACCATGTTTTCCTTGCCGTTGAAGCGCAGGTTGGCCTCCATGCCGGTCAGCGCGTCGGGTGACATGGCGGCACGCTCTTCCAGCGCAATGCGCACCTCGTCGGTCCAGTCGATATCGTCCGGTGCCGAAGTGACAAGCCCAAGCGCGAACGCGGCATCGGCATCCAGCGACTGGCCCGCCCTGGCGCGGATGGCGTCGAGCGCCGGCGCTTCCTCGTAGAAGCGGCGCTGCAGGCGCGATTGCCCGGTAGCCATCGGCAGCATGCCGAAGTTCATCTCGCCAACGACCAGCTTCGGCGCCTTCGCCGCATCATCAGGCAGCGCCAGCATGTAGCTGCGATCAGCCGCAAGCGCCAGTTCGAGGAAGGTACCAGCGAAGCAGGAGCCGGGTTCGACCAGCGCAAAAAGACTGCGCGACGACACGTCGATGCGCGAGAAAGTGCGACGGATCAAGCCAATCGTCTCGCGCACCAGCCAGTGATCCTTGAACTTGACCAGCGTGGCATCGCTGGCGAGCACCGCAGCGGCATCGCCTTCGGTTTTCAAAATCCAGGTGCCGATGTCAAGCTCGTTGGTGCGCATCGACAGAATGGCATCGTCCAGTTCACGTGCCATTGCCAGCGGCCACCACGCGGCGCCCTGGGCTTCAACGCCTTCGATGCTGTCTGGCGTTGCGGCTGTCGGCGCCTTGACGGTAAACGTGGCCTGACGCCGTGCACGATCAATGTTCACCGTTACGTTGGCGTAGGTGAGTGAATCGGCGCCTTCAGAGCGTTCAACGCGCGGCAGAGGCACGCCCTTGCCGGTGGCCGGACGATCACTCTTCGCTGCAAGCTCAAGCGCACGTGCCTTCACCTTTTCGGCAAACTGCGCTGGCTTGGCGATGTCATCCACCAGCCGCCAGTCTTTCGCTTTCTGGCCACGCACCCCCTCTGTCGTGGTGCAGAAGATGTCGGCAAGATCGTGACGCACATGGCGCTTGTCGGTCACCCGCGTCAGCCCGCCGGTGCCTGGCAACACGCCCAGCAGCGGCACTTCCGGCAGCGAAACTGCGGACGAGCGGTCGTCAACCAGCAGGATTTCGTCGCAAGCCAGCGCCAGCTCGTAGCCACCACCCGCGCAGGAGCCGTTCACTGCGGCTAGGAACTTGAGACCCGAGTTCGCGCTGGAATCTTCGAGGCCGTTACGTGTTTCGTTGGTGAATTTGCAGAAATTCACTTTCCACGCGTGGCTCGACACGCCGAGCATGAAGATGTTGGCACCCGAGCAGAACACACGGTCTTTGAGGCTGGTCACCACCACCGTGCGAACTTCGGGGTGCTCGAAACGGACGCGATTGACGGCATCATGCAGCTCGATATCGACGCCGAGGTCGTAGCTGTTGAGCTTCAGCTTGTAACCCGGCTTCAGACCAGCGTTTTCGTCAACGTTCATCGCCAGCGTGGCGATCGGGCCATCGAACGACAACGTCCAGTGGTGGTATTTCGACGGTTCGGTGCGGTAGTCGATCTTGCTGACGGCGGTATCAGCGATTGCTGCGGACATGGATCAGGACTCCTCGGCTTTCCGCCTGCCTCTCCAGCTCAATTCGCCAGATTGCGCAAGCGGACTATGTTCTGTGGCGCGGACCGGCCAGCATGCGTCACCAGTTTCGGCGTTTGGCGCAACAAGCAGGCTTCAACGACACGCATTATTGTGCACTTATTGAACCATGTCAAGCAACAAACTGCACTTTACTGCGCTTTTAACGTCGCCGCTGTCACCATCGCCAGCAAGGCAGCGGCGCTTTCGTCAAGGCTTTTGCCCGACGTATCAAAGGCAATATCCGCCTTGCTGTAGAAAGCGGTTCGCCCGGCCAGGATGCGCTTGAGGTCATCCATTGCCTCACCAAGCGCAGCCGCTGGCGTCTCGCGTCCGCTGGCAGCGACGCCCGATCCGCTCGCCGCCATCGGCCGGAAGTCGCCCTGTGCGATGACCCGGCTCATGTGCTCTTCAGGGGAGGCCTTGAGCCACACCGTGAAGCAATTGGCGAGCAGCAGATTGAAGTTCGACGCATCCGACACGATGCCGCCCGGCGTCGCAATCACCGCATCCGGGTAGAGCTGGATAGTCTCCTCAAGCGCCCTGCGCTCGTAGCGCCGGTAGGCGTTGGGGCCGAGCAGATTGTGTATTTCAGTCAGACCACAGCCGGAGACCCGCTCAATTTCGCGGTTGAGTTCCACGAAGGGCGCATCCAGCGAGTCCGCCAGCCGCTGCCCGAGGGTGGACTTGCCGGCGCCGCGCAACCCTACCAGCGCAATGCGCCGCGAGCGCGCCGACTGGCTGCCAGCTTCGCCATAGGCTTCTGCCAGCGCCAGACGGCCGCGACGCAGCTCATCGTCGCTGCGATTGCGCAGCAAATCGCGAATCAACAGCCACTCTGGCGACGCGGTAGTTTCGTCACCCACCAGCTCGGCAATCTGGGTGTCGAGGGCATGTGCCACCTGACGCAGAATCAGCACCGAGGCATTACCCACCCCGCCTTCCAGGCTGGCCAGGTGGCGCTCCGACACATCCGATGCAGTCGCCAGATCGCGTCGCGTCATCCCCTTGCGCGCACGCAGCGAACGCACCCGTTCGCCCAGCGCGACCAGAAAGGCGTCGCGCACGTCGCCATCGCCCGATTGAACAATTTCCGGATCAGTGCGACGCACGGTGTTGCTCTCTTGCGGGTGCACCAGCCCGGCAGACGGAGACCCACAAGGACAATGTAATTGCTTGTCTGACCATAAAATGCATTATATTGCGTATTTCGCAAATGCGTTATTCAGCATTTTTCCCGAAAAGCAAGATCGCGGCAACCGGAACAGGACCATTTGATGACTGAATTGCTGAAGAACTTTGTCGCTGGCCAGTGGATCGCCGGCGCCGGCGCGGGAACGCTGCTGCGCGACCCGGTGACCGGTGCAGACCTGGTGCGCGTGTCGCGCGACGGACTCGACCTCGCCGCCGCCTTCAACTACGCCCGCAACGAAGGGGGTGCTGCGCTGCGGGCGATGACCTACGCCACCCGTGCCGCCCGGCTGGCCGACATCGTGAAGGTACTGCAGGCCAACCGCGACGCCTACTACGACGTCGCCACCGCCAATTCAGGGACCACGAAAAACGACTCGGCGGTCGACATCGACGGCGCCATCTTCACTATCGGGCAATACGCTCGCTGGGGAGCAGCACTCGGCGATCATCACGTGCTGGCAGACGGCGCCTGCATCAAACTGGGCAAGGAGAGCACCTTTGCCAGCCAGCATCTGCTGACGCCCACGCGAGGCGTGGCGCTGTTCATCAACGCCTTCAACTTCCCGTCCTGGGGCTTGTGGGAGAAAGCGGCTCCCGCCCTGCTCTCCGGCGTGCCGGTCATCGTAAAGCCGGCCACCGCGACGGCCTGGCTGACGCAGCGCATGGTCGCTGATGTCGTCGCAGCGGGCATCCTTCCGCCCGGTACGCTGTCGGTCATCTGTGGCAGCTCGGCCGGTCTGCTCGACCAGTTGCAGCCGTTTGATGTGCTGTCATTCACTGGATCTGCCGATACCGCAGCGGCGATCCGAGCTCACCCTGCCATTGCAGCCCGTTCGGTGCGAGTTAATATCGAAGCCGACAGCCTGAACTCTGCCTTGCTCCTGCCCGATGCCGCTGCCGACTCTGAAGCGTTTGCCTTGCTGGTGAAGGAAGTCGTTCGCGAGATGACCGTGAAGTCTGGCCAGAAGTGCACGGCGATTCGTCGCGTACTGGTGCCAGAACATCTCTACGACGCCGCAGCGCAGGCGATCTCGGCCAGACTAGCCAAGACCACTGTCGGCAATCCGCGCAACGAGGCAGTGCGCATGGGTTCGTTGGTGAGTCGGGAACATTATCAGTCGGCGGTTGACGGCATTGCCGCGCTCAGCCAGCAGACATCAGTGCTGCACGATGGCAAGCAGCATGCGCTGGTTGACGCTGATCCGGCAGTCGCCGCCTGCGTTGGGCCAACCCTGCTCGGTACGCGTGACCCGGACAGCGCAGACGTGGTGCATCGCACCGAAGTACTTGGCCCGGTGTCAACGCTGATGCCCTACCGCAATCTTGACCACGCCCTGACCCTGATTCGCCGTGGCGAGGGCTCACTGGTCGCCTCGGTCTACGGCGCCGACCCGGCCACGCTCGCGCAGGCTGGCACCGCGCTGGCAGACAGTCACGGTCGGGTGCATGTGATTTCACCAGCGGTCGCCGCGACCCACACCGGCCACGGCAACGTGATGCCGCATTCACTGCATGGCGGCCCCGGCCGCGCGGGTGGCGGCGAGGAGCTGGGCGGCCTGCGCGCGCTGGGCTTCTATCACCGTCGCTCGGCCGTCCAGGCAGACGCTGCGGTGCTGGACGCGATTGCCGCTGCCCCGTTTACCCTGTAGAACTTGTTGCAGGCTGGGCTAGATCGCGACTGGCGAAGACGCAAACACCGCCGCACCAAAGCCGACCGTGGCGACCGAATGAGGAGGACTTGATGACCCCGCAAACGCCCACAGCGCCGCCTGAGCGCTTCAACTTTGCACAACATCTGATCGAGCGCAATGCGACACGCGGTGCCAAAGCCGCCTACATTGACGACGCAGAGACACTCACTTACGCCGCACTGGCTGACCGTGTGCAACGGTGCGCGGCTGGCCTGCATGCACTCGGCGTGCGCCGCGAGGAGCGGGTGCTGCTGCTGATGCATGACTGCAATGACTGGCCGGTGAGTTTTCTCGGCGCACTACACGCGGGGATCGTGCCGGTGGCGGTGAACACGCTGCTGACCGTTGATGAGTACGCCTACATGCTGGAGCACAGCCGCGCGCAGGTGACGCTGGTCTCGGCAGCGCTGCTGCCAACGCTGCGGGCAGCGATGGCCAAGGCGCAACATGAGATCAGGACGATCATCGTGTCCCGGGGGAGCGAGCATGCGGCCGATGAAATCCCATTCCGCCAGTTCGTCGACAGCCACATCGCCGCCGTAGCCGCTGCCACCACGCATCGTGACGACATCGGCTTCTGGCTTTACTCGTCCGGGTCCACCGGGCGCCCAAAGGGCACCGCACACACGCACGCCAACCTGTACTGGACGGCCGAGCTGTACGCGGCGCCCGTACTCGGTCTCAGCGACGGCGATGTCTGCTTCTCGGCAGCCAAGCTGTTCTTCGCCTACGGCCTTGGCAACGCGCTGTCGTTTCCGCTGTCGGTGGGTGCGACGGTGGTGCTGATGGCCGAGCGACCGACACCAGACGCCTGCTTCAAACGCTTCACAGAACGACAGCCTACGGTTTTCTTTGGCGCTCCAACCGGCTACGCCGGCATGCTTGCCGCGCCGGGTCTGCCGGCGCGCGCCGACGTCGCACTTCGCATGTGCTCGTCAGCCGGTGAAGCGCTGCCGCGCGAGATTGGCGAGAAGTGGACCGCGCACTTCGGTTGCGAAATCATTGACGGCATTGGCTCCACGGAGATGTTGCACATCTTCCTCTCCAACCGCCCCGGCGACGTGCGCTATGGCACCACTGGCAAGGCGGTGCCCGGCTACGTAGTCGAACTGCGCGACGAAACCGGCCATGTGCTCACCGGCAGCGAGGAAGTGGGGGATCTCTACATCAGCGGCCCATCGTCGGCGCTGATGTACTGGAACAACCGCGAAAAATCGAACGACACCTTCCGTGGCGCCTGGACCAAGAGCGGTGACAAATACTTCCGCGATGCCGATGGCTACTACGTCTACGCGGGTCGCAGCGACGACATGCTCAAGGTAAGCGGGCAATACGTGTCGCCGTTCGAAGTGGAGTCCACCCTGATGCAGCACCCGGCGGTGCTCGAGTCGGCCGTGATCGGCGTCGATGACGAGAACGGCCTCACCCGCGCCAAGGCCTTCGTCGTGCTCAAGGACAAGAGCCTCGGCAGCGATGCGCTGTCGCTGGAATTGCAGACCTTCGTGAAAGCGAAACTCGCACCCTACAAGTACCCGCGCCAGGTCGAGTTTCTCGCCGAGCTGCCCAAAACGGCCACCGGCAAGATTCAGCGCTTCAAGCTGCGTGATCTCGAAAAGTCGCGCATCCAATGACGAATGTTGTAGCACTCGGCAACACGGGCTCGCCGCCGCTGCAAATCGAATACCAATGGGTCGGTACGGCTGATGACGCTGCGCCGCTGATTGTCTTCCTGCACGAGGGCCTCGGCTCGGTGGCGATGTGGCGGGACTTCCCTGCCCGCTTGTGTGAAGCGGCGGGCGCCCGGGGCCTCGTCTACTCTCGCCCGGGCTATGGCCGCTCGACGCCACGCCCGCACGGCGAGAAGTGGGGCGTGGACTTCATGCACTTGCAGGCTCGCGAGGTGCTGCCCGCGCTGCTCACTGCGCTCGGCATCAATGCGGCAACCGACAAACCCTGGCTGTTCGGCCATAGCGACGGCGGCTCCATCGCGCTGATTCATGCGGCGCTCTTCCCGGATCGCGTCGCGGGCGTCATCGTCGCCGCGCCGCATATCTTTGTCGAAGACATATCCGTCACCAGCATCGCGAAGACACGTGAGGTCTATCTGGCGACAGACCTGCGCAGCAAGCTCGCCCGCTATCACGACGATGTCGATTCCGCCTTCTGGGGCTGGAACGACATCTGGCTGGACCCGGCCTTCCGTACGTGGAACATCGAGGCGCTGCTGCCGAAGATCAGCTGCCCTGTGCTCGCGATTCAGGGTGTGGACGATGAGTACGGCACCATGTCGCAGATCGACGGCATTGCGAAGCAGGTGCCACAGGCACACTTGCTGAAGCTGGAGAATTGTGGCCACTCACCGCATCGGGATCAGGCGGACGCCGTGATTGATGCGGTTAAGACATTCGTTGCGTCGCCCCGGTAGCCGCGATGACGTGAAACGGAATCGAGGCATTTGTTCATCGAACCAGCGCCCAATTTGACGCCGCATCGATGCATCCAGTCGCCCCACTCTCACTCCACCCGCCAGCGCGGCAATGTCCAGTCCAGGCGGATGGCCAGCAGACGTAGCACGGTGGCCAGCAACCCGCCGACGGCCAGTGCAAGCGTCGGCATCTGCGCCATACGGTCGATGGCAACGACGACCCAGCCACCAACGAACGCGCAAACAGCGTACGGGCGGTGATCACGGAAGGCAGAGGGAATTTCGTTGCACACGATGTCGCGCAATACGCCGCCGAACGCGGCCGTCATGACACCCATCAGCACCGCGATCAGGCCCGGCATCTGGGCATCCAGCGCGATCTGGGTGCCGCTGGCAGCGAACAGACCCAGACCCAGTGCATCGGGCCACTGCATCGCCCGTTCAGTAACGCGAAAATGACGCGCCCGCAGCATCAGCATCGCCGCCGCACAGAGCGTGAGCAGCGCCCACACGTACCACTGATTTGCCACCCAGAAGAAAGGCCGCCGGTCGAGCAGCACGTCGCGCAGGGTGCCGCCACCAAACGCAGCAAGGAACGCGACCACCGCAATGCCCACGGCATCCAGCCGCTTGCGTGCCGCCTCGATGACGCCGGACAGCGCAAAGGCAGCCGTTGCGGCGATTTCGATGATGGTTTGCGCGGTAGAGAGCGTTTGTGTGACGAGCGGGTTCATGTGCTGATTTTCGTGCATTGATCCGCCCGCAGCCAGAAGCGGCATCACCGCTACCGCCCTGTGGACTGCTTGCCGCGATCCGGCGGCTTGTGCATCAAATAGACTGCGGGGCTGAAGCAAAGTCATCGCAAAGACATGAACAACAGGATTTTCCGGAGATCGTGCGCCGCCTGCATCGCGCTGGCCTTCACGGTGCTGACGCCACTGGCGCAAGCAGCCGATCAGGCCAAGGTGTTGCGGCTCTCTACCTCCACCGCCGAGACCAGCTACGACAACGCGTTTGCCTCGGACGAAAGCTCGCAGACCATCACCGAGCGCATCAACGAGCCGATGCTGGAGTATCACTATCTGGCACGCCCGGCGAAACTGGTGCCACGCACGCTGGAGGCACTGCCGGCGATCAGCGACAACGGCGCCACCTTTCTCTGCAAGTTACAGAAGGGCGTCTTCTTCGCCGATGACACAGCGTTCCAGGGCAAGCCACGCGAGTTGACCGCCGCAGATTACGCTTATTCGTTGAAGCGCTTGCTGGACCCGGCGGTGAAGTCGCCCTGGCTGTTCCTTGTCGAAGGCAAGATCATCGGCGGGGACGAGGCGCGTGCCGCTGCTGCCAAAACTGGCAAGTTCGACTACGACACGCCGATGCCCGGCTTTGAAGTGGTGGACCGCTACACGCTGCGCATCCGGCTGAAGGCGCCGGACTACAACTTCGCGTATCTGCTCGCGATGCCCGCCACCGGCGCGTCGGCGCGCGAGGCGGTCGAACGGTACGGACTTGACTACGGCAGCAGCCCGGTCGGCACCGGCGCCTATCAACTGCTGCGAAGCGAGTACAAACGCGCCAGCAAGACCGTGCTGGTGAAAAACCCGAACTACCGCAAGCGCGTCTGGGACTGGGCATCGGACGCTGCCGAGGATCAGGCCATGGTCAAAGCGATGCGGGGCAAGGCGGTCCCGTCAATTGACCGCATTGAGGTGTATCCGATTGAAGAAGGCCAGGCGTCATGGCTCGCCTTTCTGTCGGGTCAGCATGACTATCTGCCCATCCTGCCGGCGTCGGTGTCCAACGTCGCCAAGAGCGAAGGCAAGCTGAAACCTGAGTACGCCCAGCAGGGCATTCGGCTGTTCCCGCGCATGAAGCCGAACGTCTGGTACACGATGTTCAACATGAACGACCCGATTACCGGTGGCTACACCCGGGAGAAGATCGCTTTGCGACGCGCGATCTCACTGGGGTACCCGCTCGACGAGCAGATCCGCGTGGTGTTCCAGGGTGACGGGCTGGCTGGCAAGGGCATCGTGCCGCCGGGCGTGGTCGGCCACGACGACAAGCGGCCGCGCGCCCATGTCTACGACCCGGCACTGGCGAAGGCCCTGCTCGACCGCTTCGGCTACAAGGACCGCGATGGCGACGGCTATCGCGAAATGCCGGACGGCTCACCGCTGATCATCCCTTACGTCGCGCGCACTTCAGGCATTGAGCGGCAGCTCGCCGAACTGTGGAAGAAGTCGATGGACGCCATCGGCATCCGCCTCGCCATCGAAACGATGAAGACACCCGACATGCGCAAGGCAGCGCGACAGGGCCAGGGCAAGATGACGCGCGAGGGCTGGAACGCCGATTACCCTGACGCTGAAAATTTCTTTCAGATGCTGATCAGCGCCACGGCGCAGCCGGGCGGCGAAAACTATGCGCGCTTCCAGTTCAAGGACATGGATGAGCGCTACGAAAAGATTCACGCCATGCCGGGCAGCCCGGCGCGGCTGCAGCTCATCAACCAGATGGAAGACATCGTCAAGTTCTACGCGCCGTGGATCGCGCCGTGGCATGACGTGCAGTACTACCTGGAGCAGCCGTGGGTGATGGGCTACAAGCAACACCCGATCGGGCACGACGCGTGGGAATTCATGGACATCGATACCGCGAAACTGCCGAAGCGGTAAGCAGTAAGGCCGCCGCCGCTTCGCGCCACGAATGCCGCGCCGACGGCGGCCACGCTCAATCGATGACGGGTGCCGCCTCTGCCGGGCGCCGGCTGCCGGAGAACTGCGCGATGGCCACGCCGCCCAGCGTGACCGCAGCCCCCACCAGCTTGGTGCCGGTGTAGTGCTCGCCTGCCCACGCCCAGGCGACGAGCCCGGCGACGGGCGGCATCAGGTACATCAGCGGTGCGGTGCGCGCCACGCCACGGATACTGTTGACCCAGCCCCAGACCAGCCAACCCATGAAGGCGGAGATGGTGACCGCCCAGAGCATCGCCACAAACACGCTGACCGGCACCTGTGACCATTGCACGGCGAGCCCGGCTGGCAGCGAAAACAGCACTACCGGCACGCTGCCGATGATGGTCGCGTAGGTCATGGTGACGATACCGCCCAGCCGCTCAATCATCGGCTTGGCAGCGACGGTGTAATACGAGAAGAAGCTCGCCGCCACCAGCAGGAACAGATCGCCGCCGGAAGCCTTCCAGTTGCCTGCCAGCAGTTTGTCGGAGAGAAACACCAGTACGCCGCCGAAGGCGATGGCGACACCCACGATCTGCGCCCGCTGCAGGCGCTCCACACCCATCCAGCGCAGGATCAGCAGCGTAAAGATAGGCCCGCAGGCGAGGATCAGCGAGCTGGAGAAGGCGGTCGACCAGTGAATGCCATAAGTCACCATGCCGACGTGCAGGAAGTGCCCGGCAATGCCCAGCCGCGCCAGCACCCAGAAGTCGGCGCGCGTCACTCGCGGCCATCGCGTGCCGAAGCGCCAGAACAGCAAGCCGACCGCGCAAAGCGGCATGATCAGATAGCGCGCGAACAGGAAGCCGCCGGGGCCGGTAGCGCTATAGACGTACTTTTGCACGGTGAAATTGACGCCCCAGATCACGATGAGCGTCAGCGCGGCAGCGAGGGCGAGTCCAGCGCGGTGATCGGAGGCGCCGGGACGTTGGGATTGCATTGGCGCCGATTCTAGGAAACCGATGCCGACCCGTCGGCCCATCGTTGCGGCTTATGTGGACATACGTGCAAAAACTTCGGACTGGTCGGTGATAGCCGCCAACCGTCGTTCGAGCGGCAACAGCCCAAATTGCTGCCGCCAGCATCTTTTGTCAGAAATGCCCACCGAATAAGGGCTCCCAGCGCATTTTCTCCAAAACTCGACTTTTTGCATTTTCGCAGTCTATGCCGCATTCGTATGCGGATTTTCATACAAAGATACTGGTGCTGAAAGTCTGCAAAAGCAAAAGCCCCGCATCGCGGGGCTTTTGGGGTGGTGGGGCGGCCGATGGGGTTCGAACCCACGACAACTGGAATCACAATCCAGGACTCTACCGCTGAGCTACGGCCGCCATTGAAATCGGTACTGCACTGCTCATCAAACGCTCTGGCACGCCCGACAGGACTCGAACCTGTTACCCTCAGCTTAGAAGGCTGATGCTCTATCCAGATGAGCTACGGGCGCCCTGTGTGACGTACATCGGAGCGTACATCGGGCACTGCCTGACTGGACAGCACACAAATTCGAGCACTGGCTTGCGCGTCATGCTTTGGTCGGGGCGAAAGGATTCGAACCTTCGACATCTTGCTCCCAAAGCAAGCGCGCTACCGGGCTGCGCTACGCCCCGAAGCTGTCGATTATAGCCCGATATCGGGGCGACCTGCTGAAAGCGGTGCCCCTTGTGTGCCGTGCGTGCCGTGACCGGCACTCAGTTCTGGATCGGGTTGCCGGCTGCGTAGGAGACGAAGCCTTCGTTGCGGAAGTTGAAATACATGCTGGCCTCGATCGGCACCGCGACACCGTTGCAGCGTGCAGCCTTGAATGTCCAGTACTGCAGCGACTGCTCGGCCGCCTGCACGAAGGCGGCATCATTGGTCTGCGCCGACACCAGCCCAGCATAGCTACCGTCCGGTCCGATGGTGAAAGTAACGCGCGCCATGCCTTCCCGCTTGCGGGCGTCGTACGGCAGGCTCACCTTGACCCGGCGATCCGGTAGCGGCGCCACCCACTCGCCGCAACTGCTTGGTGCAGTTGATTCGAGCGTGCGGTGACGGGCGGGGAAGTTGGTTTCGTCGGCAAAAGCGGCTCCCGCAGCGCTGACGGACAAGGCGGCGGTCGCGACAAGAAGCAATCGTTTCATGAAGCCTCCAGATGAGTATGGACAGATCAAAGCCTCGACGGCAAGACGCAACTTACTCTTTTGTGCGCTGCTTGGCAATCGCGCCCTGCTCTGCGCCGATCCTAGGCCGAGGCGCGTCCGGCTGCGCGCTCGCCCGCCCCAACGTCGACGCGGGCCAGCAGGACAAGGCCGATCACGAACATGCCACCGGTAATCAGCAGCGCCAGACGATGGTTGCCGGCGGTCGCCCAGGTCACCGTGCCATACAGCAGCGGCCCGATCACCCCGGCCAGGCGCACCACCAGGCCCCACAAGCCGTAGAACTCCGCAACTCGCTGCCGCGGGCTCAGGATGCCGACCAGTGCCCGCCCGCCAGACTGCGATGCGCCCAGACAAAGTCCGGCCAGATTGGCGGCCACCCAGAAGCCCGTCTGGGTATGCCAGACGTAGGCGATGACGACGGTGGCGATCCACATCAACAGCGTGATCGCCAGCGTCGGCTTGTGACCAATACGATCCTGCACGTAACCAAACAGGAAGGCACCAATCGCCGCCGACACGTTCACCACCAGCAGCAGTTTGATGGTGTCGGCCATCTTGAAGCCCAGTGCCTGTTCGGCGTACACCGAGGCCAGCGTAATGACCACGGCGAGCCCCGCCTGATAGGCCAGCCCGGCCCAGAAGAAACGGCGGAGGTCGGGGTATTGCCTGAGCTCGTGCATTGAGCGCAGCAATTTGGCCGCAATGCCACGCATCACGCGCCCAGCACCATCGTCAGCAACGCTGGCGCGCGGCACTGCGCGTTCGCGCAGGAAAAGGAAGGTCGGAATGCTGGCCAGCGCGTAGATCACGGCGGTGATCACCAGCGTCCACGGGACGTAGTCGATGGCCTTCGCGCCCGCCGCCTGCTGCGACAACACCCACCACAGGCACACGCCCAGCGTGACGAGTCCGCCAACATAGCCAAGACTCCAGCCCCATGCGGACACCCGCGCGATGTGCTCGCTTGTCGCCAATTCCGGCAGAAAAGCGGCGGTGAAATTCTCGCCGAGCGAATAGAAGACGTTGCTGGCAATGAACAGCACACAGGCCGCAATCAGCCACGCGTCGCCCTGCGCCGCCACCGGCGCCAGCGCCAGCGTGGTCAATACGCAGCCAACCGTGGCCAGCGCCAGCACCCGCTTCTTGGCCGCGCGCCGGTCGGCCCAGGCGCCAAGCACCGGCCCGACGATCATCACAATCACGTAGGAGATGGCAACAACGGTCGTCCACAGCAGTGTGGCCCAGTCGGCACCTCCGGCGATCACGCTGACGAAGAACGCATTGAAAATCGCGGTGATCACCACCGTGGTGTAGCCGGAGTTGGCGAAGTCGTACATCGCCCATGACCATACCTCGCGGCGAGTCACTGGCAATGCCGCGCTGTTGGTGGCGGTAGCGTTGACGGTCATGGCATGCAATCTTTCTTGCCCAACTCTGCCGGGCGGCGGGCAAGCATCGCGGCCTGCAGGTCGGCCTATTCCAGTTTTGCCTCGAACAACTCAACCGGGTTGCCGGACGGATCTTCGATCAGCACCTGACGTCCGCCCGGCCCTTTGATCGGTTCATTGCGAAAGCGCACGCCCAGCGACCGCAGTGCGTTCAATGCGGCGTCGAGATCGTCGTGCTCAATGACGACGCGGTTCCAGCCACCGGCGACCGGTTTCGCGCCGTCAGGCATCGGCTTTGCGGCCGAGGTACCCGGACCGCTGAGCCAGAGCTGCAGATCGCCACGTTCAACAATCGCAAACGGTGGGCCCCAGCGATCGGCGAGCGTGAAGCCCAGCGCCTCGTAGAACGGCAGCGCCGCATCAACGTCGTTGACAAGGTAGCGAACGATGGCCATGCGTACATCCTTTCGATTCTCGGCGTACAAACGCGTCCGGCTGGCAGGACGCGGACGATTCTGCCCGAGTGGCCAGCAGGCAGCAACCGCACAGCCGTTACTGGTCACCGCAATCGTTTCTTCCCCGGCTGCAGAGCCCGCCTCCACATGCTGCACACCTGAGCTAAGATTGCCTCCGTGATCAGCACCCTGCGCACCTTCAACATCGCCAAACTGGCGTCCTGCGTCGTTGCGCGGGCCGTGTCCTTTTTTGCGCTGGCCGCAAGGGGCGTTCTTGGCGTCGCGATTGCGATTGCTTTCACCGGCTGTTCGGAGGTCAGTGCCATGGGTAAAGTCGTGTTGTTCTCGCCCGTGAGTGGCGTGGTGCTCAGCCAAGGCAAACCGGTCGCTGGCGCTGTGCTGAAGCGGCAGGCACAGTGGCGATGGGGCAACAAGACCTACGACGATACGGTCACCACTGACGCCCAGGGACGCTTCTCGTTCGCTGAATTGAATGGCACCATGCTGCTCGGCAGCGTTCTGCCGCATGAGCCCTACGTCGAGCAGAGCATCACCATCGAGCATGATGGCAAGTCCTACATCGCTTGGCGAACGGTGAAGCGGGGCTACTCGCGCAACGACGAGTTGTCGTATCTGGACCGCACCAACATCGACAATCCGGCTGGCGGCGGTGGCATGAAGACGCTGGCCGACCCGTCGAAGCCAATTGTCGTCACCTGTTCACTGGAAGCGCCACGCGAAAAGATGGGCGACATCTCCGGCATCTGCAGGTTTGCCGGCGGCGCCGGTCGATAGCATCTGGTTCGGCCGCTGCGGACGCGCTGCCGCACAGTCAATGTCACTTTTGCCGTTTCCGTTTCGTCTACGGGGAGATAGTCTGTCATTGGATGCCGGGTGCAGCAAATAGCGCCCGGCGCAAATCGCTGGTGCCACCAGCGCGGCCCTGCGGTTGCAGCAACCCCGCTTGCAGCCCAATTTTTGAAAGCGTCTGATCATGCCGGTTCTAACTCCGACTCGCGCAGCCGATATCGCCAATGGCGTCTACTTCCTGCGCACCCAGTCCGTGTCGCAGGCGCACGACGCAGACCAGCAACTGGGCTGTGAGGACATCTTCACGGTTGGCGATCCCTCGCGATTCACCGGCAGCAGCGGCGGCCTCGTCTTCTGGCACCCGATCAGCGGCTTCGGCTATGTCGCGGCTGGCAAGGGCCTGTTTCAGGGTGACGTGCTGATCGCCTGCCGCGGCACCGACGTCGTCGCCGACTGGCTGACCGATGGCAACTTTGCCATGCACAGCGGGCCGACCGGCTCGTCGGTTCACGCCGGTTTCCAGAACACCTTCGCGTCGTTCGTCAACCAGCTCGATACGGCACTGGCAACCTTGACCCGCGGCCGCATGGTGGGCACCGTGCACTGCGTCGGCCACAGCCTGGGTGGCGCGCTGGCGACACTGGCAGCGGCGCACTGCCACCAGCGAGGCATCGGCCGGCCTGAGCTTTACACCTTCGGCTCGCCGCGAGTCGGTGGCGGGCGTTTTTCGTCGGACTTGACCGATCGCCTTGGCAGCAATCACATCCACCGCGTATTCCACTTCGCAGACCCGGTGCCGATGGTCCCGTTGTGGCCGTTCATGCACGTGCCCTACGGCGGCGCTGGTAACGTGATTGGCGGTAATCGCACCAGTCTGATCAGTTTCGGCGCGCACAGCATGAAGAGCAGCTACCTGCAAGCGGTGGCGGGTCTCGGCTGGAACAACGTCAGTGCCACCACGAACAACCGCACCGCCGGACAGGTGGCGGAGGCCTGGCTGAAGGATGTTGCGAATGGCCGTGAGGCGGTTGTGCCGATGGGCGCGTTTGCCTTTGACATGCTCGGCCGCGCGCTGCGCTGGCTGGTGGACCAGAGTCTCGACCTGTTCGTGGCGGTAGCCGGGCCTGTCGCGCTTGGCGCGCTGACCCTGCTTGATCAGCTTGCCATCATGCTGGAGCGCGCCGCGCAGCTCACCGAGAAGATGTCGATGTACGTGACCACCCTGGTTGGCGCCATTCTGCGCTTTGCCGGACTGGCCGCGCAGAAGGGTTTGGCATTGACCCGGGCCTTTATCCGCTGGGCGCTGCAGTTGCTGTTTACGCCGATCCGACTGATGGCGAAAGCGGCATCGATGCGGCCGTTCTAGCGCGCCGCCGCAACGGCGGCAGCGCCGGCTGGCCTAGTGCAGCGGGCAGCCGGTGGCGGCAGCGATTTCCTCGCGGGTGACGCCCGGTGCCAGCTCGACCAGCTTGAGCCCGTCTTTGGTCACTTCCATCACGCCGAGATCGGTGATGATGAGATTGACGACGCCAACGCCGGTCAGCGGCAGAGTGCAGGCGGGCAGGATTTTGAGATCCGTCGAGCCGTCCTTTTTCTTGGCGACGTGCTCCATCAGCACCACCACGCGGCCAACACCGGCAACGAGGTCCATCGCGCCGCCCATGCCCTTGACCATCTTGCCCGGAATCATCCAGTTGGCCAGATCGCCCTTCTCGCTCACCTGCATGGCGCCGAGGATGGCGAGGTTGATCTTGCCGCCGCGGATCATGCCGAAGCTGTCAGCCGACGAGAAAATCGACGAGCCCGGCAGCGTGGTCACCGTCTGCTTGCCGGCGTTGATGAGGTCGGCGTCGACCTGATCTTCAGTCGGGAACGGCCCGATGCCAAGCAGGCCGTTCTCGCTTTGCAGCCACACTTCCATGCCTTTCGGCACGTGATTCGCCACCAGCGTCGGCAAGCCGATGCCAAGGTTCACATAGAAGCCGTCCCGCAGCTCCTTCGCGGCACGCGCCGCCATTTCGTCACGATTCCAGGGCATGTTTTGCTCCTCGCTACGCTCGTTGCAGGACGAAGGACGAAGGACGACGGCGCGCGAGTGCGAGGTGGCAACACGTGTGTCGCGCACCCAGGACGCAAAGCTCGGCCATCGATTTCGTACTCTTCACACTGTAACTGTGTATCAAATGTAGATGGGATTCAGAAGGGGGAAGATGGTCAACGCAACCTCGCGTCCTAGCGCCTGCGGCGCGTCGTCCTAGCAAGCGCCAGCGAGCGACGTCCTGGCGCGAAGCGCGTCGTCCTTCGCGTCGCTACACGCGCACCGTGCGCTGTTCAATGCGCTTTTCAGGGGTGGCGTTCAGCACGATGCGATGAACAAAGATGCCAGGCAGATGCACCTGGTCGGGATCAAGTGCGCCGGTGTCGACGATCTTTTCGACTTCAACCACGGTGATCTTGCCGGCCATCGCCACGTTCGGGTTGAAGTTGCGCGCGGTCTTCCGGAACACGAGGTTGCCGGACTTGTCGGCGATGTAGGCCTTGACCAGCGATACGTCGGGCGCAATCGAGCGCTCCATCACGTACTTCACGCCGTCGAACTCGCGGATTTCCTTGCCGTCAGCGACAATGGTGCCAACGCCGGTCTTGGTGAAGAACGCCGGGATGCCGGCGCCGCCGGCGCGCAGCTTCTCGGCCAGCGTGCCCTGTGGCGTGAATTCAAGTTCCAGTTCGCCGGAGAGATACTGCCGCTCGAACTCCTTGTTCTCGCCCACGTAGCTCGAGATCATCTTCTTGATCTGGCGAGTGGCGAGCAATTTGCCTAGACCAAAGCCGTCGACGCCCGCGTTGTTCGACACCGCTGTCAGGCCGGTCTTGCCGGTGCGCACCAGCGCGTCGATCAGCGCCTCGGGAATGCCGCAGAGGCCAAAGCCGCCGACACCGAGCGTCTGCCCGTCCTTGATGATGTCGGAGAGCGCCGCGTCGGCGCTCGGGAATACCTTGTTCACACTAAGCTCCAGACCCCCACCGGGGCATCGTGGTTGACCGCAAGATTGTACGGATTTGCCGTCACCGTTTGATGCGATGCACAAAACCGCGCCAACCCAAGCGGCTTTCACTTGGAATCACAACCGGACGCGGGCTGAAGCCTGAATATTCATAAAGTCGACAAATGGGCAAATTTCGGCTTGAGCCCATATCCAACAACAATCTCGACTGAAAGTTGTAAAGCCACAAGGTCGTGCGAAGACGTCGCCGTCGTCGTGAATCCACCATCACAAGTGCCGCCCAAATTGCGGCGGCAACCTCATGCGCGGCGCGATGGCTGCGCAAGATGGTCAGTCCGCCAGCTCTCTCCTGTTACGGAAGTATTCGAGCGCTTCCGGGTTGGCCAGCGCGTCGACATTCTTGACGTTCCTGCCGTGCACGACGTCGCGCACCGCCAACTCCACAATCTTGTTGCTCTTGGTGCGCGGAATGTCGGGCACCTGCACCACTTTCGCCGGCACATGACGCGGTGTAGTGTTTTCTCGGATGCGCTGCTTGATCCTGGCAATCAGTGCCGCGTCGAGTTTGAGCCCATCAGCGAGTTTGACGAACAGCACCACCCGGGCATCGCCCTGAAACTGTTGCCCGATCACGATCGATTCGACGACTTCGGGCAGGGTCTCGACCTGGCGATAGATCTCGGCGGTGCCAATGCGTACACCGCCAGGGTTCAGCGTGGCGTCCGAGCGACCGACGATCACCATGCCGTCGTTGGCGGTGATCTGGCACCAGTCACCGTGGCACCACAGACCCGGGAAGCGCTCGAAATACGACGCCCGGTAACGCGCACCGTCAGGGTCGTTCATGAAATAGAGCGGCATCGACGGGAAAGTCTGGGTGCAAACCAGTTCGCCCATCTCGCCCGCGAGCGAATGACCTTCGTCGTCGAAGACGTCGGTCGCCATTCCGAGTCCGCGGCATTGCAACTCGCCGCGATAGACCGGCAGCGCCGGATTGCCGGCAGCGAAGCAGGCCATGATGTCGGTGCCACCAGAGATGGAAGCCAGATGCACGTCCGGCTTCACGCATTCGTAGACGTAGTCGAAGCTTTCGGGCAACAGTGGCGAACCGGTCGACAGCACCGCACGCAGTGCGGGCAACTGGTGCGAGCGGCGCGGCACCACGCCGGCCTTCTTGATCGCATCAATGTACTTGGCGCTGGTGCCGAACAGCGTGAAGCGTTCGGCCTCGGCAAAGTCCCACAGGATGCAGCCGCCATTGGCGAACGGCGAGCCGTCGTACAGCATGCAGGCGGCGCCTGTCGCCAGCCCTGAGATCAGCCAGTTCCACATCACCCAGCCGGTGGTGGAGAAATAAAACACGCGGTCGC
>ERZ724507.120-NODE-120-length-32394-cov-8.525836_pt1 | contig 32394 bp, 28 predicted proteins | sample MGYA00376040_ERZ724507 | MGnify/ENA primary metagenome ERZ724507 (study PRJEB28724, sample SAMN07190883) | activated sludge metagenome | isolation source: activated sludge of sewage treatment plant in Hong Hong | place: Hong Kong | collected 2016-03-17 ...
CAGAATGTCGGCATCCCCGCCGTGGATGCGGTCGAGCATCGTCTCCCACTGCTTGCGGCTCTTGACCGAATCGCGGTCCACGCGCAGGATGCGGGCGTCCGGGAAATACTCCTGCAACCACACTTCAAGCCGCTGCGTGCCACGGCCGAAGGGATGGATGTCCTGATTGCCGCAGGTCGGGCAGGATTTCGGTACGCGTGCTTCGAATCCGCAGTGATGGCAGCGCAGGCGCCGGTCAGCCAGGTGCAGGACGAGATTGGCGGCACAACGCCGGCAGCGCGACACCCAGCCGCACGCCGCACAAGCCAGAACCGGCGCATAGCCGCGGCGATTGAGAAATACCAGGCTTTGCTCGCCGCGCTCAAGCCGTGCGCCGATCGCGGCGATCAGGGGTTCACTGACGCCATCGCGCAGGACCATCTTTCGGGTGTCGAGCAGGTGGACCACTGGCAGCTTCGCTTCCGGATTGGCTCGCTCGTGCAGTGTCAGCAGACCGTATCGCCGACCCTGGGCATTGGCCCAGGATTCCAGCGACGGCGTTGCCGAGCCAAGCAGGATTGGAATGCCCCGCTGGTGCGCGCGAAAGACCGCAACGTCGCGCGCCGAATAGCGCATGCCATCCTGCTGCTTGAACGAAGAGTCATGCTCCTCGTCGACCACGATCAGGCCAAGCCGCGGCATCGGCGTGAAGACCGCCAGTCGCGTACCGAGAACGATGTCCGCCTCACCGGCAAATGCCGCCCGCCAGTTGCGCTCGCGAGCGGCTTCCGCCAGTTCGCTGTGCAGCGAAACGACAACCCTTTCCGGGAACCGCGCCCGGACCCGTCCCTCGAGCTGCGGCGTCAGGTTGATTTCGGGCACCAGCAGCAGGACCTGCTCGCCGTTTGCCAGCGTCCGCTCGATCAGGCGTAGATACACTTCAGTCTTGCCGCTGCCGGTCACGCCATATAGCAGATGCGCGGAAAATCCGGCCTGCAGGTCGATGGCACCGAGGATTGCGGACTGCTCCGCAGTCAGTTCCGGGGCGGGCGCGGCCGGTGCCGGCCGCTTCGCTGTCCGCCCGTCGCGCCGGGCGGGCGGGGCGATCCGCTTGAGCCCGGCGGGAAGCGCCTGCATCAGTACCTCGCCGAAAGCCGCCTGATAGTAAGCGCTGGCGAACTCGCAGAGCGCCAGAAAATCGCCGGGGAGCGGCGGCAGATCGCGCAGAATATCGCCCGCTACCTTCAACTGCGCCAGCGGCCAGGCGCTGGCATCGACGACCTCCACGATGACGCCGACCCGTTCCCCCTTCGCGAAAGGCACGCGAACCAAGCACCCGACATCGGCAGGCGATGCCGAATCAACCAAATAGTCGAACAGTCGATGCAGCGGCAGGTCAAGTGCGACACGTAGGACTGGCATGGCCGACTTCCCCGAGTGATCGATGAACCCGTTGGTAATCCGGGACTGATGTCTGGCCCGGCAAACCTGTGGATAACTCTGTGGGTTGCTTTCGGATGATCGCGCTAAGTGGCGAAATCTTAAGGACTTTTGTGCCTTGCTGAAAAAACGGGCAATTTAACTAATTGCATGAATTCAATAAGTTACGAAAATTCGCTGATGTCAAGAGAATTCCGCAAAGGTCGGCGTGAAATTGCGTACTCTGTGCATAAGTAAATCATTGCAGTCTCGGCCAGCGACGCTAGGCGCGCAATGACCGGCTATGGGAATGCACGGCTTCCACCAGGGCGGTGACGCTCTCCGGCGGTGTGTATTGAGAAATTCCATGGCCGAGATTGAAGACGTGACCGGTATTGGCGTGTCCGAAGGCGTCGAGGACCTTCCTCGCCTCGGTAGAAATGACTTCCGGAGCGGCGAACAGGACGTTCGGATCAAGGTTGCCCTGCAGGGTGACCTTGTCACCGACACGGCGGCGTGCCTCGCCGATGTCGATGGTCCAGTCGAGGCCGACGGCATCACAGCCAATGGCGGCGATTCTTTCCAGCCACAAACCACCATTCTTGGTAAATACGATGCTCGGGACGCGCTGACCGTCCTTTTCCCTCTTCAGCCCGGCGACGATGCGCTCCATGTAATGCAGCGAGAACTCAGGATAAGCAGCGGCCGAAAGCGAGCCTCCCCACGTGTCGAAGATCATCACCGCCTGGGCACCGCTGTCGATCTGGGCATTAAGGTAGGACGTTACCGAATCGGCGGTCACCGACAGGATGCGATGCAGGAGGTCCGGGCGCTTGTAGAGCATGCCCTTGATATGCCGGAAGTCGCTCGAACCCTGCCCCTCGACCATGTAGCAGGCAAGCGTATACGGGCTGCCGGAGAAGCCGATCAGCGGCACCGAGTTGTCCAGCGCGCGACGGATCTCGGAAACGCCATCCATGACGTAGCGCAGATGGTCGTAGGGATCGGGAGCGGTCAGGTCATTGATCTCCCATTCGTCGCGCAACGGCCGCTCGAACCTAGGGCCCTCGCCGTCCTCGAAATAGAGGCCAAGCCCCATCGCGTCGGGCACGGTCAGGATGTCGGAAAACAGGATGGCAGCGTCGAGATCGTAGCGGGCCAGTGGTTGCAGCGTGACTTCACAGGCCAACGATGGCGTCTTGCACAGGTTCAGGAAGTTGCCGGCGCGCTTGCGCGTTTCGCAGTATTCCGGCAGATAACGACCGGCCTGGCGCATCAGCCACAGCGGCGTGTATTCGGTCGGCTCCTTGAGCAGGGCGCGCAGGAAAGTGTCGTTCTTGGGTCGGCTCACGGAGGACTCCGCCGGAAAATCGCAAAGACGGAATTATCCGCCTTTCCGGCCTCCCGGTCACTGACGCCAGAACGCGGGTGTCAGGACGACCAGCACGGTGAAGATCTCGAGCCGGCCGAGCAGCATGGCAAAGGTGCATACCCAGGTCTGGAAATCGTTCAGTACTTCGTAGGTCGTCGACGGCCCAACGACGCCAAGGCCAGGACCGGTATTGTTGATACTGGCAACTACCGCCGTGAAGGCGGAGAGGATATCCAGGCCGGTAAAGGCCAGAATCAGCGTCATCGAAACAACACTGACCATGTACATGAAGCCGAAGGCGAGCACCGCGAACAGTATCGGTTGCGGCGCGACGTGTCCGCCAATGCGGACGTTATAGACCGCATTCGGGTGAATCGCACGAACCAGTTCGCGATAGACCTGCTTGTACAGCAACAGGGCACGCATCATCTTGATGCCGCCGCCGGTCGACCCGGCGCTGGTGACAAAACTGGACAGGAACAGCATCCACAGCGGCGCAAAGATCGGCCACAAGGCGTAATCGACGCTGGCATAGCCGGTCGTGGTGGCGATCGACACGACATTGAACGCCGAGTGGCGCAGCGCCGTAAGGAACTCCGGGTAGACTCCGTCAGCCCAGATATAGACGGCAACCAGAACGATGCTGAACAGCGTGACCCCTAGAAACCAGCCCGCTTCCGGATCCAGCAGGTACGGACGCAGCGAGCGGCCAGTCACCGCCAGGAAGAGCGTACCGAAGTTCATGCCAGCGATCAGCATGAAAACAATCGCGGCAAACTCGATTTCCGGCGAATCGAAAAAGCCAAAGCTGGCATCATGCGTCGAGAAGCCGCCCAGCCCCATGGTCGACCCCATATGGCAGAAAGCGTCGAACCAGCTCATCCCCGCCCAATGGAAGCAAAGGACGCACGCCGTGGAAACGCCAACGTACACCAGCCACAAGCCCTTGGCCGTCTCGGCGATGCGCGGCGTCATCTTGTCATCCTTCATCGGCCCCGGCGTCTCGGCCTTGAACATCTGGCGACCGCCGATACCGAGCAGTGGCAGGATGGCGATGGCCAGCACGATCAGGCCCATGCCGCCGACCCATACCAGTTGGTGGCGCCAGAGGTTGATCGACATCGGCAGGGTGTCGAGATTGGAAAGGACCGTCGAACCGGTCGTCGTCAGGCCGGACATGGTCTCGAAATAGGCATCGGTGAAGCTGATGCCAAGGTGGAGCATCAACGGAATCGTCGCGAAAGCGGCTAGACTGGTCCACACTAGGACCACCATCAGGAAGCCGTCACGGATGCTCAGTTCGCGCGTACATTTGCGGTAGCGCACCCAGAGGAAGGCGCCGCACAGCATGGTCAGCGCGAAGCCTTCGTCATAGGCGGACTGGGCGCCGTCATCAGTGACATACGAAACAATCAGCGGCGCCAGCATGGTCAGCCCGAAAAGCATGATGATCATGCCCAGCGCGCGGTAAACGGCAGCAAAGCGGGTCATCGTCGGCCTCTCAGAAGAAATGGAAGCCGACCTGGAACAGCTTCTCGACCTTCCTGACCACCGTCTTTTGGGTGCAGAAGACGATCACATGATCGTCCGGCTTGATCACCGTATCGTGGTGCGGAATCACCACCTCGCCCTTTTGCGTAACCGCGGTCCAGTTTTCGCTCTGGCCGACAGTCACGATCTTGTCGAGGTTGCGCACCAGCGCTGCTACCGTCACCCCCGCCGGCCAGTCGATCTGGTCGATCCGCTTGCCGACCACCTTGGAGGTCTTGGCATCGCCATGCGCGACGATCTCCAGAGCCTCCGCTGCGCCGCGGCGCAGCGAGTGCACCTCGGCGACGTCGCCCTGCCGGACATGGGCCAGCAAGCTGCCGATCGAGACGTGGGCCGGGGATATCCCGATATCTATCGGCCCGCCCTCGATCATCTCGGCATAGGCGCGACGGTTGATCAGCGCCACCACACGCTTGCAGCCCAGGCGCTTGGCCAGACTCCCCGACATGATGTTGTCTTCCTCGTCGTTGGTCACGGCGATGAAGAGGTCCATGTCGGAAATGTTTTCCTGAACCAGCAGGTCCTCGTCTGTCGCATCACCGAGCAGGACCAGTGTCTTGTGGAGCTCGCCGGCAACCAGTTCGGCGCGCCGCGGGTTATTGTCGATGACCTTGACGTCGTAGCGCTTTTCCAGTGACTTGGCCACGCGCAAGCCGATGTTGCCGCCGCCGGCGATCATGATCCGCCGCACCGGGGTAACCATCCGCCGCAACTGATGCAGTACGGGGCGGATATGTTCGGTAGCGGCAAGGACGAAAACCTCGTCCCCGGCCTCGACCACCGTGCCACCTTCCGGCACCACGGGCTGATCGCGGCGGAAGATTGCCGCAATCCGGGCATCCATCTCCAGCGGCAGGAGCTTGCGCAAGTCCTTGATCGGCTTGCCGACCAGCGCGCCGCCCTCGAGGGCACGCACGGCAACGAGACTGACACGTCCGGAGGCAAAGGTGAGAACCTGCAGCGCCTCAGGGAATTCGATCAGGCGCCCGATATAGTCCGTAATCACCTGTTCCGGGCAAAGCGCGAAGTCCACGGCAAAGTTTGCGGTTGACAGCAGTTCGGCGTCATCCAGAAAGTCGAGAGAGCGCAAGCGCGCAAGGCGCGTCGGCACGTTGAAGACGGTGTGCGCCAGCTTGCAGGCGACTAGGTTCGCTTGGTCGCTCTGGGTCACGGCGATCAGCAGGTCGGCATCTTCGGCACCGGCGCTGCGCAGCACCGAAGGCGCCGCCGCGTTGCCAACCACCGTGCGCAGGTCGAAACGATCCTGCAACTGGGCGAGACGCTCGCCGTCGTAATCGACCATCGTTATGTCGTTCTTTTCCGAAACGAGGCCTTCGGCGACGCTCGCGCCGACCTGGCCCGCGCCAAGAATGATTATTTTCATGATTTCCCCCCTGTTCCGTTCCTGGAATTTCGCCTTCTTATTCGTCTCCGCGCTTGCCGAGCCTGACATCCAGTTGCTTGAGCTTGCGGTAGAGATGGGTTCGCTCGAGACCCGAGCGCTCGGCCAGCTTGGTCATGTTGCCCGCCTCGAGCCGCAGATGGTGTTCGAAATAGAGCTTCTCGAAGGCATCACGCGCCTCGCGCAACGGCTGATCAAGCAGTGGCAGCAGCGAGGCCAGCTCCTGATTTCCCTCCTCTTCCCGCGGCGCCACTCGACTGACGTCCTCCGCGGAGATTTCCTCGTCGAGCGCTGTCAGCGCCAAATTACGCACCAGGGCGAAGAGTTCGTTCCAGTGCGCTTCACTGACACTGCCCCAGGACACGCTGCGCAAGGCATTGAGCGCGCCTGTCGAGAAGCGCCGCGGCTGCACCTCTCCGCGCTCGACAAAGTTGGTCAGGAGCAAACCGGCGATTTCCGGCAACTCGTCGCCATGCCCGACCAACGACGGCATGGCGACCCAGATGTCGCCGAGCCGCGTCAGCAACTTGCTGTCCCAGCCCGCCTCGGCAAGTGTCGCCAGAGGCGTGGCGGTGGCTGCGATCAGCCGCAAATTCATGCGTTCCAGACGGTCGACCGCGAACGCCAGATTCATCTGCTGCATCTTGCCGAGTGCCGCCAAGTCGGGAACGAAGAGGGTGCCGCCGCTGACTTTCTCCAGCATTTCCGTGGTCAAGGCGCTGCTCAGCCCGGACAGATCAAGCCACGGCGAGCGTGGCGCCTGCAAGGTCCGCGCGCAGATTTCCGCCATTCCGCCCGTCGCCCCCTTGAGCAACAGCAGCGGCGTCTTGGCCGCCGCCTGTTCCAGCCGCCGCCTGAATTCCTTGACCATGGACGAGCGCGCGAACACCTCCAGGGTCAGCGGCGGACGCTGTGACAGGTTGTCGTGCTTGATCGCCTTCTGCACGGTCGCCAGCAACTTCTGCAAGGCGATCGGTTTTTCGAGAAAATCGAAGGCGCCGAAGCGGGTGGCCTCGACTGCCGTATCGATCGTCCCATGCCCGGACATCATCACGACCGGCATGTTGAGATGGCCGGCGGCATGCCACTCCTTGAGCAGCGAGATGCCGTCGGTGTCGGGCATCCAGATATCGAGCAGCACCAGGTCGGGGCGCAGCTCGCCGCGCACCCGGCGCGCCGCGGTGGCATGCTCGGCCAGCCGGACATCGTAGCCCTCATCGATCAGGATCTCCGAGAGCAGTTCGCGGATGCCGACCTCGTCGTCAACGACCAGAATGATTGACATGTTTGTCTTCCTCCTTCACCAGGGGCAGGCGGATGTCGATCCGGGCACCACCCTCCGGTGCATTGCTGATTTCGATGGTGCCCTGATGTTCGTCGACAATCTTCCTGACGATGGGCAGTCCCAGACCGGTACCGCGGGCCTTGGTGGTGACATAGGGCTCGAAGATGCGCGGCAACAGCTCGACCGGAAATCCCGGACCGTTGTCCGATATGAGCAGCCGTGCGTGGCGCCCGGCGCGCTCGGTGACGATCTTGATGATTCCATGGCGCCCTTCGAGGGCATCCTCCGAATTGCGCAAGAGATTGTGGATGATCTGCCGCAACTGCGTCGAGTCCCCAAGCACCTGGGGCAAACCCGCGGCAAAACGGGCCTCGATGGCCGCCGACGAACTCTCGTAGAGGCCCAGCACCTCGCTGATAAGCGCATTGAGATCGAGGGCGGCAACCTCCGGCGCCGGCAAGCGGGCATAGTCGCGGAAATCGTCAACCATACGCTTCATCGCCTGGACCTGGTTGATGATCGTTTGCGTGCCACGAGCCAGCATGTCCCTGTCGCCATTCATCAACTTGGCGGCCAGCTTGAACTGCAGGCGCTCGGCGGAAAGCTGGATCGGCGTCAGCGGATTCTTGATTTCGTGCGCCAGCCGGCGTGCCACCTCGCCCCAGGCGGCGCTGCGCTGCGCCGCGACAATGCGCGTCACGTCGTCGAAGACCACCACCTCGCCGCCGCCACTCGCTTCCGGCAGACGCGAGCCACGCAACAACAACATTTGCGGCATCCCGTTCGCCCGTTCGAGTTCGACCTGGGCCTGCCATTCGACATCCTTGACCCGGGCGAAGTTGTCGCGAATAAACTTGCCGAATTCGTTCTGCCGCGGCCAGTGCGCAATGTCCTCGTAGATCAGGCCGGTGAAGTCGTCGGCCAACGTATTGCGCGCACCCTCGTTCACCGTCCGCAACACCGAATGCCGATCGAAGACCAGAACACCGGCCGACAGATTGGCGAGGATCGATTCCAGGTAGCCGCGTGCCGACTCCAGTTCCGCACGGTGGCGCTCGGTTTCGCGGCGGGCATCGTCGAGCTGGCGTGTCATGCGATTGAACGACTGGGTCAGGATGCCCAGCTCATCGCGGCTGTACACCGCCTGGCGCGGCGAGAAGTCGCCCTGGGCGACCGCCTGCGTACCCTCGGCGAGAATTGACAGCGGCGCGGACAGACGGCGCGCCATGACGAAGGCCAGCGCAAAGGCGCCGAACAGGGCAACGAGTACGGTCAACGTCAGTGTCAGGGCATAAATCCGCGTCAGCCCCTGGCGCGCAAGCTGCAGCTCCTGATAATCGCGGTACACCCCCTCCACCGCGTCAGCATCATAGGCAAGCGACGGCGGAACCGGCTGGATCACCTGCAGGATGCGCGGCTCCTCGAACACGCTCTGTGCCGCAACCGGCACGAGCACGCGCAGACTGAGCCGTCCGCCCTCGCCGTCGACGGCGGTGACAGCCTGCGTGCTGCGCGCCTGCTTGATCTGTGCCTGCGTCGGCAGGTCGGGCAACGGCGCGCTGATCTCGCTGCTGGCGCTGGAAAGCAGTTGGCCACCGACCGAAAACAGCGCCACCGATTGCACTCCCCGCTGCTCGCGCAAGCGCAACAGCGCCGAACGACGGCCAGACTCCCTGAGATCGGACAACTCGTTGGCCATGCCACGTGCCTTGTCGGTAAGATCCACCAGCAACGAATCGAGCGCCGAGCGGCCGAGACGCAGACCCGACTCCAGCGCCTTTTCGACCCTGACGTCGAACCAGCTCTCGATCGAGCGCGTCACGAACTGGACCGATACACCGTAGACGAGCGCTCCCGGCAACACGGCAATGACTCCGAACATCATCATCAGCCGCAACTTCAGGCGGGCTCCGAATACCTGGGCGCGATAATCGCGCCACAAGGAGCGCAGCTGCCAGCTGACCAGTCCGACCATGGCGAGCGCAAGGACGACGTTGAGACCGATCAGCAGCGGGTAGTGACGCGTGAAGATGGCGGTGTCAGCCGCCGTAGACATCAGCAGGAGGAACCAGAGAATGGCGCCGAGTGCTGCTGCCATGGCCCCGCCTGCGGCTACGAAACGCTTCACCTGGCCTCCGCTGGCAAGGTCGTCTGCCAGACTTTCCATTCGGATGCCAGACTCCAGTCCTTGTTGCCGAGGGCGGAAATCTGGAAGGGGCGCGGTAACTGGGTGGTGTCGAGGCGCATGCGCAACGCGACCATGTAGGTATCTCCGGCCTGGACACCGGTTTTCTCGGCCCGCCCGTCAATCACTGCCCAGTTGCGCAGGCGCGAGAGAACACGCAACGCCTCCGACAACGTATCAAAGGACTGATGGAGACCGCCCGTCGACAGGCGATACTGGCGCGTCAACGCATGGAAGGACAGCCGATGGGTCTGATTTCGACTGACCACCTTCTCGTCCAGCCAGTACCAGCGTGGCCGCGTCATTTCGAATTCGGTCACGAAGTAGAGGACGACACCCTTGGTTACCGCCTCTTCAAGGCGCTCGTTCAGCTCGAAGCTGAAATCCGCGGAGATGACGAAGCCGTCTTCGCTCGCCGTGATCTGCGGATTGCTAATCTCGATCTCGGCCGCCAGCACGAGCACCGGCAGCATGGCGAGAACGACAACCAGCCAAGTCCGAACTCGCTCAAGCATGCTTTTCGAGGAGGCAATAGTAAAAGCCATCATGGGCTGCTGCAGGCAGAATCTGTTCCTCGTGGGCGCGGCGGGCATCCGGACGGTTGGCAACAAAGTGAGTGATCTGCTCGCCGTTCTCCTCGGGAAAAACGGAGCAGGTCACATAAAGCAGTTTACCCCCGCGCCGCACGACCCGCCACAGTGCATCGAGAATACGCGACTGGGCGGCGGCGAAGCTCGCGATGTCGCCTTCGCGGCGCAACCACTTGCTGTCGGGGTTGCGGCGCACGACACCGCTGGCGGTGCAGGCGACATCGGCGAGAACCGCGTCGAAGGGACGGCCATCCCACCAAGTATCGAGTCGCGCACAGTCGGCGGCTTGGAGCGAGGCATGCAGGCCGAGCCGCGTCAGGTTCTCGGCGATGCGCCGGCATCGTGAAGACTTCACGTCGAGCGCCAGCAGGTCGAGTTCGGCCCGCTCCAGCAGATGCGCCGTCTTGCCTCCTGGCGCGGCACAGGCATCGAGGACACGGCTTCCCGGCAACGGGTCGAGCAACGTCGCCGCCAGCTGCGCCCCTGGGTCCTGTACCGAAACCAGACCGGCCGCGAACCCCGGCAGCCGTTCGACGGGGATCGGCTTGGCGAGCGCGAGCCCAACTTCGCCAACCGGCGTGGCGACAATCCCTTCCGCCGCCAGCCGTGACAGGTATTCGTCACGTGTGCTGCGGCGGCGATTGACCCGCAAGGCCATCGGCGGTGGCGCATTGCCGGCGGCAACGATGGCCTGCCAATCGCCGGGCCAGGCCTTCTGAAGCCGTGCGAGCCACCAGCCCGGATGCTGCGCCTGCGCCACGACATCGGTCGCCACCGCGACACGCAACGCTTCCTGCTGCCGCAGGAAATTGCGCAGGACGCCATTGACCAGCCCGCGAAAGCGCCCTTCAGCCAGTTCGCCGGCTGCCGCGACGGCCTGATCAACCACCGTATGCGCCGCATCCGGCCGCGATTCGAGTCGATAGATTGCTACAAGCAGCAGCGCCCGGACCTCTTCGGCCGCCAGCGGACTCGCCAAAAGGCGGCTCAGGAAGAAATCACCGCGTCCATAACAGCGCAGGCTGCCATAGACGAGGTCCTGCACCGCCGGGCGCACGACGGCATCGACGCGCGCAAGCAGGCCGTCGGCGAGACTCTGCCCGGCGAAAACGGCGGAATCGATGCGGGCTGCTTGCAGGAAGGCGGAGGCCAGGGAAGTGGCGGGCAGATCGGACATAGGTCGCAATTATCGCACGCGGCATAATGGCGCAATGCGTCCGTACCTCATCGCCCTGCTTTTCCTGCTCTTCTCACCCCTCGCCGCGGCGTGGAACGCTGCCGGCCACCGGCTGGTGGCGGTTATTGCCTGGCAGCAGCTCTCACCCGCCAGCCGCGATTTCATTGCACAGGCTCTTGGCCGCCATCCCGACCATGAGCGCTGGGTCGGCAAGGCACGTTCAGCCGAGCCCGCGAAAATTTTCGCCGAAGCCGCAACCTGGCCCGATGACATCCGCAACGATCCACGCTTTTACGACGAGGGGGAGAGCGATCCCACCCGACCGCTTCCCGGCTTTCCCGATAGTGCGCGCCACAAGAGTTGGCACTACGTCGATGTCGACGATCAGGGAAGACCCGCAAGGGGTGAGGTAGACCGGCAGATCGAGCGCCTCGGCCGCCTGTTGCGGTCGACGGCGAAAAATGACGAGATTACCTATGCCCTCCCCTGGCTAGTGCATCTGGTCGCCGATATCCACCAGCCGCTGCATGTCGGTCGCGCCAATGACGAGGGCGGAACCGCGGTCGAGGTCAAAAACCCGTTCAACAAGCGCCTCCCCTTTTCCAGCCTGCACAGTTATTGGGACGACCTGCCCGGCCCACCCTGGCTACGCGGCCAGCGGCTGGAAGACAAAACGCGACGCCTGATCGCGGAATATCCCGCACCGCGCCAGGGCTCCGTTGCCTTGTGGCGGGACGAGAGCCACCGTCTGCTGGCGTCGGCCTACCCGGATGCCGTCGGCAGCCTCCTGCCGATCATCACCGAAAGCTTCAACCAGCGGGCGCACGCCATTGCGGAGCGGCGCATCGCCAACGCCGGCTACCGGCTCGGACGTCTGCTTGAAGCAAGCATCAGCGCTCGCGTTTCACGTGAAACGCAATAGAATCGCACCATGAATGGCCTGCACCTGATCGCCGACCTCCTTGACTGCCGCTGCCCGGCCGACTTCCTGTTCGCCGCCCCGCAACTCGAAGCATTTTGCACGGCGGCATGCTCGCATCACGGGCTGACGGTCGTCGGTCGCCTCTTCCACGCTTTCCATGATGCGGCGGGCAACCCGGCAGGCGTCACCGGCACCGTCGTCCTGGCCGAATCGCACCTGGCGATCCATACCTGGCCGGAAATCGCCGGCGTCACGCTCGACGTCTACGTCTGCAATTTCAGTGCCGATAACAGTGATCGCGCCCACGCGCTGTTCGCTGACGTCATCGCAGCCTTCGCCCCGGGGCGGCTGGAAACCAAAGAGGTCGCGCGGGGCTGCCTACAGGCGCTTCCCCAGGCCTAGCGTGCCATCGCCCGCAGGCGGGCAATCCTTTCCTCGGTCGGCGGGTGCGTCGAAAACAGGCCACTGATCCCGCCGCCTGAAAGCGGGTTAAGGATCATCATCTGCGCCGTCTCCGGATGCGCTTCGGCCGGTGCCATTGGAATCCGGCCCTCGGCATACATCTGGATCTTGGCCAGCGCATCGGCCAGGGCATGCGGGTCGCCACTGACTTCCGCGCCACCACGGTCGGCTTCGTACTCGCGGGCCCGCGAGATCGCCATCTGGATCAGGCTGGCGGCCAGCGGCGCCAACAGGGCAACGGCGATGCTCGCCAGCGGGTTGCTTGGGCGCCCGTCCTCGCTGCGCCCGCCGAAGAACATCGCGAAATTCGCAAGCGCCGAAATGGCGCCGGCCATCGTCGCCGAGACCGTCGAAATCAGGATGTCGCGATGGGCCACGTGCGCCAGTTCGTGCGCCATGACGCCGCGCAGTTCGCGCGCCGACAACAGTTGCAGAATGCCAGTCGTCGCCGCAACGGCCGCATGTTCCGGATTGCGGCCGGTGGCGAAGGCATTTGGCTGATCCTCGTTGATCAGATACACCCGCGGCATCGGCAAACCGGCCCGCTGCGCCAGTTCGCGCACCATGCCGTAGAACTGGGGCGCGCTGGTCTCGTCGACTTCCCGGGCGTTGTACATCTTCAACACCATCTTGTCCGAGAACCAGTAGGAGAAGACATTCATCGCACCGCCGAAGACGAGCGCCAGCAGCATGCCCGATTCGCCGCCGATGATGCCGCCGACCACGCCGAACAGCGCCATGATCGCGGCCATCAGCATCGCTGTCTTGACCCAGTTGAACATCGTGAAACCTCCTTGAAACGGTCGTGTCAGCCGATAGATATTGGCGCCGCCGCCGATTTCAAGCCGCCACGTCGAATCGGTCGCCCACCTTGAGCGCATGACCGGCCAGAAATTCACGGACCGCCAGGCGCTTGCCTCCCGCCTTCTGCAACTCGCTGACCGCCAGGGCCCCTTCGCCGCAGGCAACGACGATGCTGTTGCGGTCGACACTCAATATCCGCCCTTTTTCGCCCGAACCGCCAACCGGCAAGGCATGCCACAGCTTGACGGTCTGGCCGCCGAGACGGGCCTGGGCTCCGGGAACCGGATTGAAGGCGCGGATATGGCGATCCAGGTCCTGCGCGCTCTTGGACCAGTCGATAAGCGCCTCCGCCTTGCCAAGCTTCGATGCGTAGGTGACCCCCTCCGTGGCTTGCGCGCTGGCCGGCCACGGCAGTCCGGCCAGCGCCTTGACCACCAGTCGCGCCCCGAGGTCGGCCAGACGGTCGTGCAGCGTTGCGCTCGTGTCGCCGGGCTCGATCGCGCAGATGCCTCGCAGCAGCACCGGCCCAGTATCGAGACCCGCCTCCATCTGCATGATGCAGACACCGGTCTCACGATCGCCGGCGAGCAGCGCGCGCTGGATCGGCGCCGCCCCGCGCCAGCGCGGCAGCAGCGAGGCATGGATATTGATGCAGCCGAAGCGCGGAGTGTCGAGCACGGCCTGCGGCAAGATCAGGCCGTAGGCGGCGACCACCATGACGTCCGGCAGTTCGGCGGCGATTCTTGCCTGCGTCGCCGCATCCTTCAATGTCAGCGGCTGAAACACCTCGATGCCACGCTCTACTGCCAGCCGCTTGACGGCCGAAGGCTGCAGGCTCATGCCGCGCCCCGCCGGCCGGTCTGGCTGGGTGAGGACCAGACGCACCTCATGCCCCGCCGCCACGATCGCCTGCATCGCCAGTGCAGCGAAATCGGGGGTGCCGGCGAAGACCACCCTCATGCGGTGACGCGGGCTTGCTTGGCGAGCTTGTTCCGGATGCGTGTCTGTTTCAACTGGGACAGGTGATCGACAAAGACCTTGCCATTCAGATGGTCCAGTTCGTGCTGGATACACACCGCGAGCAGGCCCTCGGCAACGAGGGCCTGATGCTGGCCCTCGCCGTCCTGATAATGGACGGTCACCCGCTCGGCGCGTTCGACCTTTTCATAGATCCCGGGTACCGACAGGCAGCCCTCCTCACCCTCCTGCTGCCCCTGAAGGTCATTGATGCGCGGATTGACCAGGGCAAGCAGTTCGTTCCTGCCTTCCGAAACGTCGATGACGACGATCTGCTTGTGAACATCGACCTGTGTTGCCGCCAAGCCGATGCCTGGGGCCTCGTACATCGTTTCGGCCATGTCGGCGATCAGACGCCGGACAGAATCGTCTATCTCGAGCACCGGCGCCGCAATCTTCTTCAAGCGCGGATCGGGAAAACGCAAAATGGGTAGTAGGGCCATGGGAAATACCGAAAAAAGCTTGCTCGCTTAAGTTATTACGTGCAGAATCTCAAGCAATTCCAGAGATATGGAACCGGTTTGCCTGCCGTGGATCAGACCATGCAAGCACCATCGTGTTCCGTCGGCATGTGAGGCTACGACTATGGTACGCATTATATCCGCGCTCATCCTGGCCGTGACGGCCATTTGTGCATCGGCCGCCGAGCCACCAAAGCTCGTCGATAACCCCCCAGACCGCCACGTCGTCGTGCGCGGCGATACCCTATGGGGAATCTCCGGCAAGTTCCTCAAGGAACCGTGGCGCTGGCCCGAAATCTGGAACATGAACCGCGAGGATATCAAGAATCCGCACCTGATCTATCCCGGACAGGTGGTCTACCTGGATCGCTCTGGCAAGACCCCGCGCCTGCGCCTCGGCAAGCCGGTCAAGTCGGTTGGCGGAACCGTCAAACTCCAGCCACAGATCTATTCCGACCCGTCGCAGCAGGCAATCCCGAGCATCCCGCCCAACCAGATCGAGCCCTTCCTGTCCCAGCCCCTCGTCGTCGAGGAGGGGCAGCTCGACGGCGGGCCACGCATCGTTGCCGGACCTGAATACCGCGGCATGATGGGCAATGGCGATCCGGCTTTCGCCACCGGGATTCCCGACGCCAGCGTGATGCGCTGGAACGTTTTCCGCCCGGGCAAGCCGCTTACCGATCCGGATACCGGCAACGTCATCGGCTATGAAGCCTTCTTCCTCGGCAATGCCAACCTGGTGCAACCTGGAGAACCGGCGGTTCTTGAGATCACCGTGGCCAAGGAGGAGATCATGCGCGGTGACCGTCTGTTGCCGGCGCCGCCTGCCAATATCGTAAACTATGTCCCGCATCGCCCGGATCATCAGGTTGCGGCAAGGGTCATGACGATCTATGGCGGGGTCAACGAAGGTGGCAAAGCCTCGATTGTCACCCTCAACCGCGGCAGGAACGATGGGCTTGAAATCGGCCATGTTCTTGCGCTGTTCCGCAATCGTATTTCCCTGGCGATCGACCAGGACACGATGCAACGTGTCGAGCAACCGATTCCGGAAGAACGTTATGCGCTGGTGTTCGTCTTCCGTGTCTTCAACGGGGTTTCCTACGCGCTCGTCCTCGAGTCGTCCAAGCCCGTGACCGTAGGTGATTTTGCACGGAACCCGTGATTGACAACGAGGGGTTGGCCGCCTGGTTGCGGCTGACCCTGATACCCGGCATCGGCGGCGAGACGCAGCGCAAGCTTCTCGCCGCTTTCGGTTTACCCGAGGCCATCTTCGCCGCCGGACGCCTGGCAGCACGCAGCGTCATCGGCGACCGTGCCGACCTGCTCTTCGATTTTGACCCCTCCGAGGCCGTCGACCGCGGCCTCGCCTGGGCCTGCCAGCCCGGCCAGCGCCTCCTGACCCTGGCTGACACGGCCTACCCACGGTCCTTGCTGGAAATTCCCGATCCACCGAGCATCCTCTATGTTCGCGGAAATCCCGACCTGCTCCAGAACCGTGGGCTCGCCATCGTCGGCAGCCGCAACGCCACGCCCCAAGGTCTGCAGACGGCCGAGACCTTCGCCAGGGCGCTTGCCACCAAGGGTCTGGAGATCGTCAGCGGCCTTGCCCTCGGCATTGACGCCGCCGCCCATCGTGGTGCACTCGCGACGGAAGGTGCCACAGTTGCCGTCATCGGTACCGGCGCCGACCGCGTCTACCCCGCGCGCAATAAGGAACTCGCGGTGGCAATTGCGGAACAAGGGACCATCGTTTCCGAATTCCCGCTCGGCACGCCCGCCATCGCCGCCAACTTTCCGCGTCGCAACCGCATCATCTCGGGCTTGGTCCGCGGCGTCCTGGTTGTCGAGGCCGCACTGGAGAGCGGCTCGCTGATTACCGCCCGTCTTGCCGCCGAACAGGGGCGCGAAGTCTTTGCGATTCCTGGCTCCGTCCATTCCCCGGTCGCCCGCGGCTGTCACAAGTTGATCAAACAGGGGGCCAAACTGGTTGAAACGGCCCAGGACATTCTCGAGGAACTCGGCAGTCATTCCGGCGTCCCCGGCGTCCCCGGCATCCCCGAGGACACGGCAATGGCCGGTAACAGTGATATCCTCCAGGCGCTCGGTTACGACCCCTGCCCGCTGGACGATCTGGTAGACCGTACCGGAATCGGCGCCGACCTGTTGCTTGGCGAACTGCTGACGCTGGAACTTAATGGCCTGATAGCCGCCCTTCCCGGCAACCGCTACCAGCGCCTCGCCTGACCCCCATAGACAGAGGCGTCTTGCCAAGCCGCGCACTAGACACTTATCATGCGCCCGCACCCTACAGGCCGAGTACATGACAAAAAAGCTGATCATTGCCGAAAAACCTTCCGTTGCCGCCGACATTGCCAAGGCACTGGGGGGGTTCACCAAGCACGACGACTATTTCGAAAGCGAACAGTTCGTGCTGTCGTCGGCCATTGGCCACCTGCTCGAACTGGCCTGCCCGGAGGAATTCGAGGTCAAGCGCGGCAAGTGGTCGTTCGCCCACCTGCCGGTAATCCCGCCGCACTTCGCGCTGAACCCGATCGAGAAGACCGAGTCCCGCCTCAGGCTGCTCAGCCGCTTGATCAAGCGCAAGGACGTCGATGGCCTGATCAACGCCTGCGACGCCGGGCGCGAGGGCGAACTGATCTTCAACTACATCGCCCAGCACAGCAAATCCGGCAAGCCGGTACAGCGCTTGTGGCTGCAGTCGATGACCCAGGGCGCCATCCGCGATGGCTTCGTCCGCCTGCGCGGCGGCCACGAAATGCGCGGGCTAGGCGATGCCGCCGTCTGCCGCTCCGAATCCGACTGGCTGGTCGGCATCAACGGTACGCGGGCAATGACCGCCTTCAACTCGAAGACCGGCGGCTTCCACCTGACCACCGTCGGCCGCGTGCAGACGCCGACGTTGGCCATTGTTGTCGACCGCGAGAAGAAAATCCGCGAGTTCAAGCCGCGCCCCTATTGGGAGGTTGAGGGCGAATTCGCGGCGAAGGCGGGCACCTACGCCGGCAAATGGTTCGACGAAGGCTTCAAGGGCAAGGATGACGACGAACACGCCCGCGCCGACCGCCTGTGGGAACAGGCGCGCGCCGACGCCATCCGCGCCGCCACACTCGGCAAGGTTGGCACCGTTACCGAGGAAACCAAGCCGGAAACCCGGCTGTCGCCGCTGCTCTTCGACCTCACCAGCCTGCAGCGCGAGGCGAACGCCCGCTTCGGCTTCTCGGCCAAGACCACGCTCGCACTGGCGCAGGCCCTCTACGAGAAACACAAGGTCCTGACCTATCCGCGAACCGACTCGCGCTGCCTGCCCGAGGACTACCTGGGAACGGTCAAGGCCACCCTGTCGGTGCTGACCGGAGAAGGCGCCGGCAAGGGCCACGACGAAGTGCTGCTCGCTCGCTACGCGCCGTTCGCCCACCAGATCCTGGCGCGCAACTGGGTGATCCCGAACAAACGCATCTTCAACAATGCCAAGATCAGCGACCACTTCGCCATCATCCCGACGCCGCAGGCGCCGAAGCACCTGAACGAACTCGAACAGAAGCTCTACGACTTCGTCGTCCGCCGCTTCCTGTCCGTCTTTTTCCCGGCCGCCGAATATCTGGTCACCACCCGCATCACCCGTGTCGAAGGTCATCCCTTCAAGACCGAAGGCAAGGTGCTGGTCAACCCCGGCTGGCTCGCCGTACATGGCAAGGAGAGCCAGGGCGACGAAGGCAACCTGGTTGCGGTCGACGCCGACGAGAAGGTCAAAACCGAGGAAGTCACCGTCAAGGCCAACGAGACCAAGCCGCCGTCACGCTACTCCGAAGCGACCCTGCTCTCGGCCATGGAAGGCGCCGGCAAGATGGTCGACGACGAGGAACTGAAAGCGGCGATGGCCGGCCGCGGCCTCGGTACGCCGGCGACGCGCGCCCAGATCATCGAGAACCTGATCGGCGAGCAGTACATGCACCGCGAAGGCCGCGAGTTGATCCCGACCGCCAAGGCCTTCTCGCTGATGACATTGTTGAACGGACTCGGCGTCAGCGAACTGACCCAGCCGGAACTGACCGGCGAGTGGGAACACAAACTCGGCCGCATCGAGAAGGGCGAATTCACGCGCGCCGAATTCATGCGCGAGATCGCCGAGATGACCCGCCATATTGTGGAGCGCGCCAAGACCTACGACAGCGACACCATCCCCGGCGACTTCGGCCTGCTCAACGCCCACTGCCCCAAGTGCGGTGGTCTTATCCGCGAGACCTACAAGAAATTCCAGTGCAGCGACTGCGATTACGCGCTGTGGAAGATCGTCGCCGGCCGCCAGTTCGAGCCGGCCGAGATCGACACCCTGCTTACCGAAAAGCAGATCGGCCCGCTGACCGGCTTCCGCAACAAGATGGGCCGCAGCTTCACCGCCACCATCAAGCTCAACGACGGGATGGAACCGCAATTCGATTTCGGCCAGGAAAGGACCGACGCGGCCGAGGCCGAACCGGTCGACTTTTCCGGGCAGGAAAGCCTGGGCAAGTGCCCGAAATGCGGCGCCGGCGTGTACGACAATGGCAACACCTACACCTGCGAAAAGGCCATCGGCGCAGCGAAATCCTGCGACTTCCGCTCCGGCAAGGTCATCCTGCAGCAGCCGGTCGAGCCGGCGCAGATGCAGAAACTCCTCGCTGCCAGCCGCACCGACCTGCTCAAGGGCTTCGTCTCCAACCGCACCAAGCGCAAGTTCTCGGCATTCCTCGTCGTTCAGGACGGCAAGGTCGGCTTTGAGTTCGAGAAGAAGACGCCGGCCAAGAAGCCGGCAGCGAAGGAAAAAGCGGACGCCAACGGCTGAACTCCGCTGGATGGATTTTGGAAGCGAATCTGCCCTCGGCTTTTTCGAGGGCAGATTCGTTTTGGGCGGCTGATTCGCCGGGTTACGACCCGCAGAACCTCAATCGTAAATGGTTCTGAGCCTGCACGCGCCCGAATCGCAAACAACCTGGGTTAGCCTACCCCCTGTCCCTCTGGCTTCGTAGAAGGTACGGAAGCCTTGCTGCTTGAATCGAACGGGGTTGCCAACAAGAGGAAAACCAGTATCAGTGAGCAAATGAACCACCTTTGCAGTTTCGGCATCCTGCGTAACAGCGGGGTCGGCGGTCTTGGCAGCAACTGGGGACATTGGCTTGCTGGCCTGAACGACGGCAGCAGGCTTCGATTGTGGTGTTGCATTGACGTAGCGGAAGGCTACCATTGACACTGTCGCAGGCCCATTGAACCCTGCTGGAGGACTCCTGAGCCTGTCAGAAATTTTGTGTGTGAGGCATAACATGTCGCCAAGGAGCATGTATGCCAAGCAAGACGAGCAAGAAGAAGCCGATAGCGGTGCTACCCAGCATTCCCAAAGAACTCATTGACCAGATGGTTAGTGGCCCGATGGACGCCGAAGCGGTGAATGCTGCCTCAATGGCCTTCAAGAAGGCGTTGATCGAACGCATCCTGGGTGCCGAACTCAGCCACCACCTGGGCTACTCGCTCGGCGCTGACAAGCCTGACGAAGCCGGCAATCACCGCAACGGCGCCAGCGGCAAGACCGTGCTGACCGAAGACGGGCCGCTGCGGATCGACGTTCCGCGCGACCGGCAGAGCAGCTTCGAGCCGCTGCTCATCCCCAAGCACGAACGGCGCTTCACCGGTTTCGACGATAAGATCGTCGCCATGTACGCCCGCGGCATGACAGTGCGCGAGATTCAAGGCTTCCTGGCCGAACAGTACGGCACCGAGGTTTCACCGGACTTCATCAGTTCGGTCACCGATGCCGTCATGGCCGAGGTCACCGCCTGGCAATCGCGGCCGCTGGAGTCCATGTATCCGGTTGTCTTCTTCGATGCCCTGCGCGTCAAGATTCGCGAGGATGCGGTAGTCCGCAACAAGGCGATCTATCTGGCGCTGGGTGTATTGCCCGATGGCACCCGCGACATCCTCGGGCTGTGGATCGAGAACACCGAAGGCGCCAAGTTCTGGATGAAGGTCTTCAACGATCTCAAAACCACCGACATCCTGATCGCCGTCACCGACGGCCTGAAGGGGATGCCGGAGGCACTGGCGGCAGTATTCCCGGCGACCACGCTGCAAACCTGCATCGTGCACCTGATCCGCAACAGCCTCGACTACGCCAGCTGGAAAGACCGCAAGGCGTTGGCGGCGGCGATCAAGCCGATTTACACGGCACCCAGTGCCGAAGCGGCCTTGGCCGAACTCGACGCCTTCGCGCAAAGCCCTTGGGGCGAGAAATTCCTCACCGTGGCCGCTGCCTGGCGGCGGGCCTGGGATCGGATTATTCCCTTCTTTACCTTTCCGCCACCAATACGGCGGGTGATCTATACGACCAATGCCATCGAGAGTGTCAACGCCCGGCTGCGCAAGATCATCAAGACACGCGGGCATTTCCCGAGCGACGATGCGGCCACCAAGCTGATCTGGCTGGCCTTGCGCAATATCACTACCGATTGGGGACGGGCAGCCAAGGACTGGAAGGAGGCCATGAACCAATTTGCCATCCTCTACGCCGAACGCTTTGAAGCGGCCCGCGGATAAAATGACCACCGACTTTCCCACCGCGCCGTCCGCCTTCGGTCTGAATGGACCTTCGGCCGCCGCCACCGTGGAAAAGTCTACTCACGCCTTACACACAGTGGCCACGTTTGCGTTATGAACAAAGCTGAAGGAACTATCCCCAGTAATGATGCACAACTCTTCGATAGGGCCTTGTTTCAAGGCTTGGGCCTGTGTCTGATACACCCGCACGTCGCAAACCTTGTCCGAAATCGGGCCTTCCGATCCGTCCACCATCGTTACTGACGAGCAACCTGAAACAAAGAGGACTACAGCGAGTTGCGGTTTCATGGCGGGGTCCGTTAGATGATGCAGAAATCATAGAACCGAGGGCAAGCAAAATCAATCACAATTGAAAAGTTTCCCCAAGTGTTACCGTATTCTTGTGTCGTGGCAACTAGCGGGTGTTCCAACCCGATCGTTCCACGTGAAACTACCTCACCGGCGTCGCCCCCGGCAGCTGGCACGAAAGCACTGCGGCGCGCATGGCGTCGATGGCCTGCGGGCGCGGAAAAGTGACACGCCAAACGAGGCCGACGGTGCGCCGGGGCGGGTCGCCAGCGAAGGGGAGGACGCGCACCAGCGGCTCCTTGTCGGCCAGCGGGTCGGCGGCGCTGCTCGGCATCACCGCGACGCCGGCACCGCTCGCCACCATGTAGCGGATGGTTTCCAGCGAGCTGCCCTCAATCGCGTGGTCGAGGGCGTCCTCGCCGGTCAGGCGCGGGCAGGATTCAAGCACCTGATCGCGGAAGCAGTTGCCCTGCCCGAGCAGCAGCAGGTTCTGGCCATCGAGTTCGTCGGCAGGGATGTCAGGCCGGCCGACCCAGGGATGTGTTGCCGGCACGACAACGCGGAACGGTTCCTCATAGACCAGCTGCGCCACCAGCCCCGGCTCGGCGAAGGGCAGCGCGATGACGATGACGTCAAGTTCACCGGCCTTGAGCGCGGGAATCAGGTTGCCGGTGAAATCCTCCTTGAGGAACAGCGGCATCTTCGGCGCATGGCGGTGAAGCGCCGGGATCAGTTGCGGCAGCAGGTAAGGGGCGATGGTGTAGATGATGCCGACGCGCAACTGGCCGCTCATCGGATCGCCGGTGGCCTCGGCGATCTCCTCCAGGCGCACCGCCTCTTCCAGCACGCGCCGGGCCTGGGCGACGATGCGCTCGCCAAGCGCAGTGATCCGGACATCGGAAACAGTCCGCTCAAACAACGCGGCGCCGAGTTGCCCCTCGACTTTCTTCAGCGCCACCGACAAGGTCGGCTGGCTGACATGGCAGGCCTCCGCTGCCCTGCCGAAGTGACGCTCGCGGGCGAGCGCAACGATGTAGCGCATTTCGGTCAGTGTCATGCGAAATCCCCCAGCTTTTCCAGGTCGACCGCAGCCAGCCATCGCCATTCGCCGGGCTTCAGGCCGGCGGGCAGCGAAAGCCCGCCCACTGCCTCGCGGTGCAGCGCCTCGACGCGGTTGCCGGCGGCGGCGACCATGCGCTTGACCTGGTGGTACTTGCCCTCGGTCATGGTCAGACGCAGCAGGCGTTCGCCGGCAATCTCGGCAGCAGCGGCGGCGACTGGCGCTGGCTCGTCGTTGAGAACCACGCCGGCGAGCAGCCGGCCGACTTGCTCCGCATCGAGCGGGTGCTTCGTCGTCGCCAGGTAGACCTTGGGCACTTTCCGCTTGCCCGACGAGAGCCGGTGGTTGAGCTGACCGTCGTCGGTGAGCAGCAACAGGCCGGTGGTGTCCTCGTCGAGGCGGCCGACCGGCTGCACGCCGCGCTCACGCAGCGGGGCCGGCAGCAGTTCAAGGACCGAGGGATGGTGTCGCGGCTTGCGCGAGCACTCGTAGCCGGCAGGCTTGTGCAGCATCAGGGTGGCAAATTCGGCGTAGGGCCAGTCGACGCTGTCTACCGTAAGCACCAGCCCGCCGCAATCGATGTCGGCGAAGGGATGGTCGCAGGGCTGTCCATTGACCGCGACTCGCCCGTCCCAGCAGAGCGCGCGGCATTCCTTACGGGTGCCGAATCCGTGCTTCTGGAGGATTCGTTCTAGTTGCATTGCACCGATGTTAACATTGACACATGAAATTCGAACACCTGATCCAGATCAACGATCCCCAAAATCCCCTGATCCCGCCCCTCAGCCGACAACAGGTCTGGCGGGGGCTGCTGCACCGTGTCGAAGACCCGGTTCCCTTCCTGCCCGGGCTGGAATCATGCGTCATCATCGAACGCCATGCCGACGCGCTGCTGCGCCAGCTCGATTTCGGCCCGACGGTGATTCAGGACCGCGTCACGCTGGCTGAAGCACACTGGGTTCGTTTCGAAATCCAGCCGTCGTCCGCCCATCCCGGCGGCAGCCTGACCATCACGATCGAGGAGCCTGAACCGGCTTTCCTCTTCCTGCGCTTTGCCTATCTGACGACACTGGCCAGCAAGCCGGATTCCGAAGATCGCGCCTACATTGAATACGTCAAGTCCGCCTACCATCAGTCCGACGTTGACTGCGTGCGGCTGATCCGGACCCTCGCCGCCGGAGGCATGCCGCAGTAGTCAGTTGACGCCCAGACTAGCCAGATAGTCTTCATAGCCGCCCAGATAGTCGATGATCGAGCCGTTACCCTTGACCTCGAAGACGCGGGTCGCCAGCGAGGAGACGAACTCCCGGTCGTGCGAGACGAAGACCAGCGTGCCGGGAAATTTCTCGAGCCCGGTATTCAGCGATTCGATCGATTCCATATCGAGGTGGTTGGTCGGCTCGTCCATGATCAGCACGTTCGAATGGAGCAGCATCAGCTTGCCGAACAGCATGCGCCCCTGCTCGCCGCCGGAAATCACGTTGACCGGCTTCCTGACTTCGTCACCCGAGAATAGCAAACGCCCCAGCGTACCGCGAATCAGCGTTTCGACATCGCCGCCCTCGTAGCCACCGGCGCGAACGTAGCCGGAAATCCACTCCGTCAGACTCGTTTCAGACTTGAACAGCGCCGAGTGATCCTGCGAGTAGTAACCGGGCTTGGCCTTCTCCGCCCATTTGATCGTCCCGAACTGCGGTTGCAGCTCGCCCATCAGGAGGCGCAGCAGGGTTGTCTTGCCGACCCCGTTCTCACCGATGATCGCCACCTTTTCGCCGGCGTTGATCGCGAAGCCGAGATTGTTGAAGATCTTGCGTGGCGCTCCCTCGTAGGCGAAGGAAACTTTTTCGACCTCTACCGCCTGGCGATGCAGCTTGTCCTTGTCGTCGTAGTCGAAGCGTATCCACGGATACTGGCGCGACGAGGGCTTGACGTCCTCCGGCTTCAGCTTGTCGATCAGCTTGAGGCGGCTCGTCGCCTGCTTGGCCTTGGAAGCATTGGCCGAGAAGCGGCGGACGAAAGTCTGCAGTTCGGCGATGCGTTCCTTGGCCTTGGCGTTGGCACTCGACTGACGTTCGCGCGCCTGCGTCGACGCTTCCATGAAGTCGTCGTAATTTCCCGGGTAGACGGTGATCTTGCCGTAATCGAGGTCGGCCATGTGGGTGCAGACCTGGTTCAGGAAGTGGCGGTCGTGCGAGATGATGATCATCGTCGACTCGCGATTATTCAGTACATCCTCCAGCCAGCGGATGGTATTGATGTCGAGGTTGTTGGTCGGCTCGTCGAGCAGCAGGATGTCCGGGTTGGCGAACAGCGCCTGACACAGCAGGACGCGCAGCTTCCAGCCCGGTGCGACTTCGCGCATCGGACCGTGGTGCTGCCCGATCGGGATGCCGACCCCCATCAGGAGTTCGCCAGCGCGTGACTCGGCGGTATAGCCGTCGTATTCGGCGAACTTGGCTTCGAGCTCGGCCGCGTGCATGTAATCGTCTTCGGATGCCTCAGGGTTGGCGTAGATCGCATCCTTCTCGCACATGCACGCCCACATTTCCTCGTGGCCCATCAGCACGACGTCGAGAACGCGCACGTCCTCGTACGCGAACTGGTCCTGGCGCAGATAGGCCATGCGCTCGTGCTTCTCCTTCGAGACGTTGCCCGCCGACGGTTCGAGGGCGCCGCACAGGATCTTCATGAAGGTCGACTTGCCCGCCCCGTTGGCGCCGATGAGGCCATAACGGAAGCCCTCGCCGAATTTGACATTGACGTTCTCGAAAAGGGGTCTGACCCCGAACTGCATGGTGATGTTGGCGGCGACAAGCACGGTGATTCCGATCTGCTGGATGGATGTAGGCGAAAGACCGAATTTTACCTGCTTTCAAGGGGTTGACCGTGAATGGACGCCCCCCATATGTGCTCTGGGGTGTAACATTCACCGCCACAATGACATGCCTCGCAGGCACCGAGACAGCCCATGGTTCCGCACCTCACCACCGCCCTCACCGGCCCCCTGCTCGAACTCGAGCGCCGTTTCCTCGACAGCAGCACGCAGATCGAGCACTGGCTGCGCGGGCAGTGGCAGGAGCGTACACCGCCGTTCTATTCGTCGTGCGACCTGCGCAACTCCGGCTTCAAGCTGGCGCCGGTCGACACCAACCTCTTCCCCGGCGGCTTCAACAACCTGAACCCGGCCTTCCTGCCGCTGTGCGTGCACGCGGCGATGGTGGCCATCGAAAAGATCTGCCCGGATGCCCGCAACCTGCTGCTGATCCCTGAAAACCACACACGCAACCAGTTCTACCTGCAGAACGTCGCCCAGATCGCCGCCATCCTGCGCCAGACCGGCCTGAACGTCAGGCTCGGCTCGCTGCTCCCGGAAATCACCGGACCGACGCCGGTACAACTCGCCAACGGCCAGAGCCTGCTGCTCGAACCGCTGATCCGCTCGCAATACCGCCTCGGGCTTGACGGCTTCGACCCCTGCGCCATCCTGCTCAACAACGATCTCTCTGCCGGAATCCCGGAAATCCTGCGCAACCTGAACGAGCAGTTCATCCTCCCACCGCTCAATGCCGGTTGGGCCGTGCGCCGGAAATCCAATCATTTTGCCGCCTACGACGAAGTCGCCAGCAACTTCGCCAACGATATCGGCATCGACCCGTGGCGCATCAATCCGGCCTTTTCCGTCTGCCGCAGCATCAATTTCCACGAGCGCCAGGGCGAGGAATGTCTGGCTGCCAACGTCTCCGCCGTGCTCGATATCGTGCGCGAAAAATACCGAGAATACGAAATCGCCGAGACACCCTACGTCGTCGTCAAGGCCGATGCCGGGACCTATGGCATGGGCGTGATGACGGTGCGCAATGCCGACGAGGTCATTGCACTGAACCGCAAGCAGCGCAACAAGATGAGCGTTGGCAAGGAAGGGCTGGAAGTAAGCGAGGTCATCATCCAGGAAGGCGTGCATTCCTTCGAAACACTGAACGAGGCAGTGGCCGAGCCGGTCATCTACATGATCGACCGCTACGTCGTCGGCGGTTTCTACCGCGTGCATACCGGCCGAGGCAAGGACGAGAACCTCAATGCACCAGGGATGCACTTCGAGCCGCTGGCTTTCACGACCGGCTGCAACCTCCCGGATTACGCATCCGGCAACCCGGATTCACCGCCGAACCGCTTCTACGCCTATGGCGTGGTCGGTCGCCTCGCCTGCCTGGCCGCCGCCCTCGAACTCGAACGCACGTCCGCGGATGCCGGTAGCGGCGAGTCCAGACCGTGAGTCATGAACTTCCCGAGACCGGGCACCGCCGATTGAACCTTGCTTTTGTCGTCGACCCGCTCCCGGGACTGAAGGCCTACAAGGACTCATCGATCGCCATGATGCGCGCCGCGGCGATCCGTGGCCATACGGTCTTCGCCATCGATTGCGCGACGCTTGCCTGGCGTCGGCCTGAATCCAACGAGCCGGGGGGCGTCTTCGGCGTGGCCGTGCAATTGCACATGCAGCCGGACAACCACGACTGGTTCCACGAGATCGGCCGCGACCGCATACCGCTCACCGATTTCGACGCCGTAATCATGCGCCGGGATCCCCCCTTCGACAACGAGTACCTGACCGCCACCTGGCTGCTCGAACGCGCCGAGGCCGCTGGCGTCCGCGTCTTCAACCGGCCGCGTGCGTTGCGCGATCATTCGGAAAAAGTGGCGATCGCCGAATTCCCGCAATTTGCGCCGGAGACGCTGATCTCCCGCGACGTCGAACAGTTGCAGCAGTTCATCGACGAACATGACGACGTGATCCTCAAGCCGCTCGACGGCATGGGTGGGAGCCAGATCTTTCGGGTCCGGCGCACCGACCCAAACCGCAACGTGATCATCGAGACGCTGACCCGCGACGGTGGCCGGACGATCATGGGCCAGCGTTTTCTGCCGGAAATCGTCGCCGGCGACAAGCGCATCCTGATCATCGGCGGGCAGCCAGTACCGTACTGTCTGGCACGCATTCCAAAGGCCGGCGAAACGCGGGGCAATCTCGCGGTCGGCGGCACCGGCGTCGCCCAGGCGCTGACCGCACGTGACCGCGAGATTGCCGAAGCACTCGGCCCGATCCTCTTCGATCGCGGTCTGCTGCTGGTCGGCATCGACGTCATCGGTAGCCACCTCACCGAAATCAACGTCACCAGCCCGACCTGCATGGTCGAAATCCGGCAGCAGACGGGCTTTGATTCGGCGGCGGCCTTCGTAGCGGCCCTCGAGCGGGAATGCGCCATTTCCTGATTGTCGCCTGCGCGCTGCTCGTGGTCGCCTGCGGGCGCACACCCTTGCAGGAACAGCAGGCTTACGTCTTCGGCACCCGGGTCGAGGTTCTCGTCGTCAGCGCCGACCCCGAGCGAGGGCGCCAGGCCGTCGCCGCTGTCCTGCGGGAATTCGACCGGCTGCACCGCGCCTATCACGCCTGGCAGGAGTCAGAACTGACGGCTCTAAATCGGGCCATTGTTTCGGGTCGACCGCACCAGGCCGGGCCGGAGCTGGCCGAATTGGTCCGGGAAGCCCAGGCTTTGGCGCAACAGGGCGAGCACCTGTTCGATCCCGGCATCGGCCAGCTGGTAAGGCTGTGGGGCTTCCACGCCGAAGAATTCAAGGCCGAGCTTCCGCCCGCGGCGGATATCGAAGCCTGGCTGGCGGCAAGACCGGGCATCGCCGACATCACCATCGCCGGCCAGACGATCAGCAGCCGCAACCCCCGGGTCGCTCTCGACTTCGGCGGCTACTTGAAAGGGGTCGCTCTCGACCGGGCCGCCGGAATCCTGCGCAGTCAGGGCATCGACAACGCGTTGATCAACATCGGCGGCAACGTCATGGCGCTGGGCAGCAAACATGGCCGGCGGTGGCGGGTCGGCATCCAGCACCCGCGTCAGCCCGGCCCGATGGCCACGGTCGAACTCGCCGACGGAGAAGCGATCGGCACATCCGGCGACTATCAGCGCTTTTTCGAGGTGGACGGCAAGCGCTACCCGCACCTGCTCGACCCGCGGACCGGCTATCCGGTCGACCACACCCAGGCGATCACGGTACTGATCCCCGCCGGCGCCAAGGCGGGGACGCTATCGGATGCCGCCTCCAAGCCGATCTTCATAGCCGGCCCCGACGGCTGGCGTGAAATGGCGAAGAAGATGGAAATCGGCCTCGTTTTGCGCGTCGACCGCGACGGGCGGGTTTTCGCCACCGAGTTGCTCAACCAGCGGCTGGAGTTCGCCGGGAAGCGCCCAGCGGTCACCATCGTCCCGTAGAGATCAGGCCCTCGGTCGGTCGGGTCGGCGCCCCTGGATTCGCCCAACTTTGACGTGCGTCGCGTTACGACGCGCGGTAAACTCCATTTCGCGTTCATTCAGGAAACCGGGTGATGCCTGCACCCTTCTGCTCCGATGCTAAACATTCGTAACCTGCTCCCCGCCGACATCGAGTCGGCCATTGCCCTTCAGAGCCGCGTCTATCCAACCATTGCGCCTTTCCGCGCGGACCAGTTTGCACACCTGCTCGAGATCTTCCCGCGCGGCCAGTTCGCTGCGGTTCTCGAGGAGCGACTCGTCGGAATCGCCATTTCGCTGGTCATCGTCTGGGAGCACTACAGCTTGCACCACACCTGGGCCAGCATTACCAACGACGGCAATTTCGACACTCACAACCCTGACTTTGGCCACACGCTGTATGGCGCCGAGGTTTGCGTCAGCCCCGACGAGCGCGGCCACGGCATCGGCCACGCACTCTACGAGGCGCGGCGGAACCTGTGCCGGGCAATGAACCTCAGACGCATCATCGCCGGCGGCCGTCTGGCCGGCTACGCCCGGCATGCCACCAGGATGACGCCCGGGGAATACGCCAAGCGCGTCATCTGGGGCGAGTTCTACGATCCGGTGCTGCGCTTTCAACTCGATGAAGGTTTCGACTATTGCGGCATCCTCCATGGATACTTGCCGACAGACCAGGAATCGCTGGGCAATGCCAGCCTGATCGTCTGGCTCAACCGGGAATATGATCCGTCACGCCCAACACAACTGCCAGGAAAGGATTTCCCATGAAGGTGCGCATCGCTTCCATCCAGTACCAGTTGCGCCATGTCGAGGACTGGGATGGCTTTGCCCGACAGGTCGATTTCGTCCTCAACGCCGCCGCCGACTACTACCCGCAGTTCGTCCTGCTGCCCGAGCTGTTCACCACGCAACTGCTGTCCTTCATGGACAACGACGATGTCCCCAGTGCCGTGCGCGGACTGTCCGCATATACAACGCCCTACATCGAGCTGCTTCGCGCGCATGCCGTGCGCCACGGCTACTATCTGATCGGCGGCACCCACCCGAACATCCGCGACGGCCAGCTGCTCAACACCGCCTTTCTGTTCACGCCGGGTGGCGCCGTGCATCTTCAGGACAAGATTCACCGCACGCGCTGGGAAAAGGAAAAGTGGAACAGCGACCATGGTGACGTCCTCAACGTTTTCCAGACGCCCTACGGCAAGGTCGCCATCCTCATCTGTTACGACATCGAATTCCCCGAACTGGCGCGGCGCGCCGCCGAGGAAGGCGCCGAGATAGTCTTCGTGCCCTCATGCACCGACGACCGCCAGGGTTTCCTGCGCGTCCGCTACTGTTGCCACGCCCGTGCCATCGAGAATCAGATCTATGTCGCGATGACCAGCACCGTCGGCAATCTACCCGTTGCCGGACTACGTCTGCACTATGGCCAGGCGTCGATCATCACCCCATCGGACTTTCACTTCGCACGTGACGGGATCGCCGCCGAAGGGGTCATAAACGAGGAACAGATCGTCGTGGCCGATGTGGACCTGGCCCTGCTCCACGAGAACCGGCTCAAGGGCACGACGATCCCGCTGCTCGACAAGCGCCACGAGTTCTACGGCAACCGCCCGGTCATCGTCGTCGCCGACTGATTCCCTGGCACATCGAAGGCGCACCGCGAGCTGTTCCGCAGCAAGCGCTTGCTCACTCCGGTGAGCGCGAATCGATGCACACCGTTACCGGCCCGTCATTCACCAGACTGACCAGCATGTCGGCACCGAACACCCCGCTCGCCACCGGCTTGCCGAATTCCCGGGCGAGTTTCGCGACAAAGCGCTGGAACAGGGGCTGCGAAACGTCACCCCGCGCCGCCCTGCTCCATGAAGGCCGGTTGCCCTTCTTCACCGAGGCGTACAGCGTGAACTGCGAAACTGCAAGAATCTCTCCGTCCACTTCCTGAACACTGCGGTTCATCACCCCCGCGTCATCGGCGAACAAGCGCATCCTGACGATCTTGCCGGCCATCCAGTCGAGGTCGTCGTCACCGTCGGTATCCTCGAAACCGGCGAGCACCAGCAGGCCACGGCCAATTCTTGCGGAATTATGGTCGTCGACCGCGCCCCGAAGGTGGACTGGCCCGTGGCTCAAGTCCCCCTGGACGACAACAGCGCCCTCCCAAACCCGTTGCAGGACGACACGCATGCTTCATTTCCCGAGATGGAAGGAAAGGGCCCCAAAGGGGCCCTGCGAAACGACCGGGCTTCAACCAGACCGACGCCACTCAGCGACAGACGCGCCGGCCTTCGACCATGCGACATTCCGGTGTCACACGCACCTCGGCCTCACGCGCCACGGGAACCTCCCTGGCAGGGGCCACTTCAACCCCGCGCGCGGGAGCGACTTCAACCCCGCGCGCCGGAACCGGCTCGACAGGCTTGCGGACCTCGACGGCGCCCCTCTCTGTTTCACACCCGGCGCGACGAACACCATCGACGCAGGTTACCGCGTAAGCGCTGGACACAAGGGTCACGGTCAAAACTGCAGCCGACAACGTAAACGCTGAAGCTTTCATAGTTTCATTCTCCAAATGAACTTTCAGGTTGATGCATGGCACCCGCTCCGAAAAGCGGGGTCGACTGCCCTCTCAGGGTGTCGGTACAACACGGTAATAGACGCCATTGGCGCCGTACATCGGCTTGAACCACGTATTGCCATTGATGTAGTAGGTGGTGCCCGCGACGGTCGCGGGCGTCGACCCCGGCGGCAGCGTCGCGTAATTGGTCCCCATCGAGTAGTTACCCGCCGCACCGGCAGCGACGCCCGCGTTGTAGGCTCCCGCCGTGTTGGCGCTGCCTGCGGCAACGCCCGCCGCATAGGCGTTCGACGTTGCCGCCGCCGTATTGGCCGAAGCCACCGCCGCGCCGGCGGCAACACCGACCACTGCGCCCGCAGCGGCCGCGCAGCCATAGCAGCCGGCGGTGTACGCGGGAACCGCCACCGGAGGATGATAGGCCGGGTAGACCGGCGGGCGATACGCCGCGCCCCCCGGTCCGGCATGATAGGCGCCCTCACCGTAACGGCCGGCGGTCGTCCCGCCATAGACGTTGGTGTGTTCGGTGCCCTCGCCGGCAACGTGCTCGGTGCTGCCGCCCCAGCGGTTTTCGTGGCTGGTCTCGCCCCAGGAATGCTGGGTGGCGCCACCGAAGCGGTTGGCACTGGCCCAAGCGCCGGCCTCGGAGGCCCAAAGCGCCGCGGCAAGAAGGGCGGAAATCGCTGCGAGTCCTCTCATCATTGGTTGTTCCCTATTCATTTCGCGCTCCCTGAAGACTTGGTGGCACTGGCCGGGGCCTGCTTCCTGACCGTGATCGGCGCCGCTCCCGCGGGCGGTTTCGCCGCGGGATGGGCGAACTCCATCTTCTGCGCGCCCAGTGCCTTCTGCGAAACGAAGGTGTCGGTCGGCAACTGCGGATCGAGCTTCCAGTTCGACAACTCCATGTCGTGCCGCAGGCGCAGCGGATCGG
>ERZ724507.123-NODE-123-length-32372-cov-6.636414_pt1 | contig 32372 bp, 23 predicted proteins | sample MGYA00376040_ERZ724507 | MGnify/ENA primary metagenome ERZ724507 (study PRJEB28724, sample SAMN07190883) | activated sludge metagenome | isolation source: activated sludge of sewage treatment plant in Hong Hong | place: Hong Kong | collected 2016-03-17 ...
GTGCTTGCGATACTCGTCGAGCGTCGTCGCACCCACGCAGCGCAGCTCACCACGCGCCAGCGCCGGCTTGAGCATGTTCGCCGCATCTTGCGCACCCTCGGCAGCGCCCGCACCGACCAGCGTGTGAAGCTCGTCGATAAACAGGATCACCTGCCCCGCCGCTTGCGTCACTTCTTTGAGCAGCGCTTTCAGACGATCCTCGAACTCGCCCCGATACTTCGTTCCCGCGACGAGCGACCCCAAGTCCAGCGACAGAATCCGCTTGTTGCGCAGGCTCTCTGGCACATCGCCCGCGACGATACGCTGCGCAATCCCTTCGACAATCGCCGTCTTACCGACGCCAGGTTCACCGATCAGCACCGGGTTGTTCTTCGTTCGCCGCGACAGAACTTGAATGGCTCGACGGATTTCCTCGTCGCGACCAATCACCGGGTCCAGCTTGCCTTTGCGCGCCAGGTCCGTCACATCACGGGTGTAGCGCTCCAGCGCTTGATACTTGCCCTCGGGATCTTGGTCCGTCACCCGCTGCGAGCCGCGCACTTCCGACAGCGCAACCATCAGCTTGTCCGACGAAATCCCCGCATCCCGCAGCAGCTTCGACGCCTGACCAAAGTCCTTGCTCACCAGCGCCAGCAGCAAGTGCTCCGTCGAGGTGTACTCGTCTTTGATCTTGGCCGCTTCTTTTTCCGCCGTCTCCAGCAGATCGCGCGTCCGCCGAGACAGACCGACTTCCAGCGCCCCCGAAGCCCGAGGCTGAAGATCAATGTACCGATCCAGCTCTTCCACCAAGCGCTCCGCATCGAACATTCCGCCCTCGCGAGCCGTCAGCTTGCCGAGCAGTGCCGGTGCCACGCCGCCCTCTTGGGTCAAAAGTGCCCACAAAAGATGCTCAGGCGTCAGCTCGGACTGTCCCTTTTCAGCGGCCAGCTGCTGAGCGGACTGAAGCGCCTCGCGGGTCTTGTTCGTGAACTTATCGACGCGCATGGATACATAGCTCCTTATTGAAGTTCAGCCGTCCTGGGAATCGCTCGGCTGACAAAACTCTTGATAAGCACGCACTCGACCATCGCAAGCGCTTGCGTTTTTTTCGACGAGGACTTATCAACCCGGTTTCTTGTCATGAGCCGCTTGCCTCACCCGCTGCCACCTGTCCGTACCTCGCCGCACCATGCGGTACATCCAGCGCTTCAGCTGGCCCGCCCCTTGCGTGAATCGATCGAGCGCGGACATCCGTGGATCTATCGGCAAGCGCTAAAAGCCCCGCCGGACTTGCCCTCTGGCACTGTCGTAGATGTCTGCGACCGCGACGGCTTTGTGGCACGAGGGCTCTATGATCGCACATCCCCGCTGGCCGTCAGAGCCTATACGCTCGATCCAAGTGAGCCCGTCGATGCGCACCTGGTAAAGCGACGGATCTTGGCTGCGCTGGCGGTTCGCAGATGGACCCTTCCCGGGCTCGGACGCGAGACCACCGGCTTTCGACTCTGTCACGGCGAAGGCGATCGCTTGCCCGGCATCGTCATCGATGTCTACGGACCCGTCGCAGTCGTCATCACCGACGGAGAAGCTGCACGTTCCCTGATCCCTGCCGTCGTCGATACGCTGGCTCATTACGCCAGCGAGCTTCAGATCACCACCATTTACGAACGCCACCAGCGACGACAAGGACACGGCGGCGGACTGCTCTTTGGCACACTTCCCGATCTCCCCGCTGGCGAGCGCGGCCTGCATCCCTTGGAGCTGGTCATTCGCGAGCACGGCATGAAGCTGCTCGTCGACATTGAAAACGGCCAAAAGACCGGCATGTTTCTCGATCAGCGCGAAAATCGTCGCTTGGTTCGCGACATCTCACGCGGACTTCGGGTCTGGAACGGCTTTTCGTATACAGGCGGATTTTCCGTCGCAGCAGCGCTTGGAGGAGCCACTCGAGTCGTCTCCGTCGATCGCGCCCCCGCTGCCATCGAGACTGCGCGACGCAACTTTCAGCTCGCTGGACTTGCCGTCGAACCGCACGCATTTCTCGCCGAAGATGCTTTTTTGGCGCTTCAGCGATCCAAGAGCCAAGGAGAGCTGTTCGATCTGGTCATCGTCGATCCGCCCAGCTTTGCGCCCACCCAGCAAGCTGTCGTCGGAGCGCTCGCTGCCTATCGACGACTGCACGAAATGGCGATCGATCTGGTCGCCCCGGGAAGCCTGCTTGCAGCAGCCTCGTGCAGCAGTCACATCGACGAAAAAGCGTTTCTATCGACAATCTCCGATGCAGCAGTGACCAAAAAACGCGCGATTCAGCTCCTTGAAATCAGAGGCCAACCAGCCGATCACCCGACGCTGCCAGCCTTTTCAGAAGGTCGCTACCTCAAGTTCATCTTGTGCTCGGTTCATTAGCCATGCAGTCCGTCGAAGAAGTAGACGATACCGACGAAGAATCTGATGATGACTTTGCCGATGACGATGGCTCCGTCGCACAAGGCTCATCGCGTCGCATTCAGACCGTCGTCCTTCCAGCGACGAGCGAGCGTCCCAGCATCATCGAGCAGATCTTTTTCGTCGAGCCCGAGTGCCACGGCTACCGGCTCGATCGCTTCTTGCAAAAAAAGATTCGTCGACTGTCGCGCGCTCGCATCCAGCGCATCATCCACGGCGACTGCGACGTTGAAGGACGCTCCGCGCGTCCCAACATGCGCGTCTATCCCGGTCAGCGCGTCAGCTTCCGTCGCCCTGCCCCGTCGGAACCCGAGGTTCCCCGCAACATCGGAATCATCCACACGGATCCCGACTTTTACGTCATCGAAAAGCCCGCCGGTCTGCCCATTCATCCGACGGCGCGCTATCACTACTCGACGCTGACTGCGGTCCTGCGCGAGCGCTTTCCTGGTGAGCCGCTGCAAGTCGCACATCGACTCGATCGCGAGACCTCGGGTCTGATGCTGGTGGCGCGCAGTAGCGAGGCTGGATCGAAGCTCAAGTCCGCGTTTCAGCGACGGCTCGTTCACAAGCGCTACCTGGCGATCGTTCACGGCGATCTGCCGATTGCCGACGGACAAGAGCTGCTCATCGATCAGCCGCTTGGACCCGCGCAGACCACCGTTCGCGTCCGCGTCGCGGTGGTGCCCGTGTCCGAAGGTGGACTTCCGTCGCAGACCGTCGTGCGCGTGCTCCAGCGCTTTCCGGGCCATACGCTCGTCGAGTGCCGACCACACACCGGCAGGCAGCATCAGATCCGCGTTCACTTATGGCACTTGGGCTATCCGATCGTTGGCGACAAGCTGTATCCCGACGAAGATCTGTTCATTCGCTGGGCAGAAGAAGGCGACGAAGCGATCGCCGATCAGGTTGCGCTGCCTCGACACGCACTGCATGCCGCCGGAATTTCCTTTCCGCACCCGAGAAGCGGCCAATCGGTTACGTTTTCTGCGGACCTGCCCAGCGATCTAACCCGCTTCCTGGCAGGCCTGATTTGAGGCGACGACGCGCTCTTTAGCGATGTCGCGCTTCGCTTTGCCGTAATCTGTGACGAAGAGTGGTTTTCGCGAGTGAAGCATGGCCAAGCGCGCAAAGAGTAAAGCATCTTCGACGAGCAGTGAGCCCAAAGCAGACCTTCCAGCGCCCGATCTGGGTGCTGAACCCGAGGCTGAGCCCGCAGAGTTTGGTATGGAGCCGACGGACAGCCTAACGACTCCGGTGCCGAAGCCGCGAAGAACGCGAGGCACAGCGGTGAGGCTGCCCAAAAAGCCCCGCAAGCCCAAAGCGAGCACCGGAGAAGCCAGTCCTCCGTCGGAACGCGATCTCGAAGTAGCGAAAGAAGCGCAGGAAAAGGCCGGCCCGGACCTGATGCAGAGCTACTTCAAAGACATCAACCGCCTTCCGGTGCTGTCGTCGGCAGCCGAGTATGAGCTGGCGCGACGGATCGGCATCATGGAAGAGGTGCTGTGGGTGCAGATCCTGTCGCTGGCACCACTGGTGCAGCATCTGCTCGCGATCTTGACCGATGTGCTGGGCAAAGCGCCACCAGAGTTTGCGACGATGGAAAAGATCGCAAGCGATCTGACGCAGAGCAGCCAGTCGTCGGGAAAGCCGCTGTCACAGGCAGCCGGACCGCTTTCGGCCAAGCTGCGACAGCTCGACATCGATCGCGTCTATGTGGGCCTGATTCTCGACGAGATTCGCCTGCTTGACCATGCCTGCAAAGAAGGTCTTCCGTCGATCGCATCAGCTGTCAGCGCCGACAACTGGCGCATTTACGTGCAAGGAATCGGCGTCATCTCGCAGCTTATCCAGCGCGCCAAAGATGACTTTGTGAAAGCCAATCTCCGTCTGGTGGTGTCGATTGCACGACGCTTTAACTACGGACGGCTGCCGCTGTCGGACCTGATCCAAGAAGGAAACATGGGTCTTATCAAAGCGGTCGAGCGCTTTGATTACCGTCGAGGATTTCGCTTTTCGACCTATGCTTCGTGGTGGATTCGGCATGCGATCTCTCGCGGAGTTGCCGACAAGTCGCGCGTCGTCCGTCTGCCGGTTCACATGATGGCGGAAATGCACACGCTGCTTCGTCACAAGCGACGGCTCACTCGCGAGCAGGGACGCGCACCGACGGACGAAGAGCTGGCGCAAGCGACCGGACTCAAAGCGGACAAGATTTCAAAGATGGATCTGTCGCTGGTCGAAGATGCGGTGTCGCTTGATCGTGAGATCTCGGCAAAAGATGGGCGATCGTTTGTTGATTTCCTGGAAGACGAGAGCGCCGAGCTGAGCATGAGCGAGCGACTCATCAGCGAAGGCATGCTGAGAGAAGTGCAGCACTTGCTTCACGGGCTCAATGGCACCGAGGCTGACATCTTGCGGCTGCGCTTCGGCTTCGACAGTGACCAGGAGCTGACGTTTCAGGAAATCGCCAACAAATATCGCCTGTCTCGAGAGAGAATCCGTCAGATTCAAGAACAAGCACTCAATCGGCTCCGTCGCGCACTGGCTCGCAAGGATCTGATCTAGCTCGATCACCGAGGAAAGATGAGGCTTGGACCGGGACGCTGGCTAAATGCTCAAATGCAGCTGCTTTCGTGGCTGGGCGAGGAGCTATACGGCGAGAGCTTCTTGGCCGAGCAGCGTCCGCAAGGCCGCAGCGTCGTCGTCAAGATCTTGCATGCCGAGGCGTGTCGAACGCCCGCCTATCTGGAACGCTTCCGTCACACTGCCGAGAGAGCGATGCTGCTCAGTCATCGCAACCTCGCATCGGTCCATGCGTTCGGCGTGCTTTCGACGGGCACCGACGCAGATCGAGGCGTAGCGCAAGGTCTGGGCGCCGAGCTGGGTCTGCGCACGCTGTCGCCCAGTGGACAAGGCATTCCGTGGATTGCAACCGATCCAATCGACGGTGTCGATCTTCGTAGCTACTTGAGCGATGGCATCTCGCCCGAGACGCTCTTGTCGCTGCTGATGCCGCTGGCCGATGCGCTCGATCAAGCGGCTGCACTTGGACTCAGCCACGGTGAGCTGCTGCCACAAAACCTGCTTCTCGTCGAAGAGCGCGATCAGCCTCCGCGTCTGGTGCTGGTCGATCTTGGGGTCGCCAAAGTGCAGTCGAGCGATCTGCTCGAGCTGCCGATGCCGCCAGGAAGCGTCGCATATCGCAGTCCCGAGCAGTGTCGCGACGGACAAGCCGCGATTGCAGCGTCCGATCGCTATGGCTTGGCGACGATTCTCTATGAAGCGATCGCGGGTCGACCACCGTTTGTCGCAACCGATCCAACCAAGCTGATGCAGCTGCATCTGACCGCGCCAGTTCCGCCGCTGCGAACGATTGCGCCTCGACTGAAGAATGCGGAAGCGCTGGATACGTTTTTTGTGCGCGCGCTGGCCAAGCAGCCGGAGTCTCGCTTTCCGTCGGCAATGGCCATGATCGAAGAGTTCCACGAAGCGATCTATCAGCGTCCCAAGCGTCCGATTCGAGACAGCGAACGTCGTCGCTCACCACGTTGGTATCGACTGTCGCGACAAGGTCAGCCCGACAAGACGCTGGATGTCATCGTCGGACCGCGTGCAGTGCTCGGCAAGCAGTCCGAGTGCGACATGGTCTGTCAGGCGCTACCGTCGCCGGAATATGACTCGCTGACCGCTGCCATCAGTCGAGAGCACGCCGTGATGATCTGGCTCGACAATCGACTGAGCGTCCTCGATCAAAGCAGCAATGGAACCTTCGTCAACGACAAGCGAATTGGACCGCGACTGACCCAGCTTCCCGACGGAGCGATCGTTCGTCTCGGCGAGCATCTGCTGGTCCAGGTTCATCTGGTTCGCTTTGGCTCGCGACCGGGAACACCACTGGTGGGTGATGACGGAGACTCGACGGGAGCGCTGCTGCTTCGTCGCGATCGCTTTGCGGTGGGCACGCCACCGACGCTGATGCTATGGGGCGGACTGGATCTCAGCGGATCGGCGATTGCGCGACTGGGCGGAGCCCTGCGTCTGGGACAAGTCTGGGTGTCGCAGCGCGAGCTATGGTGGAGCGGTCATGCGACGGTGGCTTGGCAGCGACACGATCGCTCGACGGTGCTGGGTCCAGCGCCACTTCGTCACGGCGACATCCTCACCAGCGGCGACGCCGTCATCTGCATCGAGCACTGACGATCAGTTGCCGTGCCGCTGATAGCCAATTTCCGACGAAAAGGTCAGCGTCTCTGACTCAAGTCTCGTCGCAGATCGGCCACCGAAGATCACCACTTCTTCACGCTCTACATCGAAGGCGCTCGCGACTTCCGCCCGTGGCGACGGAGCATCACTCCACAGTGGCTGAAACGCCCCGTCGGCAGCGCTCAGCAGATAGCTGTCTTGACGAAGTCCCGTCGAGTCATCGCCAAAGCCAACCCACGCACCATGAAATCCCGTCGAGCTAGCCATCGGCACCGCCGCATGCAGATAGCGGCTGAGCACGTAGGTCGGTCGATACAAAGGCGCCAGCGACCAGCTTGCACCGTCCCAGCGCCACAGCGACTCGTCGGATTCTAGCGCAGTCGCAGGCTGCGGACCCAGCCAGCCTCCGAGCAAAATCGACTCACGTCCTTGCGACCATGGCAGCAGCGTCGAACCCACACGACAGCGCGGCACGGGACTCGGCAGCAGCGCTCGCACCGGACAGAGCGACGACGGACCCGGAAGCCAGCGCTGACCGTTCCACAGCCAGGTTTCGCCCAGGACGGCACCGCTTTCATCTTGGCCGCCAAACAGCATCAAACCGCTCATAGAGCCCACCGGCGCTTCCGCCATGGCAAACAACCGACGAGCCCCCGGAGAAGCTACCTGAGCCCGTTCCCATGCCAAAGACGAGACATCCAGCAGCCACGTATCATCCAGTACGCCCTGGGAGCCCAGACCGCCGAACAGCAGCACCTTGCCGCTCACTGGATCAAACGCAAGCCCGTGCTGACCTCGCGCAACCGGACCTGGCGACGAAGGCAGACGCAGCCACGCAAGCCCGTTCCACGCCCATAGATCGTCAAGCGGAGCCCCCGATTCCCCAAAGCCGCCGTGCATGAGCAGCGTTCGCGTCGATGGCACGTAGGTCATCGCGGCGGACCGTCGAGCACTCGGATGAGCACAGGGCGCTTGCTCGCAGCCATCGAGCGGAACCGTCACAGCGCCATCGACTGGAAACTGCGAGGAAGACCCCACAAGCTCTCGCTGCTGTACGCCCGCTTCTACCACCGCGCGGACATACACAGCACGTCGATGATTCGAGGACGCATCGTCAGACAATGGCAAAAGCCACGAGCCTGCCGTCGCAGACTGACCGACCATGCGATGCCGTGTCAGGCGCTCGCCGTCTCGAAGCATGACTTCAACCGTGTTCGCCGTCACAGCAGGCGGAAGGTTCACCGACAAAGCCAGACAATGCTCCGTCGGACACGTCGGTACAGCACCACCGCAACCGCTCACCCACATAAGCAGAGCCAGTCCCCCAAAAGCACAGTCATTTCGGGTAGTCACGGCCCCGAATTATTGAGGAACAGGCACTTATTAACAAATAATATTTAGTAACGAAAATTACTAATTCAGCAAAGACTCAGAATTCTACAATTCCTGGTTCAGGCAGGAACATGCGGACGATGCGACGCAGTGGCCCCAGCCGGCGCAGTCATCTCTTTCGGAACAGGATGTATAAAAACAACAAAGGCTCCCGATGTGGGAGCCTTTGCAGCAGCGTCGCTTCGCGGACCGGCGATTACGCCGAGAACAGCTTTTCGATCTCGCGCTCGACCTTGCTCTCCGTGGTGCCTTTGGCAACCGAGAGCTCTTTCACGATCAGCGTCCGTGCGGTGTCGAGCATGCGACGCTCGCCAAACGACAGCGTCTTCTGATTTTTCAGACGGTACAAATCACGGAAGACTTCGGCGACCTCGAACAGAGAGCCCGTCTTGATCTTCTCCATGAAGCCGCGATAGCGACGGTTCCACGTCTGTTTGTCGATGTGGACCTCTTTTTCGCGAAGGATGTCATAGACCTCTTGGATTTGGTCCTGCTGGACCACCTCTCGCAGGCCTACCTGGTCCGCTTTGTCGACGGGAACCAGGATTCGCATATCCGTATCCAGGATACGCAGGCAGTAGAAGCGATGGATCTTCCCAGAGATTTCTTTTTCGTCGATGCCGACGATCTCTGCGACGCCCTGAGCCGGGTAGACCGCCTTGTCGCCGACTTGGAAGCGGATCATACGTTCCTCCTAGTGCAGTTGTGCTAAGCGACCAGTCCGTTGAGGCTGTGAGTTCATCTGCCACACGGTCTGGGTACCTTCCATCACAATGTCGGTATTGCAGCCGCTTCCTAGGAAGCGCCGCGAGGATTGAGCACAGAAGCGCCCGATCTGCGGCTATGAAAGCATACAACCACCTTTCATTTCAAGGGGTTATTCGCAGAGCAGGGATTTTCCAGCCTATGCCGACGCTGAGCAGATTTCTTCCCAATTGGTCCGCTCGTCAAGTTTTGGAGCCACGATGGAACAGGAGACGGTGCGAAGCGCGGACTGTTTGCCCCAGCCAGACGGCAACGCTGCGCTACTTGACGACGACGACGGGACTGAGATCACGCAGAAGAAACGGCAGGCTCTGTTCCGCGCGCAGTCGCAGCGATTCCCAAGGGTCTGCATTGCTGGTCGTCGATCGATAAAGCTGCACTTTTCCGGCATAGCCAGCAGCGCTCAGCGCCGAACGAACCGAGGAGTCATGAACCTGGGCCTGTGGGCAGTCCGCGTCGGAATAGTCGAAGGCAATTCGCGCGATACGCGCGCTCACATCGGTCTGAAGCAGCTTGATATAGGGCGACGCCACAAACTGAGGATCTCCCCAGCCGAAGCGTCCCGACTGACTGAGCGCGCGTGGAAAGCGCGAGTCCTTCCAGGCCAAGCTCATCACCATCGGGCCCGCCATATCGATGCCAAGCAGCGCACGCGCCGTCGAGACGCGATAGCTCTTTTCGACCTGCGGCACCAGCGAATCGACGAGCCAGCGCGAAAATGCGTCTCCTTTGGGCTCAATCTCCGCAAAGGTCGGATCGCGATAGCTGGTCAGCGCAGACAGCCGCATCGATGGCGAAGATGGCGAAGACACAAAGACACCGACGACCGGCGATACTTTTCCTGCTTGCTGAAGCCGATCGAGTAGCCGGGTATAGCCGCCTCGGACCACTGCATCCTTGCCGTCGAAAACATAGAGCGATGGATAGCGTGTGGTCGTCGCTTGCGCATACCCGGGCGGCAAATAAATCAAGACCTCGGGACGAGCCTGTCCTTCTGGCGTATCCGGTCCTGGCATCCGTCGCAGTCGCGAGCCCGGCTCTTGATATCCCGGTGCCATCGCGACGGAGTTCAGCTCACCAGCATTGCCGCCGAGGAGATTGCTCGGGTTCGGCGGTAGATACGCGCCGTCCCACATCACCTCGGGATTGAGCGGATCGGCATAGCGCTGCCCGTGTAGATCGAAGCGATACTCAATGCGCGAACCGGTCGTGCGCTTGCCCAAATACGCAACGGTTCCGTCGAGCACAAACGAGAGCGGATCGACCCCGGCGCGCCAGCCGTTGAAGTCTCCGATGAGCGACAGCGACTGCCAGTCCACCAACCCGAGATGCAGGAACAAAAAGCCTTGCTGATCGCCAAAGCGGAGCGCGAGCGGCATCTCGACGGAGCGCTGACGGAGCGATTCAATCAAAGCCAGTCCGCGCGTGTGCTGTTCCGACACAGAGAGCCGATCACTGCCACGCAGCGCATCAATGACGAGTGCAGCCTCGGGACTTTGACCCGCTTGGGCGTCGTCGGCAAAGTCGATATGAATGGTTCGCTGCTGCGGCGAAAACACGATCTCATAGCGGGCTGGCATCGGCAGCGCCCACTTGAGCGGACCGCGCGTCTGAGGATTCGGCTCGTCTTCGCGAGCCACCGGCTGCAGCGTCGGAACCGCCATCGTGCGATCCAAGCTGGTGCTGCCATACGATGTCGAAAGCTGCGGCACAACGACCTGAAGCTCGACGGTCTCGCCCGGCAGGGTCACCACGCCGCGATACTCATGTCCGTCCCAGGTCAGCTCGGGAGCAATCTCACCGCGAACCCAGCCGTTGAAGCTGCCGCTGAGTCGCACGCTCGGACCGAGATAACCATCGTCGCTGCTGCAGCCAGCCCCTACACCAAGCGCCGTCGATAGCGCGAGACAGAACCAGCTTCGTTGGGCCCAGCTACACCACCAAGAGCGCGTCATGAGGCCGTATATTCCGCCTCGCAAGAAGGTGTCAAGAACGCACATACAGCGCCCGATGTCGCCGCAGGTTCAGCCGGTTGCCGAGTCGCAGATCGCGGTCGCACGGACTCAAGTCGCGTTGACGGAACCGACTGCGCGTTGCTACCCTCAGAGGTCCTATGTACGTGCGCAGACAGGCGCTTGGATCTATTGGCAAATTCGGCGCAGCGGGAGTGGCTGCCACACTCCTTGCGCTGCTGGCTGGCGCACGACCCGTCGAAAGCGCCGTCGCAAAGCCCGCTGACACGGAGCTACCGTGGCCAACACTGCCCGTCAAGGACATCCGTCCCGGCATGGTTGGCTATGGACTGACCGTGTTTTCAGGACAAAAGCCAGAGCGCTTTCCCGTTCGTGTCGTCGGGGTGCTGCCCAGGCATGCGTCGCTGATGGACATCATCTTGGTCGATACCGATGAGCCACGGCTGAAGCACGCTGGCATCGTCGCTGGAATGTCGGGTTCGCCAATTTATATTGATGGAAAGCTCGTCGGTGCGCTGTCGTTGGGTTGGGCTTTTTCCAAAGATGCACTCGGAGGCGTCACGCCGATCGAGTACATGGCCGCGGATCTGAAGCGTCCGCTGCGAGGCCGCGACTTCAACCACCTGGCAATCAATACGCGCTCGACGGAATCGCTCAAGTCACCCGTCGAAGAGCTACACAAGCGCTTGCCGGCTCCGTCTCTCGGGATTTCGACACAGACGGGACAGCTTCAGCGCGTTTCAATGCCGCTGCTGGTATCAGGGCTGTCCGATGAGCCGCTGGCGATCCTGCGAAATGCGCTGTCGCCTTACGGAATTGCGGTGATGTCCGGCGGAGGCAGCAGTCCGAATCCTGTGGCGCAGCGCGCGTTTGAGCCAGGAAGTGCCATCGCCGTCGATCTGGTGCGTGGCGATGTGACGATGCAGTCGATCGGCACCGTCACGGCGATCGATGGAAATCGAGTGCTCGCGTTCGGACATCCCATGCTAAACGCGGGAGAGACGTATTTTCCCGTCTCGACAGCGGAAGTGACGACGTTTATGCCGTCGCTGGTTTCAAGCTTCAAGTTTGGGCACTCGCTGCTTCCAGCGGGCGTGCTGATTCAAGATCGCTCCGCCGGAATCATTGCCGACACCACCCAAGCGGCGCAGACGCTGCCGATGACGATCTCGATCTTTCCCGTCGGTCAGCCGAGCAGAGTGCTCAAAACAGAGCTTGCACGCCACAAGCTTCTGACGCCAGTGCTGGTCAGCGTCGTCGCGGTTCAAGCGGTTTCCGTGGTGGCATCTGACGTCGCGGACGTTACGGTACAAGTCGATTCCACGCTAAAGGTCACGGGCTATCCACCGCTTCGTCAGACCGACTATCTGTTCTCGAGTGACGGCTACTCGGGAAAGATGCTCGCAAACTCGACGGGATCTCGTCAGCTTCAAGAGCTGCTCAGCAATCCGTTCGGCCCGATTCACGTCGAGAGCCTGGATTTAAAAGTGGAGCTTCTGTATCGCAGCCAGGTGGCCGATGTGGTGTCGATGTCGCTGCCTTCCGATGAGCTTGAGCCAGGCAAAACGGCGATGGTGCGCGTCGCGCTGCGGCCATTTGGTCAGTCGCTGGAATATGTAACCGTTCCCGTTGAAGTTCCTCGGGCGTTGGCCGGACAGACAGTGAAGCTTGAAGTCCAGGCCGGTGCGCAGGTAAAGCCAGAGTTCGCAGCGCCGGACAGCCTGGCCGATTTCGTCGACAATTTACGCAAGGGCTATTCCGGCAAGTCTGTCGTCGCAACCATTACAACCAGCGACGAAGGTGCCAACCTACGAGGACGAACCGTCCCGAGCTTGCCAGCCTCTGTTTTGGCGACGCTGCGCCCCGGTGCGAGCAGTCGCCGAGGTGAAGTACAAAAGCGTCTGTATCGCACGGTCCACGACGTGGACTGGGTCATGCAAGGCAAGCAAGAGCTGACCGTACAAATCAAAGATCTCCGCGACGACAGTCGGAGCATTACCACACCGTGACCGTCATGAATCATCACGTCATTGCTCGGCTTGGCTGTGCGCTATTCGGACTGCTTGCGCTGCAACAATCAGCGTCGGCAGGCGGCACACGCAGCATTCGCGTCACCACCTATTCAGAGCTGGCCGAAGGACAAGACCAGGGTGTTCTCATCACTTCGCAAGGCGACGTACAGAGCGGCTGGTCGACGACAAGAATGGAGCTTCCGCAGCAGGGCGACGATGCCGTTCGGGTCATGGTCGTCGCGCCGGATCGCTCCGTGTTCGTCGGCACCGGGGGAGAGTCGCCCAGCATCCATGTCTATCAAAACGGCAAGCTGCGGAAGCTCGCGAAGCTACCGACTTCGACGTGGGTTAGTGCGCTCGCAGTTCGACCGACACCGACGGGAAATCATGTTCTCGCCGCAACGGTCGCTGATGGTCGAGTCTTCGATGTGGCTCCCGATGGAAAAGTCGAGCTGTGGGCAAACGTCGAAGCCGAGCACATTTGGGGATTGGCTCGCGACGGACAGACCACGCTGATCGCAACGGCACCGGGGAAGCTGCTGGCCGTTTCTGATCGAGACTGTGCGACGGCAACACCAGTCAACGGAAAGACTCGCTCACGAACGCTGTTTGAAAGCCCAGCCAAGCACTTTCTGTCGCTGACTCGCGCGGACGATGGCTCGTTTTATGTGGGAACCAGCGACGAAGCGATCCTGTATCGAATCACAATCGACAAGGACGGTCGGGCCAGCACGCGAGCCGTCCACGACTTTGCGGGCAACGAAGTCCGCGCGATCGTCGCCAAAGAGGGAAAGGTCTTCGTCGCGGTCAACGACATGCAGCGCGGCGAACCAATCGTTCGAGGCGCCAAGATTGCGGTTCCAGCCGCAGGCTCAGTCCCTGGGGTAAAACCAACGCCACCGACGAGCAGTACGCCGACTCCGTCCACAAGTCCCGTCGAAAAGAAAGGCAAAGGTGCGCTGTTTCGAATCGATGAAGCGGGCCGCGTCGAGCAGCTTCACGCCATTACGGATGCATTCTGGAATGATCTCGCGATCGATACGGATGGCAGTGTGCTCGCGGCATCGTCGACGCCAGGTGGCCGAGGTCGTGTCTTTCGCGCGCTGGCAGACCGAACGGTGATGACCGCGCTCGAGTTCAAAGAGAGCGATGTGCTCGCGCTGTCCATCGGTGGCGAGGAGCGGCTCGTCGGAACAGGCAGCGCCGCTGGCGTGTACCAAGTTCGTACAAAGGCTGCGACGGGTGCGTCGTATCAGAGCAAAGTGTTTGATACGCAGGCTGTTTCACGCTTTGGAACGCTCCGATTCCTGGGTGAAGGGATCAAGGTCGAGACGCGCAGTGGCAACGTCCAAAAACCCGACGCCGCCTGGAGCCCATGGCAGCCGCTCGGTAAGCCGACCAAGATTGCAGCGACGGGAGAACTGACCGGAGAAGTTGCGTCCCCGCCGGGGCGATACCTGCAAGCGCGCTTTCTGTTTGCCGAGCAAGGCATCCTTCACGACTTCACGACGTACTATCAGCCCGTCAATCTGCGTCCACGCATCACGGAGGTCACCGTCGGAGAGGATCCACTCTCGCGACTGGCCAAGGGAACCAAGCCAAGCATCTACCGTCCCAAGTCGCCGCTCGTAAAGCTGCGCTGGAAAGTAGAAAATCCCGACGAAGATGAGCTGAACTATCGCGTGTTCATTCGCCGGGCACAGGCGGGACTCGGCGGAGATCCAAGCTGGCTGAGGCTCACCGGAGCGGATCCGATCACGCGAACGGAGCTGGACTTTAATACGGAGACGCTCAGCGACGGACTCTATGAACTAAAAGTCACGGTCAGCGATGAGCGAAGCAACCCGACCGAGCTTGCGCTCACCCACGAGCTTCAGTCTGCGCCGTTCTTGATCGATAACCGCCGACCCGATTGGCAAGACGTTCGCTTTGATCCCGTAGCCCAGGTTGTCAGCGCCAAGATCTCGGATGCAGCATCTGTGGTCAGTGACCTTGCGATCTCCGTGGATGGCGGGGACTTTCAGCCCATGACATCCAAAGATGGCGTACTGGACAGTTCCAGCGAAGACGTGCAGCACAAGGTCACCAAACTGCTTGCTGGGCCCCACACCTTGTTGCTGCGTGCCAGCGATGCAGCAGACAACGTCGCAACTGCGCAGCTAGTTATCCAAGTCAAATGACCGCCAGGCTGTGATATAGTCGTGCTGCAAAAGTGACTAGACCCTGGGGAGAAGATTCCTGTGCCAAGTGTTAGCTATGCGCTCCGGTTCATCTCGGGCAAGTATCAAGGTGGCGAGTTTCCGCTACACAAGGGCCGCGAGATCGTTATCGGTCGGTCAAGCGAACTAGAAATGGTCCTCATCGAGGACATGGTTTCGCGCCGGCATGCAGCCATCACTGTCAACGGTGAAGAGCTGACGATCGCGGACGTTGGCTCGACGAACGGAACCTTCGTTAACGGGGAAAAGATCAAGCGTGCCCGTCTGAAAGAAGGCGACCGCATCCTGATTGGCACCTCGATCATGAAGGTCGTCACCGTCGATCCGAGCAACAACCTGACCGAAGCAGAAGCCAAGAGCCAGCTTGAAAAGCGCGGCCAGCAGCAGATGCAGAAGACCTCGGCATCGACGCGCGCAATGACCGGCAACATCGAAGAGATTCCGCTGCCTGACCTGCTGCAGCTCTTTTCGACGTCGAAGCGAACGGGTGTGCTGACCGTCAACGGACCGAATGGCACGACGGGTCAAATCTATCTGCGCAAAGGTCAGCTCTACTACGCGACCATCGACGATTCGTACGAGATGAAGCCGGACAAGGCGGCGTACCGAATCCTGACGTGGGAAAAAGGCACGTTCGAGCTGGACTCGACCGAAGAAAAGACGTTCCTCGAGGAAATCAAAGACTCGACCGAAGGTCTGCTGATGGAAGCGATGCGCATCGTCGATGAGATGCAGCGCCTCGATCCCGAGCTTCCGCAGCGGTCGGCTGTGCTGATGATTCCCAAGCCGCTGGTGCCACCGATTGCCGAGCTGTCCAAAGACCAGCTGGATGTCTTCCAGGTTGTGCTGAACGGCGCCACCACCCAAGGCGTGCTCGATAAGAGTCGGCTGGCTGACTGCGACGCTGCGCAAGCCCTGGTCGATCTCATCAAGAAAGAGTACGTGGCCGTTCGCGGCTAAGCGCTCGTCTCGCCAAGTCCGCCCATTCTGTCGCTCAACACACAATTTTTCCCTGCTTGGTAATGCTAAGATGCGTCTGTGAAGACCATCGTCGCCGCATTCCATCCCTCGTCCCCAAGCGAGCTGTATCAAGGGCTTCTGCATCGCCATGATCTGCGCCTGCTGACGGCCAGCAGCTTGCCAGAGCTGACCGATCGCTTGTCCAAGGGAGCCGACCTGTGTCTGCTGGGTCCACAGCTTGCCGATTGCGGAGCAGCCAGCGCGAGCCAAGCACTGCGCAGTCATCGTCGCGGCCAGCCCATTCCCATCATCTTGATTCACACCGGAGCCGCGCACGCCGTCTCGCTGCCTCCGAGCTTGTTCGATGAAGTGATTGAGTGGCCAGCGCAGCAAGCACTGCTGCCGCAGATCCTGGCTCGTTATTTGGGAGTCCCGGCTCGCGCAAGTGACCGTCTGCCGCTCAAGCTTCATGTCTATTCGGGATCCGTTGCGGCCAATCATCCCGAAGCGTTTGTCGGACTTTCGATCGATATCAGCCTCGATGGAATCCTGCTGCGAACCAATCGCCCGATCCACGTTGGAGATCGGCTCGCCATTCGCTTTACGCTGCCGAGCCGTCCGCAAGCGGTCAACCTGACAGGACGAGTCGTCCGAATTGACATCAAGACACACGCGCCCGATGCAGCAGTTGCCATGGTCTTCGAGTCGCCAAGCGATGAAGCCAAGCAAGCGCTGCAAGAGTTCTTCAAGTCGGCGAGTGGTCGCACCTGTCGCTGGAAGATCATCCGCGAAGGACAGCGTCAGATCGTCAAGCTGTCGGGCGTGCTCAGTGCCGATGTGGATCTGTCGCCGCTCAAGCACCTGCGGGGCGAGATCGACTTTCACCTCAAGGAGTTTCGTCGCATAAGCTCCGACAGCATTCAAGCGTGGCTGGATCTGGTTCGTGCGCTGCGTGGCGTCGCCAAGATTCGCCTGTTCGAGTGTCCGATTCAGTTTGTCCAGCAAGCCAGCGCCATCAGCAACCTGCTCGATGACACCGAGGTCGTCTCGTTCTACGCGCCCTACGTCTGCTCGCGCTGCGGCTTGGATGAAGAACAGCTCATCGATGTCCGCCGCGATCTCTACAGCCTCGCGGGCACGATTGAGCGTCGGCCTCCCTCGTTCGGCTGTGTGCGCTGTGGCGTCGCGATGACGTTTGATGACATCCCTGAGCGCTACTTTATGTTTCTGTGACGCTGATTCCTGTTCATTCATCCATCTTTGTGAAGGGAGTGCCCCATGCCAGAGCTCGCCACCCCGGTTGTTCTTCGAATCTCTGACGCAGAAGGTGGGCCGCCGGTCAGTATCCCCGGAACGCTCATTGCCGTCGGAAAAGAGGCGCAGCGGGTGTTCACATCGCACAAAGAGAGTCCAGGCATCCATCTGTGGCTGAGCGGCGATCGTGACTACTACATCGCCATCACGCAGCTTATGGATGAAGGCACGCAAGCTCGACTGCGGGCGCAGGTTGGCAAGAGCATCTCGGCGGCATTTGTCGGACGCCCGGAAGTCCGTCGCAGGCTTGCGCAGCTGTTCGAGACCAAGCTGAGCGATACACAGCGCGAAACAGATCAGCAACCAAGTCGCCAAGCGAACGGGACGAGCGATCCGAGTCAGCCACTGAACTTGCTTGAAGGCATCTACGGAGCGAGGCCGCTGTACCTGCTTCCCGATGGAAAACTGAGCCAAAGTGCGACGGAAGCGGCTCCCACCAGCCTCGATCTGTGTGAGGTGTTTGTGGCAGCGGCGCGCTGGATTTCGTCGCGTCGGAAATCGACCTTTGAGTGTCTGTTTCCACCGAGCGCGTTCCATCCCGATGTGACGCCACGAACGGAGAGACTGAGCGCAGTACAAGCCGAAGGACTGCTGTCGCAGGTTCGGGATGGACTCCTCTCTGCGGCTGTCGGTGGTGAAGGAGCCGTCGATGATCCGCTGCGCGCGGTCCAGCTTCGCTCCGCTGCGCTGACGATCTTGTCGCACCTTCTCGCGACCGTGACCAAAGATGGCAGCTTCCGCTCCGTCGCGGATCAAGCGGCAGAGCAGATCTTTGCGCTGATTGATGACGAACAAGACGATCCGAGCGCACGTCCCGCGCTGCGCAGCCATGCGATTCAGCTGTTGCAAATGCGAGCCCCCGCGCTCTGTCCCGCGCACAAACACAAAGCAGAAGAGCTTCTGCGTGGACTGATTCGGCAAGCACCTCCGTATGCCGAGCTGCCATCGATCTGGCGCTTTGCGATGTGCTCGGCTTGGGATTTTCACGAGGGAGAAGTCGATCTGCTCAAGTCTCGCTTCGGCTTCAAAGAAGTCACGCCGACCGAGCAGATTCCCAACCTGCCGTTTTCGCTGGATCGCTATCACATCCTGCAAGCGCCGTTTGTCGGTCCCAAAGGAGAGCGCATTCAGCTGTTTGCGCGCACCGCGTCTCCGAAAGATGAAAACGCAGAGATGGGAAGCGACGCGTTTGTAGGAATCCTGATCAACCGACATGCGCAGCTTGGTTCCTTTGACATGCAAGCGAGCGCTTCGACGGTGCGTCAGGTCGGCTACAAGCTGATGATGAACTCGCAGTGCGCCGGACTGACCACGCGCTTTGCCATCGCAAAGATGTTTCCCGATGCCGATATCTATTCGTCGTGGGATTCGACGTACTTTCGGACAGACAGCAAGTCGGGAAAGGTGATCGCATCCGAAGGACTCGACTGCTTCGTCGCTGTGCTCGAAGGAATGAGCAAAGCAGAGCCACACAGCGCGCTGAGTGATCGCATCCAAAAAGAGCAGTGGCATCACGAGCAAACCCAGCGTGAAGGATTCGTGCAGTTCGTCGGTCCCGCGCATCCGCTCGTTGTGTCGCGCTATTCCGATGTGAATCAGGATGGCAAAGCAGACTTCTACGATGGCTTCCTGGACTTCACGATTCAAAACATTCAGGTCGATCTGCAAGCATCGGCCACGCCGCGTGATCCACAGATGGCTGCGTCGCAAGTTGGCGGCGAAGCAGCGATGGGACTCAACTGGGCAGCAGGAAGTCTGAACCGTGTCACACAGTATTCCGATCTGTGGCGCGGACTGCCCGGAGACAGCGAGCTGTTTTACATTTTCTCTTCCGGTGGCTTCTATTCCCATCAGGAACCGCCACAAGATGTTTCCGTCGGAAAAGATGCTCCCAAAGAAGAGCTGGGAAGACTTCCTGCGGTGTGTCGCTACATCGAAAAGTCGGAACCAAGCAGTGAAGGCCCCGGACTGTCTGTCGATGTGATGTTCCATAGCTTCCTTTCCCATGCAGCACCGGAGCTCAAGCGGCTACTCTGTGCGGCAGAAGCACTGCGCCGCGCACTGGACTTAGGAATCCTTCCTCCCATTGGTGGACTGGCATCGCAGCTCGCGCAAAGAGGTGCCGTTCTGCTTGCGCTGGCCGGGCTCCTAGAGTTCCCTGCCGATCAGAACTTCATCGATGGTCTGTGGAGCATGGCGCTCAAGCTCCTCAACCTACCGAGCATCTCGAGATCCCTGGTTCGGAGCTGCATCACAGAAGCGGATCATCATCTGTCAAACTACTACGGATCGCAGCGCGGACTGCGTCAGCTTCTCGGAGATGACAAGACAGAAGGAGCGCTCAAGAAGTCCGATCCAGTCGCGTTTGCGCGGCTTTCCAGCGACGATCCAAGCATCGGTCGTGCCCTGCCCTTACAGCTCCCAAGCGGTCCCTGATTCACACATCTGATCTACTGCGCGCGCAGCCTTTCATGAGCGCAGAAATCGATTCACACCCACCGATTCCCACGCAGCTCGGATCGCAGACAGAGACGCATCGCTCGCTCCATACAAGTCCTGCGCAGCAGCCATCATGGCATCGGCCAGGTCATCTGCATCGGAGTAGCGATGCAGATACGTTGTCAGTGCGCGATACACAATCGCTGCGGTCTTCTCGCTGCCAATCTTTGCCGCAAGGAGGAATCCTGCATGACCGACAAAGCCGGCGTTGTAGCGACGAAGTGACCGCTCGAGCAAAGACAGCGGAGATCGCGCCGCGCTACCTTCGGAAGGAATCATCTGTTCACTCCGAAGTCGGGTCTGCTGCGTGCGCGCTGGATCTTCCAGATCCGCCAGCGCGGCCACTCCTTGAACTGGTCGATAGATTGACTCTCCCACGGTCCAGTTTGCGCGAAGCGGAGTGATCGACTGTTCCATCAAGCAAGCCCACAGATTGGACAGACCTTCATCGATTGCACCGCTTTCACCCTCGGCAGCCAGGCTTGCGGTCGCGCGAATCAGTGCGTGTCCGTATTCATGTGCAACCACATCCAGCGCAGCGCCAATCGGCAAAAACTCAGGTGGAGCGCTGGCACCAAGCAAGATCCGCTGACCATCAAACAGTGCAATCGGAAGCGGTGGATTTCTCTGTTCTCCGTGAATCACAGCGACGATTCCATGACCTTCTCCATCCCAACCAAAGCGCTGATGTGTCTTCGCAAAGTAGTCCCAGACCAGCGACAGATTGGCGAACACAGAGACTCCGTACGCTTGTTCCCACTCATCAGGTTTGCTGCTGACAATGGTTCGTCCCGGGATTCGTTCCTGCGGCTTGACCAGCGTGGTGCGCTGCGATCCGCGACGGAGATCTTCGAGTGAATAGGAGTCCCCACGCTGCGTAATCGATAGCTCGCGCAGCGCTCCCAGCACATCGACTCCGCGTCCCATCACAGCCATCGGAACATCGGTGGCAACAACCAGCTCTTCTCGGCAGCGCAGCGACAAATCCAGGGCGGACAGACACAGCGCTTGGCGAATCGGAAGCTCTCCGTCTTGTCCTGACAGCTCGATTCGATACACCAGCGACAGCCGACGACCCGCAGCCAGATAGTACAGCTTGGGCGTCGAGGTCGAAGCGCTCACCTGCGGAAGTTCCTGAACCAAGATGCGCAGCGCTTCTTGACGCGCTTGCTCAGCGGAATACTTGGGTGTCTTGGCATCTGTTGGCCAGCTCATGAGCGGAACGGTATGCGCCACAATCCGTCGCAGATTCCCTTCCGCATCGGCGTGTCCGGCCACCACGCTGCCCCACACGATGATGTCGTTTTGCACTTGGCGCAGCGCAATGTGTCGGGCTCCGTCTCTGTCCGTGACGACCTCGATCAGCTCAAGCTGTGTGCTGCTCTCGCTCCCAAACAGGGTCGGATAGCGCAGCAGGACTTTTTCGAGCGCCGCGCCAGGTGTCAGGTTGGACGGCAGCGCAACCGTTAAGGAATCGGCCACAGCGACGGTCCGTAGCTCAGAGTGATAGCGCAAACGACCGCCAAAGCTACGCCGCAAGTCCACTTCCGCCTCGGCCTGCGCACGCGCAAGCTGCGAGTCATCAAGCATCGGCGGTCGAAACATCGGCTCTGTCTGTCGACAGCCCAGCACAAACAGACTCAGCACGGCCACGAGCAGCGAAAACAAGCGACTCTGCATCGACATCGGTATCCCTTTCGGAGGTTTCCCGTTCCGCAGCGACCCAATGCACGGACGATGCCAGGGTATCTCCGACGGAACGAGTGACCGACTTGCGATCCCTGCGTCCGCAATACGGATCTCGTCCGACCGACCGGACAAGTCGCTTGAGACTCGCAGCACCTGTGGCTATTGTCCGCGCATGCTGCACACCTCGTCGCCTGAGAATCCGACTGGTCGAAGCGCTCGTCGTCACACGCTGTCGCTGCTGCTGTGTGGGGCCGCGTCGCTGTTGTCACTTGCCAGCTGTGATGAAGCGGACATTCAGACCGGACCGGGCGCGCTCGCGATCCATGTCTTGCCGGGTCGCAGCGACGTGGCGCAGTCGGACTACTTTGCGCTGCCGTTTCCAAACGATGTACGACTCAAGCAGCAGCCGAGCAGTACAAATCCCGTCGGAGAATCCGAGCTTCGTTCGGGATACGATCTGTCGGGACTGCCGCTGCCAGCGGGTCAGCCAGGAAAGTACGTTGCGTTTCTGAACGGAAAAATCCAAGGCGCAGGCCCAGGCGCAGCGATGTATTTCCGCTTTGATGCGCCGCTCGATGAAGCGTCTTTACCGACGGCAGATCGCAGTGCAGAGTCTTCTTCGCCAGCGTTTGTCGTCGATGTCACCAAAGGATCTCCGACGTATGGACAGCGCACGCCGGTCCTGGCGACGTTCCATCGCGAAGGGAATCGCTACATCGGGGACAACTGGCTGTCGCTGCGTCCAATTCCGGGTCTGCCGCTGCGGGAAAAGACAACCTATGCGGCGATCTTGACGACGGGAATCAAGGCAAAAGATGGCGGTCCCATTCGCGCGGACGCTGACTTGATTGCGCTGCTTGCAGCTTCGCAGCCGCCGAGTGAACCCCAGCGCAGTGCGTGGCTCCGTTATGCGCCGCTGCGCGCGTGGCTCGGCAGTGTCAGCCTACAGCAGGAACTTGCGGCAGCGACGGTGTTTACCACGCAAGATGTGACGTCGGTGATGCACAAGCTGCGGCAAGCGGTGTATGACACAGCGCCGTCTCCGCAGCCGCAAGATCTGGGTTATCTGCGCAGCCACGATGGAATGACCGATCTGTATACGGGCACGTTTCCATCGCCGAACTTTCAGACGGGGATGCCTCCGTACTGGTCCGAAGGGGGCGCGATTGAGCTAGACAGCAAAGGCATTCCCAAGGTCGTTCGGACGGAAAACCTGCGGTTTGCGCTCGCGGTGCCCAATACGCAGATGCCTCCCGACGGCTGGCCGGTGATTCTGTATGCGCACGGAACCGGCGGCGATTATCTGACGTTTGTGCGAGAGATGCTGGATCTGCGTGCGTCGCTGATTGAGCGCAAAGGAAAGCCGCCGGTGCAGATGGCGATGATCGGCATCGATCAAGTGCTGCACGGACCGCGCGATCCGTCGGGCTCGAATCCAGAGATCACGTTTTTTAACCTACAAAACCTCGATGCAGCGCGCGACAACGTCAAGCAAGGTGCGACCGATGACTTTCAGCTCTTGCGGCTCGTCGAGGACATGAACGTTGCCAAGGCGCCGGTGACCAGTCGTCCGCTGCGCTTTGACAAAAAGCGAATCTACTTTATGGGGCACTCCCAAGGAGGCCTGACCGGACCGCTGTTTCTCGCCGCTGAGCCGAAGATTCCGGCAGCGATTTTGTCGGGCGCGGGCTCGGTGCTGATCTTGTCACTGCTCAACAAAACAGAGCCGAACAACATCGCGGAGCTTGTCGAGAGCCTGCTGCAAGAGACACCGCTCGTCGATCATCCGCTGCTCAACTTGCTGCAAGCGTTCTTCGAGTCCGCCGATCCGAACAACTACGGACGCCTGTATTTTCAGGAGCCACCGAAGGGAATGCCGCCCAAGAGCATCTTTCAGTCGCTCGGGCTGTGGGATCACTTCACGCCGGTGCCAAACATTGCGGCGTTTGCGCTGTCGATGGGCGTGCAGCCTGTCGAGCCTCGGCTCTATGAGCTGCCGTATCTGAACCAAACCGGACTGAAATGGACGCGCGGATCGGTGACGAAGAACGTCGGAAATGGAACCGCAACCGGTGTGCTGAAACAGTACGTGGCACCGCCGAAAGACGACGGACACTTTGTGATCTTCGATCTGTGGGCAGCGCGACATGACTGGACGCGCTTTTTGGCAAGCCACGCGCTGACGGGCATCGCGACGCTGGAGTAGATCCCTGTGCGAACCAATCAGCAGCTGATTCTCAAAACACGACCACCGGCGCGCGTCTCACTCGATCACTTCGAGCTTCGTCAGCAGCCGCTAGAGCCACTACGCGACGGACAAGTGCTGATCGAAACGCACTATCTTTCCATCGATCCCACCAATCGCGTCTGGATGTCCGATCGTCCGCAGTACATGCCTCCGGTTGCGATCGGCGACGTGATGCGCGGCTTCGGAATCGGGCAAGTCATCGAGTCGCGTCATCCCGACTATGCGCCGGGAGACTGGGTGTCGGGGCTGCTCGGCTGGCAGCAGTACGCGCTGTGGGAGTCTGGGTCGCTGCGTCCGCTGCAAAAGCTACCGCGTCACCTCGACGTTCATCCGACGGCGTTTCTTGGCACACTCGGCGTCACGGGCGGACTGACGGCCTACTTTGGCATGCTGGCGATTGGACAGCCGAAGCCCGGTGACACCGTGCTCGTCTCCGCTGCCGCTGGATCGGTGGGATCGCTCGCCGGACAGCTTGCCAAGCGCGCCGGTGCTCGCGTCATCGGCATCGCCGGGTCCGCCCACAAGTGTCAGTACGTCACCGAGGAGCTGGGCTTTGACGGCTGCATCAACTACAGCCAAGACGACGTGGGCACCGCGCTCGATCGGCTCTGTCCCGACGGAATCTCGGTGCTGTTTGAAAACGTCGGTGGTGATCAGCTGGAAGCAGCGCTGTCGCGACTGAAGGTGCATGCGCGCGTCGTGCTGTGCGGGCTGATTTCGTCCTACAACGACTCGCAGCCTCGCGGACCGCGTAACTTCGACATGCTGCTGCACAAGCGAGCCACGCTCACAGGCTTCATCGTCAGTGACTTTGCCAGTCGCTTTCCCGAAGCGCTGGCAGAGCTGGCCCCGCTCGTACGCAGTGGATCGCTCAAGTACCGTCAGCACATTGTGCTGGGACTGACCCAAGCGCCCGCCGCCGTGAACATGCTATTCGACGGGACAAACCACGGAAAGCTGCTCCTACAAGTGGCAGATTCCGCCGATTCGTAAAGAAAGACAGACGAGATGAAACACGTAGTGGTCACAGGTGCCTCTTCGGGAATTGGTGCGGCGCTCGTCGCAGAGTTTGTCCGGGTCGGTGCGCGCGTCACACTCGTTGCCCGACGACAAGCCGAGATGCAGGCCATCGCCAACGAGGCAGGCGGACAGACCCAGATCTTCGTCTCGGATCTGAGCCAACTCGACACCTCGCTCGACTGGATCGCTCCCGCCGAAGCGCAGTTTGGTCCCATCGATGTCCTCATCCACAACGCCGGGGTTCAGCTCGTCGAGCCCGCCGAAGAGCACGATCCGCAAGCGCTCCAAGCGATGCTACGACTGAACCTGCTCGTGCCGCTGCACATCACCCGCGCAATCCTACCCAGCATGCTCGCGCGCAAAGAAGGAACCATCGTCGACATCGCGTCGGTCGCTGGACTTGCGCCTACGCCAGGCATGTGGGGCTATAACGCCAGCAAAGCGGGCTTTGGTGCAGCCTCGGAAAGCCTACGCGGAGAGCTACGCGGAACCGGCGTTCACGTCGTCACCGTCTATCCCGGACCCGTCGATACACCGATGGCTCGCGCTGGCTACGCCGCGTACCCGGAAAATCCCGCGCTTCAGATCCTTCCCGAAGGCATTCCCAGTGAGCTGGCTCGTCGCATCCGCGAGGCCGTTGACCTTCGCCGCGATCGCGTCATCTATCCGCGAATGTACGCCATCTTGCGCTACTTCCCGACGGTCGCGCGCTGGTTCCTCGATCGCATGACGCCGCGCCCGCACTCACGGAAAGGCCGGTAGCATGCGCGTCGCTCGCGACCACCTCTTCGACGAAGAGCGCCAGCGCTTTGCCCTTCGTCACTGCTGCGAAGACTGCGGCCTGTTTAACGTCGCGCGCAGCGCCTGCGCCCACGAGTGGCCCACCCAAGAGCATCGCCGCAGCGACTACGAACAGCCCACGCCCGACATCCTGTTCTGCAAAGAGTTCGAGCTGCGCTAGCCGAAGCCGAGCCGTCGCCCCCGCTACGGCGCTTGGTTCAAGTACGCAGTCAAAATGATGCCCTGAAGGGCAACCATCACGTCTGGACTGTCGTTGCCATCGATCAGACCCACATCCAGCGTCGACGCGGTATCTGGCAAATCCACCAGCACCGACGGCGCGGTAAAGGAGTGATCCGACTGCGTGGCCAGCCACTGAAGCTGGCTCTTTCGGCTCAGCACCACATCCGCCAGCCCATCGCGATCGAGATCCGCAACCGCCAGCGCCCGCACCGGCTCACTGCCCAGCTGCTGAGCCAAGCTCTGCGACGCCACCGCATCCAGCGCCAAGCCCGACCCCGCCCCAATCAGCACCGACGGCGTGCCATCTTTGCCAATCGTCAGCAGATCCGCCTCGGCGTTGTCGTCCAGCCCGCCCACTGCCAGCTGCGCCACCGGACCCGTCACATCGACCGCCAGCTTCTGCGCCGCCGCAGTCCCCCCATCGGGGAGACGAAAGACCCGCAGACCTTTGCCCGCTCCGCCCTCGCCCGCCATCGCCAGCAAGTTGCCCGCGCCGTGCTTTCCCACCGCCAGCCCCAGCAGCGACACATAGTCCACGCTCGGCTCAATGTCGGTGTAGCGAAGCTCTCCCACCGGAGACTGCTGAAGCTGCCAGCTCGATCCACTGGGCATCAGCCGCACAAACGCGCTGTCCGTCATCGCAAACAGTGCGGTCGCCGGAACGGTAAACGCCATCGACGCAGGCACAGAGCCCGTCCGATTCAGCAGAGGCGCTTGATACGTCCAGTCGCCAAAGGTTCGCTCCGTTGCGCCTTGCTCCAGCGTGATGACGTGACGATTCACCACCGACAGCCACAGCACCCGCGCCGATCGCGACACATCCGGCCCAAACTGCGGCGGCACAAACAGTCGCAGCGTCGCATCCTGGCTTCCTTGCGGCGTCCGTAGCGTCAGCGGCAGCGGCCCCGGTCCAAGCTGAGGCCACAGCTCTTGCGGCTTCAGCTTCACGATCCACTCACCGTCCGCACCGCGCACAAGAGGCAGACGCTGCTCCGGCAGCCCTTTGGGCGACAGCACCGCTTCGACCGACGCCGGATCACCTTCTGCCTTCACCCGCAGCTCGCCCCCTTTGAGCGGCAGCCGCAGGCTCAGGAGCGTCACTCGCTCTGCACTTGGAACCAGCACACACTCGGCGCGCGTCGGTTCCTTGTCGCACAGGTTTTCCACCAGACAGCCGCTCTCCACGAGCAAAGCGGCACAAACAGCCATCGAAAGTTGGGTCCGCGCGTTCATCTGCGGCTCCTATCGACGCTCAGCCGAAGCCGGGGCCGCTGTCTCGGTCGGCCAAAACAAGGTCAGCGCCGCGCCAATCAGCAGTGCGCTGCCGAGTCCATAGCCCGTTCCGTACAGCCACTTCGTCGACCACACGCACGACTGCGGCGATCCGCTCGAACCACAGCTGAAGTCGGTGGCGCGACCGTCCAAGCCTTGGAAGGCGCCCGCCGTCGCAAACACCGCCAGCGACAGTGCGCCCAGCACACCCGACGACACTTTCCGCCGCAGCGACAGCTTGTCCAGATAGCTCGACGACTCGCCCGGCTGCGACAGGACCGAATAGCTCGGCGCTTTGCCCCACACAAGCGGCGGCGGCGCAGCGTTCGGAGACGAAGCCACCGTCAGCTCTGGCGTGCGAATTTCCAAAAACAGCTTATCGGCCAAGTCCGTCACCCGGCTGGTCAGCACATCGCCCTTGCAGCCCACGCAGTCGAGCGTCGCTTGCCGAGGCCAGTGCCGCACCGAGTCATAGAGCAGCCCCGTCAGGTACAGGTTTTCCGGTCCCGAGCGCTGCGCCGTCACACTCAGCACATACTTGGCCGTGCTCCGCTGCGCCACCCGATCCAGACACTCCTGCGACGTACACTGCTGCTCCGCCGGACTGAGCCGAGGCGTCTGAACGACCCGCTCACCGTTGCGCGCCAAGTGATCCGTCAGACGCTGCCACAGCACGGTGTCAGGTCGGCCATCCCGAAGGACGCTCAGCACCACCACGGGCTCGTCGCTGGCCGCAAAGCCAACCTGCGGTCCCAGCAAAGACACACCGAGTACCACCGAGATCCCTCGACGTGCCACCGATGAACCGCCGCTTGGACTGCGCGACATAGACGACCCTTCGCTTGTTAGCTCTTTTTGGAGGCGTGAAGAAACTTCAGACGAAGATCATACAGCGCAGTCTCCACAACACGATCTTCTTCTGCCGTCAGGTTGCCGCGCGTCTTTTCACGCAGCATGCCAATGATGTCGATCGTCTGCTTCGCCATCGGCAGATCGACCGGTCCCGGCTCGCCATCGTCATCCGATTCACCCATCTGAATCAGCGCCGAGGCCGCCAGCGACATCACAAAGGTGACAAAATCGATCTCGGGCTCTGGACCACTTGCAGACATCTCGCTTGGCTCCGTCTACTCGTCCTCGTCATCCAGATCGTCGTCGTCATCATCGTCTTCATCGTCGATGAGGTCGCCATCGTACTCGTCGCCATCATCCATTTCTCGACGGGAAACAGGAGCCGCCGTGATGCGAACCTGCGGACGACGGGGAGGCGGACGCTCAATCGGCTCCTCCAGCGGCACCGATGCGGTGGCTTTGTCTGCCACATCCGGCAGCGACTGAAGGTGTTCAATGAGCTGCTTCTCGGTCAGCTCGCCACGGCGAAGACGCCGCTCTTGCACGCGAACATCCCAGAAGATCGGTTCGTTACTGACGTGAGACATGATGCTCCCCATATAGAAGCGATTTCCCTGTGGTGTCAACTCAAACTCCCAACCCGTGCTGCGTGAACCAAGCTGAGTGCCCGCACCGCGCAGGATTTTCGGCCTGCCCCGCCCAGGTGTCCGACGTCCTTCCGTTTTTCGCGGACATCTACGATGATGCGCCCACGTTAAGGAGCCGCTACTCGTGCCCACACCTCGTCCCCTTCTCGCTTGTCGCGATCACATGCCGCTTGGTCCTGCCGCAGAAGAAGCAGCCCAGCGCGGTCTGTCGCCGCTCGCGTTACAGCTTGTCGGTTCGGAAATCCTGAAGATTGCAGCCTCGGTGCGAGCCCTTGCAGCCCAAGGCCATGCCGTCTGCAACCTGACCGTCGGAGACTTTCTGCCCCAGCAGTTTCCGATTCCGCGCGCCCTGCAAGATGCCGTCATCGCCGCCTACGAGCGTCGCGAGACCAACTATCCACCCTCCGATGGCGTTCCGGTCATGCGCGAAGCGGTGATCGATCTCTATCGCCGCACGCTCGGGCTCGACTATCCGGTCGAAAGCGTCGCCATCTTCGGTGGCGCCCGTCCCGCCATCTACGGAACCTACCGCGCCATCGTCGCCCCCGGTGAGCGCGTCATCTATTCCACCCCTTCGTGGAACAACAACCACTACGTCCGGCTGTCCGATGCCGTGGCCGTTGAGTGCGACACCTCCGCCGAAGAGGGCTTTATGCCCACGGCCCAGCAGCTTCGGCCCTTGCTCCCCGGTGCGCGCCTTCTGTGCCTCAACAGCCCGCTCAATCCAACCGGCACCGTCATCGATCAAGATGAGCTTCGCCGCATCTGCGAGCTGGTCATCGAAGAAAACCGTCGTCGTCAGCGCAGCGGCGAAAAGACCCTCTACGTCATGTATGACCAGGTCTATTACGCCCTGACGTTCGGCGACACCAAGCACTACACCCCGCCAGAGCTTTGCCCCGAGATGGCCGCCTACACCATCTTTGTCGACGCCATCAGCAAGTCGCTGTGTGCCACCGGCCTGCGCGTCGGCTGGGCGGTCGCTCCTCCTTATGTCATGAGCCGGATGCGCGACATCTTGGGTCACGTCGGCGCCTGGGCCCCAAGACCCGAGCAGATTGCCACCGCCGCCATCCTCAAAGATGCCGACTCGCTGTCGTCGTTCCAGGTCGCCATGAACCGCGAAGTCGAGCAGCGCCTGTCCCTTTTGTATGAAGGCATCAGGACGCTACAAGCCGCCGGGCTGCCGGTGCGCGCCATTCCGCCCCAAGGTGCGATCTATCTGTCGGCCCAGTTCGATCTGCGCGGACGCAAGCTGCCCGATGGAACCGTCGTGACCACCAATGAGCAGGTACGAAACTATCTGCTCCACGCCGCAGGCATGGCCGTCGTTCCCTTCCAAGCCTTCGGCATGCGGGCCGAGACCGGCTGGATGCGTCTATCCGTCGGCGCCGTCAGCCTGGCCGACATCACTGCGCTGCTTCCGCGCCTGCGCGAGGCACTCACCGCCGTCTCGTGACGTACCATGGGGAGCATGCGCGCTAGCTTGGCTTGGCAGAAGAAGCGACGGGTTCTGACGCTGGGTCTAGGAATCGGCCTTCTGTCCGCGTGTACCGAGAGCACCGAGACGCTGCCGCTTGCCCCGATTCCGCTCGTGTGGAAAGACAAGCTGCTCTATGCCGTCGGCGACATCCAGCCGACGCTCGACAGCCGCTGCACCGCAGAGCCCGAAGAAAATCCGCCGTTTGGCTCGGGCTCGCAGTCGCTGCTGTTTGACACCGGAACCCCGCTCACCGCCTTGGTCCCCAGCCAGTCCGAGTCCGCTCGCCAGTTTCCCCACGGACAGATCAGCCTCAGCGCCGCCCGCAGTGACGGCAGCGCCGCAGGCACCCAGTTTTTGCGCTGTGACATCCCCGTCGTCCGCAGCGGTCAGACCGTTCAGGACTTTCGCTTGCGCTGGGCCGATCAGCCCCTGCCGCCGCTGGGAGGCGTGATCGGCGGCGATCAGCTGTCTCACTTTGCCCTGTCGCTCCACTTTTCGGGCAGCCCCGCCACTGGAGAAAGCGCCTCTCTGCTGCTGTCGCGTGGTGACATCGCAACCTGGTGCCGCATCGATCGCGCCGTCATTCCCTTCAAAGCCGTTGGCGGCGAGCTGGCCGTCGAGCTAGGCGACACCGTTACCACCTATCCAGCCTCACGCGTCACCGTGGGAGCCTGCATCGAACCGCTCGCCAACCCACTGGCCGAAGGAACGATGACCGCCTGCGTGAACATGACCCGCGTGCGAGACGTGCTCACCCAGATCCAAAACCAGCTCATCCAGTTAAACCAAGCCACCCCGCGCGATGACGATCGCATCGGTCGCCTGCTCAGCTATCAGCAGCTTTTGCTTGGGATCGCCACCGACGGCCAGTGCGCCAGCGCGTCCGAGACCTTGATGGGCGACCTGGCCGACGAGTTTGGCCTGCGCGATTCCGCCTACACCGTGTCCGGCACCAACATGCGCTTTCTTGTGTCCACCGCCCTGCCCGAGCTGGTGCTGACCGAGACCGCCTGTCGCCGCTTGACCGGCAAGCCCTGCACCTGCGCCGAAAAAGATCAGGTGCAGCTGGCCCTGCCCGGACTCAACTCCACCCGCAATGAAGACGGCAGCTACACCGAAAAGCCCGACGCGGCCTGTCGCATTTCACTGGGAGACACCTTTCACGCCGCACTCGCCATCGTCGCCAAGCAGCGCCAGCTATCCCCCTGTGACGAGCTGGCCCGCAGCCGTCGTCAGCGCTATGCCTTGCGACCCGCCACCTCTGCCGATGTGCCCCAAGAGCAGTGCCTGCGCAACCTCTGCATCCGCAACCTCGGACGCGATCCGGCCCTGCTCAACCGCCGCTGCGGCTACACCGGGCTCGACTCCGATCTCGCCTGCAATGATCGCCTGTCCCCCGTCGCATCCTGGATCGAGCTAGGCGGCCCGTCCCCAAGCGGCACCACCGACACGCTGAGCGCGCTCGTTGTCTCGGACGCTGCCGCCATGATCCAGTCCGCCAACGCCGACATCCGCAACCTGTCCGCTCAGATCGACGGCATCATCGGCGTGTCCGTCCTGCGTCGCATGTCCAGCACCATCGACTATCCGCAGGCCCGCCTAGAGCTTTCCTGCCGCTGCGGCGACATGAGCACCGCCTGCCACGCCTACCGCGCCGTCACCTATTACACCGCCGATTCCTGCGTCGATCGCGACGAGCTGGTCATCCCCGACAACCTCGGCAGCACCGCCTGCCAGCGCTGACCTCCCACAATTTTCGCCGAGCCTGTGGTATGGCAGACCCGCCTGCCATGACTGACCACGCACCTTTTCAGCCTCGGGTTTCTTCGCTTCTGTGTCGCCTCGTCGGCTTTGCTGCCCTGGGATCGCTGGTTGCCACGGCGACCGCAGCGGCCCAGCCCGCCGACTTGGTCATCCAAAACGCCCACGTCCTCACGATGGACCCGGCCCGCCCGCAAGCCAGTGCCATCGCCGTTCGCGATCACCGCATCGTCTATGTCGGCGATCAAGCAGGCAGCGCCGCCCACATCGGACCGCGCACCCGCGTCATCGCCGCCAGCAGCGACACCACCGTGCTGCCCGGACTGCACGACGGACACGCACACCTTGTCGGCCTCGGCCTGTCCCTGCGAGCGCTCGATCTGCGCGGGATCGACTCCGCAGCGGCCATCGCCCAAGCCGTCGGTCACGCCGCCCAAGCCCAGCCCGAAGCCGGCGCATGGCTGCTCGGTCGCGGCTGGGATCAGAACCGCTTTTCCCCACCCCAGCTTCCCGGGGTCGCGGCCCGCCAGGCGCTGGATGCCGTGACCGCTGGGCGACCGATGCTGCTGCGGCGCATCGATGGCCACGCCGTGTGGGTCAACAGCGAGCTTCT
>ERZ724507.124-NODE-124-length-32272-cov-5.100040_pt1 | contig 32272 bp, 23 predicted proteins | sample MGYA00376040_ERZ724507 | MGnify/ENA primary metagenome ERZ724507 (study PRJEB28724, sample SAMN07190883) | activated sludge metagenome | isolation source: activated sludge of sewage treatment plant in Hong Hong | place: Hong Kong | collected 2016-03-17 ...
ATTCTTCTCCCTGCTTGTGCTGTTGAGCGCATGGACTTCCCTCGTCCAGGCGCAGATCACCTTCTCGAAAGAGTACGGCGGCTTCTACGATGAGGACGGTCGTTGGATGGAACAGACATCCGATTCCGGATTCGTGATGGTAGGAGGTACGGAAACCTATTCCAACGGACAAAGCGACGTCTGGCTGGTGCGCACCGACGCGTACGGCAATGTGCTGTGGAACCGGTCCTACGGCGACACGCAATTCGATTTCGCCAACATGGTGCGCATCACCAGCGACGGTGGTTTCGTCATCGCGGGCTTCACCGGCTCCTTCGGCGCCGTGAACAACGACGGCTGGATCATCAAAACCGACGGCAGCGGCAACATCCAATGGACACGCATGATCGGCGATAACGGCATTCAGGAAATCGAAGCGATCATTCAAACCACCGACGGGGGTTATGCCGCCCTGGGTTATAATCAAAGCACCGGAACACAATGGTACGACATGTGGCTCATCCGCCTCAACGCGAACGGAACGGTGCGTTGGCAGAAGAACATCGGCGGACAAGGCTACGAGATCGGCAACTCACTGCAACAGACGCCGGACGGAGGATTCATCCTGAATGGTCAATCGTACAGCTACGGCCTCGAAGACGGCGACTATGTGCTCTACAAGACCGACAGCGCCGGTACCGTGCAATGGTACAAGAACTATGACTTCGCCGGTCTCCAGGAATCCCATCACGTTTGCTATACTCCGGCCGATGGCGGTTTCCTGATGGTGGGCGATGCCGATGATACGCCGAACGGACTCGGAGACACCGATATCTTCCTCATCAAAACCGACGCGAACGGCGATACACTCTGGACGAAAAACCTCGGCGGTACCAAAAAAGACGGTGGCAAGACCGTCGAAGTGACCAGCGATGGGGGTTATATCATTGGTGGAATTACCCGCTCCTTCGGTCTCATCAATCCGAATTATTACCTCGGTAAACTGGATGCCTCCGGCAATCTGGAATGGGAAAACGTAACCTACGGTTCCGCTTATCACGATCACGCTTACCGTGCCATCGAAACTTCCGACGGCGGGTACGCCAACTTCGGCTACTTCCGTAACGCTTCGAATTATCAGAATTACGCTCTGGTGAAACTCGGTCCGGGCGGCGGCGTGACAAAAGATGTCGCCATTGACAATTACAATTACCCGCTGACTTCCCTGTGCAGGAGCGCCGGTGTTCCCATTTCCCTGAAGTTGACCAACTACGGCGCTACGAATGAAACGAATATTCCGGTCGTCGTGGTAATTGATAACGGCTCACAACAGTGGACCTTGCACGATACGCTGACCACCGCACTTGCGCCTTCCAATTCCGCTACCCTCTTATTTGATCAGACCTTCGACTTTACGACGGTCGGCACCTGGAACCTGACTGCTTACATTCCACACCGGAACAGCGACATCTCCTATTCCAACGACACCAGTTACCTCTCCGTGGAAGTCGTCCTGCCTTCCCAGGACCCGAACACCACTTCGGCGGTTTCCTGTAACGCCGGCTCTGTGAACCTGCGCGCCAGCGCACTCGCGGCAACCGACTCGCTCTTCTGGTACGATGCGTCGACCGGCGGCAACCTGGTCGGCACCGGCACGAGCTATACGACACCGAGCCTGTCGTCTACTACGGATTATTTCGTCGAAGCCGTCCGCGGTAAAGGATCAAAGGTCGGCCCGGTCGACAACACCATCGGCGGCGGCGGATCTTCTTCCAACGGAGAACTGCGATTCGACAGCCGCACCAACTTCAAACTGGTTTCGGTAAAGGTGTACGCGAGCTCTGCCGGCAACCGGATCATCGAATTACGCAACGGAGCTGGCAACCTCCTGCAATCCAAAACCATCAACCTGCCGGTGGGCGAAAGTCGGGTTTACCTGAACTTCGACGTGCCGCAGGAAAACGATCTCACGCTCGGGCTTGGTGCCGGTAGCCTCGGGCTCTTCCGGAATAATTCCGGTGTTACGTATCCGTACGATGTTTCCCGTACGCTGGAGATCTACGGCTCCAACAGCGGCCCCAACTTCTATTACTACTTCTACGATTGGTATGTCTTCGTTCCGTATCAGAACTGCGCTTCCAACCGTGTTACCGCCAGCGCGCAGGTCGGCAGCGGCGCATCGAACGCGTTCGACCGCTCCCGTTGCGGCAACGGCAGCGTAACCCTCAGCGCCAACTCTCCTGACGCACTCACCTGGTGGGATGCGGCCAGCGGCGGCACACAGGTAGGCAGCGGTTCCTCCTACTCCACACCCGGCCTCAGCAGCACCACCAGTTACTACCTGCAGGCCGGCTCCTGCCCCAGCCGCATCGAAGTACAGGCGATCATCAACGCGCAATCCTCCGCACCGACCGCTTCCGATGTGACGAACTGCGGTCCCGGCGCGGTGACCCTGACCGCATCCTCTCCTGACCCGATCTCCTGGTACAACCTCGCCAGCAACGGCTTCCTCCTGGGCAGCGGCAGCAGTTATATAACGCCTTACCTCACCGAAACCGATACGTTCTACGCGGTGGCTGGCACTGCTTGTCCCTCCTCTGCGGTCGCGGTCCGCGCGATCATCAACTCCGCCGCCGCGCCTACCGGCACGGATGCTTCCGCTTGCGGACCTGCTTCCGTAACACTCTCCGCCACTTCCACCGATCCGATCGAATGGTATGACGCGGCCATCGGCGGTAACCTCGTCGGCACCGGCCCGACACTCGTTACGCCGGTACTCGGCGCGACGACCACCTATTACGCGCAAGCGGTTGGAGGTTGTGCCTCCGTTCGCACGCCCGTGACAGCCAACATCACGGTGGTCAGTCCTCCGGTAGGTACCAGTGCATCGCGTTGCGGCAGTGGCTCACTCGTGATCTCCGCTGCTTCGATCGATCCCGTCACCTGGTGGGATGCCGCAAGCGGCGGAACGCAGATCGGCAGCGGCATCAACTTCACCACCCCGGTACTGACATCGACTACGACCTACTACGCGGAAGCCGCCAACAATGGCTGCTCCAGTACGCGCACCGCGGTCGATGCGGAGATCATCGTTACTCCTCCTCCAACGGTGACGAGCGGAAGCGTCTGTATTTCCGGATCTGTCATCCTCACGGCCAGCTCCACCGATTCCATCGCCTGGTACGACGCGCCGACGGGTGGCAACCTGCTCGGTACCGGTAGCAGCTTCACAACGCCTGTGATCAACAGCACAACCACCTACTACGTGGAGGCAGGCTTGAGTTGTCCGAGCGTACGGGTTCCCGTGGATGCAATCGTCGCTGGCCCGTCCAGTACACCGACGGTAACAGGTGCTTCGAATTGCGGCAGTGGTAGTGTTACCCTGACAGCCAGTTCCCCTGATCCGATCTCCTGGTACGACGCGCCAAGCGGCGGCACATTGCTCGGCACCGGCGCTTCATTCACCACTCCTGTCATCTCGACAACAACGACCTTCTATGCCATCGCCGGTATCACGGGATGTGAAAGCGCACCGGCTTCTGTTGATGCGGAGATCCTGCCACTGGCCGCTGATCCCGTTACGACCGGAGCTTCGAACTGCGGCCCGGGCTCGCTGACATTAAACGCAACAGCGGCAGATCCGATGAGCTGGTACGACGCCCCGAGCAACGGTACGCTCATTGCCACCGGCACCAGCTATACGTCGACCTTCAGCGCCACAACCACCTACTACGTGATCGCCAACAACGGCACCTGTCCGAGCAACCCGGTCCCCGTTACCGCCACGATCAACACGCTTCCGGTCGTCAGCCTCGGCCCGGATACGGTGAACATCCTATCCGGCCAAACCGTCACCCTCGATGCCGGCGCGGGATTCAGTAGTTACCTCTGGAGCACGACGGCAACCACCCAAACCATCAACACCGGTGTGAGCGGCACGTATTCGGTTACCGTTACGGATGGCAACGGATGTACCGGTAGCGACTCCATTGTGGTGAACATCATCACAGGACTGAATGCCATCAGCGGCGACATCCAGCTCAACATCTTCCCGAATCCGTCGAACGGGCGTGTCGAAGTGACGGCGGTGGGTGTATCGGAATCCTTCGAGTTGCGCATCACCGACCAACTGGGTCGTGTGATCTTCTTCGAACCGGTCCGGCAGACGAACATCTATCGCAAGAGCATCGACCTGTCAGAAAAAGCGCAGGGTGTTTACTTCCTTCAGCTCAGCACTTCGAAGGGACGTGTTACCCGTGCTTTGATCATCGAATAAAATAATCCTCGTAAACGGAAAAATCGTTTAACCACCTCTGTATGAAACTATCCTTGAAAACACTCCTGTTTGTCGCGACCATCTTCTGTTGCGCCATTACCTCGCGTGCACAGACCAGTTGGGAAAAGCTGTTCTCCCGCACCAGCACGGATGCCTTCAGAAATGTTGCGGAATGTCCGTCAGGCGGCTACATCGCTGTCGGCTATACCTCCAGTTGGTCTCCGAATGATACCGACGCGTACGTGGTTCGGCTCAATACCTCAGGCGACACACTCTGGACGCGCCGCATCAACGGCACCGGCAGCAGGAAGGACCTGCTCTATAAGGTGATCAACACCAACGACGGCAATTACGCCATGTGCGGCTACTCGACGAGCTACGGCGCCGGAACGGAAGACGTATTGATCATCAAGATGGACGACAATGGGAACATCCTCTGGACCAAGACCTGGGGCGGGACCGGTCGAGACCGCGCGCAGGAGATCGTCCAGACGAGCGATAACGGATACATCGTTTGCGGCTATACCACATCCCCTCCGGCGCAATACTTCGACGGCTTCCTCCTCAAGTTGAACGCCAGCGGCGACACAACCTGGTCGCGTCGCTATGGAACAGCACTCTTCGAGGATTTCAACTCGGTGAAACAGCTTGCCGATGGTGGTTATATCGCCGGCGGACAGGGTAACAACGGTGGTAACGGACTTGATCAGTACCTCGTGCGTACCAATTCTTCCGGTGATACGACCTGGACTAAGCGATTCGGAACGCTCGGCACTGATAACATTGAATACATCCACCCGGTTGCGGACGGATTCCTGCTGGCAGGCGGAACGGATGGTACCGGCTCCGACGGCAACAACGGCTATATCGTCAAGACCGATCTGAGCGGAGTGGTTGTCTGGACCAAAGTATACGGAGGTTCACTGGCCGACGATTTTCACGAGATCGAGCCGACACTCGACGGTAACTTCATTCTCAGCGGCACCACCAGCAGCTCCGGTCCGATCGATCCGAACATGTGGATGTTCAAGGTCGACGCGAACGGCGACTCCATCTGGGCACGCACCTACGGCGGCAATAACCACGACCACGGGTACAGCGCCATGCCGACCTCCGATGGCGGCTACATCTTCGCCGGTTATAGTTCAAGCTTCGGCTTCAACTACGAGGAAGCGTATCTCGTAAAGACCGACGCGAATGGACTGCTTTCGAATTTCCTCACCTACATCACGATCTTCAGTCTTGCTTCACCACTCGAAGGCGTTTGCGGCAACGCGACGCAGCAAGTCAAGGTCGTTCTGCGGAATTTCGGTCGCGATACGGTACCGAACATTCCGATCACCGTCAACATCACGGGCGCCATCACGCAGACCCTGAACTTCAACTATGCGGGACCGCTGTTTCCGGAAGACGCGGACACAGTCACCTTCCTCTCCACGATCAACACCTCCGGTGGTGGTGCATTCAATTTCGGGTGTGTAACCGGTACCACGAACGACGTTTACCCGGCTAACAACCGCTTCGACACCACGCGTACCATCATCGCGTTCTCCACCGCGCCAACGACTACCGGCGCGGCGCGATGCGGTCCCGGCAGTGTGACCCTTTCCGCTTCAGCTACCGATCCGATCTTGTGGTACAGTGCGTCGACCGGCGGAGCGTTGCTGGGCTCCGGCAACACCTATAACACGCCTTCCATTTCGAGTACTACCACCTACTATGCTCAGGCCGGCAGTACCTGTCCGTCGAGTCGTGTTGCCGCCGTCGCTACGATCAATACGGCCGTCGCCGATCCGGTGACCACCGGTGCGGATCGTTGCGGATCGGGTTCGTTGACGCTGACCGCGACCGCAAGCGATCCGGTTACCTGGTGGGACGCCGCTTCCGGCGGTACACAAGTCGGATCGGGCAATAGTTTCGTTACGCCGAATCTGACGACTACCACGACGTACTATGCCCAGGCTTCCAACGGCCCTTGCTCCAGTGCACGGATTCCTACCGTGGCGACCATCAATACCCAACCCAATACACCGACTACAACCGGCGCTTTCAACTGCGGACCCGGCACCGTTACACTTGGCGCTTCATCTTCCGCTTCACTGGTGACCTGGTGGGATGCGGCGAGCGGCGGCAACCAGGTAGCAACCGGCTTGAGTTACACGACACCGGTGCTCAGCAGCACCACCACCTATTATGTAGAAGCTTCCAACGGGACTTGTCCTTCATCGGCGCGCGCGTCGGTGGTCGCGACCATTCGGTCCATCACCCCTGACCCCGGAACAAGTGGAGGCGCACGCTGCGGAAGCGGCACCGTTACACTCAACGCGACCAGCGCGCAAACACTGATCTGGTACAGTAGCCCGGGCGGCGCTCAGGTGGGAGTCGGCGCTTCGTTCACTACGCCGTTCCTAACGACCAGTACTACCTACTATGTACAGGCTACCGATGGATTCTGTCCGAGCCAGTATGTGGCGGTACAAGCCGTCATCAATACGCCTCCGTCGGTGTTCCTCGGAAACGACACGACCGTGTTGGCAACCTCCTACCAGCTCAACGCGGGATCGGGCTTCACCGGCTATAACTGGAACAGCGGAGCCGGCACCGCTCAGACATTCACCGTCACCACACCCGGCACCTATTGCGTGGTCGTGACGGATGGTAACGGATGCACGGCGACGGATTGCATTTTCGTCGACCTGATCACCGGTATCAACGAACAATCCGACTGGTTCGCGACGGTTTACCCGAACCCCGCGCATGAACAACTGACGATCCGGTTCGGTGGCGTTCAACCGAAAACGCTGTCGTTCCGCATCCTGCACATGAATGGACAACTCGTGCAGGAAACCGAACACAGTGAACTGTCCGCTACCCGGGAGATTTCCATTCCGCTCAACGGACTGGCTGCCGGCGCCTACCTGCTGCAAGTGCGGAGCGACCGTGGCGAACAATCCATCCGCTTCACCGTGAAATAAAACAAGACTTCTTTTTTGTGTACGACGCCCGGATAACCGGGCGTCGTTTTTTTTTGCTGCATACGTATTCATGCAGTCAATTGGCGGACTTCTATATCCCGTTTGCCCACTTTTCCCGCTTTATCTGCCAAATATCATTGACCTGCGGAATCGTTCGGGGTACATTTAATAAGAGAGGCAAGTCCTTAGGGCTTTTGCCAAGCGTATGAACCATTGACATCACCATCATGAAACACTCACCACGCATTCTGGTATGGGCGCTTTCCCTGCTGCTCACCATCCCGGCCTTTGGGCAAACCGAGGTCGTTCCCTTGGTCGGGAAAAACGTTGTCAAGTTTAACCTCACCTCGACGGCGCTCAGTCACTACGCGATTCAATACGAATACGTCACCAACCCGCGGCAATCCGTAGGGTTCGGATTCGGCATCTCGCCGGATGTCGCGTTACCGTTCAAGGACAACCTGCTGGATCAATTCGGCGACGACGACGACGCGCGTCGCGCCATCGAGTCCACGCGATTCACCAAGTACACCTTCACCCCGGAGTATCGCTTCTATGTCGGTAAAAAATCCGCACCGGAAGGATTCTATGTGGCAACCTTTATGCGCTATACGCACATGTCGATGTCGCAGGTCTACTCCTTCACAACCAGCGCCGGAAAGCTCCATACACCGGTGGTAGATGGCACCTTCAACGGCTTTGGTGCTGGTGCCATGATCGGTACACAATGGCTGTTCGGAAAAACGAAGAACCTCGCGCTCGATCTCTGGATTGTCGGACCCTTTGCCGGGATCATGAAAGCCAAGTTCCACGGCACCGACGACATGAGCGATATGACCCAACAAGACAAGATCGACCTGAAAGAAGATATTGAATCGATTGAAATTCCGTTATGGACGACGGAGGCGACAATCGGCAACAACGAAATCGATGTGGATATGAACGGGCCATTCTATGGCGTTCGCATGCTGGGTCTCAGCTTTGGCGTTCGCTTCTGATCGATCTTCCCATCACGAAACGCAAAACGCGGCGCCCGGATCTGGGCTGCCGCGTTTTACTTTCTGATAAGTACTCAAGCAGCAGAGGTCCGTGTTCCTGCTTTTCCGCCGAGCCAGGCCATCGGGAGATAGGCGCCGACAAGGTCCGTGATGGAAAACCAGACCGGCGAAGGTAACATCATGGTATTGGCGATTCCTCCCAGCAGGAAGAATCCGCCGACAATGAATGCCGAACGCATTTTACTCACCGATAAGCGCGCCGCGAGAAACGCGCCGGCCAGGGTGCCGATCGCGTGTGCGAGAAATGGGAAGACAAAGTGCTTGGGTTCCATCAGGTGCATCGAAGCTTTGAGTCCTTCGTACGTGGTGGCATCAACACCTTCCGGCGGAGGAATGACGGAGCCGCTGATCATCACAATACCCATATTGACCACACTACCGGCGGCAATGCCGGCTATGATGGCAAGGATGTTTCGAAGAGTTGGATTCATGGTGGGAAGGGTTTAGGCAGACAAAGTAATCAACCCGGAAGAGGGAAGCAAAAGAAGGGACGGGGGACGGGGGACGAGGGACGAGGAAAAGAAGAAGCGAGGAACGGGACCGAGACCGAGGAAAATACTGCCTACTGAAAAAAGGGACGGGAGACGAGATGCGAGGTGCGAGGCATGAAAAACTACCGCATACTGCCTACTGAAAAAAGGGACGAGAAGCGAGACCGGGGAAAATACCGCCTACCGCCAACTGTCTACCGTCAACCGAATTCCAGCTCAGGCGGAGACCAGTTGCAACAATCCTTCAAAAAGAACCTGTCCGTCGGTGTTGCCCAACTCCGGATCGGCGGCGCGTTCGGGATGGGGCATCATACCGAAGACGTTCTTGCCGGCATTGCACACACCGGCGATGTTGCCGAGGGATCCGTTGGGATTTGCTTCGGGTGTCACTTGTCCGGAAGCATCGCAGTAGCGGAACAGGATCTGTCCGTTTGCTTCCATGGAACGCAATGTTTCGGCGTCGGTGTAATAGCGTCCTTCTCCGTGTGCGATCGGGATCTTGAGCGCTTGTCCGGGCTTGGTCGCAGCCGTCAGTCGCGCAGCCTGATGCTCGGGACGAACATACACGTTCTCGCAGTTGAAGCGCGAATGGTCGTTGCGCAACAATGCCCCGGGTACCAGGCCTGCTTCGCAGAGGATCTGGAACCCGTTGCAGACACCGAAGACAAAGCCGCCCTTGTTGGCAAAGGCAATGACTTCCTGCATGATCGGAGAAAAGCGCGCGATGGCGCCGGAGCGCAGGTAGTCGCCGTAGCTGAATCCGCCCGGAAGTACGATGAAATCGCAGTTCTGCAAATCATGATCCTTGTGCCACAACTTCACCACCGGTTGCTTCATCCGCTGGCGCAGCACATAGACCATGTCTTCGTCACAGTTCGATCCAGGGAAAACGACGACTCCGAATTTCATGACCCGAAGGTACGAAAAAACCCCTGTGCAGACAGGGGTTTCAGGTCATGAGCCGGATGCGCTTCAGGCTTCGCGACGCGCGTCTGCAGGCTTGTAAACGCTGAGTTTCTTCATCAATTCCTTCCGGGCATTGTGAATGCGCACTTTCACCGTACCGAGCGGAATCTGCAACCGCTGCGCGATCTCCTCGTACTTGTAGCCGCTGTAGCTCATCAGGAAGGGCGTCCGCAGGTTGTCGTTCAAACCGGCCATGGCGGTGCGGATCTCCCGCATGACCATGTTCCCTTCCCCGTCGTTCCGTTTTGCGGTCGCGAGGTTGTTGATGTAGTACTGATTGTCCGTATCGTCGTTGAAGATGTTCGACTTCATCGCGCGACGGTACTTGTTGATGAAAATGTTTTTCATGATGGTGTACAACCATCCCTTCAGGTTCGTACCGGCGGCGAACTTCTCTTCGTTCGTCAAGGCTTTCAGGACGGTATCCTGCACCAGATCATTCGCCTCCTCGCTATCCTGAGTGAGTTTCATCGCATATGCTTTCAACGGACGGGTCTCGTCAGTTACCTGCTTGCGGAATTCCTGATTCGTTTCCATGGCGATGTATTTTGAACTATTCTAAACTGTTTAACTATCTGTGCCCAATCGTTAAACAAAAATAGAATAAAAATGGTCAACTTCGACATTCGTGTTTAATATTTAACTCTTATTAACTAAACAAAACTTGGATTTTTCCATGAAATTCTATGGCCGAAAACAATCTGAAAACGGCCTTGTTCTCTCTATTCCTCCGGCAGTACTGGGGTAAAATCACCTATGAAGAAAGAAATAATTGAAAATCAAGCTCTTCCATCCATCGACGATCTGCTGGGAGGGTCCACAGGATCGCTGACAATTCATCCGGTCCGATCCGAGGCGGGGGATCTGACCGAGGAGGAGAAGATCCAGCGGATCGCTGCGCGGTTCCGTGATATCATGTCGACACTCGGACTTGACCTTACCGATGAAAGTCTGCGTGACACGCCGATGCGCGTCGCCAAGATGTATGTACAGGAAATTTTCAGTGGCCTCAATCCAGCCAACAAGCCCAGCCCTACGCTTTTCGACAACGCCTATCGCTACAACCAGATGTTGGTGGAACGCGACATCAAGTTGCAATCAACCTGCGAACACCACTTCGTACCGATCCTGGGACATGCACACGTAGCCTACATCGCGAAAGGAAAAGTGATCGGACTTTCGAAACTCAACCGCATTGTCGATCATTTCGCGCGCCGTCCCCAGGTGCAGGAGCGCCTGACCGTTCAGATCGCGGAAGAACTGAAGCGGGTACTCGACACGGAAGATGTCGCCGTGATCATCGATGCGGAACACCTCTGTGTGAAAGCACGCGGTATCCGCGATGAACACCGCAGCACGCTGACCAGTTCGTACCATGGAAAATTCCTGAACGAAAGTACGCGACTCGAACTGTTGAAGTACATCGAACTGGGCCGCTGACTGCCGGCCCGAAATAACAATCGTTAGCGCGACCAGAAAGCGTCGAGATCGGAGGGTCGCTGAACGATGGTGACATCTTCGTTCACCGTTGCATGCTCGGAAAAATACCGACCGGTCAACAGGATCGACGCGCCCGGAAAACTGTCTTTAAGTTCTTTCACCATGCCTTCCACGACCTCGCGTGGCAGACCCGTTGTTACACTGGTGAACACCACGTCAGGCACAAAGCGCTCGCTTACACGGGCCAGGTCGGAAACCGGCAGGTTCTGTCCAAGGTACAACGAACGGTGACCGCGCGAACGGATGATGTAGTTGGCGAACAACAATCCGAGTTCGTGATGCTCTCCTTCCGGCAGGAAGAGCAGGAAATTTTTCGGATGAGCAACCGGCCGGATCTCCTGCGCGTCGATCGCCACGATCAGCTTTTGCCGGATCAGATTCGACATGAAATGTTCGAAGGCCGGATTGACCGATCCGGTCTGCCACATGGCACCGACCAGACTCATGAACGGGAATACCACTTCCATGACCGTGCGCTGTAAACCATACTGCAGTACACAGGTCGACAGGATCTTTTCGAACGCCCGTTCGTCGAGGTTGATCATCGACGCGATCAGGCCCTGAATATGCGTCGACTGGTGGGTGGAATTGACCGATATGTCGAGCGCGATATCACGGATCTGCTGTTCGCTCAGCCGGGTTATCTCCGAGATTTTATGCCCATGCCGGTTGAGCATGGCGACATTCAGCAAGAGTTTCAGATCGTCGTCGTCGTAATAACGGATATTGCTCTCCGTACGCTTGGGTTGCGGCAGGCTGTAACGCTGCTCCCAGATACGCAACGTATGCGCCTTGATGCCGGTTAGGGCTTCAATGTCCTTGATGGAGAACTGGCTCATAGAAACTGAAGGTCTTGTTTCCGCATTTCCCGGATAAAACGGGGATTCGAAAATAACAGCTATCCGGCCCTGTTGTTCAGGTTTCTTTGTGAGAAACGGCAAATAGGTCAAAAATGGCTGCAAATAAATAAAAAACAGGCCCGGCGGATAAATTCGCCGGACCTGCCTTGTCTAAACTAACCCAAAAATATCAACGTGCGATCACGAACGGAGCGCTCTGGAGGCTGGAGCCTTCGATCACCGTGAGGTTATACACTCCACCCGGTAATTGGTCGATGTCGAGGCTGAGCAATTGATTGTCGACCAGGTAAGCCTGGCGATTCAACACGATGCGGCCGGTCACGTCCGTTACTTGTACCTGGGCATTAGCGGCGTTCTTCACCTGTAAACCTACCTGGATACGGTTGTTGGCAGGATTCGGGAAAATACCGGTGGCGAAACGGATGTTGCTTTCGTCGATGCCCGTGGTGTTGGTGAATGGAACAACGGTTCCGTTAGCGAGAGCGGCGAACAAACCGAAGGCTTCGCCATTCTGATTGGTGGTTGGATCCAGGAAGCCGGAAGCGAACACTACCGCGGAACCACCACCGAGTGTGCTCAGGTCAGCGGCGAAGCTGGCCACCACCGGTGAGCCGGCAGCCGGCGTTACATCGAGGGTGTAAAGTGCCGCGGGTACGCTGAGGTAACCGGTGAAATCACCATACGCCGCATCATCCACCAAGGTGGCGACACCGCGCGCAATCACATCAACAGTCGGAGCGTCAGTTGCACCATGGAAGGCGAAGAAGTCGACGTTACCGCCATCGGTACCAGCCTCCCGTACAGCAGGCTTGACATACAGCGCGAAGCTGGTCGGGCGGCCGTCAGGGTTGACAGCGAAGGAAGCGGGAGCGGTCACGCCGTTAGCGATCACCACGTAGCTCTGACCGGCGGTCAGGTTCACCGTCGTGCTTAGACCCGGGATCGTATCGTTCACCGAAGTGGAGGTACCTGGAGCTATACCGATCGTGATGTCAACACCGGCCGGAACATCGATAAACGGAGTGGCTGTGCGGAACGCGAAATCGGGAATCAACGGATTACTGTTGCCGTATACGTCGACCACCGCGGCAGCCGGATCGGCGGAATTGTGGATCACCTGCACGCGGGCGTTGGTGTTCAGCGGGAAGGCCACGACCGTACCGTTGGCCAACGCGGCATAGATTCCGAACGCTTCGCCGTTCTGGTTGGCGGCTGGATCAAGGAAACCGGATGCGAACACGACCGCAGAGCCGCCGCCGAGGGAGCTCAGGTCTACGTTGTAGGAAGCCACGATGGTCGAGTTGTCGCTACCCGGGGTGATGTTGAGGAAGTACTGGGAAGCCGGTACGCTGAGGTAACCGGTGATGTCACCGTATGCGGCGTTGTCGACCAGCGGCGCAGCGCTGCTCTGCGGGATGACGTCCACCGTCGGCGCGTCGGTGGCGCCGTGGAGCACAAAGAAGTCGACATTCGATCCATCAGTTGCGCTCTCCCGAACAGTGGTCTTAAGGAACAGACCGAAATTGATCGGACGGCCGTCGGGATTGGTAGCGAACGAGCCGGGAGCTGTCACGCCATTGGCGATAACAACATAGGTTTGACCGGCGGTCAGGTTCACCGTGGTGCTGAGACCCGGGATGGTATCATTGACGGAGGTAGAGGTGCCGGGAGCTATGCCGATGGTGATGTCCACTCCGGCAGGAACGTCGATGAACGGAGTAGCCGTGCGGAATGCGAAGTCAGGAATCAGCGGATCGCTGTTGCCGTAGACATCGACCACCGCGGCTGCCGGATCAGCGGCATTGTGAATGACCTGAACGCGTGCGTTGGTGTTGAGTGAAAACTCGACAACCGTTCCGTTCGGTAATGCGGCAAAGAGTCCGAAAGCTGGGCCGTTCTGATTCGCAGCCGGGTTCAGAAAACCGGAAGCGAATACCACTGCGGCGCCTCCGCCCAGGGTGCTCAGATCGACATTGTACGAAGCGACAATCGTGGAATTGTCACCCGCCGGAGTGATGTTCAAACGATATGCCGCCGCGGGAACCGTCAGGTACGAGGTGATATCCGTGTAAGCCGCGCCTGCAACCAATGCCGTTGCGCTGCTCTGCGGGATCACATCGACTGTCGGAGCATCGGTTGCTCCGTGGAGGACGATGAAATCGACTTCGCCGGAGGACGCTGCGGCATCACGGATGTTGTCGCGCACCAGCAGGTTGAAGCCGGTAGCACGTCCGTCCGGGTTGGCCGCAAAGCTGCCGGGATTCAGCACCCCGCTGGCAATCGCGACATAGCGTTGACCCGAAGCAAGGTTGATGGTGTAATTCACCAGCGTATCGGAAACGGATGTGCTGGTCTTGGGAGCAATACCCACGTGGATATCGACGCCCGCCGGAAGAGTCAGGAAACCCGTCGCGTTACGGAAGGCGAAGTTGTCGATGGCAATTAAACCATCGACGTATACGTCTACGGAATCAGCGACCGGGTCCGCGCAGTTGTGGATCACTTGCAGTTCGGCTGTCTGCGCGTTTGCAACTGATCCCGCCGTCGCTAGCAGTAACGACAGCACTAAGGATCGGAAAACTTTTTTCATGCTGGAGGTAGGTTTTAGTTGGTTAGAGCGGATTACAGTAACAAGCAACCCAACAACCGCCTGCCCGGCATGTTTTGAAAAAAGTGTTAATGCGAAAATTTCATGCAGTTGTCAAAACAAAATCAAAATGATAGTGTTACTACCTTTTTTAATTAAATTACTATTATGTGAATCAGTCGGCCGACTCGTCCTTGTCAGAAAAGTAACGGCGGGTCAGGACCTTTTGAAATTCCCGTTGGAGGATCAGGTCGGCCAGGTGCGTACCGGAATCCGGTGCTTGCAATTGCCGCCTGAACTTTCGTTCATCAAGATCGATACGGTACAGGAGCGATTGAAAGAGGGTCGGCTCTTCCCGCTGCATCCGGTCGATGTGGGGAATGATCTGCTCCCGCAACTCCTCGTACGCGTGAAAGGGATCGCCGGAAAATCGGATCGGGATGTTGTACCAGTTGAAATCGCGAATCAGTTGCTCCGCTGTCTCTCGAACCAAAGCAAGGTCTCTACGGTAGCGTTCCGGCAATTCAGTCATCGGAAGGTGTGTCCTTCGAAAAATCGATGATCAATCGCTCGACGGGACGGTCCTGGATCAGGTGTTGCTCGACGATCTCGTCGACATGCTCCGGTTTCACACCGCCGTAAAATACTCCCTCGGGATAAACGACTACGGAGGGTCCGTGTTCGCAGGCATCGAGGCAACCGGCACGTTGCGCGCGCATGCGTCCTTTCAGTCCCCGATCTTTGATTGCTTTCTTGAAGAGCTTGACCAACTCCATACCACAAGCCTCGCCGCAGGAAGGTCTTCCGCCGGGAGCGCGTTCGTTGGTGCAAATGAATACGTGTTTCTCGAAGCGCATTGACTCAAAGGTAAACATCTCCGCAAGCGTTCCCACAACCTCCGGGTAAAAACTCCGGAGCGTCCGTCTCCGCATGCGTACCGATCCGGATTAACTTGACCGGAAAATACTGACCGCATGGAACCTCCGGTTGACATCGTTCTACGTAGCCTGGCCGTTTATCTCTTTATCGTGATCGCCATCCGGCTCTTCGGTAAAAAAGAACTGGCACAATTGTCGGTCATCGACCTGGTCTTTATCCTGCTCATCAGCAACTCCGTGCAAAATGCCATGGTCGGTCCGGATAGCTCACTGGCGGGCGGGCTGATCGCCGCGACAGTGCTGTTCGGGGCAAACTTTCTTTTGAAAAACCTGCTCTACCGGAACCCTGACATCAATCGCCTGGTCAGCGGCGACCCGGTGATGCTGGTACACCAGGGTAATGTGATTGAGGAAAACCTCCGCCGCGAAAAGATCACGCGCGACGAACTGGAAGCCGCGGCACGCGAACACGGTGTCGCCAGCATCAAGGATGTCGACTTAGCGATCCTGGAACGCGACGGGAACATCAGCATCCTTTCTTCGAACTACACGCATCGAAGCCGGCGACGACGCGTCCACAAATCCATGTTGAAGCAGGACAACTGACCGGCAGCAGCAACCATACAGGTAAATAAAAAAAGCCGCTCCTTTCGGAGCGGCTTTTCTGATGGACCGGGAACGGATCACATCTTGACGATCTTCTGCGTCATGGCCTGGCCATCGACCGTCAGGCGTACATAGTAGACACCGCTGGAAGCGTTGTCAAAGGTGTACGTATGACGACCGGCCGGCTGCTCTTCGTTGAGTACGAAGGAGCTGACTTTCTCGCCGATCATGTTGAAGACTTCAACCGAAACAACAGCGTTGCCGGAAAGGGCGTAGTCGATGTTGGTGGAGCGGTTGAACGGATTCGGGAATACCGAGAACGGAATGTTCGCGCCAGGAGCTTTCACACCGTTGTCGAACACGAGGAATACGGAGTAGTCTTCGATCTGACCGTACTGGAGGTCCAGACACGGAGTCGGCGTGGGGTTGCCGGAGTAATCGGAAGCCACACGGAAACGAAGCGGCTGACCCAATACAGCCGTACCCGGTACGGACACGAAGCCACCGTGGTTGGTCATCTGTGCCGAATCGGAGAACACGAGTTCGTTCACCGGATCCAAAACCGCGTCGTTGTTCCAGTCGATCCATGCCTTGACGCTTTCAACATACGTGAAGCCCGTGCTAACGGTCATCCAGTATTGGTTGTTGGTCAGGAGCGTGGTCGTGTCAGTGCAGGTGTAATCCTGGTAACCGTCGATAGCGTCCGCCGAAGTATTGTTGATGTTGGCGATCGAAACGTTGGTGATACCGATGCCGCAGCAATATGCCTGGGTGACCGGATAACAGGTCGTGGCAACCGGGCCGGTGATGATGGCGTTGACCGTCTGGACCAGCGTATCGGAACCGGCCGCGTTGGCGGCGATGAGGGTTACGGTGTAGGTGCCGTTGGCGGTGTAGCAATGGGTCGGGCTCTGGAGCACCGAGGTATTGCCGTCACCGAAATCCCACGACCAGGTGTCCGGCGTGTTGATCGAAGTAGCGGTGAAGTCCACGCAACCCGTACAGGTATTGCTGGCGAAGGTGTAGCTGATACACGGGTTGTTGTTCACGTTCAGGCTGCAGGCAACCTGGACGACCGGTGTGCGCGGGTCGTTCGAGGTGACGAGCAGGTTGACCGACTGTGTTCCGCCGGCCAGCGTGCCGGTGTTGAAGTCGACCGTGATCGTCTGAACGGTTCCGGCGGTAACGGTTCCCGATGCAGGCGTTACGTTAGCCCAGGAAGGGATTCCGGTGATGTTGAACGTAAGATCGCTGCCACCCAGGTTCTGGATGTCGAAGGTCGATGAGCCGGTAGCTCCGCAGGCATCGAGGGTCTGGCTGACCGAGATCGGATCCGGGTTGATATCCGGAGCAGCGAAGGTTTCAGCCGTCAGACAAACGGTCGTGTCGACGTCGTTGTTGGCAACCGTAATGGTGCCGGAGAATGTACCGACCGTGTTCGAAGTGAAGTTTACGTTCACGGTAGCGTAGCCGCCCGGAAGAATGAAGGACGGGTAAGTACCCAGGGTGAACTCGGCGGCATTCGAGGTGATGCTGTTGATGAACAGGGTATCGCAACCGTTGTTGATCACGTCGAAGCTCTGCTGCTGCGTGGTGTACTGCATGATGTTGCCGAATGCGACGCAGGTGTCGGAGAGTGCAACGATCGGGTCACCGGTGATGGACAGCGTGCAGGGTACCAGTACGACCGGAGTAGCCGGGTCGTTGCTGGCGACTGCGATGTTCGAATAGTAGGTGCCGGCCGGGAGACCGGTGGTCTGGAACGTGACGATCACGTTCGAGGTGTTACCGGCTACTACCGTGTCAGAAGTCTGGCTGAGGTGGATCCAGGAAGCCAGTGCGTTGATACCGCCCCACTCGATGGCGTTGGCCAGGATGCGGGCGTTCTCGGTGGTAACGTTGTAGTAGTCGAACGCGAGGAAGATCGCTTTACCGGTGCCGAAAACACGGGTAGCCACTACGTCGTTGGAACCGTCGGTAACAACCTGGACTTTGTCCGGGTTGGTGAGGCTCATCTCATACGTAGCGCTGGGGCCGGTGAAGGTCGTGCCGGTAAGTCCGGCCGCGAGCGGATGGCTGGGGTTGACGACGTTGAGGGTGTTGAACACACCGTCATCGGCATACGTTCCGGACCATACGCCGGTGTTGAACATGCAATCAGCCTGGGAAGAATAAGCGCCGCACCAGATGACCGAACCGCCGTTGTTGAGGAAGTTGCGGATCGTCGGTCCGAGGTTCGTCCAAACCGCCGGGCTGCCGAGTTCCTGCTCAGGAATGAGGAGAACGTTCTTTCCGCTAAGGATGCCGGACAGTGTGCCGGGGTCGGTGGTCGCCGTGGTCGTGAGCGTGTAATTGGTAAAGAACTGGTCGATGGCGTCGATGGTATTCGGGTACTCGGAGAACTGGTCCGTACCGTAGGTCATCGCTACCACGCGTACCGGAATGCCGGTGCTGACGTTGGAGTTGTCGGTTGTCCAGAAGAGTTCGCCACCCGCGATGTTGCTGATGTCGAGGTTGAACGAAACGGAATCACCGCATTGCGCATTGGCGCTGAGGCCGAGCGGAGTGACATCGATCTGGGGAGCAGCGTCAACGGTGATCTGCTGGGTGATCGTATCGGACTCGTTGCAGGTGAATGCGATGAGGGTGACCGTGTAGGTTCCCGGGTTCTGATATGCGTGTACCGGGTTCTGGCTGCGGGCGGTATCGCCATCACCGAAATCCCACAACCAGGTGGTCGGTGAACCGACACTCTGGTCGGTGAACAATACGTTGGTCAGCAGCGGAGGCGTGAAATCGTTTGCCGTGAACGCTGCAGTCGGTGCAGCACTCGGAGCGATCACCGAAGTCCAGCTACACTCGAAACCGCTGTAAACGATCGATACATCCGAACGCCAGATGATCAACATCGCGCCCGATGTACAGGTCACAGGGCCCGGAATGGTGCCCTGACCGTTCGCAGCTAAAAGCTGAGGAGCGGCGATGGTCGTACCATCGTACACGTAGAAGTAATCAAACCCCGATTCCGTTTCAAATGAAGTGAACGTAAGGGTGATAGAGGTCGCGCACGAGGGCTGTACCAGAAGTGTACAGTTTTCGTTGACCTGATAATCGCCGCTCGGACCTCCGGTGTCGTAGAGGGTTGCGGCCGTGTCGGTTACCACCGCGGGGGTGGAACAGATGTTATAGGTTACCTGGGCGTTCGCTGAAATTCCAGCGAAAAGCATGGCAGCCAGTAACATCCAAACGTTGGGTAAGCGTTTTTTCATAGCGGTCTGGACTTTTTGGAAATGTATCCAAATGTAGGATAATTTCTCCAAAAACAAATATCCCGGAAAGGCCGGAAAGCCCCGTCCCATAAGGGTTTCCCGGGGTTTCAAGTGTTAAAACCGGGGCTCAAAGGCCCACATTGGTCCTGAAAAGCTTGACCGCAATAGCCAGTAATATGATTCCGAACACTTTACGCAGTACGCTGATCCCGGCAGCACCCAACAATTTCTCCAAACGGTACAAGTTCCGAAGCACGACATAGACCACGATCAGGTTAAGAAAGATACCGATGACGATGGTCGGCATGTCATAAACGGCCCGTAAGGAAAGCAGGGTCGTCATGGTTCCCGTACCGGCGATTAAGGGGAAAGCGACCGGAACGATCGAGGCGGTTTCCGGAATTTCGTCACGATACAAGCGGATGCCGAGGATCATTTCGAGTGCCAGGAAAAAAATAACCAGCGAACCCGCGATGGCGAACGACCGGACATCGACACCCAGAAAGGCGAGGATGGATTCGCCCAGGAACAGAAAGACCACCATGATGATCAGCGAAACGAAGGTCGCCTGTTCCGCCTTGATGTAGCCTACTCGTGTCTTGACCTGCAACAAGGCCGGTATGGATCCGATGATGTCGATCACCGCGAAAAGAATGGTCGAAACGGTCAGCGTATCGCGCAGGTTGAATTCCATGGGGAGGGTGGTTGCGTTTCCGCCAAGATAGGGACAGCGGCCTGATCGCCGGACGCGCATTGAAGGAAGTAATCAACGGGAAAGGCCGGAAGGAATATTCCCTCCGGCCTTTTCTGTTGAGTAGGCGAATCCGGATCAGTAACGATCTGTGAACAGTTTACGGTATTCGGTACGTCCGCCCTGCTCGATGCGTACCAGCAACACTTCGGCTGCAAAACGATCGAGCGCTACACGCCATTCGTGCTGACGCGTTTCCGACCGGAGCAATTCACGTCCGGTGATATCGAGCACGGTAATGCGCGCCTGAACCTGCTCGCTGAGCGGGAACCGAACGATCAGGGTACGGTCTTGCTGCAGGATCTGCCAGTTCGCCGTTCCGGGATCAGCAATGCCGACCGAAGTAACGGTGATGGATTGCTGCGTCGTATTGGTGCAACCGTTCGCATCCGTCACGGTCAGGACCGCAGAGTACGTACCATTCGCTGCGTAGGTGTGCGAAGGGTTCTGCTGGATCGACGTGTTACCATCGCCGAAATCCCAGCTCCACGATACGGGGCTGCCGCCGGAATTGTCGGTGAACTGAACGGTAAGTCCGGTAGCGCTATAGGTATAATTGCTGGACGGACCTGCGCTCACGTTGATCGTATAGGTCGCAGGCGTGCTTTCGCACGGAAGTTCCTGCACCTCCCAATCATAGAGATAATAATAGTAAGTAGCCGGATTGGTGGTCGAGTTCGACGAGGTGATGCTGACCAATCCGCCAATGGTGTACGGATAGCTGGCGCCTGAATTGTTCCGGTAGAGGTTCGATCCCGCTACTACACCGATCTCATAATTGCCGGGCGTCGGGATATCGAAATTGACCTGCACGCGGCTTTGTCCGTTCGGAATGTTGACGGTCAGCGTCTGCAGAATCGTACCGCTCTGGTTGTACAAGTTGATGGTACGGTCGGCGGTTCCCGAAGCATCCACCCATACCGAACGCAGACGCATCGGTGCGAAGGTGGTGAAGATCTCCCGACCTTCGAAGGTGGTGGCATGATACCCGCCACCGCCGAAGCTCGCATCCGGCGGGCCGACATTGACCACCGACGATTGGGTGGAAGCGATGGCGCGATAAGTTGTGGTAGCTGTCAGGGCGGGAGTCGTGAACGTGGTGCCGGTGCCGACAACAGTACCGCCGGAAGTTTCCCAGGTGACGTCGTAGCTCGGAGAAACCGAAGCGGTGAGCGTCGTGGTTTCGCCCGAACAGATCGCGTTGTCGCCGGAGATGCTCGGGGAAGTCGGATAAGCCACCGTAATGAGGTTGGTGCGCACCAGGGTATCGGCGCCAAGCGTGTTGGTCACGATCAGGGTAACCGTGTAACTGCCACTGCTGAGATAGGTATGCGAAGGATTCTGCGCGGTTGAGGTGGAACCATCGCCGAAATCCCAAAACCAGCTTTGCGGAATGTCCGTCGACTGGTCAGTGAAGAACACGATGCCGTAGCAGGTGTTGGTGACATTGCTGATGAAGTTGGCGACAGGAGGCGCCACCGGCGTAAGGCAAATGGTCGGCAGGTCGAAGTTCTCTACTTCGTCACCGGTATTGTTCGCACTGCCCTGTTGCGCACTGGCACCCATGCCACGGCGGGCGAAAGCGTTCCAGATCAGGCAACGGTGTGCGCCGCTGTAGAGGTTGTCGTCCGCTAAGAGGATGGCATCACGACCGTCCAGGAATCCGGGACCACAAGGTTGAAGCTTCATGCCTTCCAGCACCAGACGCAGCGCGATGTTGTTGCCGCCGGTACCGTTGATCCAATCGGGATCGAATCCTTCCACATCGATCAGGTTCCAGGTCATATCCCACAATGTTCCGCACCAGATCTCACCGATATCGTGCACCGCGCCGCTGCCGGCCAGATCGCCGTAGGTCTGCGGGTTGATGCCCATGTCGGTGGAGTAAGGATACCGGCGAATACCTCCGCCTGTGGTCGGTTCGTCGAACGCATACGTTCCGATGCCACGCGAATCGGATCCCTGGTCGCCCGGTTCGATCGTGAACAACAAGGCGAAATAATCACTCCATCCTTCGCCGCCCTGCTCTCCGTTAAAGAGGCAATTGGTGTTGGATGGGCCACCGGTAAGACGGTTGGAGACACCGTGACCGAGTTCATGCATGATGACGCCGTTATCCAGCGAGCCGTCGATATCGGGCGATCCGCTCCAGAGATACATCTGCATGCGACCGCTCTGGCCGTCGTCGGGTGTCGCGAAGTTGGCATTGTTGGTACCGCCTCCGTCCTGACACTCGGCCATCACCGGATCTCCGTCGGCTCCTGCCGTGCCGTAGTTATTCTCCTGGAATGCGCCGGAAGGACCGTCGAAGCCGTGGTGCCAGAGCACATCGTGCATCCAGTTGTTGGTATAGAAGAGGTTCGTGACAGAAGCTTCGAGATACGTTCCCGGTTGCTGGGTAAAGTTGATCGGGAAGTCGAAGTTCAGGGATGCGCCGCCGTCCGGCGAGGTGCCGGGTACGTCCTGATCGTTGATGTCGTCATAGGCGTAAACATTGTTGCCACGCGTGATGGTGTATTCCGCGCCGACCGCGCCGTCAACGTCATGCCATCCGTACGGGGAGGCGGCCGGATCAGCCGGATCGGTCACCAGCGTACGCGCACCGAAGGAAGGTGCTTCAACCGGCAATGCCAGGACATTATACACCGGCAGCGAGCTGCTGCGCTGTGTATTGACGGACGTCGCAACATGCTCTTGCACGCCGGCATGTTGATGCTGCTGGTGCTGAACCTGCGCAGCGTCCGGTGCACCGAAGTCGCAATGTACGGTCCAGTCGTTCTTCTCAAGAAAATCGCCCGACAAGGCGTCGATGCGTACGTTCCACCAGTGTGCCTCTCCTTCGAGGTCGATGTTCACATCCCAGGCAAGTCGCAGGGCATTCTGCACCGGAACGAAGACCAGATCGACCCGAATGGGACGACGGGCAATCCCTGACGCCCCGAAGTAATGGCGGTGCATAGCGGGATCGGAAGCAAGCTCACGCGGATCGCCTGCGATCGCCTTACCCAGGTGCGCGGCGGCACGCTGTACAGCTGCAGCAGCAGATAGTGTCGGCTGCAGACTATTGACGCGCGCGGCGGCGTTGGTGTAAAGCTTCTTTCCGAAGCCGGTGATACGGCCTTCCCGGATGCTGGCGGCACTGACCGCGTTGAAGATGCGGATGCCGCCTACCGTCTGGTGCAGGTAGGCATAGGTCTGTCCGGTCTTCGCATCGGTGTAACAGTCACTCACGACGAAGTCGTTCAGATCGGAATCACTGAGTTGCCAATCCTGTTGGTGTTGGACGAGATAATCAGCGAGCAGCGGACGAACCGTTGCCGCGGAAGGAGCTGGAGCCTGCGCCTGCAATTGCAGGGACAGACAAAGTGCCGACACGAAGACGGCGAGTACACGTTTGATCATGATGATGGTTCAGAATAGTCGTGAGGGAAGAAGCGCGCAGGCGATATCCGAGTGGGTCGAAGGACGGGACAGGGGAAACGCTGTTCAGTGCAGCTTTGCGCTTGTTCCTCAAATGTAACGAACAGATGTATTCGTGACAATGTTGTCTGTGCAAGGGCGACTGAAAGACCCGAAATCTGAATGTTTCCTGACAATAGCGGGAAATTAGGCCCTGATTCGGGAAAAATCCATCCTCCGCTTTGAAAAATGAAAGCGGCTGCCCCGTTGGGAGCAACCGCTTCTAAGTCGCATTGGATGGATCAACCCTTGAGGGCTTCCGCGCCGGCGACGATCTCGAGGATCTCTCCGGTAATGGCCGCCTGACGGGCTTTGTTGTATGAAAGGCGAAGTTCACGGAGCATCTCCCCCGCGTTATCGGTCGCCTTGTTCATAGCAGTCATCCGCGCACCGTGTTCGGAAGCGTGGGAGTCGAGGACGGCTTTGAACAACTGCACCTTCACCGACTTCGGGATCAACTCGAGTACGAGCTCCTCCTTGCGTGGTTCGAAGATGTAATCGCTGGCAGCCGTCTTTGCCGCATCGCCCTTAGTAGCGGGAGGCGCGATCGGGAGCATCTGCTCGGTGATCACGTACTGGACCGCCGCGTTCTTGAACTGGTTGTACACCACTTCCACGCGATCATACTGCCCGGCCGCGAATTCCTGCATGATCTTCTCCGCAATGGCGGATACGTTTTCAAAGTTGAGATTCGCGTAAACTTCGTTGTGATTGCCGACCAATACGTTCTTCTGCTTGGAGAAGAAGTCGGAGGCCTTTTTGCCGATGGCCAGCACCTTCACATTGCCTTCTTTAGCCTGCTTCGCGTAGGTCTCGCGAATGAGTCGGTTGACCGCACGGTTGATGTTGGCATTGAAAGCGCCGCACAAGCCACGGTTGGAATTGACGGCTACGATGAGCACCTTCTCCACCGGTCGCACGCGCGCGAAATCGCCGCCCGCGCCGCCTTCGAGCGTGCCCGAGATATTCTCCATGATCTCGCGCAGCTTGGCCGCGTACGGACGCATGGTCAGGATGGCGTCCTGCGCGCGGCGGAGCTTGGCCGCGCTCACCATTTTCATCGCCTTGGTGATCTGCTGCGTCGAATTGACGGAGGCGATGCGGTTACGGACTTCTTTCAGATTGGCCATGGATGGTCGGGGTTAGTGAATCGTACTTGGTAATTAGTAATTAGTAACTAGAAACTGGTAATTGGTTATTCGTGATTGATTATTGGATAAAAAACGACGAAAGGACCGTCCGCTTCTACACTACTGTTCACTGTTTACTGTTCACTGTTCACTAATCAGGCTTTGTACTTCGGAGTAAGTGACGCAGCAGCCTTCTCCAGCACCGAGGTCACGCTGTCGTCGATGACGCCTTTGCGGAGCGAATCGAGCGTTGCTTTGTGCTGGGCGTCGAGCAGTGCGAGGTATTCGGTTTCGAATTCCTTCACGCGGTTCGTCGGAACGTCGCGGAGCAGGTTGCGGGTACCGAGGTAGATGATCGCGATCTGCTTCTCTACCGACATCGGATTGTACTGGCCCTGCTTCAGGATCTCCACGTTGCGGGAACCTTTGTCGAGCGTCGCCTTGGTGGCGGCGTCGAGGTCGGAACCGAACTTGGAGAAGGCTTCGAGTTCACGGTACTGGGCCTGGTCGAGCTTCAGCGTACCGGCGACTTTCTTCATCGACTTGATCTGCGCGTTACCGCCTACGCGGGAAACGGAGATACCTACGTTGATGGCCGGACGTACACCGGAGTTGAAGAGGTTCGCTTCGAGGAAGATCTGACCGTCGGTGATCGAGATCACGTTCGTCGGGATATACGCGGATACGTCACCGGCCTGGGTCTCGATGATCGGAAGCGCGGTGAGCGAGCCTCCGCCTTTCACCTTGTTCTTCAGCGTCTCGGGCAGGTCGTTCATCTGGCGAGCGATCTCGTCGGAGTTGATGACCTTGGCCGCACGCTCGAGCAGACGGGAGTGCAGGTAGAATACGTCACCCGGATACGCTTCGCGGCCCGGAGGACGACGGAGCAGCAGGGACACTTCACGGTAGGCAACGGCCTGCTTGGACAAGTCATCGTATACGATGAGCGCCGGGCGGCCGGTATCGCGGAAATATTCGCCGATAGCCGCGCCGGCCATCGGAGCGAAGAACTGCATCGGCGCCGGATCGGAAGCGGTAGCCGACACGATGATGGTGTACGGCATGGCGCCGTTGTCGGTCAGCGTCTTTACGATCTGCGCGACGGTGGAGCCTTTCTGACCTACGGCAACGTAGATACAGTAAACCGGTTCTCCGCGCTCGTAGAATTCTTTCTGGTTGATGATGGTATCGATGGCCACGGCGGTCTTACCCGTCTGACGGTCACCGATGATCAGTTCGCGCTGACCGCGACCGATCGGAATCATGGCGTCAACGGCCTTGATGCCGGTCTGCAACGGTTCGTTCACCGGCTGACGGTAGATTACACCCGGCGCTTTGCGCTCGAGCGGCATCTCGAACAGTTCACCGCTGATCGGGCCTTTGCCGTCGATCGGGGTGCCCAGCGTGTCGACTACACGGCCGACCATGCCGTCACCTACCTTGATGGAGGCGATCTGACCGGTACGCTTCACGACGTCGCCTTCGCGGATGTCGGTGGATTTACCGAGCAATACCGCACCGACGTTGTCTTCTTCGAGGTTCAGTACTACGCCGCGCAGGCCGTTCTCGAATTCGATGAGTTCACCGGACTGCACTTTGGTGAGGCCGTAGATGCGGGCGATACCGTCGCCCACCTGGAGCACGGTGCCTACTTCTTCCAGTTCTTTCTCGGTCTTGAAGCCGGCCAACTGCTGTCGCAGTATCGCGGAGACTTCGTCGGGTCTTACTTCTGCCATGATGGTATGATGTTGTCTTGTTGCTTATGGATAGGTGTCCGGAGATCAGTTCTTGCGGACGTATGGGTTCGAGCTGAATTCTTTTGCCAGGCGGCGGAGCTGGCTCACGACGCTGGCGTCGTACTGAGTATCGCCGATGCGCAACACGAAACCGCCGATCAGGTCCTTGTCGACCTGCTCGAGGAGTTCCACTTCGCGCTGTACTTTTTCCTTCACGATGCGGTTCACCTCCGAGCGCAGGTGGTCGTTGAGGCCGGTGGCGGTGATCACGACGGCGGTCGTGATGCCCTTGAGTTGCTTGTATTGTGCGATGTATTCTTTCGCGATCTCGTACAGGTCGCCTTCGCGGCCCTTCCGGATCAGGATCTGAAAGAACGAACGTGTCATCGGCTGGATCTTGTCGCCGAATATCGCGTTCAATACCGCTTCCTTCTTGTCCGAATTGATGATCGGATTGCCGAGGAGGCTGGTGAGTTCCTTGCTGGACTGGCAAACCGAAACGAGGAGTTTCATGTCCGCACTCACCGCGTCCAGGACTCCGGTCTCCTTGGCCAGGTCGATCAGCGACTTGGCGTAACGTTTCGCGACTTTGATGTTATGCATGGGATCAGGAGACCGATCAGTTCAGGTTGATGTCTTTCAGGAGGCTCTGCACGAGCGCCTTCTGCTTTTCGTCGTTGCCCAGCTCGGTGCGCAGGATCTTTTCCGCGATCTCGATCGACATGGTGGCCACCTGGTTCTTGAGTTCCGTGATGGCGGCGAGCTTCTCGGTCTGGATGGTCTCGCGGGCCTGTTGCAACACCTTGTTGGCTTCGGTCTGCGCTTTCGACTTCGCTTCGGCTACGATCGAGTCCTTGGTATCGCGGGCTTCTTTCAGCATGCGATCGCGTTCGGCACGGGCTTCGTTGAGCAAGCGCTCGTTGTCGGCCTTCAGGTTGGCCATCTCGTCTTTCGCTTTGCGTGCGGAGTTGAGTGCTTCAGCGATGCTCGTTTCGCGGTCGCTCAGCATCTTCAGGATGGGTTTCCAGGCGAACTTGCGCAGGATGAACAGCAGCAGCAGGAAAGAAACGCTCATCCAGAAGATGAGACCGATGGCGGGTTGAATGAGTTCCATGTTACAGGAAGTGGTTTTTCGTTTTTTCGATTCTCGAATTAAACAAACCCGGTGCGGCCAACCGCCGCACCGGATTCGTTCGGGCAGGATCAGCTCTTGAACACGACGAGCAGACCAACAACCATCGCGAAGAAGGCGGCGCCTTCCACGAGAGCTGCGGTCAGGATCATGTTGGCGCGGATGTCGCCGGATGCTTCAGGCTGGCGGGCGATGGATTCGAGTGCCGAACCACCGATACGACCGATACCGACGCCAGCGCCGAGAGCGGCGAGGCCGGCACCCAAAGCAGCAACACCGTAGCCGAGGCCAAGGTTACCTGCTTCCAGGAGAATTGAAGATAACATAGGGTTGTTTATTAAGGGTTAATGGATAATCAGACAATAGCCGCTTCTTCCACGTGGGCATGGCCGTGTTCGTCTTCGTGATGGTGGTCGTGCTCCTCTACGGCGGAACCGAAATAGATCGCCGAGAGCAGGGTGAACACGAACGCCTGCAGGAACGCTACGAGGAGTTCGAGCAGGCTCATGAAGACGACGAACGCGACGGAGAAGACCGAGACGCCCAGGCCGAGGCCGGTGCTCATTTCTCCGAAGATGAAGATGAGACTGAAGAACGAGAGCGCGATGATGTGACCCGCCGTGATGTTGGCGAAAAGTCGGATCATCAACACGAAGGGGCGGAGGAAGACACCGAGCAATTCGATCGGCGTGAGCAGGACGAGTACACCGACCGGTACGCCGGGCATGGCGAAGACGTGACGCCAGTAGTGCTTGTTCGCGCTGACCGTGGTGATGATGAAAGTAATGAGCGCGAGGGTCATCGTCACCGCGATGTTACCGGTCAGGTTGGCACCACCCGGAATGATCGGGATCAGACCCAGGAGGTTGTTGATCCAGATGAAGAAGAACACCGTCAGCAGGTACGGCATGTACTTCATGTGCTTGGCGCCGATGCTCGGCTTCGCGATTTCGTCGCGTACGAAGATGATGAGCGGCTCGATGAGCGACTGCAGCCCTTTGGGCGCCTGGCCTTCGCGGCGGCGGTAGGCTTTGGCGACGGACAGGAAGATCCAGAGGAGCAATATCACGCTGAACAGCAGCGCGGCGACGTTCTTGGTAATGGAAAAATCGAGCGGCGCGACATTGGATGCTTCGCCTTTCTCATTCACCGAAACAAAACGCCCCTCGGCATCGGCGGAGGTGCCGGCGATGTAAATGCGGTTGTGGTAGCGGACAAAACGTTCGCCGTTGTGATCCACTACGTGCTTGCCATCGTTATCGTGATGAAAAGCAGAGGACATGAAAAAGTGCAGCCCCTGTTCGGATTTTAAAATTACCGGCAGGGGAACGGAAACAGCGGAATGCCCGTGACCCCAGAGGTGCCAGTCGTGCGCGTCGGTGATGTGATCGACAATCATCTTGCCGGCATCGAACTTCTCTTCGCCTTGCGCATGCTCCTCTGAAGCGGCGGAATGATCCGCAGCCGTAGCTTCCGTAATCATTTCGGCTGCGGCAGAGTCGGTATGCATACCAACTTCCTGCTCAGCCTGATTGGCACGAACAACCGGAAGACCGAAAACGAAATACAACAGGCAGAGCGCAGCCGCCAACCTGGAGCTAATGGACTTATAATGAACGCGTTGTGACATATCCAGCAACCGTGTTTTTCAAAAGAGAGCGCAAAAGTACTATAAAGAGTGGAAAGGGCAAACGGGAAAAGTTCATGTGGGGACTGTAAAACATTGTAAATCAACAATCCATCATTAATCGAAAGGTCTTATTTTTAAGAAAAATCCACACACTATGAAACGAACTTTACTTCTGCACTTTCTCCTTTGGGTGAACGCAAGCTTGCCGACAATTGCACAAACGTGTTATTCCGGCGGTACTGGAGCTGATGGCCCTTATCAAGCCACTTCGAACGGCACACTGGCAGGCGGAGAGTACAACTTCACCACCTTCACCATCGATGCCGGCGTTACCATTACCGTCACCGGTGACGACCCTCTGATCATCCACTGTACCGGTGCCGTGACCATCAACGGCGCGCTGGAAGCGATCGGCGGCAACGGCGGCGACGGGATCACCAACAGCACGGCCGGGGCTGGCGGTGAAGGAGTTGCAGGCGGCGCAGACGGCGGTGGCGGGGCTTTTTCCGCTTCACTTGGACCCTTGCCGGGTACTTCCGGCTCCGGACCGGGTGGCTCGAACAATTTCGGAAATGATTGGTCTGGAGGAGGCGGTGCCGGATACAGTACTGTCGGCATTCCGTCGTCCAGTCCGACCGGTGGATTTGGAGGCCCGGAATACGGCACACCGAATGTTGTCGATTTGTTTGCTGGGTCCGGCGGTGGTGGTGGATCCGGCGGCTTCCAATGTGGCGGCGGCGGCGGTGGTGGCGGCGGTGGTGTCATTTCCATCCAATCCGCTGTTTCAATCACGATCGGAGCGACCGGTACCATCAACTGCGACGGCGGAGTGGGCGGCTCCGATGGCACCGGCAACTGTGGCGGCGGCGGCGGCGGATCCGGCGGTACGATCTGGCTGGCAGCGCCGACGGTGACCAACGACGGTAGCCTTTCGGCTCTCGGCGGCAGTGGCGGCACTTCCAACGTGCCGGGCAGCCCCTACTTCGGTGACGGTGGTGGCGGTGCCGATGGACGTATTCGGGTCGACAGCAACACTCCCCCGGGTGGGACAGGCTCGAGCTATCCCGCAGTCGGCTTCACCGTCGCAGTCCCGACACAACCGCTGACAGCTACGGCCGCCGGTACCGACGTGACCTGTTTCGGCGACGCCGATGGTTCCGTCACCGCAACACCTTTGGACGGTGTCGCTCCATATCATTACCTCTGGAGTCCGACCGGAGACACGACAGCGGCCATCGCTGGCTTGCCTCCCGATACCTACATCTGCGTGATCACCGACGAAGCTGGCTGCTCGACAAGTGTTACCCAATCCCTTATCGAGCCGGACCAACTCGTCGTTTCCATTACACTGATCAATGATCCGACCACTTGCGGCGGTACAGATGGTAATATCAGCAGCACGGTGAGTGGCGGTACCAGTTCCTATGACTATCAATGGAACAGCGGTGAAACTTCCGCCGATCTCAACAATGTCGGCGCCGGATCTTACTCCGTCACGGTCACGGATGCCAATGGTTGCTCGGAAACTACCGGGGTGCTGACACTGAATGATCCGCCGTTACCGGTGGTTACCTTGAGCCTCTCAACCGATTCACTCTGCACAACGGATCCGCCTCTCCTTCTCGACGGCAACACACCCACCGGTGGCAGCTTCTCAGGCATGGGTGTTTCGGGCAACAGTTTCGACCCATCCATCGGCGCTGGTGATTACCCTGTCCTGTACAGCTATACGGATGCCAACAACTGTACCGCGAACGCAAGCGACACGATGCATGTGGAGCTTTGTGCCGGTATCGGTACCATTACCGAGTCGGAAGTACTCTTTCGCATCTTGCCTAATCCGAACCGTGGCATGTTCCGCATTGCAATGACTAATGGAGGCGCCGAAGCGATCGTGCGTGTGACCAATGCATTGGGCCAGACAGTAGCCAGCTATCGCGTGCAGGGCGATTCATATTACGTCGACGAATCCCGCTTAGCACCTGGTATTTTCGTTATCACGACCGAACAGGCTGGGCGCCGGCAGCATCTTCGGATGGTGATCGAATAAGAACGTTGGCAACAAAATATTGGAGAGGCTGTCCGGAGAACCCGAACAGCCTCTTTGCTTATTTTCAGTTCGGCCGAAGCGGTAAAGTAGGTTAGCGAGATGACGAATGGGTAGCTCGCGCGGCTATCTATCCAGCCAGGTGTCCAAGCCCAAGTTCGGGATGCCTGCCTTCGATACCGGAGAAGAAGGCGTAGATGCGTTTGAAATCTTCCGCTTCGTTCTGCGGGTGGAATGGTTCGGAAAAAACGACGGCTTTGTGCTTATAGTCGAGGCCGGCCAGCACGATCGGGATTCCCGCGGCCTTGGCCATGTGCCAGAAGCCGGTCTTGAGCGAGTCGACACGCTTTCGGGTTCCTTCCGGGGCGATGGCGAGGATGAACCGCTCGCTCTTTCGGCAGGCTTCGGCTACCTGTTCGACGGTATTGGATTTCTTCGAACGGTCGACGGGCACTCCGCCGATCCAGCGCATGAAGGGTCCGAGGATGCCGCGGAAGAGCTCCTGCTTACCGAGAAACTTCGCGCCGCGTATGGGCATCACCGATCGGGTTGCCATGCCGACAACGACGTCCCAGTTGCTCGTATGCGGCGCCACGGCGATCACGCACTTCTTCAACTCCTGCGGAAACGTCCCCACGAACTTCCACCCAAATACCCTGAGCCATATTTTCCAGAATAGCCTGAACATCCTTGGCAAGTTAATACTCTAACTGCTGGTGTCAAAGCCTCTGGTCAAGAATGGATCGCACGCGGATCCCGCGGATGATGCGGAATTACGCGGATCTTTTTCGGGAATTTGAAAATACCTTTCGAGTAAATTGTGGTTTAGGTCCAAAGTTTAGAAGAAGTCCTACCTCAATATCTGTCGCCTTCAGATAATTAATCAATTGCAGTTCATGCTCTGGAATAAGGTATTCAACAGCTTTAATTTCAACGATCACT
>ERZ724507.125-NODE-125-length-32112-cov-4.909599_pt1 | contig 32112 bp, 31 predicted proteins | sample MGYA00376040_ERZ724507 | MGnify/ENA primary metagenome ERZ724507 (study PRJEB28724, sample SAMN07190883) | activated sludge metagenome | isolation source: activated sludge of sewage treatment plant in Hong Hong | place: Hong Kong | collected 2016-03-17 ...
CCGCACCGGCGCCGGCTTCCGTCACCAGAAAGTCCATCTTGTGCAGGCCCACGCCGTGCTCGCCGGTGCAGGTGCCTTCGAGGCTCAGCGCGCGGGCCACCAGCTTGTGGTTGAGTTCCTCGGCAATTTCGCGCTCTTTGGGGATGGTCGGGTCCAGCAGGTAGCCGAAGTGGAAGTTGCCGTCGCCCACATGGCCGACCAGAAAGTACGGGATGCCTGACGCATCCGCCTCGGCCACCGAATCCAGCAGGCAGTCCGCCAGGCGGCTGATGGGCACGCAGGTGTCGGTGCTGATGGCGCGGCAGCCCGGGCGGCTCTGGATCGCGGCAAAGTAGGCGTTGTGCCGCGCCGTCCACAGGCGGGTACGCTCCTCGGGCGTCACCGCCCATTCAAAGGCATTGCCACCGTACTCGCTGGCGATCTCCTGCACCGTCTCGGCCTGCTCCTTCACGCCGGCCGGTGAGCCATGGAACTCCATCAGCAGCAGCGGCTCCTCGCGCAGGTCCAGCTTGCTGTGGGCATTCACCATGCGTACCGTGTTGTGGTCGATCAGCTCCACCCGTGCAATCGGCACGCCGAGCTGGATCACCTGGATGGTGGTGCGCACAGCCGCTTCGATGCTCGGGAACGAACAGATGGCGGCGCTGATGGCCTCGGGCAGCGGGTAGATGCGCAGCGTCACTTCGGTGATGACACCGAGCGTGCCTTCGCTGCCCACCATCAGGCGCGTCAGGTCGTAGCCGGCCGAGGACTTTTTGGCGCGCGTGCCGGTGCGGATGACCTCGCCCGATGCGGTCACCACCTCCAGGCCCAGCACGTTCTCGCGCATGGTGCCGTAGCGCACGGCGTTGGTGCCACTGGCGCGGGTGGCGCTCATGCCGCCAATCGTGGCGTCCGCGCCCGGGTCGATCGGGAAGAACAGGCCGGTGCTCTTGATCTCTTCATTCAGCGCCTTGCGCGTCACGCCGGCCTGCACCGTCACAGTCAGGTCTTCGGCGTTGATGCTCAACACCTTGTTCATGCGGCTCACGTCGATGCTGATGCCCCCCTGCACGGCCAGCAGATGCCCCTCGAGCGACGACCCCACGCCAAACGGAATGACCGGCACGCTGTACTGGCTGGCCAGCTTCACGGCGTCGGCCACGTCGGCGGTGCTTTCGGCAAACACCACGGCCGCGGGCGGCGGCGCCTCAAACGACGACTCGTCGCGGCCATGTTGCTCGCGCACCGCCATCGCGGTGGAACAGTTGACGCCAAAGCGGGCCTTGAGCGCGTCCAGCAGCGCTTCGGGCACGGCGCGCTGGTTGATTTCGGGCACAAGGTGGGCGACTTGGGTGGGGGCGTTCATGGGTGTGTCTCCAGCGGAATCAGCCAGTTTAAGCGTGTTGCGGGCCGCGGACCAGCCGCCCGGGCATGGCGCCAGTGGGCTGGCCCTGCTCGAAGGTGGCCTCGCCGCTGACCAGTGTGGCGATGTAGCCCTGCGCCGACTGCGTCAGACGCCGCCCGCCGGCGGGCAAGTCAAACACGAAGTGCGGCAAGTCCAGCTGCAGCCGCGTGAAGTCAATGATGTTCACGTCGGCCTTCATGCCCGGTGCCAGCAGGCCGCGGTCGTGCAGGCCGTACACCTGCGCCGTGTCGCGGGTCTGCTTCTTCACCAGCAGTTCCAGCGGCAGCTTCGGCCCGCGCGTGCGGTCGCGTGCCCAGTGGGTGAGCATGAAGGTGGGCATGGACACGTCGCACACATAGCCCACATGGGCACCGCCGTCGGCCAGACTCATCATGGTGCGCGGGTGCTGCAGCTCGGTGTGGATCTGCGACAGATCGCCATAGCTGTAGTTGAACACCGGGAAGTACAGCAGGCCTTTGCCGTCGTTCCTCGGGCCGCCGGGGCCGTCGTTGGCCAGCATCGCGTCGTACGCAATTTCCAGCGGGTTGGCGCCGGTCTTCTGTGCCTGCGCCACCACGCTGTCGCCCAGCAGCGGTTCGTAGTCCACGCTGCCATGGGCGTTGGCGCGCAGCACAAACAGCCGCGCCATGCCGCGCAGGAAGAAGGCGGCTTCCTGGTTCACCTGCGCCGCCATCTCCACCACCTTCATGTTGGTGAGCGTGGCGCGCACCTGCGGCTCGCGCAGCTTCGCCAGCTTCGCGTCCCAGGGCAGGGGCGCAATCTGCTGCCACAGCGGGTTGAGCACAAACGGGTGCAGCGAGCCCTCAAAACCCATCACCATGCTGGTGGCACGGCCGCTGATGCTGCCATACAGCGGCAGGCCCTGCGCGTGCGTGCCGTCCAGGTGCGCCAGCAGGCGCTTCCAGGTGTCGGGCGTCTGGTCGGTCTGCACCAGCGCAAAGGCCACGGGCAGGTGGTTGTCCCTGGCGATCTGCGTCAGCCACCACAGCTCGCCTTCCATGCCCACATGGTTGGCCGTCATCTGGAACACGCCGTGGCCCGCGGCCTTCATGGCCTTCGCGAGCCCCAGGATTTCTTCGGGCGACGAGAAGGTGCCCGGTGGGTACTTGTGCTGCTGGTACTTGTGGATCAGCGTGCGGCTGGTGGAAAAGCCCAGCGCGCCCGCCTTGAGCCCTTCGCCCACGATGGCGCACATGGCGCGGATGTCGTCGGCCGTGGCTTCGTCGTGCGTCACGCCGCGCTCGCCCATCACGTAGGTGCGCACGGCGCTGTGCGGCACCTGTGTGCCCACGTCCAGCGCGCGCGGTTTCGCAGCCAGCGCGTCAAGGTATTCCGGGAAGCTCTCCCAGGCCCACTCGATGCCTTCGCTCAGCACGCTGCCGGGAATGTCCTCCACGCCTTCCATCACGCTGATGAGCCAGTCGCGCCGCTCGGGCTTCACGGGCGCAAAGCCCACGCCGCAGTTGCCCATGACGGCCGTGGTCACGCCATGCTGGGTGGAAGGGGAAAGGTAAGGGTCCCAGGTGACCTGGCCGTCGTAGTGCGTGTGCACGTCCACCCAGCCGGGGGTGACGAGGGCGCCTTGCGCATCGATCTCGCGCCGGGCCGCGCCAAGCTTGCCGCCCACCGCGGCAATGCGCCCACCTTCGATGCCCACATCGCCGGTGAACGGCGCGTTGCCGCTGCCGTCCACCACCGTGGCGCCGCGAATCACTGTGTCCAGCATGCTGTGTCTCCTGCGCGGGGACGATAGCCCGGGCCGCGCTGCCGGGCAAGACAGCAAAAGGTTTAGGGGGTATGCCGCACAATTCAGTCCAACGCATTGAAGGAACTCCCATGGGCAACCGTCTGACACAGATCGCCACCCGAACCGGCGACAACGGCACCACCGGCCTGGGCGACAACACCCGCGTCTCCAAGGACAGCCTGCGCGTGCACGCCATGGGCGATGTGGACGAGCTCAACTCCCACATCGGCGTGCTGCTGTGCGAAGACATGCCCACCGACGTACGCGCGTTGCTGGTGGAGGTGCAGCACCAGCTGTTCAACCTGGGGGGCGAGCTGTCCATCCCCGGCTTTGAGCTGCTCAAGGCTGAAGCCGTGCTGGCGCTGGACGAAGCGCTGGCCACCTACAACGCGCAACTGCCCAAGCTGCAGGAATTCATATTGCCGGCCGGCAGCCGCGCTGCCGCGCAGGCCCATGTGTGCCGCACCGTGGCGCGCCGCGCCGAGCGTGCCGTGGTGGCGCTGGGCATGGCCGAGGCACTGAAGGACACGCCGCGCCAGTACCTGAACCGCCTGAGCGACCTGCTGTTTGTGCTGGCGCGCGTGCTCAACCGCATGAACGGTGGCGACGACGTGTACTGGAAGAGCGAGCGGATGGCGCGGGGCAGCTGAGCGGCCGGCCCGCCGCCTGCCGCTCAGGCGTCGGAGGCCGAGCGCTTGATCTCTTCGTTCATGGCGCGCGTCATCACGGCGAAGCGCTTGAGCTTCAGCGTGTTGTCCCGCAGCCGGTCGCCGATGCGCATCGCCAGCATCACCATGAAACGGGCGCAAATGTCGGGGTGCTCGTGCAACAGGCGCGAGAAGCCGTCGCGCGTCAGCAGGCCGCAGAGCACGGGTGTGGAGGCGGTGCACGACGCGGACCGCGGCGAGCCGTCGAGCATGCCCAGCTCGCCGTGAATGCTGCCCGAGCCCACGACGGTCACCGTCATGGGGTCGGTGCGGCTCACCGTGATTGTTTCCACCGTGACTTCGCCGTCCACCACCAGTGCCAGGTAATGGCTCTTGCCGGCATCGCCCTCCTGGATGAACTCCACGCCCTGCGCGATCGCAAACGGATGCATGTACGACAGAACAATGGCGGCCTGGGCCCGGTCCAGCGGGAATGCCAGTTGGGGCTGGACCAGTGCCGCCAGCGCCTGCTCCCAGATCACGTCCCCGTGATGGCGCCAGGGCGCCGGAATCTCGGGGGCCGCCGGCGCTTGCGCCAACCCGTCAGGCGTAGGATCATCCTTCGAGGCAGCCCTTCGTCCTGCGAACAGTTTTTTCCACATGCGAAAGGCACTCCGGTTGACGCGTTGCGGAATTCTAGACGCGTGCCGGGGTCCGGCGCGCATGCGCGGACGGGTGGCATCATTCACGTTGAATCTGCTAACCCTGTGTGTCCTGACATGAACGCAACGCCTGCAACCAGCGCCCCTGGCGCCAACGCCACGCCACTGCTGGCGTCTACCCATACCACCCTCTGGCTGCGCGCGGGTCTCCGGGCCGGGGCGTCCAGCGGCCGCTCGGCCCTCGATCACGGGGCGCGGCTGCGCGCGGTGCTGGACTTGCTGGAGGCGCCAGGTGCCCATGTGGCGGACAGGCTGGCAGGGGTGGAGGCGCTGGCCGGCATGGCCCTGAAATTGGGCGCTGATGGGCGCTTGCAGGTGCGCATCGTGGTCGAGGGGCATGACAGCGCCGCCCTGAATGGCCTTGTTTCGGGGCTGGGGCCGCTGCTGGACCTGCTGGCGCTGCATGTCGAGGGCATCCCCATGGCCCGTGGGGCGGATGCGTTCGACTACCTGCACCAGCTGGTCGCGTTGCACGCTGCGCAAGACGACGGCAGCGCCGGCGTTTTCTTGCCCGACTTCAGCTGGTCGCGGAGTGACCCGCCCGCCGGGGGGGCCGCCACCGGCAGGTCCGACGCGGCTGCCCTGATGGAAGCAGGCGCCCGCTGGCATGCCCTGGAAGCGGAGTTTGCGCGGGGCGACGAGGCGGCCGTTTTCCAGCAGGCTGCGGCGCACGTGCTGGCGTCCGGGCCGCAGGCCAGGACCGCCATTGCGGGGGCGCTTGAAAACGCCGCCCATGCTGCGTGGGCAGACGTGGCGGGCTGGCTGCACAAGGCCGGGCAGGCGGTCGCAGACACCGCCGGGCCCGCCGGGCCGCAGACCCATGTGGCGGCGACCAAAGCCCAGTGGCGGCGGGTGATGATCGACGAGAAGGCCCGCTATTCTGTCTGTGGCTACCAGCCACGCATGGAGCGCTCCATCGGGCTCATCTACCTGGGCATGGATGAAAGCGACCCGCGCTATGCCCCATGGTCCGGCCCCGCCAATGCAGCGGCGGCCACCATTCCGGAATCCGAAGGTTTCGAGCGGGCGCTGCGCCTCACGCGCTCGGCGCTGCAGGCCGCTGGCGGATGCATGGCGATCAAACCGCTGACAGACCAGGTGCTGGCGCGCCTGTGCACCGAATGGTTCGGCATCCCCGACGGTGTGCACATGCGCATTGACGGGTCGTTCCTGCCGCTCCAGCCGCCCGGCTGCCCGGGGCAGTTCTCGCCGCCGTCCGGCTTCATTGCCGAGCCCGACCCCGGCCTGCCCACCCGCGTGCTGGGCGAGATGGACGGCCACCTGATCATTGACGGTGCACTGGGGTACATCCGCGCCATGCGGCAGCAGGGGAAGGTTCCCGAGGGCAGCCTGGGCGCGGCGCTGTTCGCGCAGTTCCCCGAGCCCGCGCAGGACGTGCAGCTGGCCCGCACCCTGATCGGCCTGATGATGGGCTTCCTCCCGCCGGCGCAGATCAACCTGATCCACTTCTTCGAGGTGCTCAAGGGCGACACCATGACCCGTCTGCAGCAACAGTACTGCGCCGACACGGAGCCGGACCTCTACAAGCGCGCCGACCGGATCCTGCGGGTCCCCATGATGGCGGCGATGCAGCAAAACCCCATGCCGCCGCAAATGTGGCGCACCGCGGTCGCAGCCGACCAGTGGCCCGGCTCCCCGCCGGTGGAGGTGAAGCCCGGCGACCGGGTGATCCTGGACGTGCTGAAAGTCACCCAGGCCGACCTGGCGGCCGGCGTGCACGATGTCAGCCCCATCTTTGGCGGCAACCGCGACCAGTCGCCGTTCCCGACCCACGCCTGTCCGGGCACCTGGGCTGGCATGGGCGTGTTCCTGGGCATCCTGGCCGGAACACTGCTCGACGCGCGCAACGTGAACGACACCGCCTAACGGGCGGCAGGCACACGGCCCAGTTCAAGTTGCCATCGCAGCGCGACGGCACGCGCTTCCTCGGCATGCCAGGCGCTGCCCAGGGCGTCGGCCATGGCCCGCCGCGCGACGGCAGCGTTGCCCGCATCCCTCTGCAGGACTGCACGCAAGCGTCCGAGTATGAGTTCGCGCGAGCTCATTTCAGGCACCTCCCGCCGCACGGCGGCGCGCCGCATACATCTCGCGGAAGGTGCGGCCCTGCGGGGCAGGGAAATCGCGGCCACGCGTCCACTCGGGTGCCGTCGGCAGCAGCCGGATCGTCCCGGCGTCGCCGGCCAGCCACTTCAGGTAGCGAACGCCGAAGCGGGCACCGAGGCCGTACAGCACGGGATGCCGCGCCACCCAGGCCCAGAGCCGCAGGGCGACGCGCTCGCCGAGCGGGCGCAGGCCGGCTTCGGTCTGCTTCTCGCGCAGCTTGCGCAGCAGGTCGGGCAGCGGAATGCGCACCGGGCAGACCACGCCGCACTGGTTGCACAAGGTAGCGGCATGGGGCAGGTCGAGGGCGTTTTCGATTCCGGCATACAGCGGCGTGAGCACCGAGCCCATCGGCCCCGGATAGACCCAGCCATAAGCGTGGCCGCCAATGGTCTGGTACACCGGGCAATGGTTCATGCAGGCGCCGCAGCGGATGCAGCGCAGCATCTCGTGGAACTCGCTGCCGGCGACTTCGGCGCGACCGGCATCGACGAGGATGAAGTACAGGTGCTCGGGGCCGTCCAGGTCGCCCGCACGGCGGACGCCGGTGAGTACCGAGAAGTAGTTGGAGATCGGCTGCCCGGTCGCCGAGCGCGGCAGCAACCGCATGAGCGTGGACAAGTCCTCGAGCGTGGGGATCACCTTTTCGATGCCGGTGATCACCACATGCACGCGCGGCAGCGTGGTCACCATGCGGCCGTTGCCCTCGTTGGTGACGAGAGCCACCGAGCCGGTCTCGGCAACCAGGAAGTTGCCGCCGGAGATGCCCATGTCGGCACTGAGGAAGTGGCTGCGCAGCACCTCGCGCGCTTCCCGCGTGAGCGCCGGTATGTCGGTCTTGCGCGGCGTGCCGTGCACCTTGTGGAAGAGATCGGCGACGTCGTCGAGGCTCTTGTGCACCGCCGGCGCGATGATGTGGCTGGGCGGCTCGTTGTCGTCGACCTGCAGGATGTACTCGCCGAGGTCGGTTTCCACCGGCTGGATGCCCGCCGCCTCGAGCGCCTGGTTGAGGCCGGCCTCCTCCGACAGCATTGACTTCGACTTGGTCACCTTGCGCACGCCGTGGCGGCGCGCGATGTCGATCACCAGGCGGCAGACTTCCGCGCCGTCCCTTGCCCAAAGCACACCGGCGCCGGTTTCCTGCGCCTTCGCCTCGAAGCGCTCGAGCCAGAGGTCGAGGTCGTCGATGACTCGGTCGCGGATTGCCGCCGCGGCGTCACGCGTACCTTCGAAATCATCGAGGTCCTTGATGGCCTCGGCGCGACGCGTCACGAACTTGCCCTTGGCATTCTTCAGGTTGCCCTGGAGTACGGCATTGGCGAGCGAGCCCTCGGCATTGGCCTTGAAGCTCATCGACTTGATTTCCATCAGGCCTCTCCGGCAAGGATTTCCGCGACATGCAGCACGCGCGTTGCCTCGTCGCCTTCGCGACGCAGCCGGCCCTCGATGTTGAGCAGGCAGCCGAGGTCGCCGCCGACCACGGCCGGTGCGCCGCTGGCGTGGATGTTGGCGCACTTGCGTGCGGCGATCGCCGCGGACACTTCGCCGAACTTGACCGAGAAGGTGCCGCCGAAACCGCAGCACTCCTCGCAGCCTTCCATCTCGCGTACCGTGACCCCCGGCATCTTGGCCAGCAGGGCGCGCGGCTGAGCCTTGATGCCCATGCTGCGCAGGCCGCTGCAGGAGTCGTGATAGGTGACCGTCCCTTCGTAGCGGCCGGGCACGCTATCGACCTTGAGCACGCTGACGAGGAAATCCGTCAGTTCGTAGGTGCGGCTCGCCAGCGCCGTGGCACGGTCGCGCCAGTCCGGCTCATCGGCGAACATGGCCTGGTATTCGGTGCGAATGTGGTCGCCGCAGGAACCGGACGGAGCGACCACGTACTCGAAGCCCTCGAACTCGGCAATGGTCTTCTTTGCCAGCGCTTCGGCCCCGGCCCGATCGCCCGAGTTCCACGCAGGCTGGCCGCAGCACGTCTGGGTTTCCGGCACGATGACCTCGCAGCCGGCGGCCTCGAGCAGCTTGAGCGTGGCGAAGCCGATGCGCGGCCGCATCAGGTCCACCAGGCAGGTGACGAACAGTCCGACGCGGATACGTGCCACCGCTCTCTCCCTACGTGTCGTTGTTGTCGGCCGCCGGGCGGCGGCGCGCTTCGCGTTTGCTATAGTAGCCGAGTTCCGTTCCAGCCAGAGACCAGCGTGGCGCAAAAACCCGCGGAGGCCGCACGCGAGGCACGCGGCGGCATCCAGGTCATCGAGCGCATGATGAAGTTGCTCGATGTCCTTTCCCGTCATCCGGACCCCGTCAGCCTCAAGCAGCTGGCGCTCGAGTCCGCGCTGCATCCATCTACGGCGCACCGCATCCTTGCCGCCATGGCGGCGGCCGGCTTCGTCGAGCGGTCCGAGCCAGGCACCTATCGGCTCGGCATTCGCCTGCTGGAACTCGGCAACGTGGTCAAGTCGCGCATCAGCGTCGGCCAGGCGGCGATGCCCCTGATGCAGGAACTGCACCGGCAGATCGGCGAAAGCGTCAACCTCGGCGTACGCCAGGGCGACGAGATCGTATATGTCGAGCGGACTTCGAGCGGGCGCGCCTCGGTGCGCGTGGTGCATTTGGTCGGCGCCCGCGCCCCGCTGCACGTCACCGCCGTCGGCAAGCTCTACCTGGCGGAAGCGCCGCCGCAGGAGGTGCGCGACTACGCCCGGCGCAGCGGGCTGCCCGGCTTTACGCCGGCGTCGCTGACGACGCTGCCCGCCCTCGAGCGCGAGCTCGAGCGCGTACGCCGCCACGGCGTGGCTTTCGACAACGAGGAAATCGAGACCGGGCTGCGCTGCATTGCGGCCCCGGTGCGCGACGACCGCGGCCTGCTCGCCGCCGGCCTGTCGGTCTCCGCCCCGGCCGAGCGCCACAGCCCAGATTGGGCGCCGCTGGTGCGCAACGCTGCCGAGGCGATATCGCGAGCCATCGGGGGAGCCTCCCCGATCCCCGATTCCCGCGGCCCCCACGCCGGGAATTGACCTTCGCAGGCCGTCCGAGTATACTGCCGGGTTCCTCGCGTCATTCCGGCGCGGGTTGTCTCACGTGGAGTCTCCATCATGTATGCGGTCATAAAAACCGGCGGCAAGCAGTACCGCGTCGCTGCCGGCGAAAAGATAAAGATAGAACAGATACCGGCTGATGTAGGCGCTGAAATCACTCTCGACCAGGTCCTGATGGTCGGCGAAGGCGGAGCGGTGAAAATCGGTTCGCCCCTGCTCGCCGGTGCCAAGGTGACCGCGAAGGTGATTGCCCAGGGCCGCCATGCCAAGGTCACCATTTTCAAGATGCGCCGGCGCAAGCACTACCAGAAGCACCAGGGCCATCGCCAGAACTACACCGAGATCGAGATCAGCGGCATCGCCGCCTGAGCCGGCCCGGGAACCAGGAGCTAGAACATGGCACACAAAAAAGCAGGCGGCAGTTCGCGCAACGGCCGCGACTCCGAGTCGAAGCGCCTCGGCGTCAAGAGCTACGGCGGTGAGCTGATCTCTGCCGGCAGCATCATCGTCCGCCAGCGCGGCACGCAGTTCCATGCCGGCGACAACGTCGGCATTGGCAAGGACCACACGCTGTTCGCCAAGGTCGACGGCAAGGTACAGTTCGCCGTCAAGGGGCCGAACAACCACCGCGTGGTCAGCGTCATCCCGGCGACGGCCTGATCCAACCCATCCTTTCGCGCGAAAGCCCTATCATCGCGATAGGGCTTTCGCGTTTCTAGGCCATGAAATTCTTCGACGAAGCGAAGATCGAGGTCATCGCCGGCGACGGCGGGAATGGCTGCGCCTCGTTCCGCCGTGAGAAGTTCATCCCCATGGGCGGGCCCGACGGCGGCGATGGCGGCCGCGGCGCGAGCATCTGGGCAATCGCCGACCGCAACCTCAACACGCTGATCGACTACCGCTATACGCGCGTCTTCCGCGGCCAGAAGGGCGAGAACGGCATGGGCTCGGACCGCTACGGGCGCGGCGGCGAGGACCTCGAACTGCGCGTGCCCGTGGGTACGGTGATCACCGACCTGGGCACCGGAGAGTCGATCGCAGACCTCGACGCCGACGGCAAGCGCTCTCTGATCGCCAAGGGCGGCAACGGCGGACTGGGCAACCTGCATTTCAAGTCCAGCATCAACCGCGCGCCGCGACAGAGCACGCCCGGCCAGCCCGGCGAGCGGCGCGAACTGCGGCTGGAACTCAAGGTGCTGGCCGACGTCGGCCTGCTCGGCCTGCCCAACGCCGGCAAATCGACCTTCATCCGCGCCGTTTCGGCAGCCCGGCCCAAGGTCGCCGACTACCCGTTCACCACGCTCCACCCCAACCTCGGCGTCGTGCGCGTCGACGATAACCGCAGCTTCGTCATCGCCGACATTCCCGGCCTGATCGAGGGTGCGGCGGAGGGTGCCGGGCTCGGGCACCGCTTCCTCAAGCACCTGCAACGCACCGGATTGCTGCTGCACCTTGTCGACATCTCGCCCTTCGATCCCGACGCCGATCCGGCAAAGGACGCCAAGGCCATCCTCAAGGAACTGAAGAAGTACGACGAGGCGCTGTACAAGAAGCCGCGCTGGCTCATCATCAACAAGATCGACCTCGTTGCCGAGGACGAGCGCGAGGCGCGCATCGCCGCCCTCGTGAAGAGCTATCGGCCGAAGCGGCACTTCGTCGTTTCGGCCATCTCGGGCACAGGCTGCCGCGAGGTATGCTTTGCCATCATGGACCATCTGGAACAGGCCCGAGACCATGCGGCAGCGGATCGCTGAAGGCAAGCGGCTGGTGGTCAAGGTCGGCAGCGCGCTGGTCACCAACGGCGGGCAGGGCCTCGACCCGGCCTTCATCGCCGGCTGCGCGCGGCAGATTGCCGCCCTGCACGCACAGGGACGGCAAGTGCTCCTCGTATCGTCCGGCGCCATCGCCGCCGGCATGCAGCGCCTGGGCTGGACCACGCGTCCCCATGCCATGCACGACCTGCAGGCCGCCGCCGCCGTCGGGCAGATGGGCCTCGCGCAAGCCTACGAGTCGACCTTCCTCGAGCACGGCCTGAAGGCCGCACAGATCCTGCTCACGCATGAGGACCTGGCCGACCGCACCCGCTATCTGAATGCCCGCTCGACCCTGCAGACGCTGCTCGAACTCGGTGTCGTCCCCATCATCAACGAAAACGACACGGTGGTGACGGACGAGATCAAGTTCGGCGACAACGACACGCTCGGCGCCCTGGTTGCCAACCTGGTCGAGGCCGATGCACTGGTCATCCTCACCGACCAGATGGGGCTCTTCACTGCCGATCCGCGCCAGGACCCCACCGCCACGCTGGTCGGCGAAGGCCGTGCCGACGACCGCAGCTTCGAGGCCATGGCGGGTGGCGCCGGCTCGGGCATTGCCCGCGGCGGCATGATCACCAAGGTGCGCGCTGCCCAGCGTGCCGCGCGCAGCGGCGCCCATACCCTGATCGTCAGCGGCCGCGAACCCGATTCATTGCTTGACGCCGCCGCCGGCAAGGCCATCGGCACCCTCCTCTATGCCGCCGAGTCGCCCCTGGCGGCCCGCAAGCAGTGGCTGGCCGACCACCTGCAGCTTGCCGGCGCGCTGACCCTGGATGCAGGTGCGGTCAAGGCGCTGGCCGGCGGCCGCAGCCTGCTCGCGGTCGGCGTCACCGCGGTCACCGGCGATTTCGAGCGTGGCGCGGCAGTGGCCTGCCGTGCTCAGGACGGCCGCGAAGTGGCCCGCGGTCTGGTCAATTATTCGAGTTCGGAGGCGCGCCGCATCGCCGGCCACGGCACGCAGGAGATCGAAGCGCTGCTGGGCTACATCGACGGCGCCGAACTGATCCATCGGGACAACCTGGTCTTGCTATAGCCGCCACGTTCTGCAATTCGCAATGAACCTTGGGGGCAGCCACCATCGGCTGTTCCCTCTACCCCCGTAAAGGCTCCTTAAGCTTCGCACATGCTTCTTGGCTACCCGCCGAGCAGCCGCGCTGGAGGCTGATCCTGGCTTCGCGTATCAAGCCCTTTTCCTCGAGCAGGAGACCGCGTTCGAACAAGGCGTCCTTGTCCTGGTGATTGAGCTTGAGGACCTTCCCGAAATCAGACAAAGCGCCGTCCTTGTCGCCCCGCGCCAGGCGGATCTTGGCCCGATTGAAATACGCGCCATCGCCATCCGGATTTTGGGTAATTGCATTGTCCAGATCCCTGGCGGCCTCATCGAGGCGTCCGCTATGCATCAGGATGGCGGCGCGGTTCAAGTAAGCGTCGGCCAATTTCGGGTCAAGTTCGATGGCCTTTCCATACTCACGGAGGGCGTCATCCAAGCGCCCTGTCGGGACGAGGGCATTGCCCCGGTTGAAATGAATTTCGGCATCGTTGGGTGCAATGGAGATCGCCTTGTCAAGATCGGCCAGTGCCGCTGCCCGATTGCCCTGGGCGGCCAAAACGATCCCGCGCGTCATGTAGGCCTTGGCAAAGCGCGGATTGGCCGCGATGGCACGGTTGAGATCCTCGATGGCCGCCGCTGGTCCGGCCGGCCCTCCTGACTTGAACAGGACCTGTGCCCGGCTTCGCCGCGCCTCTCCTGCATTGTCCGGGTCGCGGGCAATCGCTTCACTGAAGTCATTGGCCGCCTGCAGCGGGCGAAGCAAGCGCAGATTGATCTGGCCGCGTCGGAGATAGGCATCGGTCGAACCGGGGTTTCGCTGGATCTCCTCGTTGAGTGCCTTCAGTTGCTTCAAATCCTCCGTGGTATCGACAAGGTAGTTGAACTGGAAATACATGATGCCGCGGTCACCGGCCTCAGCCGGGCTCAGGGAACTGGACTGCAAGGCATACCCGGCCTTGAAATCGGCGATCGCCTCGTCGTAGCGGCCTAGTTCGCGGTGCGATAGGCCACGCTTGAAGTAGGCGCGCTCGGCCCCTTGATCGATCTTGCTGCGGTTCGCTTCAATCGCATCCGTCCACAACTTGATATGGTCGGACAGCGTGTCGAGGCGGTTTACCGCAAGAAGGCCCAGCATAATCACAAGCAGGGGGAAAATCCCGGCGACGATGCGCTTGGGCATTCCGGATGCCAATGCAACTAGCATCAGTGGCAGCCCCGTCATCCATAGGTAGCTTCGATAGAGGACGAAGATTTCCGTCACCCGAACCACCGCCAGTTCGGGCAGGAAGAGGATCCACGGTAGTATCATCCCAACGCCGAACAAGCCGCGCCTGCCGCCCATTCGGATCAGCAGTATCGCCACCATCGGAAACGCAACAAATGCTGCAAGGCTGATGCCGTAAGGCCAGACGACCAAGCCTTGGGCAAAAGGCTGGCGAATGTCAATCGACATCCAACCAGTGTAGGGAATAGCCCAGAGTAGCAGGTACTTGAAGAACAAGTGCGCCTGGGTCGCTATGCTAAGCATGAAGGCGTTATCGAGGTTCGCTCCAGTGCCCCGCTCACGCATCTGCGTGAATATCTCGAATGCCTGGGGCTCGTAGGCTGCGCCAATAGCGCTCTTCTGATAAGAGGCAAACATCAGTGCCAGCGCAGCAACCAGCCCTGACAATAGCACCATGGCCAGCCAAAGCTTGGCGGATTTCCCGAGCACAGGCAGGCGCCAATACAGTGACAGCGCAATTGCCGCACCGGGCACCATGACGGCATGCTCTTTCGAAGACAAGGCGAGAAAGTAACAAGCCAACGCCGCCACGAACCAGCCGACCTTACGCCGCTCAAGTGCCAATGTGTAGCAGAGAAGCGCGGCAACGGCGAATAGAGTCGCCATGACGATGCTACGCTCGACCAGATAGCCGACCCCATACACCGCCACGGGATGCAGCGCGAACCAAAGAGCACCAAGAAATGCGAGCCACTCGTTGCCGAGCGCTAGGTGGAGCGACGGCTTCATGGATTCCAGCGCATGCCTCACGAAATGCCAAAGCAAGATCGCGGTAATCGTGTGCAATGCGATGTTCCCGACCCGATACCAGAGCCACTCAGTCCCAGCCAATCGGTAAGTCGTCGCGAGGCTCAAGTTCGAGAGCCAGCGAAGTCCGAAGGTGAACGGCGCGTTCACCAAATCTCTTAGCGTTGCCTCATTCAGCAGGTTGTAGTCGTCGAATACCAATGGATTGCGCAGGAAGCCGACATAGACGCCCGAGGTAACCACTACCAAGGCAATAACCAAGGCGACATGAAGTCGGGCCGACGAGTCACCTAACTTCGTTCGCAGTCGGTCCCAAATGGATGGCTGAAGATAGACTGCCAAAGGGTCATAGTTGTCTGGATTCATGGAAGGAACCTAGCCGCTACCGTGCCGAAGCGGCAATTGTCGCTGCGCCGCTTTTTTCACTACCCAAGAAAGGATTGCCATAAGAGAAAACGGCCACCCGAAGGTGGCCGTTTCTTAATGCAACTGCTGCTACGTCAGATCGACAGACGTCGATTAGAACGTGTGCGCCAGGTTGACCGAGAACGAACGCGGATCGACACCAGCATTGAGACCAGAGGCGAGAGCGCTGGCTTGGCCACCGGAAACGTTGCTGCTCGGATGCCAGAAGTCATACTGACCGGCGTTGCCGTTGGTCAGCTGCGTCCAAGCCACGCCGAGAATGGTACGCTTCGACATCGAGTACTCGTAGCCGAGCATGGCCATCTTGGCGCCGGAGTCGGCCACGCTGCCAGCCTGCGTGCTGGTATCGTTGGCCTTGGCCCAAGTAAAGCTGACCTTGTGTGCGCCAGAAGTGTAAGACATCGGCAGCGCCCAAGCAGTACGCTCCATATAGGTAGCGCCGGTCGTGGGACCATTGTTGGTCATCTTGCTCTTGTCCCAGACCAGGCCAATCTTGAAGCCCATCGGGAAGGCATAGGCAACGCCCAGTCGGTCGGCACGAACGTCAACGCCTTGGCCGGTAGTAGCCGTCGAAGCCGCGGTCGTCGGGATTTCCGCAGCGGTGCAGGTACCCGCAGCACGCGTCGTCGTCACGCCAGTGCCCGTGTTCAAGCAGGACTGGGTGCTGCCGGCAGCAGCGGAGGCGGCACCGCCAGTAACAGACAGGTGGGAGTAAGCGATGTCGAGCGGGCCGTTGCTATACGTCGGCTTGAACTGCCAGCCGCCATCCTTCTTCGCCAGACCAGCCGTGTCAGCCTGACCAACGGTGGTGTAACCAAGCAGGAAGCTGAAGCCGTTCCAGTTCGGAGAGATGTAGGCCATCAGGTTGTTGTCGCGGCCGGAACCGATCACTGCAGCACCGTTGATGCTGTTCAGCAGGTTGATCGAGTTGGTATTGACCGCCAAGCCGCCGGTCAGGCCGTTGGCATCGATGGCCGCCATCGACTGGTAGTGGACGTCCCACTTGCCAATCAGCGCGGTGCCCCAAGCGCCCTTCAGGCCAACCGCGGTATTGCGGGTGCCCACGCCGGTGCTGGTGGTCGTGCCGTACAGGCCGCCGGTCGTGCCGACGTTGTTGGTCGTGCCAATCGCGGACTCAACCTGGAACCAAGCCGACGTACCGCCGCCCAGAGCCTCTTCACCCGCGAAGCGGATGTTCGAGTTGTTGTCGATCGCACGGAAACGCGAAGTGTAGTTCGACGCGCTGCCTGCAGTCGCGCCACCACCGCTCATCGATTCGACGCCGACCGAGAAACGGCCGGAGATCGTAACGTTCGACTGGGCGAACGCAGCGGTCGAAAGACCAGCGATAGCCAGAGCAAGAATCTTCTTTTGCATAGATTTCTCCAAAAAGAGAGTTGGTATTGACAGAGTGCAATGACACCACGTGGTCGGTCACTGCAAACCGAACTGCCCGAACTCGGGAAGCTGGGAAGGATTCTACCCTGTCGCCCCTCCTCAGGGCAAACCAAAACGACCCTTTACCCACCTTTCGGGGATTGGATGTCGCTTTCCTGCAACACCCCCAGCGGGCGCCGAAAAGCCCTTAGGGCCAAGGAAAGGTGCCGAAACAGGTCCGGAGAACAAGCCCCCCCTTTAGCCGGGGCTTTCCGCGATGGTCGGCTTATCCGACCGCTACGAAAATTAGGCCGAGTCCAAGTAGCCGGAGCGACGCTAGACGCCGGCCGGGGCCTAAGCCAACGTCACCCGGGCGAACTTACGCTTGCCGACCTGCATGACCACGCGTCGCCCCGCCGCCAGCGCTATAGCGCCGTCGGCCACCTTTTCGCCGTCGATGCGCACGCCGCCGCCGCCAATCAGCCGCTGGGCCTCCGACGTGCTCGCAGTGAGCCCGGCAGCCTTCAGTACTTGGGCTATGCTGCCCGCCGGTACGGTCACTTCCGGCATGTCCTCCGGCAACTGGCCGCGCTGGAACCTGGCCTCGAATTCGGCCAGCGCGGCATTCGCATCGCGTTGCGAATGGAAGCGCGCCACGATCTCGAGCGCCAGCAGCACCTTCACGTCACGTGGGTTGCGGCCCCCGGCTACTTCGCGCTTCAACTGAGCGATCTCGTCGTTGCCGCGGAACGAAAGCAGGTCGTAGTAGCGCCACATCAGTTCGTCGGAAATTGACATCAGCTTGCCGAAGATCTCGCCGGGCGGTTCGGCAATCCCAATGTAATTGCCGAGCGACTTCGACATCTTGTTCACGCCGTCCAACCCCTCGAGCAACGGCATCATCAGAACGCATTGCGGCGGCTGGCCATAGTGCTTCTGCAGTTCGCGCCCGACCAGCAGGTTGAACTTCTGGTCCGTGCCGCCGAGTTCGATGTCGGACTTCATGGCCACGGAGTCGTAGCCCTGGCACAGCGGGTAGAGGAACTCGTGGATGGCGATCGGCTGGCCGTTGGCGTAGCGCTTGGCGAAATCGTCACGTTCCAGCATGCGTGCCACGGTGTGGCGCGCCGCGAGCTTGATCATCCCGGCGGCGCCGATCGGATCGAACCAGGTCGAGTTGAAGCAAACCTCCGTCTTCACCGGATCGAGGATCTTGAACACCTGCTCGCGATAGGTGTCGGCGTTTTCCAGGATCTGCTCCCGCGACAGCGGCGGCCGCGTTGCGTTCTTGCCGCTGGGGTCGCCGATCATGCCGGTGAAGTCGCCGATCAGGAACATCACGTGGTGGCCGAGGTCCTGAAAGTGGCGCAGCTTGTTGATCAGCACCGTGTGACCCAGGTGCAGGTCCGGCGCGGTGGGGTCGAAACCGGCCTTCACCCGCAGCGGGCGGCCGGATTTCAGCTTTTCGACGAGCTCGGCTTCGATCAGGAGTTCGTCGGCACCGCGCTTGATCAGCGCAAGTTGGGAGTCGATATCGGCCATGGTCTTAGTCGGTTTGCCCGTGGGGGGATTTTTGCTACACTCGCCCGACTTTCAAGCCGGTCCGCCCGTCCAATTGCAAGAAAACAAGAGCGGAATTCTAGCGCAACTCCTTTCCTGCCGAAGCTCCCGCCCGGGCCATTTCTGGGCTGGTGCGGCCGTCCTTGGCGTATCGCTGTTCGGGATGGTCGCCGCGTTCGGCACGGTGGCCGAGGTCGATGAAGACCGGATCCCCCGCCACGAGGTGGTCGAGCGGCTGGCCACGGCAACCCAATCAGACACCACAGGGGATGAGGCGGTCTTTCTGCGCGAAGAGCGCGTCCAGCGCGGCGACACCGTGGCGCGACTTCTGGAGCGGATGGGTGTCGACGACCCGGCGGCGCTCGCCTTCCTCAAGGGCGACGCGAATTCCCAGGCGCTGTTCCGTCAACTCAGTCCGGGGCGCAACATCACGGCCCGTACCGGCGCCCGCGGCGATCTGCAGACGCTGGTCTTCCCGCTCAACGGCGGCAAGGACCGGGCGCTGGTCGTCGAGCGGCAGGGCAGCAGGGGCTTCACTTCGACCGAACAGGGTCTGGCGTTCGAGACGCAAGTGGTAATGCGGACGGCTGAGATCCGCTATTCGCTGTTCGGCGCCACCGATGCCGCAGGCATACCTGACACGGTAGCCACGCAGCTGGCGGACATCTTCGGCGGCGACATCGATTTCCATCGCGACCTGCGCCGCGGCGATCGACTGGCGGTGATCTACGAGTCGGTTAATTACCTCGGCCGCCCCGTGCGCAGCGGCCGCATCCTTGCCGCCGAGTTCGTCAATAACGGCAGGGCCTACCGCGCTGCCTGGTTTGCCGATCCGGCCGGCAGCGAAGACTCCAGCGGCTACTACACGGCAGACGGCAAGAACATTCGCAAGGCCTTCCTGCGCTCGCCGCTCGAGTTCTCGCGCATCACCTCGGGTTTCAGTTCGTCACGCTTCCATCCCATCCTGCAGAAATGGCGGGCCCATCGCGGCATCGACTACGGCGCGCCGACCGGCACCCGGGTCAAGGCCACGGGTACCGGCACGGTCGAGTACGCCGGCACCCAGGGCGGCTACGGCAAGGTGATCATCCTGCGCCACCAGGGCCGCTACACGACGCTCTACGGCCATCTTTCGGGATTCGCGCCGGGGCTGCACAAGGGAACCCGCGTCGCACAGGGCGACGTGATCGGCTTCGTCGGCGCTACCGGCCTCGCCAGCGGGCCCCACCTGCACTACGAATTCCGTGTCGGCGACGTGCACCAGAACCCGCTCGCCGTCGCACTGCCCAGCGCTCCGCCGCTGCGGGCCGAGCAGCTGCCGTCCTTCCGGGCGCAGACGGCTCCCCGCCTTGCCCGTCTCGACCAGATCCGCGGATTCAACCTCGCCCAGGCAGACTAGGGAATTCGAGATGCCGCTGGCCGTCGGCCTGATGTCCGGTACCAGCCTCGACGGCGTCGACGCGGTCCTCGTCGATCTTGCCGAAACACCGCCACGCACGCTGGCCACGCATTGGCAACCCTATTCGGCAGGCATCCGCGCCGCGGCGCTGGGACTACAGGCACCGGGCGCCGATGAACTGCACCGCGCCAACCTGCTCGCGAACGAACTCGCCCGCTGTTACGCGCAGGCAGTGGATGCCGTGCTTGCCGCAGGAGGGGCCACGCCCCAGCAGGTTTCCGTCGTCGGTTGCCACGGCCAGACGGTGCGCCACCAGCCTGCCGCGGGCTATACGATCCAGCTCAATAATCCGGCGCTACTGGCCGAACTGACGGGGCTGCCGGTCGTAGCCGATTTTCGCAGTCGCGACATTGCGGCCGGCGGCCAGGGGGCGCCGCTGGTTCCCGCCTTCCACGCCGCAGCGTTTGGTGTCCCGAACCGGCACCGCGTCATCCTCAATATCGGCGGCATCGCCAACCTGACGGACCTCGCGCCCGGCAGGCCCGTAGGGGGCTTCGACTGCGGACCGGGCAACTTGTTGATGGACGGCTGGACCGAGCGCCACCTGGGCAAGCGCTACGACGGCGAGGGACGCTGGGCGGCAACGGGCAACATGTTGCCGAGACTGCTTGAGCAACTGCTTGCCGCGCCCTTCTTTACCCAGCCGCCGCCCAAGAGCTGCGGTCGCGACGAATTCAATGCTGCCTGGCTGGAGAGCCGTTTGGAAGGCGACGAAATGCCGGAAGACGTGCAGGCGACGCTGCTCGAGCTCACGGCCCGAACGTGCGTTGCGGCAATCGAGCGCTGGTGCGAGGGGGCGCAGGAAGTCTATGTCTGCGGCGGCGGCGCGGCAAACGCCGCGCTGATGGCCAGATTGCGGGAATTGCTCGGAGACCGTCCCGTTGCGGCGACCGACGTCCTCGGACAGCCGGCGGACTGGGTCGAAGCCGTCGCCTTCGCCTGGCTGGCCTGGCGCGCGATGAATGGCGAGACCGGCAGCCTGCCGGAAGTCACCGGCGCTCGCGGCCGGCGTGTGCTGGGCGCCATCTACCCGCGGTAAACGACAAAGGGCGCCCGCCGGGGCGCCCTTGCCGGAAAACCAGGATCAGGCCGAGAACGAGGAGCCGCAGCCGCAGGTGCTGGTCGCGTTCGGGTTCTTGATGACGAACTGGGAGCCTTCGAGCCCCTCGGTGTAGTCGATCTCCGCGCCGACGAGGTATTGATAGCTCATCGGATCGATCAGGAGGGAAACGCCGTCCTTCTGCATGACGGTGTCGTCCTCGTTGGTCACTTCGTCGAAGGTGAAGCCGTACTGAAAGCCGGAGCAGCCACCGCCGGTGACGAACACCCGCAGTTTGAGTTCCGGATTGCCTTCTTCGGCGATGAGTTCCTTGACCTTGGCGGCAGCGCTGTCGGTGAAGTTCAGCGGTGCGGGCATTTCGACGGGTGCGTTCATGGGGGTCTCCTGTGGGGGGCGCTATCTGCTCTTAAATGGGCCCGGAATCCGGGGTTTCAACGGGGCGGCCGTCAGTTGCTCGCCGCCAGTTTCAGTTCGACTGCCTTCGCCGGCAGGCCTTGATGCACGAGGCGGCCTTGGACCACGGCGCCCAGATGCATTTCGATGGTGCTGTATTCGACGTCGCCGGTCACGCGTGCGCGCGACTGCAGCTCGAGAAAGTCGCTGGAATGCACCGGGCCGATCACCGTGCCGTTGATCACCAGGTGGGAAACCGATATCTCGCCTTCGATGCGCGCATGCTCGCTGATCACCAGCGTGGCCGGCTGGCCATCGGCGCTGCGCACGTTGCCCTTGATCTCGCCATCGACGCGCAGTCCGCCGCTAAACGTCACATCGCCTTCGAGCGACGTTCCCGCGCCGATCAGGCTGTCGATGCGCCCCTGCGGCTTGCTGTTCTTCTTTCCGAACATCCCTGAACTCCTAGCTTGCGTCACAGCACGGTGCTTTTGCTTGCCCTGACCGTGCCGTCCTGGATGAGGCGAGCCTCCACGCGCGTCACGCGCGCTGCGCTGCCAACTTTGAACGTGCCTTCCATGCGCCGGAATAGGCGGAAGCTGACCTGATAATCCGCGGCAGCCGGTTCGCCTGCCGGCGGAAACTGGATCATAACAGTCTCGCCGCCGCGCTGCACGGTCGCCACCAGTTGCAGCTGCCCCTTGAACTCCTTGTCCTTGCGGCTGCCGGTCTGGGCCATGAGCAGGTGATAGCGATAGACCCCACCTTCGGCGGGGAGAATCTGCAGCCGGGTGATGGCAATGCCGGACTCGCCGACCTGCTGCCCGGCGAGGTTCTCGAACGTCGCCAGGTCGGACTTGAGCCGGGTGTTTTCCTCCTCGAGGGTCCTGATCTGCTCGGCGAGGCGTCCCTGCGAGGTACTTTCGATGCGCAGCCGGCTTTCACTGGCATCGGCCACCTTGCGGGTCTTTTCGAGCTCCGTTTCGAGCTCGGCAATCCGCGCGCGCATGGCCGCGATCTCGTCCTCGCTGAGGCCCCGATGAAACCCCGCCAGGCGCTGGCCGGCATCGTAAATCCACCCCGCCGCGGCAATCGACGCACCGGCAAGGAGCACGACCGAGGCGGCCCGCCAGTACCACGGCAGGTGGGTCCGCACCGCCACGCGCGGCGCGGCGATGCCGAAGCGGCTGCGCAGCCGCCTCAGCGTCAGGGCAAGACGGGAAGTTGCGAAAGACCCGAACATTCGTCGAAACCGAACATCAGGTTCATGTTCTGCACCGCCTGCCCCGCCGCGCCCTTGACCAGGTTGTCGATGACGGAGAGCACGACCAGCGTATCGCCGCCCTGCGGCCGATGCAGGGCGATGCGGCAGGTGTTGGCGGCCCGCACCGAGCGCGTCTCGGGATGCGACTTCGGCGGCAGCACATCCACAAACGGCTCGCCGGCAAAGCGCTTCTCGAACAGCGCCTGGAAGTCCTCTTCGCGCGTGATCCGGGCGTACAGCGTCGCGTGGATGCCACGGATCATCGGCGTCAGGTGCGGCACGAAGGTAAGCCCGATCGCTCCGGCCGGCCGGCCGGAGGCCAGCGCCAGGCCCTGGCGGATCTCCGGCAGATGGCGGTGGCCGGGGACACCATAGGCCTTGAAGTTGTCGGAGGCCTCGGAGAACAGGATGTGCGTCTCGGCCTTGCGCCCGGCACCGGACACGCCCGACTTCGCGTCGGCGATCAGGTGCTCCAGGTCCACGCAGCCGGACTCGACCAGCGGCAGGAAGCCGAGCTGGGTGGCCGTCGGGTAGCAGCCGGGGTTGGCCACCAGGCGCGCCTTGCGGATCGCCTCACGATTGACCTCCGGCAGCCCGTAGACGGCTTCGGCAACCAGCTCCGGGCTGGCGTGGGTCATGCCATACCATTTCTCCCACAGGGCGATGTCCTTGATGCGGAAATCGGCGGCAAGGTCGATCACACGGGCTCCCGCAGCCAGCAGTTCGCCGGCCTGCTGCATGGCGATGCCGTTCGGCGTGGCGAAGAAGACCACGTCGCACTTGCCCAGCGGCGCATCCTTCGGATCACTGAACTTGAGCCCGACGGAACCGCGCAGGCTGGGAAACATGTCCGCCACCGCGGTCCCGGCTTCGCCGCGCGACGTAATGGCGACGAGTTCGACCTCGGGGTGGCGCGCCAGCAGGCGCAGCAATTCGACGCCGGTGTAGCCGGTGCCGCCGACGATTCCTGCCTTGATCATTGCGAACTCCTTGATGCGAAGGGGAATGGTACCCCGAATGCCAGGCCCGGCCAAACCGCGGCGGCCGCACCCGGCCCAAGCGAAAAAGCCGCCCGAAGGCGGCTTTTTCGACGGCAACCCGAAGGTTGCGGCTTACCGCTTCGAGAACTGCTTGCGCCGGCGCGCCTTGCGCAGGCCGACCTTCTTGCGCTCGACTTCGCGCGCGTCACGCGTGACGAAGCCCGCATTCGACAGCGCCGGCTTCAGCGTCGGATCGTATTCGATCAGCGCGCGGGTGATGCCGTGGCGCACGGCACCTGCCTGCCCGGACTCGCCGCCGCCCTCGACGTTCACCAGGATGTCGAAGGTCTTCGTGTGCTGGGTCAGCTCGAGCGGCTGGCGCACGACCATGCGGCCCGTCTCGCGCGAGAAAAACTCGTCGACCGGCTTGTCATTGACGATGAACTTGCCGCTGCCGCTGCGCAGGAACACCCGCGCGATCGCCGTCTTGCGCCGGCCGGTTCCGTAGTACTGGGTGACTGCCATGTGGGGCTCCTTGGATCTCCAGCGCTCAGATGTCGAGTGACTTGGGCTGCTGGGCGGCGTGCGGATGGCTGGCGCCGGCGTAACACTTCATCTTCTTCAGCATCGCGTAGCCGAGCGGGCCCTTGGGCAGCATGCCCTTGACGGCCTTCTCGAGGATGCGGCCAGGCGCGCGCTGCTGCAGCTTGGCGAAGTTCGTTTCGTAGATGCCGCCCGGGAACCCGGAGTGGCGGAAGTACTTCTTGTCCTCGGCCTTGTTGCCGGTGACCTTCAGCTTCTCCACGTTAACCACGACGATGTAGTCGCCGGTATCCACGTGCGGCGTGTAGATCGCCTTGTGCTTGCCGCGCAGGCGGCGTGCAATCTCGGTCGCCAGGCGGCCGAGCACCTTGTCGGTGGCATCGACGACGAACCAGTCGTGCTGCACCTCCTGCGGTTTCGCGGAAAATGTCTTCATTCTGGTGTTCCTTGCGTGCTTCGCTGACCCGCCGCGCGGCTGACGTGGTATCGCCCGCCCGCTTATCGGAAAGCCGAGCATTCTAACCAATAGCGAAAGGTCGTGTCAATCGCGCTGTTCGGGCGCCGATGCCGTGCGGCGCTCGCCCCAAGCCCGCCTGTTGGCGGGATAAGCCGGTTTGCTTTGCCATGGCCGGGGCGGAACGCGAGAATGGCCGCTTCCTCCATCCAACGCCCTCGTCATGCGGAAATTCCGTATCGCCCTGCTTGCCGTCAGCATCCTGTGCGGGCCCGCATATGCCCTCGAGGTCGTGCCCTTCGATGCCGACGCCTTTGCCCGCGCGCGTGGAGCCAACCGGCCGGTCGCGCTGCAGTTCCATAGCGGATGGTGCCCGGTCTGCGTGATGCAGGAGCGCGGCGTGCGCGCCTTGAAGGACGAAAAGCTCTTTGAACAGCTCGTCGTGTACCAGGCCGACTATTTCAAGGAGGACGAGCTGCGGCGGCGCTTCGGGGTCACCAGCTTCTCGACGCTCCTCGTGTTTCGCGGCAGCCAGGAGCGCGGGCGGGCGACCGGCGACTTCCGCGTCGACGACCTGCGCCGGCTGTTCGCCAAGGCGCTCTGACCCGGGACGCATGTCGGCGGTCGCCCATACCTTCGTTCCCGCCAGCGTCGGCATCAGCTTTGCCGCCGGACTGCTGACCGCGCTCTCGCCCTGCATCGTGCCCCTGCTACCCATCGTGGTCGGCGGCGCCATGCAGCGGCACCGGGCGGCACCGCTGCTGATGGGCATCGGCATGACCACCGCGTTCGCCGTCGCCGGCTGGGTATTGGGTGCTCTGGGACCTGCGCTCGACATCGACCCCGAGTGGGTGCATCGCGCCGCGGCGTTCTGCCTCGTTGCCTTCGGCCTCGCCCTTTGGATCGACCCGCTGGCGGACCGGGTGTCCCGCCTTGTGCAGCCGCTGGCCGCCTCAGCCGACCGCCTGGCCGGCAATGTCGGCCACCAGTCCGCGGCGGCGGCCCTGTTCTTCGGCGGTCTGCTCGGCCTGGCGTGGACGCCGTGCGCGGGGCCGATGCTCGTCTCCGCGCTGGCCCTCGTCGCCACCGGCCGCGACGCCGCGCTGGGAGCGGTGCTGCTGGGCCTGTTCGGACTCGGCGCAGCGACACCGCTGGTGCTGGCCGCCTATGCGTCCCGTGCCGGCTTTTCGCGGCTGAAGGGCTGGGCGCTGCTGCACGGCACCGGCCTGCGCCGCGGCTTCGGCCTGCTCGCCGCCGTTTCCGGCATCTTCCTTGCCACCGGCCTCGACCGCTGGCTGGCGACCCAAGCCCTGGCCGCGATGCCCGACGGCTGGATCGAGCTGGTCACCCGATACTAGCCGCGCGCCGAACCCGCGCTAGAAATCCCCGGCAGCGCCGGCGCGCATGATCTTGTCGATCGCCTCACGGACGAGGATCGACTTGCTGCGCAGGCTTTCCGAAATCTTGTTCGGATTCTTGCTGGTGTCGAGCCAGCGCACGTCCCAATCGAGGGTTAACAGCCAGATCTTCTTGTAGGCGTCCTCGACCACGGCAACGCGGCAGGGCAGGAAGGCGGCGAACTCGAGGCTCAGGTCGAGGATCTCGCGGGCCACCACGGCGTCGCAGAAGCTGAAGAACTCGACGCGCGGCGTGTCGGTCTTGCCGGTGATGGCGACGATGTCCTTCCACAGCGGGTTGTGGCCGACGAACTTGAAGTTGATCTCGTTGGCCTTGACCTTCATGGCCTCGACCACGTCATCGAACTTGAGGCCTTCCTTGGCCGGGTACTTGACCACCATCATCGCGATCATGTCGCGTAGCGAGAACGGATTCACCGCCATCATCGTGGTGACGAAGTTGGCGCGCGCCTCAGGGCTGATCGACTCGGCGATCGTGTTGGGTACGATGTCTTCCTTGGGCCGGGTCGGCGGCAACTGGATGTTGTAGGGCATCGGCGCCGACTGCAGGCTTTGCGACGGCAACTGGCTCGGCTTCTTGTCGCTCTTCACGCCCTCGTCGGCCGCAAGGGCAAACTGCGCCGCCAAGACCAGGCTCAGCACGGCGGTGATTCGGCTCGGTAGGTTCCGCAGCATGGGAACGTCCTCCGGAATGAAAACCGGAGAGGGGACAGCGCCCCCTCTCCGCATGCGCCTCGGCGAGGCGACCCGCTTACTTCTTGACTGCGTCGGCCGAATTCGCCGCCGCGTCGGCGCCCGCCTTGGCGGCGTCGCCGCCGGCCTTGGCACCCGCCTTTGCGGCATCACCGCCTGCCTTGGCTCCCGCCTTCGCGGCATCGCCTGCGGCCTTGGCGCCGGACGAGGCCGCCTTGGCACCCGCCTTGGCGCCCGACTTGGCCATGCCCGCAGTGGCCTTGTTCATGTCGTTCGCCATCTTCGGCATCTGCTGCATGGCGACGGTCATGGCGTTCATCATCTGCACCATGATGGCCGGGTTCATCATCTTCATCATCGCGTCCATCATCTGCGGGCTGGTCATGGCGCCGACCCACTGGTTCATGACTTCCGGCGACATGAACTGCATCATGCTGTTGATCAGCTTAGGATCGGTCATCGCCGTCATCCACGGCATCCAAACCTTGGGATCGACCATCGCCATCATGCTGTTCATCAGCTTCGGGTCGGTCATGGCGTTCATCCACGGCGTCCAGATGGCCGGATCGCCCATCTTCATCATGGCTTCCATCATCTTGGGATCGGTCATGGAGTTGACCCACGGCGTCCACAGCTTCGGATCGGCCATCTTCATCATGCCGTCGATCATCTTCGGATCGGTCATCGCGGTGATGAAGGGCGTCCACACCTTCGGGTCAGCCATCGCGATCATGCTGTTCATCAGCTTGGGATCGGTCATGGCGGTGATCCACGGCGTCCACACCTTGGGATCGACCATGCCCATCATGGCGTTCATGAACTTGGGATCGGTCATGGTGGTCAGCCAGGGCGTCCACACCTTGGGGTCGACCACCGAGATCATCGAGTTGATCATCTTGGGATCGGTCATCGTCGTGATGAAGGGCGTCCAGATCTTCGGGTCGCCCATGGCGATCATCGAGTTGATGAACTTCGGATCGGTCATCGTCTTGATCCACGGCGTCCACAGCTTGGGATCGCCCATCGCCATCATCGAGTTGATCATCTTGGGATCGGTCATCGCGGTGATGAAGGGCGTCCAGATCTTCGGATCGGCCATCTGCATCATCGACGCCATCATCTTGGGATCGGTCATCGCGGTGATCCACGGCGTCCAGTACTTCGGATCCATCATGCCCATCATCGAGTTCATGAGCTTGGGATCGGTCATTGCCGTCATCCAGTCGCCCATGCCCTTGCTCCAGTCGCCCATGGCGGGCATCTGAACATCGGCGGCCATGCCGGAAACCGGCGCCTGCAGCATTACCGCCACTGCGGCGGTGATCAGTGACTTGCGGAATTGCATCGTTGCCTCCAGATAGTTGGATTGTTCGGAATCGACAGGAATTTCACTAAGCTCGGAGGCGGAACGCCATGCGCCGAAGGTGCCACGACGCGCTCCCCCTCCCCACAACTTTTCGTGACGCCGGCATGCTGCCGGCGCGGCCAATCACTGCACGAACGTCATGATCGCCTATTGCGACCGGGCTTGCTGCCGGTTTTTTCTATGCCCGAATAAACCGTTCTGGTTAAAGGGTCAAGCTTCCCGCATCATCCGCCAGTATTCGTACTTCATGGTGGCGGCGGCGCCGGCGATGATCGCGAAGAAGGTGATGATCGAGCCGACCGAGAGCGTGGAGAAGCCGGTGATGCCCTGGCCGATGGTGCAACCCATCGCAGTGACGCCGCCGAAGCCCATCAGCGTGCCGCCGATGATATGGCGGAACATGTCCTGCGCCGATACGAAATGCTCCCAGCGGAAGGCCTTGGTAGCGACGGCATAAAGGAACGAGCCCATGCCGACGCCGAACACGGTCGCGATGCCCCAGGTAACCATGGTGCTCTTGTCCGTCCATAGCGACCAGAGTTCGAGCGTGTAGCCAGAGGGCGCGATGAAGGACATCGATTCGGCCAGCTTGGAATTGGTGCCGAATGCCATCTCGGTGAGCGATTCGGGGTTTTCCGCCCAGCCGAGCTTGCCGGTCACATACCAGCCGGCAACCACCACCGCGCCCAGCACCAGCCCGGCGAGCAGGTTGTCCTTGCTTTCCCAGAAGGCGCGGTTGAGCAGCACGAAGGCCAGCAGCGCACCGCCGAGCACCAGGGCGATCGCCATCTCGGCTCCGGCCAGGGTCATGCCGAGGCTGCCATGGAGCAGGTGCGGCAGGGTCTGGTTGGTCGGCAGATTGATCGTCACCGCCGACGCCTGCAGCCACTCCACGCGCGGAACGGCGAGGATGCCGCGCAGCGTGACGTTGGCGGCGTAGGCCATGTAGATGAACACCACCACCGCCTTGAGGTTGCCGCCGCCGACGCGCACCAGCGTCTTGTTGCCGCAGCCGGAGGCCAGCGTCATGCCGACGCCAAAGATGAGCCCGCCGACGACATGGGCCAGCCAGGGCAGGTTCTGGCCCGTGTATATGGTGCTGGCCAGATTGATCTTGCCGGCATACGCCAGATAATTGGTACCGATTACCGCGACCGCGATGGTCAGCAGCCAGGCGCGCATGCGTCCCCAGTCGCCCATATTGACGACATCGGATACGGCGCCCATGGTGCAGAAGTTGGTCTTGTTGGCGAAGAAGCCGAAGACAAAACCGAGTCCGAAACCCCACCAGGCCACCGTCCTGGCCAGGGCAAGCATTTCCTCAGGCATGGCGCGCGATCTCCCCGGAATTCTAGATTTTCGAAGCCCGCGATTTTCCGCCAAAGGCCGTAGACCCTCGATTCAAAGGATCGCTCGAAAAATAACCGCGCTCTATATCAGGTTTTTCTGATATTTAGTCGGGTCGGCCATGCCGGCTGCGGCAAATCCTTCGCGCCGCAGCCGGCACGAATCGCATGCACCGCAGGCGCGGCCCCCGGCATCGGCCTGATAACAGGAAACCGTCAGCCCATAGTCGACACCGAGTCGAACGCCAAGCGCGATGATCTGCGCCTTCGAAAGACTTACCAGCGGAGCCCGGATCCTGATTCGCCGTCCCTCGACACCGGCCTTGGTGGCGAGGTTGGCGAGGGCTTCGAATGCCGCAATGAATTCGGGACGACAATCCGGATAGCCCGAGTAATCCACGGCATTCACGCCAACGAAGATGTCGCACGCCCCCAGCACCTCGGCCCAGGCAAGCGCCAGGGAGAGCATGACGGTATTGCGCGCCGGCACGTAGGTCGCGGGGATGCCCGGCTGCAGGCCGCCGGTTGGCACCGGAATGGCACGGTCGGTGAGCGCGGAACCACCGAACTGGCCCATGTCCAGCGTCAGCACGCGGTGGGCCTGTGCGCCCAGCGCCGTCGCTACCCGGGTCGCGGCTTGCAGCTCCGCACCGTGGCGCTGCCCGTAGTCGATGGACAGGCAGTGGCAGGCAAAGCCGTCGGCACGGGCCTGGGCCAGCACCGTAGCGGAATCGAGACCTCCGGAAAGCAGGACGACGGCAGCAGGCAACATGCGCCGATGGTAGCAAAGCAGGTCGGAGGCCGGGTCTATAATCGCGTCCCCTCCTGCACGCGCCGCCCGGCGACGATGGCCAAGAAAGTCTATATCCGCACCTTCGGCTGCCAGATGAACGAGTACGACTCGGACAAGATGGCCGAGGTACTGGCCGGGGCCGAAGGCGCGGAGATGACGGAGACCCCGGAGGACGCCGACATCATCCTGTTCAACACCTGCTCCGTGCGCGAAAAGGCGCAGGAACGGGTGTTCCACGACCTCGGTCGCGTCCGTCTGCTGAAACAGGCAAAACCCGGCCTGGTGATCGGCGTCGGCGGCTGCGTCGCCAGCCAGGAGGGTGCGGCGATCGTCGCCCGCGCACCCTACGTCGACCTCGTCTTCGGCCCGCAGACGCTGCACCGACTGCCGCAGATGATCGCCGCGCGGCGGCAGACAGGGCGCTCGCAGGTCGATGTGTCGTTCCCCGAGCTGGAGAAATTCGACGTCCTGACGCCGGCATACGCCAAGATGGAGAGCCCGACCCACGGGAAGGCAGCGACGGCCGGAGCCGCCTTCGTCTCGATCATGGAGGGCTGCTCGAAGTACTGCACCTTCTGCGTCGTGCCCTATACCCGCGGCGAAGAGGTGTCGCGGCCCTTCGAGGAAGTCCTTGCCGAGGTCGCCGTGCTGGCCGCCCGCGGCGTGCGCGAAGTGACGCTGCTCGGACAGAACGTCAATGCCTACCGCGGCACCATGGAGGACGGCGATACCGCCGACCTCGCGCTGCTGATCGAGGCCGTCGCGGCCCTGCCCGCGATCGAACGCATCCGTTTCACGACATCGCATCCCCGCGAAATGTCGTCGCGACTGATCGAGACCTACCGGACCACGCCGAAGCTGGTATCGCACCTGCACCTGCCGGTGCAGTCCGGGTCCGACCGCATCCTTGCCGCCATGAAACGCGGCTACACCGTCCTCGAGTTCAAGTCGCTGGTGCGCAAGCTGCGCGCGGCGCGGCCGGACCTGTCGCTGTCGTCGGACTTCATCGTCGGCTTTCCCGGCGAAAGCGCCGAGGACTTCGAGAAGACGGTACGCCTGGTTGAGGAAGTCGGCTTCGATGCCAGCTTCTCCTTCATCTACAGTGCGCGCCCCGGCACGCCGGCGGCGGACATGGCCGACGATACCGCGCAGGAACTCAAGGTCGAGCGGCTGATGCGGCTGCAGAAGCTGATCGAGGCACAGGCCTTTGCCATCAGCGAGGCCATGGTGGGCAGCGTACAGCGCGTGCTGGTCGAGGGCCGCGCGCGCAAGGACGCCGCCGAACTCGCCGGCCGCACCGGCAACAACCGCGTTGTAAACTTTGCCGGCGGCGCAGAACTCGCCGGCCGCTTCGTCGATGTACGCATCACCGCCGCGCTGCCGCACAGCCTGCGCGGCCAACTTGCCTAGGAGACCCGCGAATGTCCTTACGCCGTGCCGCCGCCACCATCGTACTTTGTGCCGCACCCGCCCTCGCCCAGACGCCTCCCGCCGCCGACGCAGCGCAGAATGCCGCTCCCGCCGCGACACCCACCGCAGCTCCGGCGACCGATCTGTCGAAGGTGAATCTGGATCGCCTGCAACTCAAGGACGGTGGCCTGACCTGCGACGACCTCAAGAACGAAGTGGCGCTGATGGATCAGGTCTACCAGGCCGCGGGTGGCGGCGAAACCGGCCGCGGCGAGATGTCGAACGCTGCCACGGCCTCAGCCGTCGGCCAGGTGGCAACCGGTGCCGCGGTGCAAGCCGGGGCCTTCGGCGCGTTGCCATTGCTCGGACCGCTGGCACGTCTGGGGACGCAGGTGGCAATGGACCAGAAGACGGTAGAGACCCAAAACAACGCCAAGCGCGCCGAGGCCGCCAAGGCGCGCAAGGAACACCTGACGGGGCTTTTCCTCAAGAAGGAATGCAAGCTCTGAGCCCGGACTGCAGAGCGCTCCGGCCAACCGGCACGCGAAATCCATGACGCGGCCCCGTTTCCTCGAAGCCGTGCTCGAGCCGAGCGACAATGCGCGCCTGCAGAACCTGTGCGGTGCGCTCGACGAGAACCTGCGCCAGATCGAGGCGGCGTTCGACGTCACCATCAGCCGCCGCGGCCAGCACTGCCGCATCGCCGGCGATACCGGCCAGTCGCGCCTCGCGGCGACCGCGCTGCAGCACTTCTACGACCGCGCCGTCGAACCGCTTTCGGTGGACGAAATCCAGCTCGGCCTGGTCGAAATCGCCCGCCACCGCAGCGCGCGCATGCCGGCAGCGGCCGGGTCGGGACTGCTCACGCGCAAAGCCGACCTGCACGGCCGCACGCCCAACCAGATCGACTACCTGCGCAAGATCCAGGAGCACGACATCACCTTCGGCATCGGCCCGGCCGGCACCGGCAAGACCTACCTCGCCGTG
>ERZ724507.129-NODE-129-length-31681-cov-6.730601_pt1 | contig 31681 bp, 31 predicted proteins | sample MGYA00376040_ERZ724507 | MGnify/ENA primary metagenome ERZ724507 (study PRJEB28724, sample SAMN07190883) | activated sludge metagenome | isolation source: activated sludge of sewage treatment plant in Hong Hong | place: Hong Kong | collected 2016-03-17 ...
CCTGCGCTACGTGCATCGCGCTTCCAACCTCGAAGACGTCTTCATCAAGCTGACCGGCCGCGAACTGCGCGACTGAGCCGCCGTGCCGGCGCGCGACGCCGGCACGGCGAAATTGGCCCGAAATTCGCCGTCGACCGCGCTGGACGTATGGAGATGGCCATGGTCTAGAATGTCGTCACCCCTTAACCTTGAACTTGCGGAGGACTACCATGAAGAATCAAAACAATTCATACACCCTGCGGGCAATCTGTCTTTCGCTCGGCGCAGCGGCTCTCCCGGCGGGCGCGGCGCCGACCAATTATGAAATGAACCTGACGACCCACGCCGGCATGGGGGCGGGGGGCATGGCAAGCGTCTTCAGCATGATGGCCGGCGGCAGGGGCAGCAGCATCAGCCGCCACATGGATCTGCGCCTGACTTCGCCAACCAATCTGCCGGGCGATTATCAGGCGGCGCACACGGTTCCGGACGTCATGCGCATCGGGCCGCAGTTGCCGCTGACCGGCGAGCGCCGCAGCGGCGGCGGCGGCGGCGCCCCCGACGGCGAGCCGGATGGCCGCGTATTGATCTACTGGGGCTGCTCGCCGACGGTGCCGAAGGGCCAGCCGGAGGTCATCGACTTCCGCTCGCTCGCCGGCAAGGTGCCGCCCGAAATCCAGGCGATGGCGCGCCAGAGCCGCAGCCAGGGCAAGGACGCCGGCCGCGACGCATCGCTGCCGCCGCGCACCATCGGCTGGCCGCAGGGCGACCAGAACTACCGCGGCATCCCGGACGATGCCTCGGCCGTCGGCGAGCATTTCGTCAAGACGAATTTCATGAAGGACGAAATCCGCTTCGCCCTGACGCCGGCCCTCGACTTCCTCGAGCCGATGAACCTCAAGGCGCGTTCGAGCGATCTGAAGGCGCCGGTGCCGCTCGCCTGGGATGCGCTGACGCGGGCCCGCGGCTACGACCTGCAGGCCGTGGCGGCGAAGGACGAGAAGGAAATGGTCATCTGGATGGCGGACCGCAACAAGCGGCCGATGCTGCCGGCGAGCCAGCGTGAATGCACGATTCCCGAAGGCATTTTTGCCAAGGCCGAGATGGCCATGCTGACCGGCACCGCGCACGGGCCGGTCCAGGGATATTCCTTCCCGCCGCAAAAGCCGGGCGAAAAGAAGCCGCTGATCTGGACCGCCACGGTCCGTGTCATGGGTCACGACAGCGCGCTTCTCGGGATGGAAGCCGCCGCTGCTTCCGGGGCGGCCAGGGAATCGGCGGTGCCGGGCGTCGGCGACGTCCTGAAAGGCCTGTTCGGGAGATGACCTGGCGGCACTCCGGTGATCGGGCGCGATGCTGAGCGCCGTCCGCCCCCCGGTTTTCGGCTGGCTTCCGGTGTGGCGGCGCAACTTCCTCGTCTGGCGCAAGCTGGCGCTGCCGTCCATCCTCGGCAACCTGGCCGACCCGCTGATCTACATGCTCGGCCTCGGCTACGGGCTGGGCGCCATGCTGCCGGAAATCGCCGGCCAGTCCTACGTCGCCTTCCTCGCCGCCGGTACGGTCTGCGCCTCGACGATGAACGCCGCCACCTTCGAGGCACTGTATTCGGCCTTTTCGCGCATGCACGTCCAGAAAACCTGGGACGCCATCCTCAACACGCCGCTCGGCCTCACCGACGTCGTCGCCGGCGAACTGTTCTGGGCGGCGACCAAGTCGCTGTTCTCCGGCGCCGCGATCCTCGTCGTCATCACCGCGCTCGGCCTGACCAACGGCCCGCTGGCGCTCTGGGCGCTGCCGGCCATCGTCCTCACCGGGCTCGCCTTCGCCGCGCTCGGCCTGATCTGGAACGCGCTGGCGCCGTCCTACGATTTCTTCATGTACTACTTCACGCTGTTCATCACGCCGATGACGCTGCTCTCCGGCGTCTTCTTCCCCACCGACCAGTTGCCCGGCTGGCTGGCGGCGGTCGGCGGCTGGCTGCCGCTCGCCCAGGGGGTCGCGCTGGTGCGCCCGCTGCTCGCCGGACAGGTGCCGGCCAACGCCCCGATCCACATCCTGGCGCTGCTGGCGACCACCGGCGCAGCCTTCGCCATCGCCCTGCGCCTGACGCGCCGGCGTCTGCTCAAGTAGAATCCGCTCATGGAAACACTGCTCGTCCTCACCAACTGCCCCGACGAGGAGGTCGCCAACGCCATCGCGCTCGCCGTCGTCGAAGCCAGGCTCGCCGCCTGCGTCAATATCCTGCCGCGCGCGCAGTCGGTCTACCGCTGGCAGGGAAAGGTCGAGTCGGCAACGGAAATCCCCGTGTTCATCAAGTCGACCGCAACCAGCTACCCGGCGCTCGAAAAATTGATCCGCCAGCACCATCCCTACGAGGTGCCGGAAATCATCGCCCTGCCGGTCGCGCACGGATTGCCGGCCTACCTGAACTGGGTGGCGGCGGAAACGCCGAAATGACAATTTTTGTCTCCGTTCGATAGTCCGTCTTGGTACCCAAAATGCACAATGCAGGAGACCGTTGATGTTAATTACACGACTTAAACTGAAAAACTGGCGAAATTTCCGCGATGTCGACGTCAAACTTGGGGCTCGCGGCTATCTCATTGGTGCCAACGCCTCCGGAAAGTCCAACTTCCTCGATGTGTTCCGTTTCCTGCGCACAATCGCACAGAGCGAGGGCGGCGGTTTGCAAAAAGCCTTGAAGGACAGGGGTGGCTTAACCAAGCTCCGCAGCCTTCACGCGCGCAGAGATCCCGAGATCAGGATCGAGATCGAGCTGTCTGAGTCAGCCTCGGATAGCTCACCGACTTGGCGCTATGTGCTGGCCTTTAAAAGCGAAGGCAAAGGCCAGCAGCGAGTACTTATTACCGAGGAATCGGTTTATCACCGCAACAGCATGCAACTACAGCGGCCCGGCGGTGAGGATTTGTCCGATCCAGCCCGCCTTACGCAAACTCACCTTGAGCAGATCAACAACAACGCCTCTTTCCGAGAGTTGGGTGATTACTTTGCTAGTACAACTTATTTGCATCTGGTACCCCAGTTACTTAAGCACAGCGATGAAATCAGTGGGCGAATTATCGAAAGCGACCCGTTTGGCCAAGGTTTGTTGCAAAGGATTGCCAAAACTCAACCCAGAACCCGCAAAGCCAGGCTGGACCGAATTCAGAAGGCCCTCGAAATTGCCGTACCGCAGTTCTCAGAACTTGAGTTCGAGCAAGATGCTGCTACTGGTAGCCCGCATCTCAAAGCCAATTTCAAACATTGGCGGGTGCATGGCTCCTGGCAGCGGGAAGACCAGTTTTCCGACGGTACTTTGCGACTTCTCGGGCTACTGTGGGCCTTGCAGGAAGGAGACGGTTTGCTCTTGCTTGAGGAACCCGAGCTTTCGCTCAACGATGCGATCACGGAGCATATTCCGTTAATCATTGATCGCGTGTTGCGCAAGCGGAAATCCTCGCGTCAGGTTTTGATCAGTACCCACAGCGACAACCTGATTGCCGAGGTCGGCGACCCGCAAGCGGTACTACTCCTAGCACCGAGTGGCAACGGCTCGATTATTCGAACGCCAGATGAAGCTGAAACCAAAGCCATGGAAAACGGCCTGAATCCGGCTGAAGTCCTGTTACCGAAAACCCGCCCTGAGCAAATCGACCAGATGGGTCTGTTTGGATGAAACAGATTCTGGTCGTCGGCGAAGATCCTCTAAGCTGCGCGCTGGGTGAACGACTGGTTACGGAGCTATTGCCTGACTGGCAAATGCCGCTGAGCCCCATCAACACGAAGGGCGTCACCAAATTAGTCCCGGAATTGCCTCGTTTCATCCGGCAAGCGAAGCATTTTCAACCTGTACTGTGCATTGCCGATACAGATGGGAAATGCGTTAAAGAACTGCTTTCACGATGGCTGCCTATGATGCTGCCAGAAAACTTTTCCCTCCGCCTGGCAGTCTCAGAATCTGAAAGTTGGTTGCTTGCCGACCGCAAGGCTTTGGCAAACTATTTTGAGATTGCAGAAAAACATGTTTCGAAAACACCCGACGAAGAGGCAGACCCAAAGAGGCACATGCTCACCCTAGCACGCAAGTCAACGAAGCGTGATATTCGCCTCGAAGTGGTTTCCCAGACCGATGTCAGCAAGCAGGGAAGCGGCTACAACCCGCACCTCTGCCATTTCGTAAAGGCACATTGGTCGGCGCACAGAGCCGCCGACAACTCTCCCAGCCTTGCCCGCGCCATTCGCCGGATTGCGAATCTAGGCCAACCAAGCGACCAAATCCAGCCATAGCAATACGCCAAACATGCGCAGCCTGTTCGTCCTCTTCTGTTTCCTCGTTTCGCTCGCCCACGGCGAGGAGTTCCTCGACCCGGCCGTCGCCTTCAAGCCGAGCGCGCGAGCGCTCGATGCGCAAACCATCGAAGTCGCCTTCGCGATCGCCAAGGGCTATTACCTCTACCGCGACAAGTTCCGCTTCGCCATCGACGGCGACAGCGCCACCCTCGGCACGCCGGTCTTCCCCAGGGGCAAGGAAAAGAACGACGACACTTTCGGCAAGGTCGAGGTCTTCTACAAGAGCGTCGCCATCCGCCTGCCGGTCGAACGCAACGCCTCGGGTGCGCTGCCGCTCAAGTTGAAGGTGACCTCGCAGGGCTGCGCCGATGCCGGTGTCTGCTACCCGCCGCAGACACAGACCGTCGCCGTCACGCTGCCCGACCCGTCCACCGCCCCCGCCGCGCCGCCAATTGCGGTCGACGCCGACGAGAGCGGCAAAATCGCCGGCATCCTGCGCAGCGCCGGCTTCTGGGCCAATCTCGCCTTCTTCTTCGTCGCCGGCCTCGGCCTGGCGCTGACGCCCTGCGTGCTGCCGATGATCCCCATCCTCTCCGGCATCATCGCCGGCCAGGGTCACAAGGCCTCGCACGCCCGCGGCTTCGCGCTGTCGCTCGCCTACGTCCTCGGCATGGCCGTCACCTACGCCGCCGCCGGCATCGCCGCCGGGCTCACCGGCACGCTGCTCTCGGCCGCGCTGCAAAACGCCTGGGTGCTCGGCGCCTTCGCGCTGGTCTTCGTCGTCCTCTCGTTCTCGATGTTCGGCTTCTACGAACTGCAGCTGCCGACCGCGCTGCAGAGCAAGCTGTCGGAAGAATCCGGCCACCTGCAGGGCGGGCGCGGCGTCGGCGTCTTCGCCATGGGCGCGCTGTCGGCGCTGATCGTCGGCCCCTGCGTCGCCGCGCCGCTGGCCGGCGCGCTGCTCTACATCGGCCAGACCGGCGACGCCGTGCTCGGCGGCACGGCGCTGTTCGTCATGGCGCTCGGCATGGGCGCGCCGCTGATCGCCGTCGGCACCGCCGGCGGCTCGCTGCTGCCGAAGACCGGGCCGTGGATGGAAGCGGTCAAGAAGGGCTTCGGCGTGCTGCTGCTGGCCACCGCCGTCTGGCTGGTGTCGCCGGTGATTCCGCCGGTCGCCGCGATGCTGGCGTGGGCGGCGCTGCTGATCATCCCCGCCATTTTCCTGCACGCGCTCGACCCGCTGCCGCAACATGCCCCCGGCTGGCAGCGTTTCTGGAAGGGCATCGGCATCGTCATGCTGCTGACCGGCGCCGCGCTGCTGGTCGGGGCGCTGGCCGGCAGCCGCGACCCGCTGCAGCCGCTCGCCGCTTTGCGCGCCCAGGCGGTCGCCGGCGATGTCGGAAAGCTGGCGTTCGAGCCGGTGCGCTCGCTGGCCGAGCTCGACGCCCGGCTGGCTGCGGTCGACCGCCCGGTGATGCTCGATTTCTACGCCGATTGGTGCGTTTCCTGCAAGGAGATGGAGCGCTACACCTTTGCCGACCCGGCGGTGCGGGACAGACTGGCGGGATTCACCCTGCTCAAGGCCGACGTTACCGCGAACACGGCGGACGACAAGGCGCTGCTCGCCCGCTTCGGGCTATTCGGTCCGCCGGGGATCGTGTTTTTCACCCCCGGCGGCCAGGAAGTGGCGGGTCTCCGGGTCGTCGGCTTTCAGGACGCCGCGAGCTTTCTCCGTACGCTGGACAAGGCGGGCTGACGAATCGCCCGGCACCCTGCAGCCGGCATCCGTGAACCATGACCGGAAGCTACTGATAGGTGAGCTTGTTCACGGTCGCCGAATCGCCGTCGATCTTGCGCACCTTGTCCCGCGTCCATTGGACGTAGAAGGACTCGAAATCCGACCACCAGTAGCGCCAGCTCGGAGCCTCGAGGCCTTTCTTGTCATCCACGTGCGGATAGCCGATGGACATGATGACCTGCTCCCTGGTCATGCCCTTCATCACGCGACCCGACTGGATTGCCGCGCGCACCCCGGCCGGAAAATCCTCCAGGCGCCGCCGCGGATCCTGGGCCACCACCGCCTTGTCAAGCCATCGGGCAGGGCTTTCGCTGGTCTGGGCCGGATCGGGCCGGAGCAGCATCTGCCGGCCATTGATCTCGACAACCGCCTGGACATTGTCGATCGCCTTGATCAGCACCGGCGTCCCGACCGCGATGAAGGGCAGCCTGGCGTAATTGGCACCGCTGAGTTGGTCGCCGCTGTAACGCAGATTGCAGCAGGCAAAACCGCTGCGCAGACTGGCAGTCGACCGCGCTCGCGGCGCAGCGGTCTGCTCCGACCCGCCATTGCCACCCGGCGCTCCGGCGCAGGAAACAAGGAGAGCCGCCACGACAGCCGTCAGCGCAATCCGCGGGTACGGAAACAGTCGACTCAGGAACACGCGGATACCGCCCATGCGGCGATTATAACCTTTCGCCACACCGGCCCCCGACGCTCGGCGGAACTCAGAGCGTCGCGACGGTATCCCAGGCGAAGCGGACGATGAGCACCCCGACCACCAGCAGGAAGATCCGCCGTATCAATCCGCTGCCATACCGGAGCGCCAGCCAGGTGCCGGCCATCGATCCGCCGAGGTTCGCCGCCGCCATCGCCGCCGCCAGCAGCGGCAGCCAGTAGCCGTTGGGCACGAAGTAGGCGAGGGCGGCGAGGTTGGTCGCCACGTTCACCACTTTCGCCCCGGCCGAGGCGTGCAGGAAGTCGAAGCCGAAGAAGCGCACGAACAGGAAGATCAGGAAGCTGCCGGTCCCGGGACCGAAGAAGCCGTCGTAGAAGCCGATGACGCCGCCGAGCAGGGTCGCGTAGACCAGTTCGCGGTGGCCGGCGTGGGCCGGCGCGTGCGCCTGCCCGAAATCCTTGCGTTGCAGCGTGTAGACCGCGGCGAACACCAGCAGCGCCAGGATCAGCGGGCGCACCGCGTCCTTCGGCAACCAGGCCACCGCCGCCGCGCCAGCGTAGGAAAAGGCGAAGGCCGCGGCCGCCGCCGGCAGGATGGTGCGCCACGGCATGCTGACCCGCCGCGCATAGCGCCAGGTCGCATTGGCCGTGCCGACCACGCTGGCGCACTTGTTGGTGCCAAAGAGCGTTGCCGCCGGTTCGCCTGGATGAACAGCGAACAGCGCGGGAATCTGGATCAGCCCGCCGCCGCCGACAACCGCGTCGATGGCGCCGGCCAGAAGCGCCGCGAGGATCAGGGCCAGCAAGCCTGGGGGCAGGGCATCCATCGCCACGGAAACCGGCAAACAGGCATGCGGGCGCGCCGCTGCTCACTTGCCGGAAAATTGTCATTGATCATGGGAAGGCGGGTTCGGCTCTGAAGTGCAACGGCGCAATCGGGTCAGTGTAGCTGTTTCGCAAAGACCTCGTGGGGTGTTCTGCAGCCAAGGCATTTTTCGTGGCCGGTGAGACGGTCCTGAAAACCGTCCATCACCACGGGCATTTCCAACTTGCCGGAACCGGACCTTGCCTGGTCGCTCCCGCAGGCGCGAGGTCCCGGATTGACGATGGTTGAAAGGCACGGGATACTGGCACAAACGGCGCTTGAGATTCCCATTCTTCAGCAACCAGGAGTGCAATGTGGCAAGGTTTTCCAGCAAGTTTCGGATCGGCGAGAAACTCGGCCTCGGCTTCGCGCTGGTCGGCCTGCTTTTCGTGGGGGTCGTCTGGCACTACCAGCAGACGCTCGGCGCCGTGCTCGACGACCATCGGCAGCTTCATGATGTTTTTGAACACCGCAAGTCGCTGGCGTTCGAGATCGAGATCGACATGGCGGCGGCGATGAAGGCGGAACAGAACTTCCTGGGCCAGCGCAGCGAGCGGTTCGCGGACGAAGTCGATGTCCACTTGCGCGACCTGCGCAAGAAGGTGGCCCTGCTGGCGGCAGTGGATGAGCAGTCGCGGCAAACCGCAGCGGAACTCGACGCGCTGACCACGACCTATGAGACCGCCTTCCATGCCGTGGTCGACGCCTGGCGTAGCATGGGACTGGACGAGAACTCCGGCCTTCAGGGGCACTTCCGTCAGAAGATTCATCGCCTCCACGATCTGTCCGGGAACTACAACGTCGACCGTCTGCTTACCACGCTGCTTCAGATTCGCCGAAGCGAAAAGGATCTCGCCTTGCGCGGGGATCCGAAGTACCGGGATAGAGTTCGCAAGCTGATCGCCGATTTCCGCCAACTGATCGAGAACTCCGCTCTCCAGCCGGTGGTGAAGGAGAAACTGCTCACGGAATTGGGCATCTATGCCAGAACCTTCGAACCCTATGCCGAAGGCATGCTCAGGACGGGCAACCCCGACGGTGGCAAAGGACCTTTCCGCGATGCGGCGCATCGCATTGAAGCGATCCTCGATGCCCATCACGTCTCCAACCTCGAGACCAGCGTCCTGGCGCTGCGCCGCTCGGAAAAGGACTTCCTGCTGCGCGGCGGCGAGTCCTATGCTCGGAGGGTCGTCGACACCGCCGGCAGCATTCGCGCGCAGATTGCCGCTTCGACGATTGCCGATGCGGATAAGGCGCTCCTCGCCGGGCTGCTGCGCGACTACCAAGACAGCTTTCTGGCTCTGGTGTCGCGGCGCGCGACCATCGCCGACCTGATCCAGGACATGGATGGCGCGGCCAGCCGGGTCGTGCAACTGATCCAGCAGAACGTCGCGCAGGCGGATCAGTTGATGGCCGACCGCGTCAGCGAAATCAACGAGTCGTCGCAGGCAAGCATCAGGCGCGGTCTCATCGTCGTGGCCGTGGCGATCGCCCTGGCGACACTGTTCTCCGTGATGATCGCCAGGAGTATCGTTCGCCCGGTCAGGCAGATGGCCGGTCTGCTCGACGACCTCGCGTTCGGAACGCCGACCGGGCGCGTCCCGACGGTGGCCGGCGGGCGTGACGAGATCAACGCCATGGGCGAATCGCTGAACGCGCTGATCGATCACCGCGCAAACTTTTTGGGATGGTGGAAGGCGTCAATGGATGAAGTGACGGCGCTGCGCAACCTGGCCGCGGCAGCCGACGAACCGCAACGTGACGAGGCGAACAAGGAACTGTACGCGGCCGAAATCGCCATTGTCCAGCGAATCAACGCGATCCGGGGCCGCCTGCTCCAGTATTCGGAACGGTTGGTGGAAGTGGCCCAACGGGCGCGAGAGGGCTCCGGCAGGCTCGGCGCGAACGATGCGAAGGAACTCGAGCACTCGGCCCGTGGCGTCGCCGTGCTGCTCGAAGCCCTGGCCACGGAATCCACCCTGAGATCGGGCGACAGCGCTCCGGTCGCGAGCGTGGAGTCGACTGCGGTCTGACTGCCGCGCCGGACATCGAAGAGCACCGCCGATACGTGTTTGCCGGCGATGCCGGGGGAGTGACCGCAAAGTCTGCGCGGGACAGCGCCTGGGTGAATCTCCAGCGACTTCCCAACGCTAGACGCCGGACACGCGAGCGGCCGGGAAGCGGGCGGCAAAACGGCTGCCAATGCCCGGCGTGCTGGTGATGTCGAGTTGCGCCTGGTGCCGGTTAAGCGAGTGCTTGACGATGGCCAGCCCGAGACCGGTGCCGCCGGCGTCGCGCGAGCGGCCGCGGTCGATGCGGTAGAAGCGCTCGGTGAGTCGCGGGAGGTGCTTGGCGTCGATGCCGATGCCGGTATCCTCGACCGCGAATTCCGCCCCCTGCGCCGTCGCCTTCCATGACACGCGAACCATGCCGCCAGCCGGGGTGTAGCGCACGGCGTTGGCCACCAGATTGCCGAGTGCGCTGGTCAGTTCCAGTTGGGAACCGCGCAGGTCGCCGCGCCCGTCGGTGTCTACGACGATGGTGTGCTTGCCGGCCGAAAGCGCCTCGGCATCGCGGCGCAGCTTGTCGAGCAGGCTGGCCATGTCGACCTGCTCATTTTCCGGGGGCGGCGCCGATTCAATCGAGGACAGCGTCAGGAGATCCTGGACGATCGCCTGCATGCGTTGCGACTGCTCGGCCATCAACGCCAGATAGCGTTGCCGTTCGTCGCGGTCGACCTCGATTTCCTGCAGGGTTTCGAGAAAGCCGGCGAGCACCGTGAGCGGCGTGCGCAACTCGTGCGAAACATTGGCGACGAAATCCCGGCGCATGCGATCGAGGCGGTCGGTCTGCGTCACATCCTTGACCTGCAGCAGACGCTGCTGGTTCGCGAAGGGGATGACATGGATGGCCAGGACACGCTCCCCGGCGCCATCCGGGCGCAGAATCAACGGGCGCGAATAGTCCCCGGCCTTGAGAAAGACCGCGAACTCCGGCTGGCGGACGAGGTTGACGATGGGCTGGCCGCGATCGGTGGCAACCGCCAGACCCAGTTGCATCTCGGCTGTCGTGTTGCAGAACCCGATCGCGTCGTAGCGATCGAGGAGGACGATCCCGTCGGTCAGCGCCTGACCGGCGGCGATCAGTGTGTCGATCTGCGCAACCCGGCGTTCGATCTGCCCGCGCAAATCCCTTTCGTGGCGATAGATGCGCGCAAAGACGCCATCCCAGATACCCAGCGCTTCAAGGGCGGGATCGGTTGTCGGCGCCCGCGACCAGCGATCGAGGCGGGCGAGATAATGCAAATGGAAGCCCAGTTGCAGCGCGAGCCCGGCGCTGAAGACCGCCCAGCCGACCCAAGGCGCGACAAAATGGCCGAGTGGCCAAGAGACGACGGCTCCCAGCAGAATCAGCGGCAGCGACGGGAGCAGATAGGTGGACACCCGGATCAGACACCCCGGAAACGGTAGCCGGTGCCACGCACGGTCTCAATACGCTCGTGATGTCCGGAAGTCTCCAGCGCCGCGCGCAGACGGCGGATATGCACGTCGACCGTGCGCTCCTCGATGAAGACGTGGTCGCCCCACACTTCGTCGAGCAACTGGGCTCGCGAATAGACGCGCTCGGCGTGGGTCATGAAGAAGAACAGCAGGCGAAATTCGGTCGGCCCCAGTTCGACCGGATCGCTGCCGGCCAGCACGCTGTGGGTCGCCGGGTTGAGCATCAGATCGCCGATCTCCACCGCTTCGCCCGCCAGATGCGGCGCCCGCCGACGCAGCACGGCGCGGATGCGGGCAACCAGTTCCTTGGGCGAGAAGGGCTTGGTCACGTAATCATCGGCGCCCGCCTCGAGACCCTGCACCTTGTCGTCCTCATGCACGCGGGCGGTCAGCATGATGATCGGCAGCTCGCGCGTGCGCTCGGCGGCGCGGAGCTTGCTGGCCAGCGCAACCCCGGACTGGCCGGGCAGCATCCAGTCGAGCACCACGAGATCGGGCAAGGCTAAACGGATCGCCGCTTCCGCCTCCTCCGCGCTGGCGGCGCGCACGACCAGAAAATCGGCGTGCCTGAGATTGATGGCTACAAGTTCCTGGATTGCTGGTTCGTCCTCGACGACCAGAACTGTCGTTGTCACGCCTGGCTCCCCTTCGGATGCCGGATATCCCTACCCTCGACGATATACACAACGTGCTCGGCAACGTTTTTCGCGTGGTCGCCGATGCGCTCGACCGCTCGGGCGATCCTGATCATGTCGATCGATGTCGTGATCGTGCGCGGGTCTTCCATCATGTGGGTAATCAACTGGCGGATGATCGACTTGAATTCGCTATCGACGTCGGCGTCGGCGAGGATGACCTTCCGCGCCAGTCCGGCGTCGACTCGCCCAAAGGCATCCAGCGCCTGGCGCAACATGCCGAGGGCCACTTCGGCAATGTGGCGGACGCCGGTCCCGTAGTGTGCCGGCATCTCGCCCGCCTCGCAGATGCGGCGGACGCCCTTGGCAATTTGCTTGGCCTCGTCGCCGGCCCTTTCGAGGTCGGTGACGATCTTGGAAATCCCGAACACCAGGCGCAGATCCGAAGCTGCCGGCTGACGCTTGGCGATCAGGTGTGCGCAGTCGTCGTCGATGGCCTTCTCGATGTCGTTGACCATGCGGTCGGTCTCGACGATCTGCTTGACACTGCCTACCCCGCCCGAGCTGTAGACATCGATGGCGGCGGCCAGCTGGGTTTCGACCAGGCCGCCCATCTGCAACACCGAGGTACGCAGGCGGCTGAGGTCGCCTTCGAACTGACTGGAAAGATGCTGGTTTTCGTTCATTTTGCTGCCCCCGTTAGCCCATGCGGCCGGTAATGTAGTCTTCGGTCCGCTTGTCCTGCGGCTTGATGAATATTTCATCGGTCTTGCCGAATTCGAGCATCTCGCCAAGATACATGTAGGCAGTGTAGTCTGACACACGCGCCGCCTGTTGCATGTTGTGGGTGACAATCAGGATCGTGACGCGCTTCTTCAGTTCGTGGATCAACTCCTCGATGGCGCCGGTCGCTATCGGGTCGAGTGCCGAGGTCGGCTCGTCGAACAGCAGTAACTCGGGGTCGGTGGCAAGGGCGCGGGCGATGCACAGGCGCTGCTGTTGACCGCCGGAGAGGTTGGGTGCCAGTTCCTGCAGGCGATCCTTCACTTCGCCCCAGATCGCCGCGCTTTTGAGGGCATGTTCCACCTTGTCGTCGAGCACGCGCCGGTTGCTCTCGCCGCGCACGCGCAAGCCGTAGGCGACGTTTTCATAGATCGACTTGGGGAAGGGATTCGGCTTCTGAAAGACCATGCCGATGCGCATACGGACTTCGATCGGATCGACGTCCGCAGCCAGCAGATTGGTATTGTCGGGCAGAAAGCGTATTTCGCCTTCGTAGCGATTACCGGGGTAGAGATCGTGCATCCGGTTGAAGCTGCGCAGGTAGGTCGACTTGCCGCAGCCGGACGGGCCGATCAGCGCGGTGACCTTCTTGTCGTAGATCGGCATGTTGATGCCCTTGAGCGCCTTGGCCTCGCCGTAATAGAAATTGAGGTTGCGGGCCTCGGCCTTGAGTTCCGGCTTGTCGTGAATCTGCATTTGCGACTCCATTTCAATATTCGTTTTCGGGCGATTTTTCCGCGTTGACCACAGAAGTCACCATTTGATGTTCTTGCGCAACCGATAGCGCAGCCAGATGGCCAGCCCGTTCATCGACAGCACCATGACCATCAGGATGAAGCCGGCGGCAGCCGCGTTGACTTCGAAGGCCGGGTCAGGGCGCGAGGTCCAGTTGAAGATCTGGATCGGCATCACCGTGAAGGGCGACATCAGCCACTCGAACGGGCCGGCCATCGTGCCGTCCGGCAACTGGCTGAACGGCAGCGGCGGCAGGAAGGCGATGAAGGTCAACGCACCGATGGTGATGATCGGGGCGGTCTCGCCGATGGCGCGCGCGAGGCCGATGATGACCCCGGTCAGGATGCCGGGCATGGCGTAGGGGATGATGTGGTAGCGGCAGGTCTGCCAGCGCGTCGCGCCGACCGCCATCGAGCCTTCGCGGATCATCGACGGGATGGCGCGGATCGCTTCGCGGGTGGCGACGATGACGATGGGCAGGATCAACAGCGCCAGCGTCAGGCCGGCAGTGAGGATACTCTGCCCGAAGCCGAAGGCATAGACGAAGATGCCGAGCGCCAGCAGGCCGTAGACGATCGAAGGCACCGCCGCCAGGTTAGTGATGTTGATCTCGATGATCTCGGTGATCCAGTTGCGCTTGGCGTATTCCTCAAGATAGACACCGGCGGCGACGCCGAGCGGCACCGCCGCGCAGGCGGTGACCAGCATGACCAGCAGCGAGCCGGCCCAGGCCGACAGGATGCCGGCCTGCGACGCCCGCCGCGAGGCGAACTGCGTGAAGAACTCGAGATTCAGGCGGTCGTAACCGCGGATCACCATGTCGCCGACGAGCAGGAAGATCACGACGAGGCCGATCGCCAGACAGAGGATGCCGACGGCCTGGAAGATGGCGTCCCTGGCCTTGCCGCGGGCGATGACGGAACGGATCTGTTCGGTGGTCAGGGGTTGCATCAGTAATTCTCCCGGAACTTGCGGCGCAGCCACTGGCCGAGGATGTTGAAGCAGAGCGTGATCAACAGCAGGGTCAGGCCCGCGGCGAAGATGGTCTGGTAGCCGATCGAGCCGTGCGGCAGGTCGCCGAGCGCCACCTGGACGATGTAGGAAGTGATGGTCGCCGCCGGCTCCATCGGGTTCCAGGTCAGATTGGGCTGCATGCCGGCAGCGACGGCGAGGATCATCGTCTCGCCGACGGCGCGCGAGATGCCGAGGATGTAGGAAGCCGCCAGCCCGGAAAAGGCTGCCGGCACGACGACGTGCAAGGCCGTGTAGAGGCGGGTCGAGCCCAGCGCGAAAGCGCCCTCGCGCAGGCTCATCGGCACCGCGCGCATGGCGTCCTCGGACAGCGAGGCGACGTAGGGAACGATCATGACGCCCATCACGAGGCCAGCCGAAAGGAGCGAGAAGCCGGGCAGTTCCGGAAAGAGCTTCTGCAGCAGCGGCGTGACCATGAGCAGGGCGAAATAGCCGAAGACGATGGTCGGGATGCCGCCGAGCAGTTCGAGGACGGGCTTGGCGATCTCCCGGACTTTCGGGTTGGCGAATTCGGACAGGTAGATGGCGATGATCGTTCCCATCGGGATGGCGACGGCCAGCGCGACGAAGGACGACACCAGCGTGCCCGACACGAGCACCATGATGCCGAAGTGGGCGTCGTCGAAGAGCGGCGTCCACTGCGTGTCGGTCAGGAAGTCGACGATGCTGACGTGCTGGAAGAAGAGGATCGACTCGCTCACCAGCACGTAGACGATGCCGAGGGTGGTCAGCACCGAGACGGCGGCAGCAGAGAACAGGATCGCCTCGATGATGCGCTCGTTGACGTTGCGCATCGCGTTCCTGGCAAGGCGGTCGCTGACGGTCGGCAAGTCGGAAGATTGGTTGGCGGACATGGCGGATGGAGTCATTGGAATGTTCCCGGTGTCGAGGCCCGACCGGTCAGGAGCTGGGCCTCGGGGATGCCTTGCGGCAGGTCGGGCTTAGAGCGCGGCTTCGCGCTTCATCAGTTCCTCGATGGTGATGCCGACTTCGTTCTTGCCGCCGAACACCGAGCCGTACTTCTTGTCCCTGGCGTGCTTTAGGTTGCCCTCGTAGGCGGCCTTCGGCAGCGGCACGTACTTGACCTCGCGCACCAGCTTCTCGGCATTCTTCATGTAGAAGTCGACGAACTCCTTGACCTCCGGCTTGTCGAGCGACTTCGCCTTGACGTAGACGAAGATCGGGCGCGACAGCGGCTGGTAGCTCGCATTCTCGACGTTGGCCGCCGACGGTTCGACCGCCTTGCCCGTCTTGGGATTGACGACGGGCAGCCCCTTCAGGCGGGCCTGGTTCTCGGCGAAGTAGGCGTAGCCGAAGTAGCCGAGGGCGTTGATGTCGCGCGACACGCCCTGGACCAGCACGTTGTCGTCTTCGGAAGCGGTGTAGTCGCCGCGCGACGACTTGGCCTTGCCGACGATGGCCTCGGTGAAATACTCGAAGGTGCCGGAATCCGCGCCGGCGCCGTACAGCTTGATCGGCGCGTCGGGCCAGGCCGGATTGACCTGGTTCCACCGGGTGATCTTGCCCTGGGCGGCGGGCTCCCACATCGCCTTCAGCTCGGCGACGGTGGCCTGCTTGAGGAAGCTGTTCTTGGGGTTGATGACGACGGTCAGCGCGTCGTAGGCAACCGGCATCTCGATGTAGTGAACGCCGGCGGCCTTGCATTCTTCCATCTCCTTGGCGGTGATCGGGCGCGAGGCGTTGGCGATGTCGATTTCGTCGCGGCAAAACTTCTTGAAGCCGCCACCGGTGCCGGAAATGCCGACGGTGACCTTGACCGCGTTCTTCTTGGCCTTCTGGAACTCTTCGGCAACGGCTTCAGTGATCGGATAGACGGTCGAGGAGCCGTCGATTTTGACGACCTGGGCGCTGGCGGCGTGGACGCCGAAGAGCGTGACGCCAGCGACGGCCAGCGCCCGAACGAGCTTGGATTGTTTGAACATGGGGAACTCCTGCACATTTGTTGGATTGACGACGATGTGCAGGTTAGCCATCGATTGTTACATCCGGATGACAGGCTGCAACCATCAGATTTCTGTCGCGCACCCAGACCTTGGCTGCAAAGCGGCGCAACGACGCGGCGCACCGGACCCCACCTGTCTCCTGATGGAAGTCCCCCTGGAGGCAACAGCGATTTCCGAAATTCAGGACCGGCCTGCGCTCATCTGGCTGTGTTAACCGGTGACTGCTATGCAAGGCAACCACTGGCGCAAAGGATTGGAGTGAAGAATTTGCTACCGGTTTTAGAGCCCAGAAGCACCTCAGTCCGCCCGCCGTCACGGGGCCAAGAGGCGCTTCGCCGAATCCTCGCGAATCGCTCGGAAGGCTATTTTCCGATACAGAACCGGCTGAAGATCGCGCCAAGAAGATCGTCGGCGGTGAATTCGCCGGTGATTTCGCCGAGTGCTTGCTGGGCGAGGCGCAGTTCCTCGGCGAAGAGTTCGAGGGCGGGCAGGGAGCCCGTAACAACGGCGCGGGCGGCACCGATGTGTTCGCGGGCGGCGGCCAGCGCGCGCAGGTGGCGTTCGCGGGCGATGAAGACGTCCTCGGCCGGGTGCCAGCCGGCGACGCGCAGCAGTTCGGCGCGCAACAGGTCGATGCCGCTGCCGTCCCTGGCGGAGAGCGAAATGGCGACGGCGTCGCCGTGGGCGTCGTGCTCGTCGTGGCGCTCGGCCGGCCGGCCGGCGAGGTCGATCTTGTTGTAGACGGTGATGCGCGGCAGCGTGGCCGGGAGGCGGCCGAGGATGACACGGTCGGCGTCGCCGATGCCGCTGCGCGCATCGGCGAGCAGCAGGACGACGTCGGCGCGGCCGATCTCCCGCCAGGTGCGCTCGATGCCGATGCGCTCGACCTCATCGTCGGTCTCGCGCAGGCCGGCGGTATCGATGATGTGCAGCGGAATTCCCTCGATCTGGATGGTCGACCGCAACGCGTCGCGCGTCGTCCCCGGGACCGCCGTCACGATCGCCAGTTCGTCGCCGGCCAGGCGATTGAGCAGCGAGGACTTGCCGACATTGGGCTGCCCGGCGAGGACAACGTGCAGTCCGGATTGCAGCAGCTTGCCCTGGTGCGCCCGATCGAAGACCTCGGTCAGCCTGGATTGCAGCCGCGATAACCGGTTGAAGGCGTCGGCCTTCCGCAGGAAGTCGATGTCCTCTTCCGGGAAATCCAGGGTCGCCTCGACGAGCATGCGCAGGTCGGTCAATTCCTCGTTCAGACCATGAACGGCCTTCGAGAACTCGCCCTGCAGCGAGCGCACGGCGGAGCGGGCGGCGCTCGCCGTCGCGGCGTCGATGAGGTCGGCCACTGCCTCAGCCTGGGCAAGATCGAGCTTGCCGTTGAGGAAGGCGCGGCGGCTGAACTCACCGGGCTCTGCCAGACGCGCGCCGAGGTCGAGGCAACGCGCAAGGAGCATCTGCATCACCACCGGGCCGCCGTGGCCGTGGACTTCGAGAACGTCCTCGCCGGTGAACGAATGCGGATCGGGAAAGAAGAGCAGCAAGCCACTGTCGATCGCGCTGCCATCGGCAGCCAGGAAATCCGCCAGCGTCGCATGCCGGGGTCGCGGGGTCGTTCCGCTCAGCGCAAAAGCAAAGGGCAGCAAGTTGCTGCCCGAAATGCGGATCATGCCGACACCGCCACGGCCGGGGGCCGTGGCGATGGCGGCAATGGTGCCGGAGTTCACACGCTATGCCTTGGCATCGTTGGCCGCCTTGCCGCCTCCCTCGATCATGCGCGTGATCTGCCATTGCTGGGCGATCGAGAGAATGTTGTTGACCACCCAGTAAAGCACCAGACCGGCCGGGAACCAGAGGAACATCACGCCGAAAATGAAGGGCATCGCCATCATCATCTTGGCCTGAATCGGGTCCGGCGGGGTCGGGTTCAGCTTGGTCTGGATTATCATCGAGACAATCATGATCACCGGCAGGATGTAGTAGGGATCGGGCGCCGCCAGATCGTGAATCCAGAGGATCCACGGCGCGCCGCGCATCTCGACGGCGCCGAGGAGCACCCAGTAGAGCGCGATGAACACCGGGATCTGCACCAGGATCGGCAGGCAGCCGCCGAGCGGGTTGACCTTCTCGGTCTGGTACATCTTCATCATTTCCTGGTTCAGGCGCTGCTTGTCGTCGGCGTAGCGCTCCTTGAGTTGCATCAGGCGCGGCGTCAGCACCCGCATCTTGGCCATCGACTTGTACGAGGCGGCGGACAGCGGATAGAAGATGGCCTTGATGATGATGGTCAGGATGACGATGGCCCAGCCCCAGTTGCCTACCAGCTTGTGGATCGCCTGCAGCGCCCAGAAGATCGGCGCCGCGACGACGGTCAGCCAGCCGTAGTCGACGACCAGATCGAGACCCGGCGCCAGCTTTTTCAGGCTGTCCTGTTCCTGCGGGCCGGCGTAGAGCTTGACCGAGGTGCCGCCCTTGGCCCCCGGCGCGATTTCCGCGACCGGCACGATGACGCCGGCCTGATAGAGGTTCTGCCCTTCGACCTTGCGCATGTAGTACTCGCGGGGGGTGTTCTCCTTGGGCAGGAAAGCCGACACGAAATAGTGCTGGACCATGGCCAGCCAGCCGTTTTCCGCGGTCTTGGCGAACTTCGCCTTGCCGGCAGTAATGTCCTCGAAAGACACCTTCTGATACTTGTCGGCATCGGTGTAGACCGCGGGGCCGGTGAAGGTTGACACCATCCTGGTTTCACCTTCGGGTGTCGCATCGTCGCGCTGCAGCTGATAGTAGGCGTGGGTGGTCAAAGGCTTGTCGCCGGGATTGGTGATTTCCCAGGCCACATCGATCAGGTAGGAGTCACGCCTGAAAGTCAGTATCTTGGCAATATCGGCGCCATTCGCGGCCTTCGCTTCGAGGCGGACCTTGAGTTCATCGGCGCCGTCGGCAAGCTTCAGCGGACCGTCGACCAGGCGGAACTGCGTACGGTGATTGGGAAGACCCTCGCCGATCAGGCCACTCTGCGCCTGATACTTGTGCTTGCGATCGAAAAGATCGAGGGTCTTGTCCTTGTCTTCATGAGCCTTGTACCTGAGCAACTCGAGCTTGACAATATCCCCGCCCTGCGCGGAAACAGTCGCGTTCGCCAGATCGGTGGCGACAGTGAAGGTGTCGCCTGGTCCCAGAGCCGGGGACCGCGCCGCGCAAGGCGCGCCGGCCGGGGCGGCACCCGCCTGCAGGGCAGCCGTAGGCTGCGGCACAGTGGCTTCGGCCGGCGCGGCGGTCGCGGCATTGGCCGGCGGCTTGGGCTGGTTGTACTTCTGCCAGCTTTCCCACAGCATGAAGCTGGAGAAGGTGAAGATCAGAACCAGGATCAGGCGACGAGTGTCCATGAACAGCCTACGTAATCAAGCATTCGCAAATCAGGGTACCGGATCGTACCCGCCAGGATGCCAGGGGTGACAACGCCCGATGCGCTTGACGCCGAGCCAGCCACCCTTGATGGCACCGTACTTTTCCACCGCTTCCACTGCATATTCCGAACACGTCGGATAATAACGGCAACTGCGCCCGAGAAACGGGCTGAGCGCGTACTGATAGGTACGGATCAAACCGGTCAACAGGCGCTTCATCATTGCTCGACCTTTGGCCGGGACTGCTGCAGTCTGTTCAGCAGGACGATCACCTCGGCAGCGAGCAACTTCCGGTCAATGCTGGCTGACTTCACCGTCAGCCTTACCACCAGATCGAGTGCCGGGAGGCGGCCCCGCAGACAGCGAAACTGCTCGCGGATGATCCGCTTGACCTGGTTGCGGTCAACAGCGCGTCTGAGAAACTTCTTGCCGACCACCAGGCCAAGTCTGGCTCCGTTCTCGCCATCGGGGCGTGGCTGATAGTGCACAGTCAGCAACTTGCCGCGAATCGCGCGCCGGAAACCAAAAACGGATGAAAACTCATCCGTTCTTGTCAGGCGATGACATCTGGCGAAGGTCTTGTCCACCCCGCCGAAGGTCCGGTTTAAACGCCCAGACGCTTGCGACCCTTGGCACGGCGGGCAGCAATGACTGCACGGCCACCCTTGGTGCGCATGCGAACCAGGAAGCCATGGGTGCGCTTGCGGCGCACGACCGACGGTTGATACGTGCGTTTCATTTGAAATTCCCTTGATGTGCTAAGAAAAACATTGAATTACACCGCGCTTCGCGACATGTTGTCAAGATCAATTATTTCCGCAAGCTGTGGATAACTTGCGCCGGCACGGGTAGAATTCCTGCTTCCCGGGCTATCGGCGTTGCACCCGGGGTTCTTGCGATTCATTACACAAATCAATTTCTTGGGTCTACCGCCAGGGGCTGCTACCAGGCCGGCGGGGAGGGGTATCGTTGGCGATGGGCAGTTTTTGGGAATCCTGTCTGCAGCGTTTCGAGCAGGAATTGCCGGTGCAGCAATTCAACACCTGGATCAAGCCGCTGCGGCTGGAAGGCGAGGACAGTCTCCGGGAAGGACTGCGGCTCATCGCGCCCAACGGTTTCATCATGAAATGGGTACGTGACCGTTACCTGGCACGGATCGAGGACTACAGCCGCGCTTTCTTCGCGCATCCGGTCACCATCGCCCTTGTCATCGACGGCGCGAGGCCGGCCAACTCTCGCGGGAGCACGCCACAACTCACGTCGGAAGCAGCAAGCATCCCCGCACCCGCAGCCGAAAGAAACGGCAAGCGCGACAGTGTGTACGAAAAGTCGCGGCTCTTCGACTCGTTCACCTTCGACAATCTGGTCGTCGGCAAGGCAAACGATCTCGCGCGAGCCGCCGCCGTCCAGGTCGCCAACAATCCCGGCGGCGCCTACAATCCGCTATTCATCTATGGCGGCGCCGGACTCGGCAAGACGCACATGATTCACGCCATCGGCAACAGGATTCTTGCCGAGACGTCGGAAAAGATCGTGCGTTACGTACACGCCGAGGACTACTACTCGGACGTCGTGCGGGCCTATCAGCAAAAGTCGTTCGACAGTTTCAAGCGAACTTATCGCTCGCTCGATGTCCTGCTCCTTGACGATGTCCAGTTCTTCAACGGAAAGAATCGTTCTCAGGAAGAATTCTTTTTTCTTTTCAATGCGTTGATCGAATCTCGCAAGCAGATCATCATAACCTGCGACACCTATCCGAAGGACATCAACGGCCTCGACGACCGCCTGGTGACGCGGTTCGACTGGGGTCTGACCGTCCAGATCGAGCCGCCTGAACTGGAAATGCGGGTCGCCATCCTGAAACGCAAGGCGGAAGCGGAAGGCCTGCAGCTTGACGACGAGGTGGCTTTTTTCGTTGCCAAGCATTTGCGGTCGAATGTGCGGGAACTTGAAGGCGCCTTGAAAAAGGTGATGGCGTACGCTTCATTTCACGCACGGCCGATCGCGATGGATCTGGCGAAGGAAGCGCTGAAGGACCTGATCGGTTCGGCTCGCAATATCGGCATTGACAACATCCAGAGGACAGTCGGCGATTACTACAAGATCAAGGTCGCCGAACTTTTCTCCAAGAAACGGACCCGCACCATTGCGCGTCCGAGGCAGGTGGCAATGTGGCTGTGCCGTGAGGTGACTTCGCACAGTTATCCGGAAATCGGCGACGCCTTCGGGGGACGTGACCATACAACAGTCATCCATGCCGTGAGAACCATCGAATCACTCCGCTTGAAGGAGAGCGAACTCAATCATGACCTGCACGTCTTGCTCCAGGTCCTGAAAGGATGAGCCTTATGGATAAGGCTGTTGGAAACCTGTGCGCAGATTGTGGGGCAGCCCGCGATCTCCACTTTGTGGGAGAATTATCCGGAATCCGTCCACAGGCAATTCAGGGCCTTCCACAGAGCCGGGTCGTCAGGACAATATTTTGAAAGCAAACCGTTTTTTTGTCTTTTCCACAGAATTGTTCCCGATATAGTCTTTATAGGAATTTTATTTATGGTTCTTATCAAAACCCAAAGAGACACACTTCTGGCACCCTTGCAGTCCGTGTCGGGAATCGTCGAGCGTCGTCACACGCTGCCCATACTCTCGAATGTCCTGCTGGAAAAATTGGGCGACCGCCTGACCTTTCTGGCAACCGACATCGAGATACAGATAACGACGGCGGCGGAAGGCAGCGGTGGCGACGGTGACGGCGCGGTGACAGCCGGGGCGCGGAAGTTGCAGGATATTCTCCGTTCATTGCCGGAGGGAGCGGAGGTCAGTCTGATCCTCGAAGATAATCGGCTGCAGGTACGTTCGGGACGGAGTCGCTTTTCCCTGCAAACGCTGCCGGCCAACGACTTTCCGCGGATGACGATAAGTGAAGGCGAGACGAAACAGTTTCAGATTTCGCAAAGAAGCTTCCGGCAGTTGCTCGGGAAGACACAGTACAGCATGGCTGCGCAGGATGTCCGGTACTATCTGAACGGGCTGTTGCTGCTGGTTGAAGGCAGGGAGTTGCGGGCGGTGGCGACCGACGGTCATCGACTGGCCTATGCAAGCGTCGAAATCGAAGCCGATTTGCCGCGTCAGGAGATGATTCTTCCGCGCAAGACGGTGCTTGAACTGAACCGTCTGCTTGCCGACAGCGACGAGCCGCTTACGGTCACGCTGGCGTCGAACCAGGTACGTTTTTCTTTCGGGCTCGTTGTGCTTGTCTCGAAGGTCATCGACGGCAAGTTCCCGGACTACGAACGCGTGGTTCCGGCAACGTTGCGGAATCACCTCATGGTGGGTCGGCAGACGCTGGTGCAGGCGATGAACCGGGCGGCGATTCTGACCAACGAGAAATTCAGGGGCGTGCGGGTTGTCCTGGGTGACAACAGCCTGAAACTGGTTGCCGCCAACGCCGAACAGGAAGAGGCAGAGGACGAGGTCGAGGTTGAGTACGCAGGCGAAGCGATCGACGTCGGTTTCAACGTCGGTTACTTGCTTGACGTGCTGAACAATGTTCATAGCAACGAAATTCAGTGGAGTTTCAACGATGCCAATTCGAGTTCACTGATCACCATTCCGGGAGATGACCGCTTCAAATACGTGGTCATGCCGATGCGCATCTGAATCCGGATGCAAGCGAGAGTTTCACGTGGAACCCATCAATGAGCAATGAGAATAGCCCGCAGGGCGAAACACCCGCCTATGGCGAGTCGAGCATTCAGATCCTCGAGGGCCTGGAGGCGGTGCGCAAACGTCCGGGCATGTACATCGGCGATACCTCGGACGGCACGGGCCTGCACCATCTGGTATTCGAAGTTGTCGACAACTCGATCGACGAAGCGCTGGCCGGGTATTGTGACGATATTGTCGTGACAATTCACACCGACAACTCGATCAGCGTGACGGATAACGGCCGTGGCATTCCGACCGGCATCAAGATGGACGACAAGCACGAGCCGAGGCGCACCGCTGCCGAGATCGCCCTGACGGAACTGCACGCCGGCGGCAAGTTCAACCAGAATTCGTACAAGGTCTCCGGCGGCCTGCACGGTGTCGGCGTCTCGTGCGTGAATGCGTTGTCGAAATGGTTGCGCCTGACCATCCGTCGCGACGGCAAGAAGAACTTCATGGAATTCTGCCGCGGCCATGCCGTCGACCGCATCAGCGAAGTTCGCGACGGTGTTGCCGTCTCGCCGCTCAAGGTTCTCGGCGATACGGAAAAGCGCGGCACCGAGGTGCATTTTCTTGCCGACGACGAAATCTTCGAACACATTGAATTTCACTACGAGATCCTCGCCAAGCGTCTGCGCGAATTGTCGTTTCTCAACAATGGCGTCCGTATCCGGCTGATCGACCAGCGCACCGGAAAGGAAGAGGACTTCGCGTTTGCCGGTGGCGTCAAGAGTTTTGTCGAGTACATCAACCGGACCAAGACGGTTCTGCATCCGAATGTCTTCTACTCGGCCGGCGAAGCGAAGGTCGGGGATACCGGTGTCATCATCGGTGTCGAGGTGGCGATGCAGTGGAACGATTCCTACCAGGAGCAGGTGCTCTGTTTCACCAACAACATCCCGCAGTCCGACGGCGGCACCCACCTCACCGGTCTGCGCACGGCGATGACCCGGGTCATCAACAAGTACATCGACGAAAACGAGATCGCCAAGAAGGCCAAGGTCGAGATCGCCGGCGACGACATGCGGGAAGGACTGGCCTGCGTGCTTTCGGTGAAGATGCCTGATCCGAAATTTGCTTCGCAGACGAAGATGAAGCTGGTCTCGTCGGAAGCGCGCCCGGCGGTAGAGGAGGTGGTTGCCCAGAAACTGGCGGATTTCCTGCTTGAACGGCCGGCCGATGCCAAGGTGATCACCGGCAAGATCGTCGAAGCCTCGCGCGCCCGTGAGGCTGCCCGGCGCGCCCGCGAGATGACGCGGCGCAAGGGCGTCCTCGACGGTGTCGGGCTGCCGGGAAAGCTGGCTGATTGCCAGGAAAAGGATCCGGCGCTCTGCGAAATGTATATTGTCGAGGGGGATTCCGCGGGTGGTTCGGCGAAGCAGGGTCGCGACCGCAAGTTCCAGGCCATCCTGCCGCTGCGCGGCAAGGTTCTCAATGTCGAGAAGGCGCGCTTCGACAAGCTGATCTCGAGCGACCAGATCGTCACGCTGATCACGGCGCTCGGTACCGGCATCGGCAAGGACGAGTTCAAGATCGAGAAGCTGCGCTACCACCGCATCATCATCATGACCGATGCGGACGTCGATGGCGCCCATATCCGGACACTGCTGCTGACCTTGCTCTACCGGCAGATGCCCGAGCTGATCGAGCGCGGCTATGTGTATATCGCGCAGCCGCCGCTGTACAAGGTGAAGCACGGCAAGGCCGAGCGTTATCTCAAGGACGACCAGGAATACCATCAATTCCTGCTGCGCATGGCCATGGACGAGGCGAGCCTGACCGCGAGCGCGGGGACCGAGCCGATCAGCGGCGCGGCGCTTGAGGAATTGGCGCGTTCATGGCTGTTGACCGAAGCGGTCATTGAACGGATTGCGCATCTCGTCGACCCGGAGGTGCTCAAGGCGCTGGTCCAGCATAACCTGAAGCTGGATCTGGATTCCGAAGAAGGCGCCAGGGCCAGTGCGGAGCTGGTTGCCAGGCATGTTTCCGGTGCGATCCGTGTCGTGCCGCGGTTTGACGACATTCAGGAAGTGTGGACATTGCGTGTCGAGAAAATCCACCATGGCAACCTCAAGCTGGGCCTCATCGACGACGACCTGCTGCTGTCCGGTGATTACCTGCAGTTGAGGCGTACGGCGGAAACGCTCGCCGGCCTCTTCGGTCCGGGCGCGTTCATGGCGCGCGGCGAGAGGAGGCAGGCGGTCAGCAATTTCGGCGACGCCATGAAGTGGCTGCTCGCCGATGTCGAACGCGGCATCAGCAAGCAGCGCTACAAGGGCCTTGGCGAAATGAACCCGGAACAGTTGTGGGAAACGACCATGGATCCGAAGGTCCGGCGACTGCTGCGGGTGCAGATTGACGACGCCATCGCGGCCGACGAGATATTCACCACGCTGATGGGGGAACTGGTCGAGCCGCGGCGTGCCTTCATCGAATCCAATGCCCTGAATGCGCGCATTGATATATGATCACTCGTACCATTGGCTCTCATGATCAGGAGTTGAAAATGACGACAATTGCAAGAGGCCTGCGCCGAGTCGGCCGTGCGGCATCCGGTGTTGCCGTAGCGTTGGCGCTGACCGGCGGTATCGCGGTTGCGGCGGACATACCGCTGGTCGACGGGACGCACTGGATTAAGTCAACCGCAGAGGTCAAGAAGGCCTATCTGGTCGGCGTATCCAACGTCATCCAGCTCGAGGCGGCCTACCAGGCCGACAATCCGCTTCCCGATGGGCGGAGCCTCGCGCCGCGGGCGGCCAGGGGAATGACCGGGCAGACCTTGAACGGCGTGCTTGAGTCACTCGACAGATGGTATGGCGCACATCCCGAACAGTTGCAGCGTCCGGTGCTCGAGACCATCTGGTTCGAGATGGTGGTGCCCGGACTCAAGACAAACAAGTGACGGAGGCTGAAGATGCTAAAGATCAGACTGGCTTTGACAACGCTTGCCGCGCTGGCGATGCTCGGCTGCACGAACATGACGGCACAGCAGCAAGGAACGGTCAGCGGCGCCGCCATCGGCGCTGCGGCAGGCGCCGGCATCGCGGCAATCTCGGGCGGCAGCGGGTGGACCGGTGCGGCCGTCGGTGCTGTCGTTGGGGGAACGGTCGGCAACATCAAGGGCAGGCAACAACAGCAGTAAGCCGGCCCATTGCAGGTTGCGGCAGACGAAATGACGAAGGCCCCGGAACGGGGCCTTCTCTGTTTCGGCAACGTCAATTGCCGGCGCGGATTGCGGCGACTCAGTTCAGGTCGGGATCGACGATGTAGACCGCTCCACCGTAGTTCGCCTGAAGGGCATACCCCTTCTCGCTGAGTTGATAGACGCTGATGTACGGATTGGCCGAGACCTGCACAGCCGTCGTTCCGACTGTCGTCGATGCCATCAGGTCGCCACCGACCTTGTCGCCGACCTTGAACTGATCGAGGGCTTCGCGCGACTTGAAGACGAAGATCTGGTAGAGCTCCTGATAACCGAGGCCAGGACCAGTTCCTGCCCGCATCGATTGCATGAAGGTGTGCTTTCCGGTCTTGTTGTCGAAAATGACGCCGGGGCCTCTGGAGCCGACCAGCAACACCGCATTGATGGCGGTGACATCGAAGACCCCGTAGCCGGCCGCCTGTTCGATTTCCTTGCGCACGCCGGGATTGTGGGCGTAGAGTCTGCTCAATGCCTTGTCGGCCATGCTCATGATCTTCTCGCGCTTTTCCACGACCTGCTCCTGCGTCATGTTCGAACCCTGGGATGTCGGGGCGTTCTGGCAGGCACCGAGGATGCCGGCAAAGGCAGCGATAGTCAGGGCGGTCTTCAGTTTCATGGGAATGTCCTCGAAAAGTTTGCCCGCAATATAGCAGCAAAGGCGGACGGCGAGCGCCCAGCGATGAAATTTCTGAAGCGCCTGTCCGGAATCGACGCAAAGTGTCAATTGAATTCCGGGAGAAGTTGCTACCATAGCCAAACCTCGGGCTCATTGCCGGAAGCTGCAGCTTGACAGGTGATCCGGCAGCACGGGCCATTCAGCACAGGAGATCGATCGGATGAAGCTTTCAGCAAAGAAGACTGCAGCGATTTTGGCGACGGCTGCAGTCAGCGTTACCGCTCCGTTGCCCGCCATTGCCCAGGAAGCGGCGGCGGATTGGAAATTTTCGCTGATGCCTTATCTCTGGTTGCCGACGATCAAGACCAACCTCGACCTCGGCCCCGTGGCCGCTTCGCATCTAGAAAGCGAGATCTCCGTCGCGCCAAACGAATGGCTGCGGGACCTGAAGATGGCCGCCCTCGTTGCCGGCGAAGCGCGCTACGGGAACTGGTTGCTGGGGACTGATTTCATCTACCTGCACCTGGGAGATACGGCGAGCAAGACCAAAGCGAAGAACCTTGGCCCCGGCCCGGTCCAGACTTTTTTGAATGCCGACACCGATTCGTCGCTGAAGACGATCATCTGGTCGATGGCGGGCGGTTATTCGGTTGTCCGCGATCCTGCCGCGACGGTGGATCTGATCGCCGGCTTCCGTTATCTCTGGCTGGAGGGCAGTACGGACTGGAACCTCGTCGCTGCGGTGACCGGGCCGAACGGCAATTCCGTCATCCTGCCGCGGGCGGGCAGCGTCAGCAAGTCGCAGAGCGTGACCACCGGCATTGTCGGCGCCAAGGGGCGGGTCAAGCTTGGCGAAAGCAGCTGGTTCGTTCCCTTCTACGTCGATGTTGGGGGCGGCAATTCGGTGACCACCTGGCAGGCAGCTGCCGGGATCGGCTACGCCTATCCCTGGGGCGACGTGCGGCTCGACTATCGCTACATGTCGTTTGACCAGAATGGCGGCAAGCTGATCAAGGATCTCGACATGGGCGGTGTGGCACTCGGTGTGAATTTCGTTTTCTGAAGCCTGTAGGCTTTCACACATGTGACGTCGGCGGCGATTTTTGTTCATTGATAGCTGGTTTTCGTAAGCGGAGGCGAAGATGAATTTTCGATTTGCAGGAAAGGCAGTGGGGCTGCTGGCCTTGGCACTGGCGGTAGCGGGGCCGATCAAAGCGCAGCAGGTCACCGGCGTGCTCGGCTCGCCGAGCGCCACGACGACAATCAGCGGCCAGCAGTTGCCGGCGCCGGCGCCCAAATTCGGGGGCGTCATCAAGGACGATGCCTTGCAATCCAAGTACTGGTGGGCACCGCGCATCGTGCCGCCGAAGCAGGCGCCGAACGTGCTGCTGATCATCACCGACGATGCCGGTTTCGGCGTGCCGAGCACCTTCGGCGGAGTCATCCCGACGCCAACGATGGACCGCATAGCCAGTGAGGGCCTGCGCTACAACCGCGTCTTCTCGACCGCGCTGTGCTCGCCGACGCGCGCCGCGCTGATCACCGGGCGCAACCACCACTCGGCCGGCTTCGGGGTGATCTCCGAGCAGTCGACCGGCTTCCCCGGCTACAACAGCATCATCGGTCGCGACAAGGCGACCATCGGTCGCATGCTCAAGGACAACGGCTATTCGACCGCGTGGTTCGGCAAGGATCACAACGTGCCGGCCTTCCAGGCCAGCCAGGTCGGGCCGTTCGACCAGTGGCCGGTCGGCATGGGCTTCGAGTATTTCTACGGCTTCGTCGGCGGCGACGCCAACCAGTGGGAGCCCAACCTGTTCCGCAACACGACCCAGATCTTCCCGTTCCGGGGTAAGGAGGGTCAGTGGAACTTGGTCACGGCAATGGCCGACGACGCGATTGACTACATCTCGCGCATGCACCAGATCGACCCGAGCAAGCCGGTCTTCATCAAGTACGCGCCGGGGGCGACGCACGCGCCACACCATCCGACCAAGGAGTGGGTCGACAAGATCAGCGCCATGCACCTTTTCGATGACGGCTACGAGAAGCTGCGCGAGCGCATCTTCGCGAACCAGAAGAAGCTCGGGGTGATCCCCGCAGACCTCAAGTTAACGCCCTGGCCGAGCGAGATGCTCAAGCCCTGGGATCAGCTGACGGCCGACGAGAAGAAGCTGTTCATCCGCCAGGTCGAGGTCTTCGCGGCCTACGCCGCCTACAGCGACTACGAGATCGGCCGCGTGGTCCAGGCCTTCGAGCAGGCCGGCCGGCTGGACAACACGCTGATCATCTACATCAACGGCGACAACGGCACCAGCGCCGAAGGTGGTCCGCTCGGCACCCCGAACGAGGTCGCGTTCTTCAACGGCCTCAACCAGCTGCCAGCCGACGTGCAGATGAAGTTCTACGATGTCTGGGGTACGCAATACACCTATAACCACATGTCGGCCGGCTGGTCATGGGCCTTCGACACGCCCTTCGACTGGTTCAAGCAGAACGCCTCCCGCCTCGGCGGCATCAACCAGAACATGGTGGTGTCGTGGCCCAACCGGATTAAGGACAAGGGCGCGCTGCGCGAACAGTTCATCCACGTCATCGACGTCGTTCCGACCATCCTCGAGGCGGCCGGAATCAAGGCGCCACAGATGGTCGACGGTATCAAGCAGGCGCCGATCGAGGGGACGAGCTTCCTGTACACCTTCGACGCGAAAAACGCCAAGCTGCCCTCGCGCCACAAGACGCAGTATTTCGAGATGATGGGCCAGTGGGCGCTGTATGACGACGGCTGGCTGCTCAGCACCAAGGTCAACCGCGCGCCGTGGCAAGCGTTCGGCCCGGCCAACCCGGATCCGCTGAACAACCAGGTGTTCCAGCTCTACAACCTTAACCAGAGCTGGAACCAGGAGGAAGATGTCGCCGCGAAGTACCCGCAGAAGGTCAAGCAGATGCGCGCGGCCTTCCTGGCCGAAGCGAAGAAGCACCAGGTCCTGCCGCTTGACGCCTCGGTGGCGGCGCGCATCGTCGCGCCGCGGCCGAACATTACGGCCGGGCGCACCGAGTTTGTCTACACGCGGCCGATGACCGGCCTCCCGCAGGGCGATTCGCCGAACATTTTGAATGCGTCGTACACCTTCACGGCCGATATCGAGGTGCCGCAGGGCGGCGGCGACGGCATGATCGTGACCTCGGGCGGGCGCTTCGCAGGCTACGGCTTCTACCTGCTCAAAGGCAAGCCGGTGTGGCTGTGGAACCTGGTCGATCTGGAACGCATCAAGTGGGAAGGCCCGGAGGTGCTGACGCCCGGTCGTCACACGATCGAGTTCGACTTCAAGTACGAGGGGCTTGGCGCGGGCACGCTGGCGTTCAACGACTTCAGCGGCCTGGGCCGGCCCGGCACGGGCACCCTGAAGGTCGATGGCAAGGTGGTCGACACCAAGACGATGCCCAAGACGCTGCCGATGATCCTGCAGTGGGACGAGAGTTTCGACGTCGGTTCCGACACGCTCACGGGTGTCAACGATGCCGACTACAAGCCCCCGTTCGCCTTTACCGGCAGGCTGAACAAGCTGACCATCAAGGTGGACCGCCCGCAACTGTCGCCGCAGGACATCCAGAAGCTGCAGGCGGCGATGAAGACCAAGGATTGACAGGAGCGACACGGTCGGTGGCCCCCGGGCGTCGGCCGTCAGTTCTCGGGAGGGTAGCGTGTCGCTGACGAAAATTGCCGTTTTCCTGGCGTCGACCGCAGCAGTGGCCGCCGCCGTGCTGCCGTTGCCGGCGTCGGCGCAGGTCAGGACGGAAGCGTCCGCTGCGCCAGCCGACAGTGTCTTCGCTGCGCTGCCGGGACGTTGGGTGCGGCCCGATGGCGGCTACGTCATCGACATCCGGAGCGTCGATGCCAGCGGCAAGCTGGCCGCCGCCTACGCTAATCCGAACCCGCTGCCCTTCGCGCGTGCCGAGGCGACCCGTGACGGCAAGACCGTCCACCTGTTCTTCGAGCTACGCGCCGGCGGGTACAACGGCTCGACCTACACGTTGACCTACGACCCGGGAAGGGACATCCTGCGTGGCGTTTACTACCAGGCCGTGGCGCAGCAGAAGTTCGAAGTCTATTTCACGCGCTCGAAGTGAGTGCCGGGTGTGGCGTCCCGGCAACGATTTGCACGATCGAAACCTAAGAAACCCAAGGAGATCAACATGAACAAAGTGCCTGCGATCCTAGCTGCGGCGTGCCTGACCGCCGCGGCCGGGGTTGCCCATGCCCAGTATCCGGTGATGGATGCGGTCGCCAACAAGGTGGTCCAGAAATACCAGAACTCGACCTGCGAGCAGTTGTGGCAGGAAAAGGCACAGAAGCAGGGGCAGCCCAAGCCCGAGATGGAGCAGCGCGTGATCCAGCTCCTGCGCCAGGATCCCCAGATGCGCGCTGCCTTCTTCGAGAGGGTTTCGGCGCCGATTGTCAACAAGATGTTCGAATGCGGGATGATTCCATGACCAGACAGCAAATTTCCCAGCC
>ERZ724507.130-NODE-130-length-31636-cov-8.794750_pt1 | contig 31636 bp, 25 predicted proteins | sample MGYA00376040_ERZ724507 | MGnify/ENA primary metagenome ERZ724507 (study PRJEB28724, sample SAMN07190883) | activated sludge metagenome | isolation source: activated sludge of sewage treatment plant in Hong Hong | place: Hong Kong | collected 2016-03-17 ...
CGCGTACCTGAAATCCTGCCAGGATTTTCGCTCGTCTGGTGAAGAAACAGACGCACAGGGCTAAATGGGTACTTTCTAAGTTCCATTCTGAGGTGGCCATGGATACCGAAAATCCAACCAATGTGCACGATGTGGATGCTAGAGCATTTGTTCGAAGTGCTAAAGAGACCAGCCCGATCGAGGTTTTCAGTCAAGATGATTCAAGGAAACCACCACTTGTTGACAGACCGTGGTTCAGATTTATGCTGGCCTTTCTTCCGGTCGTTCCGGGTTGTTTCATTGGGCTGTTTTCGTATTACCAATACTTACACAACCAGGCCATTTTCGCGACTACACAGGAAACTCTTAGGGTGAGTCAAGCCGCATTTCGATCGACGGAGTGGATGCAAAGACCATGGGTCGGTATCTCAACATTACTGGGGAATCCAGGTTCTCTCGGCATGTGTCTTATACCTGAGTCGGAGTATAAATACGACGGGACATGCAAACCTAGACGGCCTGATGTCTTTAGTTATATTAAAGAGAAAGAAAGGCTGAGGGCTTATATCGCAGTGAGAAATACAGGCAATTCACCAGCAATTGGTACGGTTTTGAAAGCGCGCTGGTGTGTTTCTACTAAACCACCCACTGCACCACCCACATTTGATGAGTGCTCGAATACAGAGGAGAAAGAGCAACCCTGGACGGATGGTCCTAGAGTATTATTTCACGGGAATGGGGATTCCACGTTAGATGTAACGGGGACATTTTTTGTCTCGAGAGATAACGTCAGTGCAATAGCTAAGAAAGAGAAGTGGTTTTATTACATCGGAACGATCACTTACGATCGTGAGAGTAGGCCGATCGATCAGGTGTCCGCATACTCAACCGACTTTTGCATCTTTTACGATCCGCGCGGCCATGGGGAGGAATTTTCTCTGTACTATTGTCCTCGCGGGAATACCGCACGCTGATGTTTGCAAGCTAACCTGGATAAATCTTATCGTTCTGCGTTTACTTACGGAAGATTGTACTCCCCTCTCCCCCGCTCGATGAAATAATTTCCCATCACCAGCGCATCGACGCCGCTATGGAGAAACGTGGCAAGCGCCTGCTCCGGCGTGCAGACAATGGGTTCCTGAATGTTGAACGAGGTGTTGAGCAGGAGTGGCACGCCGGTGTGTTTTTCGAACCGGTCGAGCAGATTCCAGTAACGCGGATGATCGGCTCGACGTACGGTTTGTACTCTGGCTGATCCATCGATGTGGGTGACGGCGGGAATCCGGTCGCGTTGGTGGTCGCGAACCGGCAGGGTGAGGGTCATGAAGGGACTGTTTTGTGAACTGTGAAAATACTCTGTTGCTGACTCTTCCTTGATCGACGGGGCAAAAGGCCGAAACAGTTCGCGCTTCTTGATCTTGGCATTGATCGTGTCGCGAATAGTTTCATGCCGAGGGTCGGCGAGGAAGGAGCGCGCTCCGAGCGCACGTGGCCCGAATTCCATGGCGCCCTGAAACCAGCCCACCACGCCGCCGCTCGTGAGCACCTCCACGGTTTTTCCCAGCAGCGTCTCTTCGTCGGCAATCGCTTGGACCTCAATCCCTTGTGCCCGGAGCGCCCGGCCGATTTCTGCGTCTCCATACTCCGGCCCGTAGTAGGCGTGGGTCATCTCAAACTTTCGTGGATGTCCCAGTACCTCATGGTAGACCAGGAGTGCTGCCCCCACCGTGCACCCCGCGTCGTGCGGGGCGGGCGGGACATAGATTCGTTCGAAGGGTCCTTCGCGGAGTAGTCGCCCATTTGCGGCGCAATTGAGGCCGCACCCTCCCGCAATAGCCAGGTTGCGGTGCTGTCCGCCTTCCTGAAAGGCCCATAGGGCCAAATCTTGCGCCACTTCTTCAAACACCGCTTGGGTGCTGGCGGCAATGTGTTGGTGTCGGTCAGTAAAGGGTGCTGCTTCGTTCTGCCGGGGTTCGCCAAAGATCTCTCGCAGCGCCTTGGGGAATTGTCCTTGGAGTGCGGCGTGGTAATCGACTAGTGCATGGTTGAGCCGATACGAGCCGGGCTTGTCGGTGATGAGCATGTGTCGGCGAATGAACGAAAGGTGATCCGGCGTTCCATAGGGCGCCAGCCCCATCAGTTTGTATTCGCCGTCCAACATCGTGAAGCCCAAAAACCCCGTCATGGTCGAGTAGAAATGGCCGAGTGAATGAGGCCATGGAATCGATCGCAAGACGTTCAGCTTGGTGCCCTTCCCGACCGCCAACGTGGTGGAGACCTCTTCTCCGGCGCCGTCGAAGACGAGGATTGTGGCCTCTTCAAAGGGCGACGCGAAGAAGGTGCTTGCCATGTGACAGCGATGGTGATCGAGGTAGTGGAGGCGGCCACGAAAGGCTCCAAAGTGCTTCTGCAGGAGCGATCGGACAAAGAATAGTTCCATCCAACTGCCCTGGCTGGCGGTGGACTCACCGCCCCCAGCTGGGGTGAATTCTCGAAGGGCGCTGCCTGCCTGTTTGAGAAAAGACGCGGGGTTTCGTAACGCAGTCGTGAGCATGCCTTTGGCGCGCGCACCCATGCGGAACGGCTGCCAGTAGACGCCGACATGCTCAATCTCCGCCAGCGAGATGCCGGCCTTGGCCAGGCAGAAGGCAATGGCGCGGAGAGGAAAACAGCCTTCGTGCTTGATGCGGGTGAAGCGTTCTTCCTCAGCGGCGGCGATCAGGATGCCGTCCTTGAGCAGTGCCGCGGCGCTTTCGCCCATGGTCGCCAAGCCGAGGATATACATCGTAATCAGACTGAAACGGCTATGGAGTAGGTCCGATTCATCAGGTTGTAGCGTGAATCGGGAGAGCCTTGCGCATCGGGCCCTGATGGAGGAACAGGGCGAGAATGGCGCGAAGCTTGTCGGCTACGCTGTGCGCCCCCAGAAGCCATTGTTGCTGGCGCACACTCCAGACGCAACGCGACAGGTACGGGAGCCGGCTCATTTCGGTCCACCGGACCGGACTTCGTTGGTCATCGGCATCGGCCGCGTGCAGGTAAATCATCGGGACGTAACCGCGAGCGGCTGATTTTTTCATCAGCGCCACGAGTACCGCGAGCGGCAGCAAGCGGAAATAAGTGCCACCGATCACCCGGATACCGTTGGTGCCCACGATCTTGTGGCGATAGATGGGGAATTCAAATATGGCTCCGCCTGATACTGGCATGACGTCGTAGGGGGCGGCCTTGGCTCGTGGACGATCCGTGACAAGGCTGGAGTCATAGCTGAAGCCCGCCTCCGCCAACACAGGGTACGCCCAGGCTGTCCGGTCGTCGATGGAAAAATTCGGCGCTCGGAACCCAACGACTGGTTGCTCTCCCGCCGATTCCAGTGCCTCCTTCGCTCGACGCACATTGTTCAGGAAATCGGCACGGGTCAGGGTGTACACATTTTCATGCTGGTCGCTGTGGCAGGCAATTTCATGCCCCTGCGCCGCCATCTCCCGCACGAGATCGGGCTGATCCCTGGCGACCTGCCCGGTGGTGAAGCAGGTGAGGGTCGGATGACTCGCGGTCTCACGCAACACGGAGAGGATGCGCGAGACCCCTCTCCAGGTCTGGTCCGGATTCGTGCGCGGCGCTAGCCCCATGTCGAGCATGGTGGCATGTTTGTAGTCTTCCAGGTCGATCGACAAATAGCAGGTCTGCCGGGGAGTCATCATGGGGTTCAGTGCGACTGCGTTTTGAGATGTGACAGTCATTGGGTGCGAGGTTGCGCCTGTCCGGTTGTCCGGCTCGGTCACAGCCTTCGGATGGGACAAGAGTACTCTACTGGAGAAGGAGGATTCCAGGCCAGGGAACCGGTCAGCGGCCGAAGTGGAAGGCGACACCGAACATGAACAGATTGGCGCGGTAGTCGGCGGTGACGTTGGAGCGGCCGAAGCTGAAGTGGGCGAAGTTGTACTTATATTCAATGAACGGCGCAATTTTCGGCGTGAGGTAATATTTGATACCTGCCAGGACGTTGAAGCTTGGCGCAAATGCCGCTTCAGGCCGGAAGTTACCGTCTGAGATGTTGCCCATATTGAGGCCGACTCCCAATCCGGTATAGGGTTCGACTTTGTATTGATACCCGGTCACGCGGACCAGCGCGTTGAAGGCGAGGGAATGGACGAGAAAGTCGCTGCCGGGAATGGGCCCGGACAACAAAAGATTGGTGCCTTGGCGCGGGAGATTCTGCGCTTTGACGTTCGATTGCGACCGGTACATATCGACTTCGAGGCCGAACCAGTTAAATCCACGATCGTCGAAATAGTGCCCGAACTTGGCTCCATAGGCGATGTTGTTCTTCAGGTCCAGTTTGCCGACGTCGGAGGTGTCGAGTATCGCTACATTTGGTCCGACCGCAAAGGCGGCATAGGTTTCAGCCCAGGAAAGCCCGGGGGCACACACGACAACGATTGCGAGCACAGCACCGATCCATCTGCGGAACATAGCCCCTCCACCTGAACAAACGACCCTTAAATTTCGCTGAGTCCTACTCTAACGGGCTTGCCGCGAGGTGGCAAGAGAGAAGTGTGTCTTAAAACCCGTTGCAGAGCGACTCGCTTCGATGCAGCAGCGTCGGGCGCAGACAGAATCCCCGCCACGGTGATTGATCCCACGACCAGTTCAGCAGTGCGTATTCGGTATGCGTCACGCGGCCGTCGATGGTGCGTCCGAATCCACCCACGCGCAGTGAGAATCCGGCAGGCAGTATGATGTCTTTCAGCAGCCCGAATTCGGTGAAGTTCCCGGCATAGTAGGCCGGGTCACCCTGGTCATTCACGAAACGTTCGCCTCGCCAGAAGGTCAGATAGGGCCGCCACCCGTCCAGATTGACTCCGGCAGTCAGCTGATACCCGCGACCGCGTTCGATCGGCAGCCCGCTCTGCGTCGGTTCATGCTGGCTCGTGAGGTAGAGCGCCATCACGTCCACTTCCTTGAACCATGACAGGGCCGACCAGTAGCGGTTGGGCTGAAAGGTCAGTTGCGGACCGAAGGCCGTTAAAAAATTGTTCGACGCAGGCCGGTCACGTGGCAGACCGGCGCCGAAGAACGTGCGTGATTCCGAATATTGCGCCCCGCCGCTATGCGTCCAATAGACCTGGCCATTGAAGGAGAGCACTCCGGCGCTGACGCGTCCCGAATATCCCACGTCAAACCGCTCAGCCTTTTGGAAGGTCTCGATCTGATTCCAGTTGATGAACAGATCCTGCTGATAATGCTCGCGATTCACGAGCAGCTGGAAGCCTTGCTCGATCGGCCGCGAAAACAGCCGGGCATCGTCGAACAGCGCATCGACGAACGGGTGGTTCCGCTTGATCGTCCCCGCGATGACCGACACGGCCGGCCAGATTTCATACTCGGCCGAGAGGATCGGTTGCACCGTATGGAACCGCTGCGTGTCTCCGACCGGCAAGCCGACAAACAGGCCGACATCGAAGTTCAGCCTGGGAGATGGGCTATAACGAAGCACCGGAGCCAGGTACTGTCCGGCGAAGGTGGCATTGGCCACGGGGCGTCCGCCGATCTGTCCGAGGCCGGAATAGTTGATGGTGTAGACATAGGTAAGCGCATCGACTTTGGCGGTGAAATGCCGTTCCGTTTCGGTCGACGGCTCTCCTGCCGGAGAGCTGTCTTTCGCCGGGAACAGATCTCGGAACAGCCGTCCATCACGGGTGTCCCAATTCCAATTGAACATGAGGTACTGCTGGTTGACCCACTTGAAGGTGTCGCGATTCTGATAATTGATGGCGTCTTCCGTGAAGAAGGCCCGGATGCGGCGCGCCTGGACACCGAACTCGAGGGAGGCCGATTCGCCGAGTGGAATGATCTTCGCGAGGCCGAACTCCGGAAAGTTGCTCGCGGCATATTCGGGATCACCTTGCTGGCTCAAGAAGTGCCGTCCCCTCCAGAATGACACCGATGGCCTCCATCCAGAGAAGTCCATCCAGACACTCAGTTCGTACCCGCGTCCTCGGATCGTGGGGCCACCGGCGAGCGGCTCATTGAGCGACGTCAGGTACGTGGCGCGAATACCCGCCTGTCGCCACCAGGTCAGGGCCGGGAAATAGGTTGAAGGCTCTACCACCAGTTCAGGGCCCAGAGCGGTCACGAGATTGTCGGCCGTATTGAATGAGCGATCCAGCTTCAGGAGCGCCTGGCCGTTGTGAACCCAGTGCACCTGGGCATTGAAGCGCAACGGGCCAGCCCGGAATTGCCCTGCGTAGCCGACATCGTAGCGATTGGTGGCGGACCCACGGAATGCCTGCTCCCAATTGATGAACAGGTCCTGTCGGTAGTGTCGGGAGTTGACCAGGATCTGAGCGCCCTGTTCCAGTGGCCGCACGAACCGGTTGGCATTGTCGAAGACCGCGTCGTGAAAGTCACGGTGTGGGCCTGTGAGCGTCCCGAGGATGGTTGTGACGTCGTCTGTGGGGCGATATTGGAGACGGATGATCGGTCGGATTTGCGACACTTCTGTATCGTGGCCGAACGGCATGTTGGCAAAGACTCCGAGGTCCAGATCGACCGAAGACAACAGACGTTTTCTGGCATAGACATTCAGAAGATTGCCGATGAGCGTGGTGTCCCGGCCGAGGCCATTGGTGAAGGTGTTGTCCTCGAGCCCCTGCTTCTCCAGATTGAGCAGGTAGGTGGTGGTTTCGAGCCGTAGATCCAGGTCGCGGGGTGTCGAGGCCGATGCCGCCTGGCTATCAGGGGTCGCGGCGGTCGCCTGAAACGTCGTGAACAGCGTCCACCCGAGTAGGATGAGGCAGGTGTGCCATGTGAAGGAAATTCGGTGCCGCACAATGGGAGGCGATCATAAGAGGGCACGAGGCGAAACGTCAACGCGGAAGCGCGTGGCGTGAGGGATCGCGCCTTGACTTGTGCCCGTCAAAGAGGCCATCGTGAGCCGGCAGCGGGGTGAAACAGGGCCGGCCGCGCGGCAGGAGCAGGTAGCAATGGCAGGAACTGTAGACGGGAATGGCATGCGGCTGGGCACGAGTCTTTGTCTACTGGCCGCCGGGCAGTTGCTCGCGTCGTTCGGCATACAATGGTACACGATCGCGCGTCTGGGGGTGGGGAGTGACACCGATGCCCTCTATGCCGGATCGACCTTGCTGCAACTCTGTTCGGCGGTGGTGCTGGACCAGGTGTCGTTCGTGCTGGTCCCGCTGTTGGCGGCCCGTGAAGAGCGGGAGCGTTGCATACTGGCCTGGCCGTTGTTTGTTGGAATCAGCTCGTTGTTCGCGCTGGTAACGCTGTTCCTCTACGGTGTGGCGCCATATCTCGTGCCGCTCATGACTCCGGGGTTTTCTACGCCCACGGTGTTGCTGGCGGTGGAACTGACGAGAATTCAATTGTTAGGGCTGCTTGGGGCCGCCTGCTTCACGGTCCTGTCCGCTTTGTATCAGGTCCGGAACCAGTTTCTCCGGCCGAGTAGCGCAGTGCTGGTGTGTTCTTTACTTGGCTGGGTGGTGTTGGTCGCAGGGTTGCCGACTCAAGGGGTTCGATTGGCGGCTTGGGTGCAGGTGCTGCTGTGGTGTGGGCCGGCGTTGCTGCTGGTAGGGGGATTGGGAGCCTGGTCGCCCTGGACGGTCGCCCATCGTGCGGTGTGTCGTGACCTGTGGCTGCGCGTGCGTCCGCTCTTGGTGAGCGCGACCTTCGTACGCACCGGGTTCGTGGTGGACCGGTTCTTGACCTCGTTCCTCACGGCCGGCAGCCTCGTGCTGCTGGATCTGACCTGGCGGGTGATGGCGGCGTTGGTGCGCATCTTCAACCAGGGCCTGGTGACACCGGCGGTTCCGACCTTGGCGACCCTGGCGAGTGGCGGGAGGTGGCACGAGTTTGTCCGGCTGTGCCGTGAGCGATTATTGTGGATGGGCAGCGCCGGCGCAACTGCCAGTGCGCTCCTCATTACTCTCGCCATATTAGGCCGCAGCTTCGGCGACGGTTTGTCCTCCATGGGGGCGACTGCGGAGACCCTGGCGACGATCCAGACGATCCTTCTGGCCGGCGCAGGCCTGTTGTTATTCGGGGGTGTGAATCACGTGCTGGTCAATGCATTTTATGCCGAAGGAGACACCAGCGTTCCGGCCAAGGTGGAAATCGGGACAAGTCTCGCCGGTCTCGCGCTCAAGGGAATTGGTTTTCTCATGGGAGGGCTGATCGGCATTGCGCTGGCCACCAGTATCCAATATGCACTGTCGAGCCTGTTGCTCGGACTCCTGTTTCATCGTCGCATGGCAGTGCGGTTGCACGACAAGATACAAGACCCTGTTCAGAGCATGTTAGGCATTCAGACGCCGGGGCAATTGTCGTAGGGGAACCCTCGACGTATTGCCAGGTGCACGACGTGCGGCCGAGTGTATGAATCATCGCGAGTTCCAAAGCGGCGAAGTCTTGTTGGGGCAAGGTAGGCGAGAGCGAGATTCCGGGAGAAAGATCTGGCTCGGAGCTGTCACGGTATTCCTGTCGTTCTGCCTGGTCGCACTTCTGCTGGAAGGCGTGTTTCGCCTGCTTCCGGTCAACGAGGGGTTGCGCGGGCTGTCCGTAGACGAACAGAATCCCGTGTTTCGCTTTACGCCCCACCGCGAGTCGGTGTATTCGCGTGGGTGGAATTTCTCGATCGTCAACCATGTCCGCACTAACAATTACGGATTCATCAGCGATCATGATTACGATCCGACGCTCACCACGCCGCTCTTGGCCGTCATCGGGGACAGTTTCGTAGAAGCTGTGATGGTGCCGTTTCCGCAGACCGGTGTGGCCCGACTCAGCGAAGCCGTCGGGTCAGCCGGCCGGGTGTACGGGTTTGGGACCTCCGGTTCGTCACTCGGCCAGTATCTGGCCTATGCCCGATACATACGGGAGACGTTCCATCCGTCCGGGTTGGCGGTGGTGATCGTCGGGAACGACTTTGACGAAAGCCTGCGCAAGTATAGGAATGAACCGGGGTTGCATTATTTTGCCGAGTCGCCTGGCGGCGACCTGACGCTGACCCGCCTCGACCGTCCGGTGCCCTGGTATCGCGATCTGTTGGGAAGTTCGTCGTTGGGGATGTACCTGTACGTGAATCTGGAGATTCGAGAAGTGTGGAAACGCTTCGCCTATCGGCCGGGACAGTCGGCCATGAGCCGCCCACGCTTTGTCGGCAATACCGCAGCCGAAGCCACGCCGGAACGGGTCAGGGACTCGGACCGGGTGATCGAGGCCTTTCTCCGGCAGTTGCCCGAGATGGCGGGACTGCCCGCTTCCCGTATTGCGCTCGTGGTGGACGGAGTTCGGCCTGAACTCTACGATGAGCATTCGCTGCGGGCGGTGGTCGATGACTACTTCCCCATCATGCGCGCGCACCTGATGGACCGAGCCCGTCTGGGAGGATTCGAGGTGCTCGATATGCAGCCGGCATTGATTGCGGACTACGGGAGGCGTCGACTCAAGTTCGAATTTTCCGACGACAACCATTGGAACGGGACCGGACACGAAGTCTTTGCCGAGGTGGTGCAACGGTCGAGGGTGTATCGCCACACGTTCGGACCCGTTCACCCGTAACGCGAGTACAGTGCCAAAATGGTGGAGGTCATCAATAGGGTTGAGCCGCGGTCTGATCCGGCGTCCGTTCCAAAGGCGCAGGGACTTCGGGTGCTGTATGTCTTTCCCGGAGAGGCTGAAGGATCAGCCATGATTTTCGCGAGCAAGCAGGTCGAGGCCATGCGGGAACTGGGAGTGGTGTCGGAAATCTTTGCACTGGAGTCACGCACGGACCTGGCTCGTCTGCTCCGGGAGTCGAGACGATTCCGGCAATGTGTCGCCTCCTGTCGGCCGGATCTGATTCATGCACAGTACGGCACGGTGACCGCGTTGTTTGCCAGCCTGATGGCGACGATTCCGCTGGTCATTACCTTTCGTGGCAGTGATCTGAATCCCGCGCCGAGTGACCCCTGGCTTCGTTCCCTCGTACGTCGCTGGTTGTCGCAATATGCTGCACGCAAGGCAGTCCGGATGATCTGTGTGAGTCAGGGACTGAAGCGGCGTTTGTGGTGGAGGCGTGATCGCGCCCTGGTGCTTCCTTCCGGCGTCGATACCGAGGTATTCGTGCCCCGGTCCCTATCCGAAGCCAGGGCCGAGCTGGGATGGGGTGTATCCGAGCGGATCGTACTGTTCAATGCAGGGCTGTCACCGGCGGTGAAGCGGCTCGATCTGGCCCAGGCGGCTGTGGAAAAAGCGGAAGAGGTGTGCGGGCCGATCCGCCTCGCGTTGCTCGACGGGCGGGTGCCGCAGGACAAGGTCGTGACCATGATGAATGGGGCCGATTGCTTGTTGATGACCAGTGATTGGGAAGGGTCGCCAACCATTGTGCAGGAAGCAATGGCGTGCAATCTACCCGTGTTATCGGTGGATGTCGGGGATGTGCGTGAACGGTTGGCCGGGGTGACGCCGTCAGGCTTGGTCGGTCGAAATCCGGCGGAGATGGCCCAGGTGCTGGCGGCCTGGCTTGCCGCGCCTCGGCGCTCCAATGGACGCGAGTGCATCGCGACTGTGGCCCAGGCCCACATTGCTCGGCAGACACTTGCGGTGTACCACGCGGCGCTGGCGAATGGCGCTCCATGCTAATTCTTGGTCTGAATGAGGGGATCGATGCTTCCCTGGTCCTTTGTCAGGACGGCAGGATTGTCTTTGCAGTGCAAGAAGAACGGCTGAGCCGTGAGAAAGGATCGATCGGATTTCCGTCACACGCAGTGTCGTATTGTCTCAAGACCTATGGGCTGGACGTGCGTCGTCTTGATCATATCTGTCTGAGCAATCTCCGGAACGTCGACGGTGGAAGCCGCGACGAGATGCTGGCCTATTATGTGAGGACCGCTCGTTCGTTGCAGGACTGTTTCCGGGCGGGAGACCTGTCCGGGGCAGCGAGCCGCGTCGCGGGCATGTTGCCCGGTCCGATTGAGGAATCATTGCGAGCCTGGCGGGCAGCCAGAAGCAGTGCGAGGAACCGTGCGGCGATGGAGCGCAACTTGGCGAACCATGGCCTCGACGCGATCCCGATCAGCCGGTTTCATCACCATGCGAACCATGCGGCTTCCGCCTATTACGGCTTGCGGAAGAATTGGGAGGAGCCGCATCTGGTGATGACATTGGATGGCGGGGGAGACGATGCCTGCGCCCATGTGTACCTGGCCGAGAAGGGAGCGCTCCGGTTGCTGGCCGCCACGCCGACCGGCCATTCGCTGGGGAATATCTACGCGGCTGTGACACACATGCTGGGTATGCGGCCGCATGAACATGAATACAAGGTCATGGGATTGGCTCCCTATGCGGAAGTGGAACAGGCAACCCGGTGGGCGCAAACCTTCGCGCGATACCTCGATCTCGATCCCGTCAATCCGTTACGGTTTCGTCGCACTATTCCAGAGCGCACGAGCGCGATTCTTCCCCGGTTGCTCCGGGATTTTCGTTTGGTTCGGTTCGACCAGATTGCAGCAGGGTTGCAATGCTTCACCGAGGATCTGATCCGACGCTGGATTGCTGCCACCGTCGCGAACACCGGCGTGCGAAAGGTGTTGGGGGCAGGTGGCGTGTTTATGAACGTCAAGGCGAATCAATGCATTGCCGAACTGCCAGGACTCGAATACTTCGATGTCTTCCCTTCCTGCGGCGATGAAACGTTACCGTTCGGGGCGGTCTGGCAATGCCACCTTCGTCACGGTGGCGCGCTGGCCGATATCCGTTTCGATGACCTGTATCTCGGGCCGGAGGCAGGAACGGATTTGTCGGAAGCCCGTGCTCGCTACAGCGACGTCGTGCGGTTTCAGGAACTGGATGATCCGGACATCCGGACGGCGGAGTTGCTCGCGCAGGGTCACATTGTGGCTCGCTGCACGGGACGCATGGAATTCGGAGCGCGGGCGTTGGGCAACCGTTCTATCTTGGCCGACCCCGGACGACCCTCGGTGGTGCAAACGATCAATCGAGTGATCAAGCAGCGCGACTTCTGGATGCCCTTCGCGCCGGCAGTGCCGGGCGAACGGGCCGGTGAATATGTCCGCATTCCTGCCTCCTTGCCGCAGCCGCGGATCAGCCCATACATGATGCATGCGTTCGATACCACCGAGCGCAGGGCTGATTTGGCCGCCGCAGTCCATCCCGCCGATCAGACCGTGCGGGCGCAGATGGTCTGGAAGGATTTGAATCCTTCGTTTCACCGGCTCATCGAGGCATTCGGACGACTGACCGGGCGATGGGTGGTGCTCAATACCTCCTTCAACCTGCACGGGTTCCCCATCGTGGGCGGAGCCTGTGACGCGATCGACGTCTTGCTGAAGTCCGGATTGGACGACCTGGTTGTGGATCGATGGTGGATCAGGAAGCGCGAGACCCGGTCCTCGACCTCGTGCAGCGGATCGAAAGATCATGGACAGGACTGACAGGACACCAACGAATGGAATGGTACCTACTCCTCACCGTCGCCACTGCCTGCATCGCCGGCCTTGCCGTCCTGCTGTATCTGCGATCGGGCAGCCTCTCGTTTCCATTGGGAGTGTTGTTTTTATACTTCTGGTCGATTCACGGCGGATGGTCGATCGTGGCAGACGGACTCGGTGTGGATAGTCAGAAGCCGCATCATTATCTTTACCGCAAGGTCTTTCCAGTTGAGCTCAACGCTGCCTATCAAGAAACCCTGCTCTATTATACCTTGTTTGTCATCGTGATCGAGCTGACGGCGCTTGCGGGGATGGCCGAGGTCCAGTCCCGTCACGACTCGTCCCGTCCCGGCTTGTGGATCTCGCACGTCAGCCTGATCGTCATCTCCGCACTGGCCGGGGTGGCAAGCTTCCTGATTGTGAAGGAGCAGCTGGTGACCGCAGTGCTGCTCGGCAAATCCGGCTATGCCGCGACCCGCGGGGGATTGGGAGAGATGGTGCCGCTCTTCACGCTGCATCAGGTGCTCAATCGGGTTGCGCTGTTTGCCCTGGCTCTCGGGGGCGCGATCTGGTTCAGCGGCCGGGAGGGTCGATGGTTTGCCGGTGAGCCTGCGATTTCCGTCGGGGTCGCGTATGTGCTGTTGTTGGCGGCCGCGTTCGGCTATCTCACGGTATTGGGCAACAAGAATGAACTGTTCTCAGGGCTGGTGATGGGGGGACTCTTCTATCTAGTCAACGCGCGCAGGGTGCGGTGGGGCGTCGTAACGGTCGGGGCAGTAGGCATGTTCCTGTGCATTGCGCTGGTGGACTTCCTGCGTGCCTTTCCGGTGCTGGACCTATGGGGAGGGATCGACTGGTGGGAGGCGGCCCAGTGGGTTCCCGAAATCCGGGCCAACAACGAAGCGTTCGGCGCCCACCTGTCGTTGTACGGAGTCTTGTTTTTCCATTCACCATTGACCTACGGGTCCAGCCTGACCTCGCTCCTGGCCTCGGTAGTGCCCCGCATCTTCTGGCCGGAACGGCCGGGCGACATCTACTCGCACTATGCTGCCTCGGTCGGCATCGCCGAAGGAGTCGGCGAGCAGGGATTCAGCATCCATCATGCGACCGGCTGGTATCTCAACTTCGGGCTGCCCGGCCTGCTCCTGGGAGCCATCGTCTGGGGATGGATCTGGAGTCGTTGTTTCAACGCCTACCTGTCTATCGATGAGCAACGGGACCGGTGGCCGCGATGGCACTATGTGCTTGCGGTCCTCGCGCCCTGGGCATTCGTGGCCTATATTCCTCCTCTCGTTCGAGCCGGTTTGGAAGGCTATAAGGGGTTGCTCATCGATGCGCTGCTGGTGCCGACGCTCGTCATCACCGTCGCCTCCTACACCGCTGGTCTGTGGAGTCGTGTGATGGCGAGGGCCCCGCAGCCAATCGAGGGGCTGCCGGTTCGTACGGAATAGATCGGAATGCACATACCACAGTCATGGCCCTTTGTGACCGTTCTGGTCCCCTGCCGCAATGAACGGGCGTTCATCGCAGACTGTCTCGACTCGATCGTGAACAACGGCTATCCGTCTGATCGACTGCTTGTCCTGGTCGTGGACGGCATGAGCGACGACGGTACCCGCTGCGTACTCGAGGCTTATGTCCGAGACCATGAATACATCCGCGTGATCGACAACCAGGGGAAAACCACTCCGAAGGCGCTCAATCTCGGGTTACGGGAAGCTCAAGGGCAATTGGTGTGTAGGGTGGACGCCCATGCCTGTCTCGCGCCAGAGTATCTCCGCCGGTGCGTGGGCGCCCTGCAGGAGTACGGCGCCGATGTGGTCTGCGGGGTGATGAATACCGTACCCTCGACGACAAGCCTCATGGCGAGAGCCATCGCGGCCGCGCTCGGCCATCCGTTCGGGGTCGGAAACTCATATTTTCGCATTCATGTCTCAAATCCGACCTGGGTGGATACCGTGTTTTGCGGATGTTATCGGCGGGACGCATTTGACCGGGTGTTGGCTTCGGAGCGGACAGTAGACGGCGAAGCCGACGAGGCGTCTCCTGATTCGCAAGGGCCGTTCAATCCAGCCTTGGTTCGCGGACAGGATATGGATTTGAGCATCAGGCTGCGGAGAGCCGGAGGCCGCATGCTTCTCCTGCCCGACACCAGTACCGACTACTATGCCCGCTCGACGATTCGATCCTTCTGGAGCCAGAATTGGAAGAACGGTGTGTGGGCGATCCTGCCCTTCGCGTATAGTTCAGGCGCCTCGATTTCGTTGCGCCATCTCGCACCCTTGGTATTCGTGCTGTCAGTGCTGGTGACGGTGGCGGCAGGACTTGCGCTGCCGGCATGCCTATGGGTGAGTGCCGGAATCGTTGGCCTCTACTGCATCGTGAACCTGGCTGCGTCACTTCACGTTGCGTGGAAAACCCGCTCCTACTGTGTGGCGGTCTTGATGCCTTTCGTTTTTCTGACTCTGCATGTCGCATATGGGTTGGGTTCCGGGTGGGGGCTGGTGCGCCTTCTGTTCGAGAAAGCGTTTTGGCGAAAGCTGTTCGGCGCCGTGCCGAGGTATGGTTCTCGGCCTTGTTGACCTGACAGAGGATGCTGGGGTGACAGAAGGACTATAGGGTTAAGGGGGAATCGATTTTTTGAAGGACGGTGACGACTTGCCCGACGAGAACCGGGGCGAGTCGTTGGACGAGGAAATACCAAGAGGGGCAACGGGCGGATAGAAACCGTCCTACCGGCGGAACCAACGCTCCGCGCGTGGAACTGTGAATTGTCGTTTTGGACCCCACCTCGAATAGCCGTGCGATTCGCGTTCTGGACAAGGCCGTATATTCCGGATACCCGCCACTGTATCGCCAGTCGATCAAGAGAAGATAGCCGGAAGGTTTCGTGACCCGGAGCATCTCCCTGGCGATTTCCGCAGTGGTGTCGTCGTCTCGCAATTGGATGAACATCGTTGATTCCATCACCAAGTTGAAGGAATCGGAGTTGTAACCCATGCGTGACGCATCGCCCCGGATGAAGCCCGTTGAGGGAAGCCGGCGTTTTCCCTCTGCCAGACGATCCCGAAGCAACTCGATCCCATGTAAGCGAGTGGGGAGAAAGTCGAGGTGCAAAAATTGTAGCAGGCTGAGCCCGCTGCCGCATCCAACGTCCAGGATGGTCCACGATGGATCGGTCGGCAGAGTTTGCAAGGCCTGGATAACCGATCTCTGCAAGGCGATGTGTTGAAACAGGGCTCCGGGATTGGTCAATAGGTTGTTCCGGTCGTGACCTTTCCGCGCATAGTAGTCCCGGTACCATTCCGCGGTCTGTTGCTCAATCGGTTCATTCATGATGGTGACGGAAGAGCCGCCATTGCTCCCCGAGGACATACGGCCGAGCATACTCTACTCAATTCGGTGCCGCCCGGTAAATTGTGAGGTCAGTGTGAGTGCCGTCCTTGAACTGGGTGGCGGTCCGCGGCCATACTGGCAGTAGTCTGTGAAACACAGAGGGCGTAAAGGCTGAAGGTGCAGACGAGGTCGAGGAGAGCGATGAAACGTGGGTTTGATGTGGTCTGTTCGCTGCTGTTGTTGTTACTGTGCAGCCCCTTGCTCGCGGGCATTGGGCTGTTGATTAAGCGAGACGACGGTGGCCCGATATTCTACCGGGGGCCTCGTGTGGGGTTGGGCGGGCGGTCGTTCCGAATGTTCAAGTTTCGCACCATGGTGCAGCATGCAGATCGCCTCGGCGGCCCGTCGGCGGCGGAGGGAGATCCGCGCGTGACACCTATCGGACGTTGGCTCAGGAAGTACAAGCTGGATGAATTGCCTCAATTGCTGAACATCTGCAGCGGTGACATGAGCCTAGTCGGTCCCAGGCCGGAGGTGCAGCAATATGTCGACTTGTATTCCGAGGAAGAGCGCGTCATTCTGACGGTTCGCCCCGGGTTGACGGACTGGGCGAGCCTGTGGAATATCGATGAGGGAGCGCTGCTCAAGGGGAGCGCCGATCCTGAGAAGGCCTATCTGGAAACCATCCGGCCGGTGAAACTCCGGCTCCAGCTGGCCTATGTGCGGCAGAGGAGCTTCGGGACCGATCTCCGCATTCTCTTCCATACTGCCATGGTGCTGGTTCGAGGCAAGAGGGGGTGTCCGCTTCCGTTGGCCGTTGAAAAGAGTGTGTGACGTGCAAGGAATGAGAGCTTCAGACGAGATGATGAGCGTGGAGCAGTCGTTGTGGCGGACGATGTTGTTGATCCGCGCCGTTGAAGAGCGAATCGGTCAGTTGGTGTCGGCGGGAGAGATCAAGACTCCCTGCCACCTCTCGATCGGGCAGGAAGCGGTGGCCGCCGGTGTTTGTGCCGTGCTGCGGCCGAACGATAGCCTGTGGGGCGGACATCGCTCGCACGGGCACTATCTCGCGAAGGGCGGAGAACTGCGCGCCATGATGGCCGAGATTTTCAGCAAGGTCACCGGTTGCGCGCACGGGCGTGGAGGCTCCATGCATCTGGTCGATCCGGCGCAGGGTATTTTCGGCACGGTCCCGTTGGTCGCGGCCACCATTCCGTTGGCTGTGGGTGCCGCCCTCTCTGCGAAGCTCCGCGACACGGAACAGGTCGCCGTGGCGTTTTTTGGAGACGGCGCAGCCGACGAGGGGCACTTCCACGAATCGCTCAACCTCGCGGCGCTCCACCGATTGCCTGTTCTGTTTGTGTGTGAGAATAATTTCTACTCCACGCACCTGGCAATGAAGGAACGGCGTGTGAAGGACAATATCGTTGAAAGCGCGAGCTTGCACGGTTTGGCAGGTGAGCGGGTGGACGGCAACGATGTGCTGGCCGTGTTTGGCGCCGCACAAAGGGCCGTGCAGCGTGCGAGGGCCGGCGAAGGACCGACGTTGTTGGAGTGCCGGACCTATCGATGGCGTGGCCATGTCGGGCCAGCGGCCGATCTTGATGTCGGTGAGGACCGGCGGCATGAGTTGGACGAATGGCAGCGGCGAGATCCGATCGCGCAATCCCGTGAGCAGCTTCGTGCACAGGGGGTGTCATCCGAATGGTTCGACACCCGTGAGGCTGCCGTGTATGCGGAAGTCGATGACGCAGTGAACTTCGCGCGCCAGTCACCGGCACCGGATGAAAGCGAATTGTTCCACCATGTCTATGTGTCCCGAAGAGGAGCCTAAGGCGATGCGCCGGTTGACTTACGCGAAGGCCATTCGGGAAGCCCACGCGCAACTACTTGCCCAGGATCCGCGCGTGTTCCTGATCGGCCAGGGCGTGCGGAACCCCTGGTATGCGGGAACGAGCCTACAGGATCTTGATAAGGAGTTCGGGCGTGCGCGGATCATCGATTCCCCGGTCTCGGAGAATGCGACCACTGGCGCGGCCATTGGCGCAGCGATTACGGGCATGCGTCCCATCGTCTTTCACCCGCGCATGGATTTCATGTTGCTGGCGGCGGACCCGATTATGAACCAGGCGGCTAATTGGTCGTATTTATTTGCCGGGCAGGTCTCCGTGCCGGTCGTAATTCGGGCGGTGATTAATCGTGGCGGCGAACAGGGTGCGCAACATTCGCAGGCGGTGCAGGCACTCTTCGCGCATGTGCCGGGGCTCAAGGTCGTCATGCCCGCGACTCCCTATGATGCCAAGGGTCTGCTCATTGCCGCCGTCCGGGACGGGAATCCTGTCCTCTACATCGATGATCGCTGGTTGTATGAAGTTGAGGGCGATGTGCCCGAGGCGTCGTACGAAGTGCCGATTGGATCGGCTGCGCTCCGACGGAGCGGCAAGGATGTCACGCTGGTGGCCACCTCGTACATGGCGGCTGAAGCGGGTCGGGCGGCCAAGCAACTGGCGCAGCGAGGGATCGACGTGGAACTGATTGATCTCCGTTCCATCAAGCCATGGGATCGCAATTTGGTCTATTCGTCCGTCGGCAAAACAGGCCGGCTGGTCATTGCCGATGCCGCCTGGATGAGCGGCGGGATCGCCGCGGAAATCGCCGCGTCGGTGGCGGGAGAAATTTTTCATGCGTTGAAGGCGCCGATTGCCAGAGTCTGCCTGCCCGATGCGCCGGCTCCCACGTCTGGGCTGCTGGAGCAGGTTTATTACGTCGGCGCGGACGAGATGATCTCCGCCGTAGAAAAGGTCTTGTCGTAAGGTCAGTACCGGTGATGTCGTACCAGGTCCCCTTCATCGATCCCCGCAGTCACTACACGAAGCTCAAGCCCGAGATCGATCGGGCGATCATCGATTGTCTCGCCAACGGGGATCTCGTCAACCGGCACCAGCTCAAGGATTTCGAGCAACACCTGGCTGAGTTTGTCGGGGTGAAGTACGCCGTCGGGGTCAACAGCGGGTACCACGCGTTGCTGTTTGCGCTGCTCGGGGCAGGAGTCGGGCCTGGGGACGACGTCATCACGGTAGCCCACACCTTCGTCGCGACGGTGTCCGCCATCGTCCATTGCGGCGCGCGTCCCGTGTTGATCGACGTGGGGCCGGATTTCAATATGAATGTCGATTTGATTGAGCGCGCCATCACGCCGAAGACGAAGGCGCTACTCCCTGTCCACCTGAATGGACGGGTCTGTGAGATGGACCGGATCCTGGCGTTGGCGGACAAACATGGATTGGCGGTGATCGAGGATGCGGCTCAGGCGCTCGGGGCCACCTTCGACGGCAAGTGCGCCGGAAGCCAAGGCCGCGCGGGTTGCTTCAGCTTCTATCCATTCAAAGTGCTCGGCGGGTTCGGGGACGGGGGCGCCATTACCACGAACGATGCGGCGCTTGCCCGCATGGCGACACTCCTCCGCTATAACGGCGAAGATCGTGCGACGGGCGAATATCACTACCATGGGCAGACCGCGTTGCTGGACAATGTCCAGGCTGCCGTTCTGGACGTGAAGTTGCGCCATCTCCCGGAATGGATTGCTCATCGGCGGCGTATTGCCGCTGCCTACCATCGGGGGCTATCGGGCATCACCCAACTGCGAATTCCTCAATTCGACGAAGTCCGGCGGAAAGACATCTTCCAGAATTATGTCATCCGCACCCGGGTCCGTGATCAACTACGCGCCTATCTCACAGAACAGAGGATCGAGACGCTGGTCCATTGGCAGAAACCCATGTGGGAACACCGGGGACTGGGGTTGGCTACGCCGGATGTTCCGGAAACCCTGGCTATCTGCCGGGAAGTGGTGTCGCTGCCGATGAGCGCTGAAACCACCGAGGCGCAGGTCGAGGTCATCGTCGCCGCGCTCCGGGCGTTTTTCTCAACGCAACCGTGAGCCTCTCCGACTTCAGTCCTGTGACAGAAAAAGCGGGCGATTGGGTGACGCCGGAGGCGGTGTCCATGGCCTATGCGCGCTACCGGTTCGCGGCGGACTTCTGTCGAGGACGCCGTGTGTTGGAAGTCGCCTGCGGCCCTGGGGTCGGGCTTGGTTTTCTCGCACGGCGTGCCGAGGCGACCGTCGGCGGGGATCTGACGGACCGTTTGCTTCGTCAGGCCCGGCGACATCTGCAGGGCACTTCGTCGTTGGTACGACTCCAGGCCGAAGCGCTGCCGCTGCGCGACGCATCTCGCGACGTCATCGTCTGTTACGAGGCGCTCTATTTCTTTGAAGACGTAAAGCAATTTTTGACGGAGTGCCGGCGGGTACTGGCCCCTCAGGGGTTTCTGCTGCTGTGTACGGTCAACCCCGAATGGCCGGAGTTTAATCCGAATATATGCAGTCATCACTACTACTCCGCGCATGAACTCTCGCTCTTGCTACGGGATGCGGGGTTCCGGCCGGATCTTTTCGGCGCGTTTCCTGTTGCGTCCGCCTCGATCCCTGCGGTCTGCCTGTCCTGGATCAAGCGTACTGCTGTCCGGTTGCGCCTGATCCCGTCAAGCATGGCCGGAAAGCGGGTACTGAAGCGGCTGTTTCTCGGGAAACTGGTTCCCTTTCCCGCGGTGCTGGATGACGGCATGGCAGCGTACGTTCCGCCAACGGCGATTGCTCCGGAGCAACCGGTGACCGGCTACAAAATTCTTTTTGCGGTCGGACGGCAAGTCTGACCTCCACGAAACCGCTTGTTCAACCAGGCAGGAGCATCGGCCCTGAGATATCACCCAGGGCTGGATTCGGCCATTTGAGAAGGGGTATCTTCAGAGTTGGCCCCATGAGGGGGAGTGTTGCGAACGATCGGTCTGCGATTTGGTATGTCCACGCCTGTTGCCACAACGATGACGGCGCCCCAGCGGCGACTCCTGCTCTTTGCTGCCTATCTCGGGCTTGCGGCCTTGTCCAACTGGATGGCCTTTCTCCTTCGCTTTGATGAAGTGATTCCTGCGTCGCAGTGGGAATTATTCGCCTCCATGCTCCCGCTGCTGTTAGCCATCCGGGCGTTGGCCTTTTATCCGTTCCGGCTCTATGACAGTCTCTGGCGGTATACGAGCTTGTGGGATATCCGTGATCTCGCGCTCAGCATTGGTCTGAGCTCCCTGGTCTTTGCCGGAGTGGTTCGGCTGGGGCTAGGCATGCGGGCCTATCCTTCCTCGGTATTTGTCATCGATGCGCTGCTGTTGCTCTCTCTCCAGGCCGGGCTTCGTGCGTTACCCCGGCTGCTGAGGGAGCGTGGATGGATGGGCGCTGCCCGGAAACGCGTGCTGATCGTCGGCGCCGGTGATGCCGGAGCCATGATCGTGCGGGAAATGCGGAATAATCCGTCGTACGGTTATCGTCCCATCGGATTCATCGACGACAATCCCGCTAAGGTCGGACACCGCATTCACGGCGTGAAGGTCCTGGGCAATCGCGCTCGTTTGGCACAGATTATTCGCGAGGAAGGGCCTGATGTGGTCCTCGTTGCCATGCCGAGTGCCGCGCCGGCCAGGGTGCGTGAAGTGGTGAAAACATTGGAACCGTTTCATCTTCCCATTCAAACGCTGCCCAATTTGCGAGATCTGCTGCAGGGCCGAGTTGAGGTCAGCCAGATCCGGAATCTATCCATTGAGGATCTGCTGGACCGGGTTCCAGTTGATTTGGACCCCGAACCGCTCAGCGCGTTGGTACGCGGGGCACGCGTATTGGTCACCGGCGCGGGCGGGTCCATCGGCTCGGAGTTAAGTCGACAGGTAGCTCGACTTTCACCTTCGACCTTGGTGTTGCTCGATCGATACGAGAACGGCTTGTTCGCGGTCACGAATGAATTGATTGCCGCCGGGCATGCCTCGGTCGCTCCCGTCATCGGAGACGTGACCGAGGTCGGCCAGATGAACCGGTTATTTGCCGAATACCGCCCGACATTGGTGTTTCATGCGGCCGCGCATAAACATGTGCCGCTGATGGAAGCCAACCCCTGCCAAGCCGTCTTGAACAATGTCGGTGGGACGCGGATCGTGGCGGAGGCGGCGCATCGCCATGAGGTGGCGCGGTTCATATTGATCTCGACCGACAAGGCCGTGAACCCCGTGAGCGTGATGGGGGCCAGCAAGGGAGTCGCGGAGCTGTTGGTTCAGAAACTGGCCCGATCTTCGCGGACGATATTTTCCACTGTACGATTCGGCAACGTCCTGGGCAGCAACGGCAGTGTGGTGCCGCTATTTCTTGAGCAGATCAGAGCCGGCGGGCCGGTCACGATCACCGATCCGAATATGCGCCGCTACTTCATGCTGGTGGCGGAAGCGGTCCATCTCGTGCTTCATGCGGCGCGGCTGGCAACCGGCGGGGAAGTGTTTGTGCTGGAAATGGGCGAGCAGATCAGCGTGGAGGACATGGCTCGCAATCTGATTCGTCTTTCGGGACTGGTTCCCGATAAAGACATGGCCCTGACCTATGTGGGGTGCAGGCCGGGAGAAAAACTGGTCGAAGAGTTGGTCGCGGGCCATGAACGGGTAGAGGCGACCCCTGTCTCCAAAGTGCTCTGCGTCAGGCCGAATCCGGCATGCGATCTTTCCCGCCTCACGGCGCTCGTCGCCAGCCTGGAGGAATCGGCAGCTGAAGGGAGCGTGTCACAGGTACTCAATCTGCTCGGTTCCATTCTCCCCACCTACCACCCTGTGATTCTTCCAGGCATGTCGGATGGAGCTCATGATGCCGAAGGTGGGACCGCAGATGATGTGCCTGGTTCTTCGGTGGATCATTTGACGACCTCCGGCCCGTCTCCGATTGGGCCTCACAGGCGGACATGATGCGTGATCGATGTGATGCTCGAATGTCCCGCCGTGCGATTACGCCCCCTCGGTTTACACGACTTGAGCTGCTGATTCGGCCTGCCTCGTGAATGCCTGTCGTCTCTCTGTTCATCTCCTTTTGTGCCTAGCCCTGTCGGTGGTCTGGAGCGGGCCGGTCTTCGCGTCCAGCAATCTCCCGTTGCACCACTGGGGATACGATGCCATCGAACGGCTGATTGCCCTGGGTGTGATCGATCGGGCCTTGGTGGGCGCGAAGCCGTTCACCCGTATGCAGGCGGCGCAGTTTGTGTCGCGAGCAATCGAACGGGTTCGCGCCGACGAGATCGACATCGATGGCCGCGAAGCCATTGCCGAGCCCTTGTTGGAACGACTGCTCGCGGAGTTTCGCCCTGAACTCATTCGCCTCGGCACCATCCGCGCACGTCCTGACGACAAGACCGGTCCGCTTCGATTTGGTGCCCGGGTCACCTCCGAGGTCGATGCGTCATCGATCGGAGGCGGACAGACGATCCGTTTTCGTGAGAACCGGGGCGGCGAATATTCTGTCAACGGGGTCCAGAATCAAACCGATGTGCGGGCCTGGGTGGAGTTGAACGAATGGGCCGCCGTGATGGTCCAACCCAAATTCATCAGCAATCGCCATCTCCTGGGTCTTGGCGCGACCAATAACAGCGACAATTTTTACCTGCGCGAGTTCAGTCTGAAATTGAGTTATGCCAACATCGCGCTGGAGGTGGGCCGAGGGACGCAGTGGTGGGGACCAGGGTACCATGGATCTCTCCTGCTCACCGACCATGCGTTTCCGATGGACATGATCAAACTGGGGACGGAGCGGCCGTTTCAATTGCCGGGATTTCTGAGCGGTCTGGGTGATTGGAAGGTCAACGCCTTTTTGGCTCAGTTGGAACGCAATCGTGATTTTTCACGCGCCCGGGTGTTCGGCCTGCGCATCAGTTACCTGCCGGTTTCCTGGTTGGAGTTCGGCCTCACGCGCCTGACGCAATTCGGCGGGCGCGGGCGCGATCAGTCTTTCCCGGAAACGGTCGTCGATACCTACATTCATCCGGCGAATCAGGGGGCCGACAAGGAAGTGAACGAACAGGGGATGGCCGATTTCCGGCTGAGGCTGCCATCGGTGCCGTACCTGATTCCCTTTCCCGCGGGGCTTCAGCTGTACGGAGAGATTGGAACGGAGGACAAGTGGTCCCAATTGCCGATCCCGAGCCGGGCGGCGTTTTTGGGCGGCGTCTATATTCCGCAGGTGTTTCAGGGCGACACCATGGACCTGCGCATCGAATATGCCGATACGGATTACGGCCGGCGGCGGCATCCTGAACTGGGAGGCGTGTGGTACAACAACGGCACCTATACCAGCGGCATGCGCTACCGTGGGTTTCCCTTGGGACATCACATGGGCACCGACGGAATCGACTTTTTTGTGCGCAGCACCCGATATTTGACCGATACGTTGCAGCTGGGCGCAAACTTCAACATTCAGGAGCGGGAACGCGGCCAGCCGGTTCATGAGAAAAAGCGGGAAGCGGCCATCGATCTGACCTGGTGGTATTCCAAGGACATTCAAGTCATGGGTGGATACACCTTCCAGCGTCTGACCAACCCCGGCCAGGTGTCGGCCATTACGCCATTTGCCGAAACCTTTGCCGCCGGTGTGACGGCCCACAACCATTTGTTCTGGACTTCTCTGGCCGTGCAGTTTTAGGCTACCTGGCTGATTGTTGGGCCCTCCTGACGGGCTGATGGTGTAACCAGGTTCTTGCGAATGAAGTCATCAGATTCCCTGCGGGGTCCGCGCTGGAGGGGCGAGTCACCATGGTTGTGAAGAACACATCATCTTACACCGCAGGACTTCGTCTCTGTTCGGCCACCTGGTCTCACGCCGTCACTTGGCTCCTCATCGTCTCCTTCATCCTGCCGCCGTCGCTCCTGGCTCAAAACCTTCCGGCGCAGCAAGGGGTGCCGGGGATGATGCAGCAGCCGGGGCCTGCAGTGCCAGGAGGACTGTTCGGCCAAGGAGGGTTTAACACCCCCGGGGCAGTAGGTGGGTTCGGGCAGGCGATTGTGACGAATCCGACTGCGCTGCAGCCGATTGTTCCGAATCAGGCTCCTTGTCCGATTCCTCCTCCTTCTGATCTCGCCTCAAAGGGTACTGTTCCTAACCTGAATGACTATTGGCCCGTTGAACCGAGCAGCTTGTTGCCCAGTTCCATCGAACAACGCATGAAGCAGGAGCAGGAGGAACGTGATCGCCGGCAGGAGAAGCTTCAAGCCGACAAAGAAAAGTCCAGCATCGAATATCAGGTACAAGTTGAACGCGAGAAAAAGGGCGTGGCCCAGTTGCCCTTCGGTCAAGGCGTGGTTCCGGGAAATCAATTGCCTGCCAATCAAACGCCGCCCCAGGCGGCGGGGACCCCACCAGTGACTCAGCCGGGAGGTCAGCGGCCGCTGCCGGAAAAGAAGTCGTTTACGGCTGAGGTATTGCGCCAGCAGGACTTCAACGTCGAAGAGGCTTTCGCGGAATTTTCCGTCTTGCATGGCGTCAAGAGCCGTGTACGGCAGTTCGGCTACGACTTTTTTGAAGCGCAGGCCAATACGTTTTCGCCGATCCAGGATGTTCCGGTCGGACCGGATTACATGGTCGGTCCGCAAGATTCGCTGGCGGTGCACATTTGGAATGTGCCCGACCCTAATTTCAATCGAAGCTTTATCGTGCCGGTCGAGCGTGACGGTATGATCGTCATCCCGCAAGTGGGGGCGATTGCCGTCGGCGGCCAGCCGTTTTCCCAGGTGGAGCAGACGGTGAAAGCCAGGCTGAGCAGTCTGCTCAAGCGGTTCGAGGTGCATGTCTCGATGGCCAGGATCCGCACGATCAAAGTGTTTGTGGTCGGCGAAGTTATTCGTCCGGGCGCCTATGAAATCAGCGCATTGGCTACCGCGTCGAATGCCCTCTATGCCGCCTGCGGGCCGGCTCGCTCCGGCTCCTTGCGCCAGGTCAAGGTGATGCGCGAGGGGAAGTCGGTAGCCGAATTGGATTTGTATGACTTCTTATTGCGGGGGGATCGGCGGTTCGATCAGCGGCTGCAATCTGGGGACGTCGTCCTGGTTCCGCCGCTTGGTCCGGTGGTGGCGGTCAGCGGATCGATCAAACGGCCGGCGATCTATGAAGTGAAGCCCGGCGTTCGTTTGACGGAACTCTTGACACTTGCCGGGGGACTCACGCCCTTGTCCGACCGGCAGCGGTGCCACCTCTTCCGGCTGGATCCCGAACGCGGGCGCATCATGATCGATGTGGATTTGGTCGGCGCTCTGGCCTCTCAGGGGCATGAAAAAAGCCGGCCCGGCGTGGCGGGAGGAGATCCGCTCATGCTGGACGGAGACTATGTGCGGATCGGCATTCTTCCGACGCAAATTACCAATGTCGTGAGTCTGGTTGGTGCAGTCAAAAGTCCCGGCCCCTATGAATATCGTCCCGGCATGAAAGTGAAAGATCTGTTGATGCATGATCAACTGACGATCGATGCGTATGCCGACCGTGCCGAGATCGTGAGAACCGATCCGGTGACCTATCAAACGAAGGTCATCCAATTCAGCCCCCGGGCCTTGCTGGAAGGCAGCGATGTGGAGAACCACCTGCTCCAACGATTGGATCAGATCGTCGTGGCTAGTCAACATCGTCCGCCCAATTTGGTGCTCGTGGAAGGCGAACTGAAGAGACCGGGCTACTTCACCATTGAAATGGGCGAGCGGTTGAGCTCGGTGTTAAGGCGGGCCGGCGGAGTGACACCCAATGCATTTCCCGCCGGCCTGGTCCTCACGAGAGAGTCTGTCAGGCTGCGCCAACAGGCGGAGCTTGAACGGTTCGTCGCATCGGAGCGCCAGCGATTGACGGCTCAAGCGGCGGGAGGCGCCGCAGGAGCGACCGGGCTGAGCACGACCGCGGTGTTGTCTGCAGGAGGGGGCCTTGCCGAGCAGCAGGTGTTATCCCTGCGGCTACAGCAATTGGAGGCCATCACGTCGCGACTGGAATTGGGCCGGGTGGTGATTCGGATGGAGTCCATTGAGCGCCTGGAAGGCACCGAAGACGACATCATTCTCGAGGCCCGCGACCGAATCATGATGCCGACGCCGTCGCAGACGGTGAGTATCATCGGGTCGGTCAAAAATCCCAGTACGGTGGTCTATCGGCCGAGCCTGGGGTTGGATGATTATCTGCGCCAAGCCGGCGGATTAACGGAGGATGCCAATAAGAAGGAGATGTACGTGATGCGGGCCAACGGTACCACCGACTCCGCCTACCTGGCCGTCAAGGACTTGCGCTCCGGAGACACGATCGTGGTTCCGCAGAAAATCGAGGCCCGGACGCCGCAACTTGCCTTGTGGCAGACCGTGGCCAGTATCATCGGCAGCGTGGCCCTCACGGCGGCGGGTATTGCCGTGGTCGGTCGATAAGCCCGATAGAATTGGCATGATGGGTCCAGTGCTGGAGTCACACCAGGTCGCCATGACACCCACCCACGGTAACGGATCCAGTCGGGTCGTCCCTGGATCGCCCGGGCAGCTTGATCTCTGGGCGGTGCTGTCGCGTCGGCGCGTCTTGGTGATCGCCATTGTCCTTCTCTCCCTCTCAGGAACATTCGGTGTCAGCACGCTGCTCCTTCCGAAGATGTATGAATCGACCGCGACGCTGCTGCCCCAGCTGGATTCCAAGGAAGGCGGAGGACTGGCCGCGTTGTTGACGGCAACCGGGGCCGGCGGCATGGCGCAGAATCTGGGCACTACCCTGCCGAATATGCCCACGACTCCCACCGACGTGTTTGTCGCGATTTTGAAATCCCGTGTCATGGCGGATGATGTGATCGCCAAGTTCGGCCTCATGGGATTATACGAGGAGCGGACGATGTACGACACCCGCGCGGAGTTGGCGGAGCGGGTACGTATTGCCGTGTCCAAGGAAAAAGTGATCAAGGTGACGGTGGAAGATACTGAGCCTCAGCGGGCCGCCGACATCGCGGCCCATTTTGTCGCCGGTCTCGACCGGTTGAATCGCACGCTGAATGTGAGCAAGGCCGGACAGAATCGTCTCTTCCTTGAACGACGGCTCAACGAGACCATGGAGACGATGGCAAAAGCGGAGGAGGCGCTCCGGGACTTTCAGGCGAAGAACAAGGCGGTGGCCGTGGAGGCACAGTCGAAGGCGATGATCGAAGCCGCTGCCATGATTCAGGGGCAAATCACGGCCCAGGAAGTTCAGTTGCAAGTGATGGAAGGCTACCTGTCGCCGGACAATCCCGATCTCTCCCGTGTCCGTTCCAGTATCGAGGAATTGCGGAAGCAGTTGGGGCTGATGGAATCCGGCAAAGGATCAAAGGGGGCACCGGCGGGAGGGCGTCTCCATCCGGCTATGGTGACCGTGCCGGATCTGGCCCTCCAGTACGGGCGACTCCTCCGAGAGTTGAAGGTGCAGGAGACGCTGTACGCGCTGCTCACTTCGCAGTATGAGCAGGCGAAAATCACCGAGGCTCGTGATACGCCTACCGTTCAGGTGCTGGATCCGCCGGTTCCGGCGGATAAACAGATCAAGCCGCGTCCCGTGTTTTACACGGCCGTCGCCGGACTGGCAGGGTTCTGTCTGGCGACAGTATTTGCGTATGGGTTGGAGCTGCGTATGCGGAAGACCGGCGGCCTACCTCTCTGATCTCGTCCAAATTGACGATTTTTCAATCGCAATGGTAGAATCTGCGCGATTTCTCTGCTAGAAGGCCGGAAGTCTCAGTCGTTACTCACATTCACATTTATCAGAATAGGAGAACGGGATGGCTGTTCCAGTCTCCCAGATGTATACAGTGACCAAGTACGTGTTGACCCAGAAGCTGCGGGGGGTCAAACGGTATCCGCTCGTGCTCATGCTCGAGCCCTTGTTTCGCTGCAATCTCGCCTGTGCGGGGTGCGGGAAGATTCAATATCCGGATCATGTGCTGGATAAGCGGTTGACGCCGGCGCAATGCTGGGCTGCAGCTGATGAATGTGACGCCCCCATCATCAGTATTCCCGGCGGTGAACCGCTGATCCATCCGGAAATGCCCGAGATCGTGCGCGGTCTCGTGGAGCGTAAGAAGTACGTGTATCTCTGCACGAATGCGATCTTGATGGAGCGGAAGCTCGACGAGTATCCGGCGTCGAAGTTTCTGACCTTCAGCGTACATATGGACGGTTTACGCGACGAGCATGATTTGGCGGTGTGCCGTGACGGCGTCTACGATGTGGCGGTCAAAGCGATCAAGGCGGCGCTCAAGCGCGGGCATCGCGTTACGACCAATACCACGTTGTTCGACGACGCCAACCCGGAGCGCGTCCGGAAGTTCTTTGATGAAATGATGGGACTGGGCGTCGAAGGCATGATGATCTCGCCGGGCTACAGCTACCAGAAGGCCCCGGATCAGCAGCATTTCCTGAAGCGGAGCCGGACCACCGAACTGTTCTCGAAGATTCTGAGCAATCGGAAGCGCGGATGGCAGTTCAATCAGTCTCCCTTGTTTCTGGAGTTCCTTATGGGCAAACGTCAGTATCAGTGTACGCCTTGGGGGAACCCCACCTACAACGTCTTCGGTTGGCAGCGGCCCTGTTATTTGCTGCAGGAGGGGTATGCCTCAAGCTTTCGGGAACTGATGGAAAGAACCGATTGGGATGCCTATGGCACCGGCCGCAATGAAAAATGCGCGGACTGCATGGTGCATTGCGGATATGAAGCCTCAGCGGTGGAGGACACCTTCGGTTCCTTGTCCGGCTTCACGAAAACCGTCAAGATAACGTTGTTGCCCAACGCGCGATAACCGAGCGGCGGACCCAATCACAGTCACGGAGAAGTGTTTCGGCCGCTCGGCCGGCCGAACGCTTCCCCCATCATCACATAACATGGCTTGCAGTGAGTGAAACCACGATGACTGACGCAAAATACCACGCGCCGGAGGGCGGAAGTTTGGAAGGGCGAGTCTTCCGGCCTGCGACTCAGGCCGAATTGGGCGAAGCAATCGAGCTGGCCTTCGACTACCGGGGGGATATCACCGTTGAGTTGAGGTCAGGCGATCACGTGACGGGGTATCTGTTCAATCGCACGGCGACGGGCGCCCAGCCGACGATCGAGCTGTTCCCCGCGACCAGTAGCGGGACGATGACCATTCCGTATTCCGAGATCGCTGCCCTGGCGTTCACCGGTGAAGACACGGCGACCGGAAAGTCTTGGGAGACGTGGATGGCGAAGAAAGATTCAGAGCGACGCCAGGAAGTGGATCGCGCCGCTGCTGATGCCAAGGCACGGGGTCATTTGTAGCCGTCGACCGAGTGGCGCAGAAGAAAATTTCCTCACGCGCCGCCGTTGATTTTTGCTCCGCTCGATTCACGATTTTTCCAGCCTGCCGTGATCGGATTTGTTCGCTTCTTCCATCGTTTCTCCATCCGTTTGACTCCATCCATTTGTTGACAAAGAGGGGGGGCTATGCTAGAAGAGTCGGCCTCAAAATTGGCGCGAGTTCGTGTCGAGGAGGCCTCTCGGAGCATAGCGTGTTTCGAGGTGTGGGTGAGGCCAATCACGAGTCCGACACGGGTTCTTCAGATGCAAGGACGGAAGCGAATTGGCAGTCATTCCGTCCGGCAGGCCTGTTGGGTGTTGATCGGCGCGCTGCTCGTACCGTCTGTGTTGTTTGCGAGCCACGCGGCCGACCATCGGTTTACGGTCGAGGGGTTTGTCTGCGGGAAAGACGGTCGCCCCAGCACTAAAAGTGAAGTGCTGGTGAAGGACACCCGAATCACGGTGGGTCAGACCGTGGAGACCGATGGTGATGGGTACTATAAAGTCACCCTGCACCTTCATAACGACAATGTCGGCGACCCGCTGCTCGTAGAGGCCGGCGGGGAGCAGAGAAATCTCAAGATCCAGTTCGATCCGAACGATCTGGAGACCGAACGAAAGCTTCGGGTTGATTTCGGGAGTGGGTGCGAACGCGATCTCGGTCCTCCGCAGTGGTTGTTGTATGGGCTCGGGGTTGCGGCTGTTGCTATTGTGGGATGGATTGGGCTAAAGATCTCCCGCAAGCGGATGCGTGACGAGCAACGGCGAAGGAAGGGACAGGGCAAGCGGCAGAAATAGGGCACGGTCCGTGGGGCATTGTTCCTCGCCGGATCGAATAGCAGGAAGTAGGCGGGGAAGTCCAAACGTGACCTCGTTGTATTGTGAGTCTTGACGCTTTTGCTGAGGCTGCGACGTGCGCCTCAGGGAAGCGTCTTTTTTTTCTGTCGATGGTAATGGGTGTCCGCGCTTGAATGAGTGCAGGCATGAAGAAAGGAGCGGGAGTTCTTTTATGAAACAGGCAGGCATGAAGAGATTGGCGCTGATGGTCGGCATTCTCGGATTCGGGTTCGGTGTGGTTGGTTGCGGCGGTGGCGGTGAAGGCGGCGGCGAGGGCCCGGTTGTTCCGCCACCCCCTGCTCCCGCGGAATATGCCGACAAGCACATGCCTGCCGGTTGGTGGACGGATCCGAAGGTGTTGGAGGAGGGGAAGGAGTTGTACATCGGCGGGAAGAATCCTGATGTCAACTGTGCCAGCTGCCATGGCAAGGATGGTAAGCCGGTCAAGGCCGGTGCGCGAGACTTCCGCAATGGCGATCGCATGAAGATGTATTCGGACTCTGTCTGGTTCTGGCGCATTTCCGAAGGTGTGCCAAACACGAAGATGAAGCCGTGGAAGAGCAAGTTGTCCGAAGAAGATCGATGGAAGATCCTGGCGTTCGAGCGGTCCTTCGGCTTGGCCGGCAAGGGCTGGGATGCCAACAAGAAGGATTGGGTGCCTGCGGATCAGGTGAAGTAACGATCGCCTGCTTTGTAGTTCGAGTCACGGGTCAATCGGTTGGAATGAGGAGGAGCGGCGAGACATCATGAAAATCTGGCAGCGCTGTTTATTGGTTATGTTCGCGCTAGTGGCGGTATTGGGAGGAGTGGCCTATGCCCAGGCTCCCAGTGCGCCCCC
>ERZ724507.131-NODE-131-length-31584-cov-8.138507_pt1 | contig 31584 bp, 27 predicted proteins | sample MGYA00376040_ERZ724507 | MGnify/ENA primary metagenome ERZ724507 (study PRJEB28724, sample SAMN07190883) | activated sludge metagenome | isolation source: activated sludge of sewage treatment plant in Hong Hong | place: Hong Kong | collected 2016-03-17 ...
CGGCGCGGAGGTTTTCCGAGGAGGCGCGCAAGATGGTCGAGATGGGACAGTCGCAGGCGCAACAGGCGGCGCAGCAATGAAACTTCACACAGCAGCCAAGGCACCGAATCCGCGCCGGGTGGACATGTTCCTCGCGGAAAAGGGCATCGACGACATCGAGCGTCATCTGGTCGACCTGAACGCGGGACAACACAAGGAAGCCGCGTTTCTGGCACGCAATCCGCTCGCCCGGGTCCCGGTTCTCGAACTTGACGACGGGCGTTACCTTGCGGAATCGCGGGCGATCTGCACCTATCTCGAGTTCCTCCATCCGGAACCCAATTTGATGGGTCGCGACGGCGAGGAGCGGGCGTTCATCGAGATGGCCGATCGTCAGGTCGAATTCAACCTGTTCGCTGTCGCCGCCAACTACATCCGCCACACCCACCCGGGGTTGGCGGTGCTCGAACAGCCGCAGTTCCCGGATTTCGGCAAGTCGCAGGGCGAAAGGATGCTGCACAACGCGCGCTGGCTGGATGGCCTGCTGGCGACGCGCCCTTACATTGCCGGCGAGCGCTTCACCATCGCCGACATCACCGCCTTCTGCGCGATCGAATTCGCCCGCCTGGTCAAGTTCCGGCTGGCGGATGCCGGCTTGCCCCACCTCGCTGCCTGGCGCGACCGCATCGCCGAACGTCCGAGCGCGGCCGTCTGAGCGGGCGGAACCCCAACGTACCGGCGCGTAATCGCTGCTGCCCGACCGCAGCCTGCGCGGCTATTGCCGCAGGGGCTGGGCTTCCCCCGGCGAGCAATCGACCTGGAACACCCGCCGGTCTTCCAGACGCACGGCGGTGAGGTGGCCGCCCCACAGGCAGCCGGAATCCAGCGCCAGAAGATTGGCCGTGATGCGCAGGCCAAGCGCCGACCAGTGCCCGGTGACCAGGATGGAATCGGCACTCCGCCGTTCTGGAATCTCGAACCACGGCAGATAGCCTTCGGGGCCGCTGCCCAATTCGCCCTTGCTCTTGAATTCCATGTTGCCATCGGGGGCGCAGAAACGCATCCGGGTCATCGCATTGACGATCACCCGCAGACGCTTCTTGCCGGTGAGATCGTCGGACCAGGCGGTCGGCTTGCTACCCCAGAGGTTGAGAATGAATTCCCGGTAGCCAAGCCCCTGCAACGCATCTTCGACTTCTCCGGCCAGTTCGCGGGCGCGGGCAGCCGACCACTGCGGCAGCAGACCGGCGTGGACCAGGCAGTAATCGCCCTCGGTATGACAGAGCGGCTGTTGCCGCAGCCAGTCGAGCAACTCGGCGCAGTCGGGCGCATCGAGTATTTCCTGCAAGGTATCGCCCTTGCCGCGGAATTCGGCGCCGCCCTCGGCGACCATCAGCAGATACAGGTCGTGATTGCCCAGCACGGTGACCGCCGCCGAACCGAGCGATTTGACCAGGCGCAGGGTTTCCAGCGACTTCGGACCGCGATTCACCAGGTCGCCGACCAGCCACAGGCGGTCTCTTGCCGGATCGAAACGGCACGCCTCAAGCAGCGTTTGGAATGAGTCGAAGCAGCCCTGAATGTCGCCGATGGCGTAGGTTGCCATGAATTCCCGGTCCTCGTGTATGAGCGTTGTCTGTAATGCGGACGGCAGGGCAACCGCCGCCGTGGCTGATCCTCAAGTCCTGTAGTAATCGCGATACCAGGCGATGAAGCGGCCGACGCCTTCCCGGACACTGGTGCCGGGGACGAAGCCGACCCAGTCGTTGAGCAGGTCGGTATTGGCGTAGGTCGCCGGCACATCGCCGTCCTGCAGCGGCAACAGGCGCTTTTCCGCCTTCATTCCAAGGGCATCTTCGATGGCGCCGATGAAATCGAGCAACTGCACCGGATTGTTGTTGCCGATGTTGAAAACGCGGTAGGGGGCATTGCTGGTCGCCGGGTCCGCGGAAATCGGGTCATATTCCGGGTTGACCGCAGCCGTCTTGTCCACGACGCGGATGACGCCTTCGACGATGTCGTCGACGTAGGTGAAGTCGCGCTGCATGTTGCCGTGGTTGAAGACATCGATCGGCCGCCCTTCGAGGATCGCCCGGGTGAACAGGAACAGCGCCATGTCCGGCCGCCCCCACGGGCCATAGACGGTGAAGAAACGCAGGCCGGTGGTCGCCAGGCCGTAGAGATGGCTGTAGGTGTGGGCCATCAGCTCGTTGGCCTTCTTGGTTGCGGCATACAGACTGATCGGGTGGTCGACGCTGTCATGCTCGGAGAACGGCATTCTGGTGTTGCCACCATAGACGCTGGAGCTGGATGCGTAGACCAGGTGCTGCACCCTGTTGTGGCGGCAGCCTTCGAGGATGTTGGTGAAGCCGACGACGTTACTGTCGACATAGGCGTGCGGATTCTGCAAGGAATACCGGACACCGGCCTGCGCGGCGAGGTGGATGACCCGGTCGAATTTCTCGGCAGCAAAGAGGCCTTCCATGCCGGCGCGGTCTGCGACATCCAGTTTGACGAAGTGGAAATTGGCGTGGGGCGTCAGGCGGGCGAGACGGTTTTCCTTGAGGCTGACCTCGTAATAGTCGTTGAGGTTGTCGAGGCCGACGACTTCGTCGCCGCGCGCCAACAGACGCAGCGAGGTGGTCATGCCGATGAAACCGGCGGCGCCGGTGACGAGGATTTTCACGGGTCAACCTCTTGCAGGAAAGTAGGAATTTTACCGCAGTGCAGCAAAGGCGTAGTAGCGTTCGAGCATTCTTCGATGCCTCGGGAAGCATCCGGAGCATCCGCCGGTGAGGCAGCGCCCGCTTCCTTCTTCGCGCCCGGACCTACCGTGGCCCTGGCAACGGAAAGCGGCGGGCACGAAGCAGGCATCTATAATTGCGCCTTCGAAAGTCCGTCATTCTATTTGCCGATGCCCATCCCGACCGTGAAAATTTCCTCGCTCGGCTGCGCGATCGACGATCTCACCTTGGTCAGCGACATTCGTCGTCATGGCTCCCATGCCAGGCCGCGAATACCGATGCCTGACACCGCAATCGCTGCCTTGCCGCCCGGCCGTTGCTGATGGCGCGCCTGCTCTACAGCCTGGTCATCTATCTGGCAACTCCGCTGATCCTGCTGCGGCTGATCTGGCGCGCCCGGAAACAGCCCGAGTACCTGCAGAATCTCGCCGAGCGCTGGGCCTTCCATGGCGTGGCTGCACCCGCAAGGCTGATCTGGGTACATGCCGTGTCGGTCGGCGAAACCCGCGCCGCACAGCCACTGATCGAGGCCTTGCAGGCGGCATGGCCGGATCACCGGATCCTGCTGACCTGCATGACCCCGACCGGCCGCGCGGCGGGCAGCGAAGTCTACGGCGACAAGGTGCTACAGGCCTATCTTCCCTACGACTATCCGGATGCGGTCGACCGTTTTTTCCGGCACTTTTCGCCACGCTTCGGGGTGCTGATGGAAACCGAAATCTGGCCGAATCTGCTGGCTGCCGCGAAACGCCGGGACGTGCCGGTACTTCTCGCCAACGCGCGGCTTTCCGAGCGCTCGGCGCGCGCTTACGGAAAGGTTGCGGTGCTGGCGCGACCCGCCTTCTCCGCCCTTAGCGCCGTTGCCGCGCAGACGCCCGGCGATGCGCGGCGGATCGCGCTGCTCGGTGCGAGCAACGTGAGCGCCTGTGGCAACCTCAAGTTCGATGTCACGCCGGCGCCGGAAAAGATCGCCCTCGGCAAGGCCTGGCGCGAGGCGCTTGGCGGCCGCCAGGTGTGGCTGGCGGCCAGCATGCGTGAGGGAGAAGAGGCGCTGGTGCTGGCAGCATGGCGTGGAATTGCGGCATCGGGTGCGCTGCTCGTCCTGGTCCCGCGCCATCCGCAGCGCTTCGCGGAAGTCGCGGCGCTGCTGACCAGGCTCGGGTTCGACTTCGTCCGGCGCAGCGACAGCCTGCCCGGCCCGGAGACACAGGTATGGCTGGGGGATAGCATGGGTGAAATGGCCGCTTATTACGCCCTTGCCGATATCGCCTTCATCGGCGGCAGCCTGTTGCCACTCGGCGGGCAAAACCTGATCGAGGCCGCAGCCTGCGCATGTCCTGTCGTCGTCGGGCCGCACACTTTTAATTTTGAGCAAGCGACCGCCGATGCCATCGCTGCCGGCGCCGCACTGCGGGTGCCCGATGCGGAAGGGCTTGCGACGACAATCCGCCGGGCGTTGGGCGATGCCGGGGAACTCGCGAAGATGCGGGCCGCAGCCTTGCGCTTTGCCGCAGCGCATCGCGGTGCCAGCGCGCGGACGCTGGCGCTGATCCGTTCCGCGATTACTGGATAGCGCTGGGGTCGAGCAGCGCGTTGGCGGCCACCACGTCGTCTTCGCTCAGGGTGCCGACTGCCGCCTTCAGCCGGAGTTGCGACATCAGTGTTTCGAGAACCGCCTTCGCCAGATCGCGGCGGGTGACGTAGACCTGGTTGTCGGCATTCAGCACGTCGATGTTGATGCGCACGCCGACTTCAAAGCCGAGGCGGTTCGATTCCAGCGACGATTGCGAGGAGATCAGGGCAGCCCTGAGGGCGCGCACCTGGGCCAGCCCGTTGGTGGCGCCAAGGTATTGCTGACGTGCCTGCAGGGCCGCGTTGCGCCGGGCCTGCTCGAGGGTCGATTCGGCGGCCGCGCGGTTGGCGCTGGCCTCGCGCTGGCGGGAAACGACTTGTCCGCCCTGGAAGATCGGGAGGTTCACCTGGACGCCGATGCTCCTGAAATCGGAGTCGACAAGGCCGAGGCCGGCCGATGCGAGTGCTGTCGTCGATCCCTTGCTCGCGACCAGATCGACCGTCGGATAGTGTCCGGCGCGTTGCCGATCGACCTCGAGCGAGGCAATCTCCAGCGCCGCCATTTGCAGCTGGACGTTGATGTTGTCGTTTTCGGCAGCGGTTGCCCACTGTTTCATGTCGGCAGGTTGCGGCTGCGGTATTTCCGCATTCCTGCGGAATGGCGCGAGCGAGCCGGGCTCCTTGCCGATGATTGCCTGCAGCGTCCGCTGCCTGACCTCGACGTCGCTCTCGGCGGCGATTTCCTGTGCGATTGCCAAGTCGAAGCGGGCCTGCGCTTCCTGGGCGTCGACGATGGTCGATGTGCCGACCTCGAAATTGCGTTTTGCCGACTCGAGTTGCTGTTCGATAGAAACCTTGTTGGCGCGCACTGCCTTGAGGTTTTCATTGGCATAGAGCACGTCGAAATAGGCTTGGGCAACGCGCAGGATCAGATCCTGCCCGGCCTGGACGAAATTGGCTTCGGCCTGGGCGACCTGGAATTTCGACTGGTCGTAGGCGACCCAGTTCTGCCAGCGGAACAGCGGCTGGGTCAAGGTCAGCGTGTAGCCGTTGCTGTTGAATTTGACGTTGTCGGTAGTGGTGGATTTCCGCAAGGAAATATCGTTCTCGTTCCACTGGGTGTTGCCCGAAATTCCGATCGTCGGCAGGAGACCGGCGAGCGCCTGCGGTGTCCGCTCCCGTCCGGCTTCGACCGTGGAACGGGCTGCCGCGTATGCCGCGTCGTTTGCCTGCGCCTCGCGATAAATCTGCATCAAATCCGCAGCCTGCAGCGGCGAGGCCAGGAGGGGGGTGACAAGCCACCAGACGAGTTTTTTCATTGCGTCCTCAATAACGGGGCAGGTTGGGGTCAACTTCGTCAGCCCAGGCGCTGACGCCTCCAGTCAGGTTGATGAGCGACGAATAGCCCTGGCGTTCGAGAAACATGGCGACCTGCATGCTGCGCCGACCGTGATGACAGATGACGACGATGTCGTCGTCCCGCTTCAGTTCGTTGCTCCGCAGCGGGACCAGATGCATGGGAATGTGCAGCGAATCCGGCAGGCGGCACAGTTCGTATTCCCATGGTTCCCGCACGTCGAGCAGGACAGGCTTGCTGCGACTGTCGTCGGACAGCCAGTCAGCGAGTTGACGCGCGCGAATCTGTTGCATCAGAACGAGAAGCCGGGCTTCGCTTCGCCGCCATCGAGGGCCGGAACGACCGTTTCGAAAAGGTTGACAGTATTGAAGACCCCCTCGCTGCTGCAGGTCACCAGTTGGGCTTCCATGACCGGGGCCGTGCCAACGATGGCGGCAAGGCGGCCGCCGAGACGCAGCTGCTTGAGAAGCGCGTCGGGCAGCGTCGGCAGCGACCCGGAAACGACGATCACGTCGTACGGGCCGCGCTGAGCCCAGCCGTTGGCTCCGTTGCCGACTTCGACCGTTACGTTGGTAACGCCGGCCCGCTCCAGGTTCGCGCGGGCGATGTCGGCCAGCGCCGGGCGCGATTCGATGCTGATCACATGCTCGGCGCGAGCGGCCAGCAGGGCCGCCATGTAGCCGCTGCCGGTACCGATTTCCAGCACCTTGTCCGTCTTCCGGATGCCTAGCTCTTGCAGCAGGCGAGCTTCGACCCGCGGCGCCAGCATCACCTGTCCGCTGCCGATCGGGATTTCCATGTCGGCGAATGCTAGGTTGCGATAAGGGGGTGGGGTGAAGTCCTCGCGCTTGACGACAAAAAGCAGGTCGAGAACCTGCTGATCCAGAACCTCCCAGGGCCGGATCTGCTGTTCGATCATGTTGAAGCGCGCTTGCTCGATGTTCATTGGGGTCTCCGCAGGCTAAATATTAGCATACGCTAATAATCTTCGTTCCGACAAAACAGGATTATACCCGAGTCCTTTGCAGGCCTTGGCGCAACAGGTCCATGTGGATCGCCAGATATTGGCGGGGGTCGATCTCGTTTCCCAGGCAGGATGCCATCGAAAAGCGCCAGATCAGCAGCATCAGAATCGGCGCGATGACAACTTCGATCGCGGTCTCGACTTCCAGGTCCCGGAACTCTCCGCTGGCCATGCCACGTTCGAGTGCCGCGCCAACCAGCGCCCGCCCGCGGCGAATCACGTTTTCATAGTAAAACTGGGCGACTTCCGGAAAATTGCGCGCCTCCGCGACCATGAGCTTGGGAATCCCCGCATACTCGGTTTCGCCGATCCTCGACCACCAGTTTGCCAGCAGGCGTTCCAGCAAATCGGCGGCACTCCCGGCATGGCGGGCGGCAATGGCTTCGCCTTCGGCGACCACGGGCACAATGTCTTCCTGGATCACCGCCTTGAACAGCGCTTCCTTGCTGTCGAAATAGAGATAGAGCGTCCCCTTGGAGACCCCGGCGCGGATTGCCACCTCTTCCAGCCGCGTAGCGGCGAAACCCTTTTCGACAAACAGACCGAGCGCCGCCGCCGTCAATTCGGACGGGCGGGCTTCCTTGCGGCGTTTTCTGGGCGGGGCTGCGGTGGACATGGGCAACTTAATGACTATCGGGTCATTAAATTACCATCGTGCCCCTTCGATGGTCAACGTGCTCCGTGCACGAAATGGCTTTCGTCGGAATCGGGTCTGCTTTGGCAGTCGACCGTGTCACCTTGCATTTTTGCCCTGTTTCCGTTAGCTTGCAGCTTGTCGTTAGGGGTGTCCGCCGACGGGCGGACTGAGAAATACCCTTCGAACCTGACCGGGTCATGCCGTCGTAGGGAAACGGACTCTGCTGTTGGAACCAGATCGCTCCTTGCCCGTCTCATCCCGCTGATACACGCTAGGAGCACCCATGAACGCCAAAGAACAATTCCTCGCCGCCAACGCCCACGTCGACGAGGCGGCAGTCCAGCCGCTGCCCAACTCCCGCAAGGTTTATATCGAAGGCTCCCGTCCGGACATCCGCGTCCCGATGCGCGAAATTTCGCAGGACGACACGCCGACCGGTTTCGGCGGCGAGAAGAATCCGCCGATCTACGTTTACGACTGTTCCGGTCCGTACTCAGACCCCGCTGTCAAAATCGACATCCGTTCCGGTCTGCCTGCCCTGCGCGCCCAATGGATCGCCGAGCGCGGTGACGTCGAGGAATTGGCTGACCTGACTTCCGAATTCGGCCGCCAACGCGCCACCGACCCAACGCTCGACGAACTGCGCTTCCCCGGCCTGCACCGCAAACCGCTGCGCGCCAAGGCCGGCGCCAATGTGTCGCAGATGCACTATGCCCGCCAAGGCATCATCACGCCGGAAATGGAATTCGTCGCCATCCGCGAAAACAACAATCGCCGTGCTTATATGGAATCGCTGCGGTCAACCGGCCCGATGGGCGACAAGATGGCCAAGCTGCTCGGCCGCCAACATCCCGGCCAGAACTTCGGCGCCAGCATCCCGGAAGAAATCACCCCAGAATTCGTGCGCAGCGAAATCGCCCGTGGCCGCGCCATCATCCCGAACAACATTAACCACCCGGAAAGCGAGCCGATGATCATCGGCCGCAACTTCCTGACCAAGATCAACGCCAACATCGGCAACTCGGCGCTCGGCTCCAGCATTCAGGAAGAAGTCGAGAAAATGACCTGGTCGATCCGCTGGGGCGGCGACACCGTGATGGACCTGTCCACCGGCAAGAACATCCACGAAACCCGCGAATGGATCATCCGCAACAGTCCGGTTGCGATCGGCACCGTGCCGATCTACCAGGCGCTGGAAAAGGTCAATGGCAAGGCCGAGGACCTGACCTGGGAAATCTTCCGCGACACGCTGATCGAACAGGCCGAACAAGGCGTCGACTACTTCACCATCCACGCCGGCGTCCTGCTTCGCTACGTCCCGCTCACCGCCAACCGGATGACCGGCATCGTCAGCCGCGGCGGATCGATCATGGCCAAGTGGTGCCTCGCCCACCACCAGGAAAGTTTCCTCTACACCCATTTCGAGGAAATCTGCGACATCATGAAGGCCTACGACGTCGCCTTCAGCCTCGGCGACGGCCTGCGCCCCGGCTCGATCTACGACGCCAATGACGAAGCCCAACTCGGCGAACTGAAGACCCTCGGCGAACTGACCCAGATCGCCTGGAAGCACGACGTCCAGGTCATGATCGAAGGCCCCGGCCATGTGCCCATGCACATGATCAAGGAGAACATGGACCTGCAGCTCGAATACTGCGACGAAGCCCCGTTCTACACTCTTGGCCCGCTGACCACCGACATCGCGCCGGGCTACGACCACATCACCAGCGGCATCGGCGCCGCGATGATCGGCTGGTACGGCACCGCCATGCTCTGCTACGTGACGCCCAAGGAACACCTCGGCCTGCCCGACAAGGACGACGTCAAGGAGGGCATCATCACCTACAAGCTCGCCGCCCACGCCGCCGACCTCGCCAAGGGCCACCCCGGCGCGCAGATCCGCGACAACGCGCTGTCCAAGGCGCGCTTCGAGTTCCGCTGGGACGACCAGTTCAACCTCGGCCTCGACCCGGACAAGGCACGCGAATTCCACGATGAAACGCTTCCGAAGGAATCGGCCAAGGTCGCCCACTTCTGCTCGATGTGCGGCCCGCACTTCTGCTCGATGAAGATCACCCAGGATGTCCGCGAATTTGCGGCGCAGCAGGGGCTGGACGAAGCCGAAGCGCTCGAGAAAGGCATGGAAACCAAGGCGGTTGAGTTCGTGAAGGCGGGCGCCGAGGTTTACAGCAAGGTCTGAATAGGCTCAGACCGTTCTGGACAAGAAAAAAGGCGGCTGATTCAGCCGCCTTTCTGCCTTATCGAGGTCGGTCGAAAAATCAATTTTTGTCGCGCAGTGAAGCCGCCGTTGCAGCGCCGTTCGCCGCTCGCGCGGCTTCGGCCACCTCCTTGCTGACAATGGTCTTGCCAATCGGGGCGAGGGCGATGCCGGCCAGTTTCAGGTGCTGGATGGCGAAGGGAATGCCGATGATCGTCAGGGCCAGGCTGACCGCCGACACGATATGGCCGATTGCCAGCCAGATACCGGCAAAAATGAACCAGATGATGTTGCCGAGCAGGCCGAGGCCACCGGTGCCGATGTCGTCGGCCTGATGCAGTTCCTTGCGGCTGATCGCCTCCTTGCCGAAGGGGAAGAAGGAAAACTGGCCGATCACGAAGCTGGCCTTCGCCCAGGGAATGCCGACGATGGTCAGCAGCGCGAGCAGGCCGACGAGCCACCAGGCCAGTCCCATCACGACACCGCCAAGAATGAACCAGAGAAAATTGCCGATCGCGCGCATCGCCCGCCTCGTCGAAGATGGAGCCGTGAGTTTAGCGGCTGCGCCGTTCACTGGCGCGTTTTTTGGTCGATTGTCGCGGTCGACCTGCCGAAATGGGCGAAAATGGCGCCTCGCCGACACTTGATCGAGAAGCTTTGGACTGCCGAAAGAACTGCGGTGCATGCTGTATCGCCCCGTCAATCACGTCGCTGGGAAAACCGGCGGGCGTGGCGTGCAGCCATCTGGACACCGCACTGCGCTGCACCATTTTTGGCCGCCCCGAGCGCCCGGCCTGCTGTTCCGGACTGCAGCCTTCCGCAGAAATGTGCGGGGAATCACGCGAGCAGGCCTTGCGCTGGCTGGCCGATCTCGAAGCGCGTACCGCGCCGGGATAGTAGAATGCGGCCTCCCAATAAGGACAGCACCCCATGGACCCGATTCTTCTCCTGAAAGCCCTGATCCTCGGCATCGTCGAGGGTCTGACCGAATTCCTGCCGATCTCGTCGACCGGCCACCTGATTCTCGCCGGCGATCTGCTTGATTTCAACGACGATCGCGGCAAGTTGTTCGAAATTGTCATTCAGTCCGGCGCCATTCTCGCCGTGGTCTGGGAGTATCGCGAGCGTTTGCTCACCGTCGCGCGCGGTGCCTTCAGCGACCAGGCCGCGCAGAAATTCATTCTCAACCTGTTCATCGCCTTCCTGCCGCTGGCCATCCTCGGGCTGGCCTTCGGCAAGGCGATCAAGGCCAACCTGTTCAACCCGATCACCGTGGCGACGACCTTCATTCTCGGCGCCTTCGTCATCCTCTGGGCGGAACGGCGCGACCACAGGATTCGCGTCCAGAGCGTCGATGAGATGAGCCCCGTCGATGCGCTGAAGATGGGCATCGCCCAAGCCTTCGCACTGATCCCCGGCACCTCGCGCTCGGGCGCGACGATCATCGGCGGCCTGCTCTTCGGCCTGTCGCGCAAGGCGGCGACCGAGTTCTCCTTCTTCCTCGCCATCCCGACGCTGGGCGTGGCGACCATCTACCAGCTCTACAAGGAGCGCGCGCTGCTCAACGCCGGCGATATCGGCATGTGGGTGGTCGGCTTCGTTTCCGCCTTCGTTTCCGCCTTCCTCTGCGTGCGCTGGCTGCTGCGCTTCATTTCCAGCCACGATTTCACGCCCTTCGCCTGGTACCGCATCGCCTTCGGCATCGTCGTCCTGGCGACCGCCCACTTCGGCTGGGTGCAATGGACCGCCCACTGATCCTCTACCTGCACGGCTTCTGCTCGTCGCCGGCGTCGCTAAAGTCGCGGCAACTGGGCGAGTACATGGGCGGACGCGGACTGGGTGACCGCTTTGCCTGCCCGGCGCTGTCGCCGGTGCCGGACGCGGCAATCGCCACCGGCAGCCGCGTGATCGAAGGCGCCGCCGGCCCGGTCACGCTGGTCGGGTCTTCGCTGGGCGGACATTACGCCAACCATCTGGCGGAAGAGTACGGGCTGAAGGCGGTACTGATCAATCCGGCTGCGGTCCACTGTCTCGACGCCGGCAAATTCATCGGCGAGCATGCCAATTTCCACACCGGGGAGCGCTTCACCTTCACGCCGGCGCATGCGGCACAACTCGCGGCGCAGGTCAGGAAGCCCACCCCCGCCCGCTACTGGCTGCTGAGCGAAGCCGGCGACGAGGTGCTCGACTGGCGCCAGGCGACCGGGTTTTACGCCGGCTGCCGCCAGACGGTGCTGCCCGGCGGCGACCACAGCTTCACCCGCTTTCCCGAATTCATGCCGCAAATCCTTGAATTCGCGGGGTTATAATCCGACGATGAATGTATTGTTCGAAGAGGATGGAGGCTTCAAGGCGGGCAGCGTCATGGCCGACAACGACAGCTCGTTGCAGGTCGAGATGTCCACCGGCAAGCGCAGCAAGATCAAGACCGCCACGGTGCTGTTGCGTTTCGAGAAGCCTTCGCCGGGCGCCTTGCTGGAGCAGGCGACACCGCTGGCCGAGGAGATCGAAGCGGATTTCCTCTGGGAGTGCGCAAGCGATGGCGAGTTTTCGTTTCTCGATTTTGCCCGTGATTACTACGGACACGACCCCGCCCCGATCGAGGCGACGGCGGTGCTGCTGGCCGTGCACGCCGCGCCCGTCTATTTCCACCGCAAGGGCAAGGGCCGCTTCCGCAAGGCGCCTCCCGACATCCTCGCGGCGGCGCTGGCCAGCCTGGAAAAGAAGCGCCAGCAAGCGCTCGCCATCGAGGGCTGGATCAGCGAACTCAAGGCATTCCGTCCGCCGCCGGAAATCGCCGCGCTGACCGACGCGCTGCTTTATGCGCCCGATCGCAACAAGCCGGAAACCAAGGCCTTCGAAACCGCCTGTAGTGATACCGGCCTGACCCCGGCGCAACTGTTGTTCCAGTGCGGCGCGATCAGGTCGGCCTACCACCTGCACTACCGTCGCTTCCTGCATGAACAGTTCCCGAAAGGCACGGCCTTTCCCGCGCTCGCCGCGCCGGAACTGCCCGGCGATCTGCCGCGCGCCGATGTCCCCGCCTTTTCGATCGACGACGCCGCCACCACCGAGATCGACGACGCGCTCTCGGTCGTCTGGCTGCCCGGCATCGGCTCGCGCATCGGCATCCACATCGCCGCCCCCGGGCTGGCCATCGAGCATGGATCGCCGCTCGACGGCGTGGCGCGCACCCGCCTGTCGACGGTCTACATGCCCGGCAACAAGATCACCATGCTGCCCGACGCCGTGGTCGGGAGCTACACGCTGGCCGGCGGCGTCGATTGCCCGGCGGTTTCGCTGTATCTCACGGTCAACGACGATTTCGAGGTCATTTCCCAGGAATCCCGGCTGGAGATGGTGCATATAGCCGCCAACCTGCGGCATCACGAAATCGAGCCGGTCTTCAACGCCGAAACCGTGGTCAGCGGACTCTCCGGCTTCCCCTTCAGCGACGAACTGCTGCACCTCTGGCGCTTCGCCAACGCCTGCGAGGGGCGGCGCGGCAAACCGTCGGCGACGCAGGGAATCAACGACTACAACTTCGCCATCGCCGGCGATCTCGCCGATCCCGACCGGTGCACGGTCGAAATCGGCGAACGCCGGCGCGGCAGCCCGCTCGACAAGCTCGTCGCCGAACTGATGATCGTCGCCAATTCGACCTGGGGCGGGCTGCTCGCCGAGAGGAACATCGCCTGCCTGTACCGCGCGCAGACCCAGGGCAAGGTGCGCATGACGACCTCGCCGCTGCCGCACGAGGGCCTTGGGGTGCCGCAGTACGCGTGGATGACCTCGCCGCTGCGCCGCTATTGCGATCTGGTCAATCAATGGCAGCTGATCGCCTGCCTGAAGGGCGAAACGCCGCCGTTCGCCCAGAGATCGGCCGAACTGTTCGGCGCGATGCGTGATTTCGAAACCACCTACGCCGCATACGCCGATTTCCAGCGCCTGATGGAGCGCTACTGGTGCCTGCGCTGGCTGCAGCAGCGTGGCATCAGGGAGATCGGGGCGACCGTGCGCCGCGAGCAGCAGGTCAAGCTCGACGGTCTGCCGCTGCTTGTGCGCGTACCGTCGCTGCCGGCCGATGCCGCGCCCGGGAGACGGGTCCGTCTCGCGCTCGACGCCATCGATCTGCTGGGTCCCGAGGTCGCTTGCCGTTATCTTTGCGTCATCGAGGAAATCCCGGGCGAGCCGGTCGAGGAGGAGGAAGCCCAGTGAGCGTGGCCACGCTGTCATGGCAGCCGGTGGCGCCCGGCAACCGCCGCTTGGTGCTGGCGATAGCCGTGTCTTTGGCGATTCATGGCTTTATCGTATCCAGAAATTTCGTCTTTCCTGATGCAGCCAAGGCGATGCGCGAGAAAGCGCTCGACATCGTCCTGGTCAATGCCAAGTCGGCGAAGAAGCCGACCAATCCGCAGGCCCTGGCGCAGGCCAACCTCGACGGCGGCGGCAATACCGACGAGAACCGCCGGATCAAGACGCCGTTGCCGCCGACCCCGCAGCAGACCACGGGAACCGAAATCGAGCGCATGCAGCGCCGCATGCGCGAACTGGACGCGGCGCAGCAGAAGATGCTGACCGAAGCCAAGACGGCGCGCGCGGTCGCCGCCGCGCGCAATGCCGCCGAGCAGCCGACGCCGGTGACCGGCGTCAGCGGCCTCGATCTCGCAGAGTCGGCGCGGGCGATGGCGCGGCTGGAAGGCGAGATCAGCAAGAGCGTCGACGAGTACAACAAGCGTCCGCGCAAGAGGTTCATCGGGGCGCGTACCGAGGAATACCGCTTTGCCCAGTACATCGAGGACTGGCGCCGCAAGGTCGAGCGCATCGGCACGCTGAACTACCCCGAGGCCGCACGTGGCAAGCTCTATGGTTCACTGGTGCTGACCGCTTCGATCAACCATGACGGCAGCCTCAATCGCGTCGACATCAACCGTTCCTCCGGCTACAAGGTGCTCGACGACGCGGCAAAGCGGATCGTCCAGATGGCGTCGCCGTACTCCCAGTTCCCTCCGGACATACGGCGTGACACCGACATTCTCGAGATCACCCGAACCTGGTATTTCACGCAGGGCGATCAGGTCACCTCAAAATGACCGATCGCTATTGCGTGTTCGGGAATCCGGTTGCCCATTCCCGGTCGCCGGCCATTCATGCCCGGTTCGCCGCGCAGTGCCGTCAGGACCTGAGCTACGAAGCGATCCTCGCCCCGCTTGACGGTTTTGTCGCGACGGTTGGCGACTTCATTGCCGGCGGCGGCAAGGGGGCGAATGTCACGCTCCCCTTCAAGGAGGAGGCGTTCGCCCTTTGCACTCGACGCAGCGTGCGCGCGGAGCGGGCAGGGGCGGTCAACACGCTCGCCTTCACTGGCTCCGGGATTTTCGGCGACAACACCGACGGCGCCGGCCTGGTGCGCGACATCGAAGTCAATCTGGAAGTTCCGCTGGCCGGTCGGCGCCTCCTGCTGCTCGGGGCCGGCGGCGCGGCGCGCGGCGTCATCGCACCACTTCTCGAGCGCCGGCCGGCCGGCCTGTTCATTGCCAACCGCACCGCCGACAAGGCGGAGGCGCTCGCCCGTCAGTTTTCCGACCTTGCTGCGGTCGACGCCGGAAACCTTGCCAAAACCGCCGGCCGGACATTCGATGTCGTCATCAACGCCACCTCGGCCAGCCTCTCCGGGGCGACGCTGCCGTTGCCGGCCGGGATCTTCGCTCCCGCCAGCCTCGCCTACGACATGATGTACGGCAAGGGCGAAACGCCGTTCATGGCTCTGGCCCGTGAACAGGGTGCTGGCCAGCTGGCCGATGGCCTCGGCATGCTGGTCGAGCAGGCGGCCGAGGCCTTTTTCGTCTGGCGCGGGGTGCGGCCGGACAGCGCGCCGGTACTCGTGGAATTTCGCGAACAACTGGCGGCATGAGTCGGCTGGGCCGCTGGTTCAAGTGGGCTTTGCTCGGCCTGATCGGCCTCTTCCTCGTCTGGCAGTTGTGGCTGCTCGGCTGGGTTCTACTGTGGAAGTGGGTTGACCCCGGCACGACACGCTTCATGCAAATCCGCCTCGGCGAACTGCGCGTGAAGAATCCCGATGCCCAACTGAAGAAACAGTGGGTCGCCTACGAGCGTATTTCGCCTCATCTGAAGCGCGCCATCATCGCGGCGGAAGACGCCAGATTCGTCGATCATGAAGGCTTCGACTGGGAGGGCATCCAGAAAGCCATCGAGAAAAACCAGAAGCGCGGGCGCACCGTTGCCGGGGGATCGACCATCAGCCAGCAACTGGCAAAGAACCTCTTCCTCACGCCGACCAAATCGTATTTCCGCAAGGCCGAAGAAGCCATCATCACGCTGATGCTCGAAAACCTGTGGAGCAAGCGGCGGATTTTCGAGGTCTATCTGAACGTCATCGAGTGGGGCAACGGCGTTTTCGGCGCCGAAGCGGCGGCCCGCCACTACTACGGCATCGGTGCCGGCCAGCTTGGCCCCGAGCAGGCGGCCCGGCTGGCCGGCATGGTGCCAAATCCCCGCTTCTACGAACGCAATCGCAACGCGCCCGGCCTCGGGCGTAAGACTGCGATCATTCTCGCGCGCATGCCGGCGGCGGAGATTCCCTGACCCGGGTGCGTCACGTGCAGCGTGGCGCCAACGGCGAAACGCTTCGGCATCTCTGCGTTTGCGTGGGATCGAGCAATCTTTTCCGGCAACGTTTACACCTAATTTATGCGGACAGTGGGAAACTGGCGGACGCTCGACACCCTTGGCCGGATTCCATGTCCTTCCCAGTCACGCTGCAGTCCGCATCGACCCGCCGCGTCGCCGATTACGTGGCGGCTGTCGCGGCCTGCTGCGTGACAGCGGCTGTCGCGTTCCTCTTGCAGGATCACCTCGATCTGCCCGACATCGTGATGCTCTTCCTGCTCGCGGTGTTTCTCGTCGCCACCTTTCTCGGTCGCGGACCCGCGGTCGTCGCCTCGTTCCTGAGCGTCGCGCTGTTCGACTACTACTTCGACACGCCGCATCACTTCCTTTTTTTCGGCGATGCCGAGCATGTGCTGACCTTCGTGATCATGCTCGCCGTCGGCCTGGTGACGGCTCAGCTCGTGTCACGGGCCGCCGCGAGGACCAACGAGGCCCGGGCGCGCGAGCGGGAGACTTGGCAACTCTACGAGGCGGCGAGGGACATGGCCGGCGCCCATGACGTCACCCGGATTCTCGAGGCGGCGCAGCACTACCTGAGCAATTGGAACCTGGGTGGAAATCTCGTCGTCGCCGGCAACGATGATCGCCTCGCTGACCACGCCGGAGGCCACCATGTGCTCGGCAGCGCGGAGTCGGGCTGTGCCGAGGCGGCCTACCGGCGAAACGAGTTCGTCGCTGCCGATCCGCGTGGCGACGCAGGAGCCGCCATCGCCTGTTTTCCGCTGCGCGCCGCGACGCAGGTTCGCGGCGTGCTAGCGGTGACTCCGCTGGACGACCACACCCCGCTTGCCGACGGACAATACAGGGCGGTCGACGCCCTGGCGTCGCTCGCGGCGCTCGCACTCGAGCGTCTTCACTACGCCGAGAACGCGCGGAGGGCAGAACTCATGGTCGCTGACGAACGTCTGCGCACCTCCGTTCTCACATCGCTTTCGCACGACCTGCGCACCCCCCTGACCACGCTGGTCGGTCTTGCCGACACTCTCGCCGAGCGACGCGAGACACTGCCGGCCGACACCGCCGAAACGGCCGGCATCATCCGCGACCAGGCGCAGGCCATGCACAAGCTGCTGTCCGACCTTCTCGACATGGCGCGACTGAAAAGCGCCAGCGCACCCATGCGCCGCGAATGGCAGCCCTTCGAGGATGTCGTTGGCAGCAGTCTGCGACTGGCCGAAAACGTCGCGCCCGACCGGCGCGTTCTGATCGACCTGGCACCCGACTTGCCGCTGATCTTCTACGATGCCGTACTGATCGAGCGGGTCCTCTGCAATCTGCTCGACAATGCTTTCAAGTATGCGCGGCCGGGAGCACGCATCTCGCTGGCGGTGCGGCAATCGTCCGCACATCTCGAGGTCGCGGTCTGCAACGACGGTTCCGAGTTCCCGGCAGGACGCATCGAGTCGATGTTCGACCTCTTCGTGCGGGGAACGAATGAATCGTGCATTCCCGGTGCCGGACTCGGACTCGCCATCTGCAAGGCCATCGTCGAGGCGCATGGCGGAAGCATCGAGGCCGAGAACCGCGCCGCTGGCGCCTGCGTCCGGTTCACGCTGCCTTGCCTGACGCCGCCTCCGGTCGCGATCGAGGACGAACCATGAACACGCAAGCGCCTCTCGCGCTGGTCGTCGAAGATGAGCCGCAGATCCGGCGCTTCGTCTGCGGAGCGCTTCGCGACGAATCGTGTCGGGCGAGCGAGGCCGGATCGGTCGCCCAGGGGCTCGACCTCGCAGCACACGAGCGGCCGGATCTGGTGGTCCTCGACCTCGGGCTCCCGGACCGCGACGGCGTCGATTTCATCCGGGAACTGCGCGTGTGGTCGGCTGTTCCCGTCCTCGTCCTTTCGGCACGCGCCGACGAGTCCGACAAGATCGCCGCCCTCGACGCCGGCGCCGACGATTACCTGACCAAACCGTTCGGCATCGGCGAACTGCGCGCCCGCGTCCGGGCGATGCTGCGCCGGAGCCATATGCAAAGCGACACCGGCGCTGGCGCCCTGCATGCCTTCGGCGATGTCAAGGTAGACCTTGTCCGGCGCAATGTCCGGCGCGCCGGCGCCGAAGTTCATCTGACGCCGCTCGAGTATAATCTGCTCGTCCAGCTATTGATCAATCCCGATCGCGTCCTGACCCACCACCATCTGATGGACAAGGTTTGGGGTCCCGCTAGCCGCGAGAAGGACCACTACCTCCGGGTCTATGTCGGGCGTCTCCGGCAAAAACTGGAGGCCGATCCGGCCCGTCCGCGCCACATCCTGACCGAAACCGGCATCGGCTACCGTTTTCAACTGCAACCGGCAGGGCGTTAGATCGATTGCCGAATCCACAGCAAGGAGCATCTTCATCATGAACCAGCAAAGCCATCAGACCGACGCCAACGAAGATCTGACCGAAGCCGACGCCAATGCCAACGAAGTCAAGGACGATCTCGCCCAAGTCCACGATCTGGTGGCCAGGATTCGCGTCTACGAGGAAGAAACCCGGAACCAGGAGGGTCCGCGCCAGGAATTGCTGGAGATTCTTCAGCGCGAGCACAAGTTTCGCCTGAAAACCTTCCTTGCCACCCTGCCGACCGTGGCCGTGGCGGTCATCCTTAGCGCCTTGCCGGAAGATGAGCGCGCGATAGCCTGGAAGGAGACCGCCGAGGATCGCCTGGACGGCATTCTCGACCTGCTGGCCGAGGACGTTGCCGAAGAACTCATCGGTGACGGCCAGCACACCAGCAGCAAGGTCATGGTCAACGCCTTCGAACTGCACAATGGCCGCCTGCGCCAGGTAACCGTCGATCGCCCGGCCCTGCTTACCGACATCAAGCCGATCTGGGTCGATCTGGTCGCGCCGACGGCGCGCGTGCGCAACTGGGTCAGCAAGCATTACGGGCTGGAGATCCCGGACCCAGAAGACCTGACCGACCTGGAATCCAGTGCGCGTTACTACGTCGAGGACAACGGCGAGGTCCACATGCGCTCCGACTTCCTCCTCGATCTCGACGAGGGATCACGCAACGTGGCGGTTGGCTTCATCGTGCACAACGACATTCTTTTCTCGGTACGCAGCGAGGAACTGCCGGTCTTCCGCCTGCAAAGACTGCGCGCCCGCAGTCAGCCGGGTTATGTGAAGTCTGGCACGGACGTCCTGCTCGACCTCTACGCCGCCGATGTCGAGTACTCGGCGAACGCCCTCGAGGGCGTCTATGGGGAACTGGAGCAAGTCGGCACGCAGGTACTGAGGTCAGCGATTACCGACGTTGAAGCGTCACAGATATTGGCCGGCGTCGCCGAGGCCGAGGACATCAACGGCCGTACCCGCCGCAGCGTGCTGGATACCCGGCGCGCCCTGTCCTTCCTGATGCGCGGCAAGCTGCTGTCGGAAGTTCAACTGTCCGATGTGCGCGAGATTCTGCGTGACATCGAATCGCTCGACGGACACACGGCCTTCCTGTTCAACAAGATCAACTTTCTGATGGATGCCACGGATAGCGCGATCAACATCAACGCGAACAAGAAGATCGAACGGCTGACGATACTCAGCGTCGTCTTCATGCCGATCAATGTTCTCGCCGGCATGGGCGGCATGTCGGAATTCTCGACCATGGCGCAGGCGTTCGAGTGGCCGATGTGGATTGCCTACACGCTATTCACCGTCTTCGTGGCGCTAGTCGGATTGATTATGTTTGTTGGCCTGCGCTATTTCGAGAAGCGTCAGCCCAAACGCCCGCGAGCGGTCGTCAGCAAGAGCGCCTGACCCTCGACCCGGGAAGTGCCGCCACGCAGTTGCTGGCAAGCCCTACGCGGATCGGCGGCTCGCCGCCTAGGCGATCAGCCGCCTCCGTCCGGGGTGACCAACTTCAGCCCGACGATGCCGGCGACGATCAGTGCGATGCAGGCCAACCGGGCAGCCTCGCGCGACTCGCCGAACAGCAGCATGCCGAGGATGGCAGTGCCGACCGCGCCGATGCCTGTCCACACCGCATAAGCAGTCCCGAGCGGCAGGGTTTTCAGCGACCAGCCGAGCAGGACGACGCTGGTGAGCATCGCGACGCCCGTCGCGACGCTCGGCCACAGGCGGCTGAAGCCTTCGGTATACTTCAGTCCGACCGCCCAGCCGATCTCGCATAGACCGGCGAAGAACAGGACTACCCAAGCGAGGCCGGTGGTGCTCACGCCATTGCCGCAAAATACATGTCGGCCGCGGCGATGGTCGCTGCGACGTCGGCAGCGGAATGCGCCGCCGAAACGAACCCGGCTTCGAAAGCGGATGGCGCGAAATAGTGGCCGGCGTCGAGCATGGCGTGAAAGAAGCGGTTGAAGGCTTCCTTGTCGCAGGCCAGCACCGCCTCGTAGGTCGCCGGGCATTGCTCGGCAAAGTAGAGACCGAACATGCCGCCGACGTTCTGCGCGGCGAAGGCAATGCCGTGCTTGCGCGCCGCTCCGGCCAGACCGTCGCACAGCGCCCTGGTCGCTGCGGTCAACGCCTCGTAGAAGCCTTTTTCCTGAACCAGCTTGAGCGTTGCCAGACCAGCCGCCACCGCCACCGGGTTACCGGACAGCGTGCCGGCCTGATAGACGGGACCAAGCGGGGCGACCTGTTCCATGATTTCGCGTCGGCCGCCGAAGGCGCCGAGCGGCATGCCGCCGCCGACCACTTTGCCGAAGGTGGACAGGTCGGGCGTGATGCCATAGAGGCCCTGGGCGCTGTTCAGGCCAACGCGGAACCCGGTCATCACCTCGTCGAAGATCAGCACCGCGCCGTGTCGCGCGGTCAGTTCGCGCATGGCCCCGAGAAATTCGGCGGTCGGCACGATCAGGTTCATGTTGCCCACGACCGGCTCGACGATGACGGCGGCAATCCTGTCGCCATGCCGCGCAAAGGCGTCGGCCAGCTGTTGCGGATCGTTGTAGGCAAGGACCATGGTGTGCTGCGCGAGATCGGCGGGAACGCCGCCGGACGAGGGATTGCCGAAGGTCAGCGCGCCGGAACCGGCCTTGACCAGCAGGCTGTCCGAATGGCCGTGGTAACAGCCCTCGAACTTGATCAGCACGTCGCGCCCGGTGTAACCGCGCGCCAGGCGGATGGCGCTCATCGTCGCCTCGGTGCCGGATGAGACAAGTCGGACCATGTCCATTGACGGGACGAGTTCGCACAACAGGTCGGCAATTTCGACTTCGCGTTCGGTCGGCGCACCGAAGGTCAGGCCATCGACGACGACGGCCTGCACGGCGGAAACCACCTCCGGGTGGGCATGACCGAGAATCAGCGGACCCCAAGAGCCGACGTAGTCAAGATACCACTTGCCGTCGGCGTCCTGGACGCGCGGGCCGACACCCTTATGGAAGAAGCATGGCGTGCCACCGACCGAGTGGAAGGCGCGCACCGGCGAATTGACGCCACCGGGGATGTGGCGCTGGGCGCGTTCGAATAGCTGCTGGTTACGTGAGGTCATGCGTGTGGTTCCTCGAACAGATGTTGGTAGGCGGCGGCGCGGGCCGTGATGTCCGGCGCATTGAACAGGTCGCTGATCACTGCGAGCAGGTCGGCGCCGGCGGCAATCAGGATTGGTGCTTTGTCGAGCGTGACGCCGCCAATGGCGCAGCGTGCCACGGTCCACGTGGTTTTTGCCCGGGAAAACAGGTCGACTGCGGCAGACACGGCATGCGGCTTGGTGAGCGAGGGAAAGACGGCGCCAAATGCGACGTAGTCGGCGCCGGCCGCGGCCGCCTTGCGCGCCAGGGCGAAATCGGCATAGCACGAAGCCCCGAGCAGCCGGTCGGGCCCGAGAATGGCGCGGGCTGCCACCAGGTTGCCATCGTTCCGGCCAAGGTGGATGCCATCGGCCTGGACCAGGAAGGTCAGCGCCATGTCGTCATTGATCAGCAGCCTGGCGTTGAAGTCCAGCGTAAGACTGCGCAGGGCGTGAGCCCGGGCCACACGCTCGGGGGCAGCGCTGGTCTTGTCGCGATATTGCACGAAGCGGCAGCCACCACGCAACGCGGCTTCGACGTCGGCCAGGAGACGGTCGCGGTCATGGCATTCCGGCGTAACGGCATAGAGACCGCGCAACTTACCGGCCATCGCCACGCCCCCCGGCCTGGTCCACGGGAGCGTTGTCGCCTGCGCTGCGTGTGCGGTAGAAGCGGTCGGGGATGAACTGTCCCCTGCCGGGTCGGAAGCCCTTGGCAAGTGTCTGCCAGGTGTAATCCTGGGCATCGCGCACCGCGTCTTCGATGCTCGCCCCGCTGGCAAGGTAGCCGGCGATGGCCGAAGCCAGGGTGCACCCCGAACCGTGATAACTCCCGGGCAGGCGCTCCCAGTGATCCTGGCGCAGGGTGCCCCCCGGGCGGTACAGGGTATTGATGACTTCCGGGGTACTTTCGTGTGTTCCCGTGATCAGGACGTACTGCGCGCCCATGGCGATCAGGCGTTGCGCGCCGAGCTCGATCCCGGGTTGGTCTTCGGCAAGCCGCCTCGCCTCGGGGGTATTCGGAGTCAGTACCGTGGTCCGCGGCAACAGGAATTCGCGCATCGCCGCAATGATCGCCGCGCCCGAAAAATCGTCGCCGCGCCCCGAAGTAAGTACGGGGTCGAAGACAACGGGAATGCCTGGATGATCTGCAAGGATCCCGGCGACAGCGACGACGTTTTCGACGCTGCCGAGTACGCCGATCTTGAAGGCCGCCACTGGCATGTCCTCGAGCAGTGTTCGCACCTGCTGCACGAGGACGTCAGCACCAACGGGATGTACGCTCCTGACCCCAACGGTGTCCTGAACCGTTACTGCGGTCAGCGCCGACAGGGGATGGCAACCGAGGCTGGCCAGGGTCAGAGTGTCCGCCTGAATGCCGGCACCAGCGGTGGGATCGCTGGCGGCAATTACCAGGACAAGCGGTGGAGTGGGAGTTGTGATGGTCATGGAGTGCCGCAGGCATGGCGCGCAAGGCGGCGATTGGGTAAGATCGAACAGATTTTATCCGAATCCGGCCGCCATCAAACGCCACCACATGAACGACGAAACAAATACCAAGACATGGATGTGCCTGATCTGCGGTTTCATTTATGATGAGGCATCAGGCATTCCGGCTGAGGGAATTCCGCCTGGAACCCGCTGGGAGGATGTCCCGATGAACTGGGTTTGTCCCGAATGCGGGGCGCGGAAATTCGATTTCGAGATGGTGGAGTTTTGAAGTCAGCGTAGTATGATGCTGCGCTGGGATGGCTCCCCGACGAGGAGCGAGGGGGTTTTATTGGCTGATCTATCTAAACTGCGCGACGTCAAGGTGATGGTCATTGACGACAGCAATACGATCCGGCGGAGCGCGGAGATATTCCTCGTCCAGGCCGGATGTCAGGTCGTGCTTGCGGAAGACGGGTTTGACGCACTCGCCAAAATTGCCGACCATCAGCCCAAGGTGATCTTCTGCGACATCATGATGCCTCGTCTCGACGGCTACCAGACCTGTTCCCTCATCAAGAAGAACCCGCGTTTCAAAGCGACTCCGGTGATCATGCTGTCCTCGAAGGACGGACTGTTCGATCGTGCGCGGGGGCGCATGGTCGGCTCCGATCAGTATCTGACCAAGCCTTTTACCAAGGACAGTCTGTTGCAGACCGTTGCGACCTTCGTCCTGCCGTCTGCCTCCGAAACGTCCTAGCATTCATGGAGAAATAATGCCCGTCAAGAATATACTCGTCGTCGACGACTCTCCGACCGAAAGGTTCTTTTCGGTGGACTTTCTGACCAAGGCCGGCTACCAGGTGACCACTGCCGAAAACGGCGAGGAAGGAATTGCCAAGGCCAAGGCGACGAAACCGGACCTGATCCTGATGGACGTCGTGATGCCGGGACTGAACGGCTTCCAGGCGACCCGCACGCTGACGCGTGACGAGGAAACGCGGCATATCCCAGTCATCGTGTGTACCTCCAAGGGGCAGGAAACCGACAAGATATGGGGATTGCGCCAGGGCGCTGCCGACTATGTCGTAAAGCCGGTCAATCCGGAAGAGTTGCTCAAGAAGATCGCCGAGCTTCCCTGATCCAGATGGCAAAAAAAACCAGCCTCCGCGATTTTCAGGAATACCTTTCGGAGCGTCTCATCGGCGCCGCGCACGGACGCGGTACATCTTCTTGGCTGGGAGTGCAGGCGGGTGTCGAAAATTGGCTGGTCGACCTGTCCGACAGCGGCGAGATTGTCCAGGCACTGAAACTGACGCCGGTTCCGCTGACACGACCGTGGTTTGCCGGTATCGCCAATATCCGCGGGAGCCTCTACGCAGTGGCCGATTTCTCGGTCTTTTGCGGGGGCACACCGACGCCGCAGAACAGCAGTACGCGGCTACTTCTGGTTGGCAGCAAGTACGGGGCCAACGCGGCGTTGCTGGTCAATCGCATGCTGGGCCTGAAAAACCCCGAAGACTTTGTCGCCGAATCGGTGGATTCGGCAGCGCCGGCTTGGGGTGCGGCACGCTTTTCTGACAGCCAGGGTCAACTCTGGCGAAAACTCTCGGTGCGCGAGTTGCTTGCCGACAATGATTTCATGAATATTGGGGTTTGATTTTCCCTGACCCCGAGCGGAGGATAGACATGGCGTTGAGCTTGAAGAACCCTGGTCATGGTGGCAAGGAAGGAGCGGAAGTCCCAAGGAAGGCAGCGAAGGCTTCTTCGGCTGCGTCATCTGGTGGCGGACCGTCCTGGCTACCGGGATCGTTCGCGCAGCAGCCGGTTATCAAGCAGATGAAGACTCTGGGCGGCATCTTCGTGTTACTGCTGCTCGCCATTGCCATTCTTGTCATTTTCAACAACCGCAGTTCGACGTACGGCACTGCCTACGTCGCGGCTTCGGGCGAAATGCGCATGCTCTCGCAACGTCTGGCCAAGGCATCGACCCTGGCCTTGCAGGGCAATCCGGCGGCCTTCGCGCAATTGAAGGATTCACGGGAGACGTTCAGCCGTCTGCTGGAGCGGTTGACTTCGGGCGGCGAGATCGTCGGTACGGACGTGCCCTCTTCGCCTGCAGCCGTGCAGGCACAGCTTGAGACATTGACCAGGATCTGGGCGGAAACCGAGAAGGACGCAATGACGGTGATCGGGCAGGAGGCGAACCTTGTTGCCTTGGGCAAGAATGTGACCACCATCGACAACGAAAACCCGGTGATGCTGGAACTGGCCGAGCAGGTTGCCGCCCTCAAGCTGCAAGCCGGCGCCGGAGCGCGGGAAATCGCGGCAGCCAACCAGTTGGTCATGTTGACGCAACGGATCGCCAAGAACGCCTCGGCGCTGCTGGTCGGCGACGAAATCAATCCGGAAGTGGCCTTCCTGCTGGGCAAGGATACCAATGCCTTCCGCGATACCCTTCAGGGACTGAACAAGGGTGGCGGAGACACGGATACGCGCGAAAAACTGGCTGAACTCGACAAGGCCTTCAAGTCCTACCAGGCCGCAATCGGAGGGATTCTCGGCAACATGCAGCCGCTGGTTCTGTCCAAGCAGGCGGGTGCCCGCATCTTCCGTGGCAGCGAGGAGTTGCTGAAGGCGACCGACGATCTCGCTGGAGGCTATCAGCAGGAACTCTCCGAGCGCTGGTTCTTCATCGTGCTGCTGATTGTCCTCTCGGTACTGGCGGTGGCCGTTCTCGCCTTGCTGGCCAAGATCTATCTCGATGACACCCGGCGTCGCACCGAGGATGCGGAATTGCAGCGTCAGGTTTCGGAGCGAACCAACCGCGAGAACCAGGACGCCATTCTGCAACTGATGAACGAGTTGGGTGATCTGGCCGACGGTGACCTGACGGCCAACGCCACGGTGAGCGAGAACATCACGGGCGCCATTGCCGACTCGATCAACTACACCATCGAGGAACTTCGTCTGCTGGTCGGACGCATCAACGATGCGGCAAACCGGGTGACGACTGCAACGGAGATCGCCCGCCGGACTTCCGCCGAACTGCTGACTGCCGCCGAAAAGCAGTCCCGTGAAATTCAGGATGCTGGACAATCGGCTCGGGAGATGGCGCGGTCGATGAGCGAGGTTTCCGGCAATGCGACCCAATCAGCCCAGGTGGCTCGTCAGTCGCTGGCTGCCGCTGAAAAGGGCACACAGGCCGTTGAGGACTCGATCAAGGGCATGAACGAAATCCGTAACCAGATCCAGGAGACCTCGAAGCGGATCAAGCGCCTCGGTGAAAGCTCTCAGGAAATCGGCGAAATCGTTGAACTCATTTCGGACATTACCGAGCAGACCAACGTTCTGGCCCTGAATGCTGCCATCCAGGCTGCTTCGGCGGGCGACGCTGGCCGCGGCTTCACGGTGGTTGCCGAGGAAGTGCAGCGGCTGGCGGAACGGTCGGCCGAGGCAACCAAGCAGATTGCCGCGATCGTCAAGACCATTCAGACCGATACCCAGGATGCCGTATCGGCCATGGAGCGATCGACGCAGGGCGTAGTGGAAGGAGCGAAGCTGTCAGATGCCGCCGGTCAGGCGCTGACCGAGATCGGCCAGGTGTCGCGCAACCTCTCGGACCTGATCGAAAACATCTCGACTTCGACCCAAGATCAGGCCAGGTCGGCGACCGATGTCGCCAAGCTGATGCAGGGGATTCTGAGCGTGACTGAGCAGACGACCGCCGGCACGGAACGCACTGCGGCGGCTGTCGATGAACTGAGTTCCCTGGCGTCCGAACTCAAGGGTTCGGTCGCGGGCTTCAAGGTCGATTGAGCGAGATTCGCGAGAGCTTATGAACGCGGCAACCGAATTCGACCTGGGCCCGCTGACCTGGGTCAAGGGTGAGATCGATCTGGCACTTGGGCGCGCCACTGAAGCGCTTGGTCAGCATGAATTGACCGGTGATGCGACACACCTGAGGTTCTGCCGTACCCATATCCACCAGGTTCATGGTGCCCTGTCCATTGTTGGCCTTGACGGTGTGACACAGGTTATCGAGTCACTCGAAGCCTTGACTGGTGCTCTGGAAGACAGCCGGCTGCAATCGACACCCCGGGTTCTCGCCACGCTGGCGGACGCCATCGAGTCGATCCGCGGATACTTGGACGATCTGATCGCCGGCGAGCCGAACCAGCCGTTGCGCCTGCTGCCCACCTATGCGGCGCTGGCAAAGGCTCGGGGGATGGAGGCATGCAACCCCACTGACCTGTTCTATCCGGATATCACGCGTCGGCCGCCCCGGTGCTCGGCACCAGTTGCGCCGCTCACGCCGGAACAATTGCTCACCCTGCTCAAGTTCGAGCGTTCACGCTTTCAGAAGGGGCTACTCGCCTGGCTGAAACACACGACGGAGTCGCATGTTGCGCTCGAACACATGCGAACTGCGCTGGACAATATCGAGGCGACCCAGGAGTCGCCCACAACTCGTGCCTTCTGGTGGGTTTCGCTGGCATTCGTCGAGTCACTGTTCGATCATCAGGGGGAGGCCGACGCAGAGTCCCGGCAGTTGCTGGCCCGCATTGATACGCAGATACGTCGTCTGCTTCAGGGTTCACGAAACGTTGCCGAGCGCCTGATGCGCGACGTCCTCTATGCGGTGGCGTTGGCCCCGGGCGAATCGAGTCCGGGGGTCGCCGAGGTACAGTCGGTTTTCGGGCTGAGGGCACTGATACCGGCAGTTCCGGCGGGACACAGAACGACGCAATCGCAAGAGATCACGCTGCGCCGTCTGCGTGACGCCCTTGCCACAACCGAGGAATTGTGGAACAAGTTCTGCACCGGCAGCGCATCCGCGCTACCCACATTCGAACAGCATGCGAAGACCTGTGCGGCTCTGGCCAACGAAATCGGGCACACGGATCTCAAGCGCCTCGGCCAGGGCTTTGGCGCCTTGGCGAGTTGGCTTGCGGAATCACCCACCCGCCACAATGACGTGGTGGCGATGGAGGTGGCGACCGCCATCCTGCTGTTGCAGAATGCCCAAGAGAATTTCCGTCGCCTGGGTATGGACTTCGCACAGCAGGTCGACCTGATGGTCGCCCGTCTCTACGCCTGCATCGCCGGCAATCCGGTTGGCGGCAACGAGGAACTGCCGTTGCTCGACGAGATGACCCGACGGGCTCAGGAAAGATTGCTGGTCGGGCAGGTGGCCCGTGAAATCCAGAGCAATCTGGCCCAGGTGGAACAGGCGCTCGACGCCTTTTTCAGGAATCCCGAAAAGAAACAGGATCTTGCGGCACTCGATGCCCCGGTCAGGCAGACCGCCGGTGCGCTGGCCATGCTGGGTCACATGCCAGCCGTTGCGCTGGTTCAGGATTGCGGTACGCAGATACAGGAATTTGCCCGTCCCGACTATACGCCGCTGGCAAGCGACTTCGAGGCCGTAGCCCAGCGGCTTTCGACGCTAGGTTTCTTCGTCGATGCGTTGCAGCATGGTGAAAGTGATTTCGATGTCTTCCTGCGGCGACTGCATGGAGCGCCGGTTCCCGAAGTAGGTGAAGATGCCGGGGAGGATCTGTCTGCCGTACCGAGCGTCGAGGTTCAGCTCGAACAGCACAAGCACGAGACCCAGTCCCTGTTCGAAGCGTTCAAGGACGCCCCTGGCGATGAACGGGTTCGCACCGAGCTGAAGCACAATCTGCAGTCATTGCAGAAGGATGCCGATCTGCTGGCGAATCCCGAGCTGGGGGACACCGCGAAGACGGTCCTCAAGGCGCTCGAGAGCGGGGACGCTTTGCGGCCCGAGATCGATGCCGCCGTCTCGTCGTTGCTGGGGGTGTCGGTCGAGGCAGCGGCGCCTTCGACGAAGACGCTGGAACTTGCCCAGTCGAGCCACGAGGCAATCGATGCCGAACTCCTGGCAATCTTCCTCGAGGAAGCACACGAGGTACTCGCCACCATCGGCGAGCATGTACGATTGCTGGCGGCCAACGCGAACGACAGCGAGGCGCTGACGACGATCCGCCGTTCGGCGCATACGCTTAAGGGCAGCGGCCGGATGGTCGGGCTGATGGATATGGGCGAGGCCGCCTGGGCGCTTGAGCAGACACTCAACATGTGGCTGCGTCAGGGCATGGCCGTCACCCCGGAACTATTGAGCTTGATCACCGACGCCCACCAGCTGTTCTCGCGCTGGGTTGCAGCGCTCGAACATGGTGGCGAGCCCATCCCCGATCCAGCAGCCGTGGTTGCGGTGGCAGAACGACTGCGCGGAGAAGAACTGCTCTCGCCCGCACCCGCGGACGTGTCTACCAGCGTCGTCGAGGCAATGGGATCGCCGTTGGCCGAGACCGGCGAAGCTTCACCGTTTGTCCTGGATCTCGCGGCAGGCATGGACGCCGCACCCGAATTCGAGCCAGCCGCCGTCGCGGAAACGGAAGAACTTCTGGAGTCCGAGATCAGTTCCGAGAAGGTCGGGCAACCCGTTGTTGCCTTCCCGGCAGAAACCGTGGAGTCAGCAGAACCGTCGATCGACATGGCCGATGCCTTCGCCGATCTGCTGGCGGAGGAAGTCGGTGAGCGTCCGCCGCCTGTGGAAGCGCCTGCTGCACCAACCCTGTATGACATCTTCTGTGAAGAGGCACGCGGGCACCTTGAGAACCTGGTCGCTTCCTACGTTGCTCTGGAAGCCGACCCCACTGCTCCGACCGCATTCGACATGACGCGCGCCGCCCACACTCTGGGCGGCATTGCGGCGACCGTTGGCCTGATGCCGCTGCACCATCTGGCGATGGCTCTGGAGCATGCGCTGTTGCGCCGTGACAGTTCGGGCCGCCTGGACAGCATCGAGGGACTGGAAACGGTTCGCCAGGCGATCATCACCCTCGAGAACATGTTTACGGCTCTGGCACGCCAGGAGGCTCCGGACGAGCAGATCCAGCTGATTGGAGCGCTTGGGGATATCTACCTTCCCGAAACGCAACCCGGACCCGAGGCAGTCGAGCAGACCAGCGTTCCGGAAGAGGAGGTTCCGGGCGCGCCGCCAGCCGGCGAGGTTGTTGCGCAAGCCCCTGGCGTTGTTGTCACAAGACTCAAGGATGACCTTGACGAGCATTTGCTGCCCATCTTTCTTGAAGAGGCTCAGGACCAGTTGCGCGAACTGACCGTGCAGCTTCGCTTGTGGCGCGGTGATCCGGCCAGCGATGCCCAGCCGCACGCCATCGCCCGTCTGTTGCACACCTTCAAGGGGAATGCACGGATGGCGGGTGCAATGAACCTCGGTGAGTTCACCCATTTGCTTGAAGCGCGCGTCGAGGACGTTCTCCGCGCCGAGGCGGCAACTCCGGCATTCATCGACGAAATCGAGAATAGCTGCGACATGCTGGCTCAGGCCACCGAGCGCCTGCGCTCTGGCGAGACGGCAGAGCTCGATGCAACTAGCCTGGTTGCCGCTGCGGCTGTCGGCGAAGCGGCGCCCGCGATTGCCCTGGCGGCGGATGTCGAGCGCGACCATGATGTCGAGACCGGCGCCCAGCGCGCAACCCTCAGAGTCAGAGCCGACCTGATCGACCGGTTGGTCAACGAGGCAGGCGAGCTTTCGATCGCCCGGGCGCGGATCGAGGGTGAAATGCGCAGCCTCAAGGGGTCCCTGCTCGATCTGACTGAAAACGTTATCCGTCTGCGGCGGCAGTTGCGCGAGATAGAAATCCAGGCCGAAGGCCAGATCCAGGCACGTTTCGCCCAAGCCCACGACGGCCAGGCGGACTTCGACCCGCTCGAACTGGACCGCTTCACACGTTTCCAGGAGTTGACCCGGTTCATGGCCGAGTCAGTCAATGACGTCGCCACAGTCCAGCAAAACCTGCTCAAGAACCTCGACGATGCCAATGCCGCCATCGTCGCGCAAGCGCGCCTCAATCGCGGACTTCAGCAGGAGCTGATGGGCGTCCGCATGATGCCTTTTGCCAGCCAGGCCGAAAGGTTGTTCCGTATCGTTCGCCAGAGTTCCAAGGAGCTCGGCAAGCGTGCCAACTTCGACATCGTCGGCGGCCAGGTGGAGCTCGACCGCTCAGTGCTCGACAAGATGATGGCGCCGCTCGAACATATGCTGCGCAACGCCGTGACGCACGGTATCGAAACGCGTGCCGAACGGGTCGCTGCGGGCAAACCCGAAATTGGCGATATCATGGTATCGCTGGCGCAGGAAGGCAACGAAATCATCCTTGCGATGGCCGACGATGGCCGTGGACTCGATCGCGACCGGATCCGCGCCCGAGCGGAAGGGCTGGGGCTCGTCGAGCCGGGCCAGGAGGTTGACGACGCCCGCCTCTACGACTTGATTTTCCTTCCCGGGTTCTCGACTGCCGGAGAGGTCAGCCAGCTTGCTGGTCGCGGCGTCGGCATGGACGTCGTCAAGACCGAAGTCGCGGAACTCGGCGGGCGCATCGAAACGGTCTCCCGCCTCGGCCACGGAACCACCTTCCGCATCTA
>ERZ724507.134-NODE-134-length-31126-cov-5.345531_pt1 | contig 31126 bp, 16 predicted proteins | sample MGYA00376040_ERZ724507 | MGnify/ENA primary metagenome ERZ724507 (study PRJEB28724, sample SAMN07190883) | activated sludge metagenome | isolation source: activated sludge of sewage treatment plant in Hong Hong | place: Hong Kong | collected 2016-03-17 ...
TCCTTCGTACACGCCTAATTCATCATTCATCATTCATCATTCATCATTCATCATTCATCATTCATCATTCATCATTCAAAAAATGATTTTGCCGTCTCCCACCAAACACCTCTCCGACCTGCTGCTGCTCGGCGACCCGCGGCTGTACGAGCGCTGCGCTCCGCTGTCTGAAACTGACCGTGGTGATATTCCTCAAATGGTTGCCGACATGCGGCAGGTCATGGACGAGGTACGGGCAAAATATCACTTCGGTCGCGGTATCGCAGCGCCGCAACTGGGCTATATGAAACGGCTGATCTATCTGGATACCGACCGGCCGAGGGTGCTCATCAACCCGGAGATCAGGGAACCAAGCGCGGACATGTTCGAGTTATGGGACGACTGCATGTGTTTTCCCAACCTGCTGGTACGGGTAAAACGGCACCGGAGCATTACAGTGGCGTACCTGGATGAAAACTGGACGCCTCAGGTATGGGCGGTTGCCGACGACCTGTCGGAACTGATCCAGCATGAGTACGATCATTTGGAAGGGGTGCTGTGCACGATGCGGGCGGTGGATGAGAAGGGGTTTCGGTGGCGGGGGTGAACTTTGTTATTCGAGATCATCTTTTCCAAAAACCCCCTAACTTTGCGCCTCTTTTCCCAAAAACCCTGTATGTATCAACGTTTCAACTCAGTATCAATGACTTCCCGCGACATCCGCCGCCAATTCCTCGACTTTTTCGCTTCCAAAGCGCACAAAATCATACCCTCTGCTCCCATCGTGGCCAAGAGCGACCCTACCCTGCTGTTCATCAACTCCGGCATGGCCCCGCTCAAGGATTTTTTCCTGGGCAACCAGGCGCCGCCATCGAAGCGCGTGGCTGACACGCAAAAATGCCTGCGCGTATCGGGCAAGCACAACGACCTCGAAGATGTGGGTTTCGACGGCTACCACCACACCATGTTCGAGATGCTGGGCAACTGGTCGTTCGGCGATTATTTTAAAAAGGAAGCCATCGAGTGGTCGTGGGAACTCCTGACAGAGGTGTACAAAATCCCCAAAGACCGGCTCTACGTATCCGTTTTCAAGGGCGATGAAAAGGAAAAACTGCCCTTCGACCAGGAAGCCTACGACGAGTGGAAGAAATATATCGCCGAAGATCGCATACTCGCTTTCGGCAAAAAAGAGAATTTCTGGGAAATGGGCGATCAGGGTCCCTGCGGCCCCTGCTCCGAAATACACGTCGACCTCCGCCCCGACGCCGAACGCGCCAAAACGGACGGGAAACTGCTCGTCAACAACGACGACCCCAATGTGATCGAGGTGTGGAACAACGTATTCATGGAGTTCAACCGCAAAGCCGACGGCTCGCTCGACGAACTGCCCGCCAAATCGGTCGACACGGGCATGGGCTTCGAACGCCTCTGCCGCGCCGTCCAGGGTTCGGCGTCGAACTACGACACCGACCTCTGGCGCCCGCTGTTTACGTTCCTCGAAAATGCCACCGGCCACCGCTATGAAGGCACTTATCCGCCCGCTCCGACTACAACCGGGGGCGGCGAGGGCCCCTGGCTAAAAAGCGACGTGGCCATGCGCGTGGTCGCCGACCACCTGCGGGCGGTGAGTTTCACCATCGCCGACGGCGAAATGCCCTCCAACACAGGCGCCGGCTATGTTATCCGCCGCATTCTGCGCCGTGCCGTGCGCTACTATTATTCCTTCCTCGGTCAGAAAGACCCGGTGATGTTCCGCATGGTGCCCATCCTGGCAGAGGAATTCCGCGATGTTTTTCCCGAACTGAAGGCACAGGTAGATTTTGTGTCGCGGGTGGTACTGGAAGAGGAAAAGGGCTTTCTGCGCACGCTGGAATCGGGCCTGAAACGCATTGAAAATATTGATATTCAGAATAATACCGTGACGGGTCAACAGGCTTTCGAACTGTTCGACACCTACGGGTTCCCCTTCGACCTCACCCAACTGCTCGCCCGTGAAAAAGGCTGGAGTGTCGACGAAAAAGGTTTCAATGCTGCCCTGCAGGAGCAGAAAAGCCGCTCCCGGAAAGACGCCGCCAAGGAAGTCGGCGACTGGGTGGTTTTGCGCGACAGCAATACATTCGAGTTTGTCGGTTACGACCAGTTGGAAATAACCGACGCCAAGGTGATCAAGCACCGCACGGTCATGCTGAAAGGCCAGCCGCAATACCAGATCGTCCTCAACCGCACGCCTTTTTATCCTGAAGGCGGCGGCCAGGTAGGCGATACAGGCTACATGACCTTCGGCCCAAACGAAAAAATACGCGTGCTCGACACCAAGAAAGAGAATGACCTGGTGATCCACATTGTCGACCGGCTGCCGGAGTTCGTTATGGACCGCACGGTAGAATGTGCGGTGGATGGCTGGAAACGCCACCTGACCGAAAGCAACCACTCGGCCACACACCTGCTGCACGCCGCGTTGCGCCGCGTACTGGGTACGCACGTTCAACAAAAAGGTTCGTACCTCGACCACGAGACGCTGCGCTTTGATTTCCAGCATTTCCAGAAAATGACCGATGAGGAAATCGCGCATGTAGAGCGGCTGGTCAATGAAAAAATACGCGAAAACATCGCCCTCGACGAAGCGCGGCAACTCCCCATCGAGGAGGCCAAAAAGTCGGGCGCCATGATGTTGTTCGGCGAAAAATACGGCGAAACGGTGCGCATGATCACCTTCGACCCGGCCTACTCGCGCGAACTCTGCGGCGGCTGCCACGTAAAACAGACCGGCCAGATCGGTTTCTTCAAGATCACGGCCGAAACAGCCGTGGCTGCGGGGGTGCGCCGCGTGGAGGCCGTAACGGCCAAAGGCGCCGAAGCATACGTCGCCGATATGGAAAAAGAAGTGTCGGCCATCAAGAACACACTGAAAGCCAAGGATTTGGCAAAAGCCGTGGAATCGCTGCAGGAAGACAACAAACGCCTGCAAAAAGAGGTCGAACGTCTGGTACAGGAGCAGGCCGGCAGTCTGCGCGAGGGTCTGCGTGCCAACGCTGTCCAGATCGGCGGAGTCAATTTCATCGCAGCCGTGCTGCCCGTCGGCGACGCCAATGCCGTCAAAACCCTGGCCTTCGAACTCGAACGCGAACTGGGCGATGCCGTGATCGCCTTCGGCTCCGTGGCCAACGACAAGCCCCTGCTTACGGTTCGTATAAGCGATAACCTGGTCAAGGAAAAAAGCCTGAATGCCGGGACGATCGTGCGCGAACTGGCGCAGAAATACCTCAAGGGCGGCGGCGGCGGTCAGCCGTTTTTTGCAACGGCAGGCGGCAGCGACGCAAGCCGTTTACAGGAAGCGGTGGATGCCGTGAAAGGATATCTGGGGTAATGGTATCCCGGACTTCCAGGTCCGGGTATGTACTCCGGACCCGGAAGTCCGGGGTACGGTGTATTTACTCTTCCAGTTCCACCTTTTCCCTTTTTCCAAGTCCCAGCCTTTCCAGTCCCCGGTCGAATAGCCAGTACACCACCGGCACCACGATCAGCGACAGGAACATCGAGGAGTTCAACCCCCCGATAATGGCCCAGGCCAGCCCGTTCTTCCAGTCGGCGCCGGCGCCCTGGGCCAGGGCGATAGGCAGCAAGCCGATCACCATGGCAATATTGGTCATGAGGACCGGCCGGAAGCGGAGTTTGGTGGCCTGAAGCAGCGATTCCCGCAGGGGAGTGCCGCGCTCGCGCAAATGGTTGGCAAAGTCAACCACCAGTATGGCGTTTTTCCCGACCAGCCCGACAAGCATCAGCAGACCCAGGCCTGTGAATACGGTCAGGTTCTCGCGCGCCAGCGCCAGCGCCAGGAAAGCGCCGATGATCGACAATGGAATGGAGAACAACACCACCAGCGGATACACCCAGTTGTCGTACAGGGCCACCATGATGAGGTAAACGAGCACCAGCGACGCCCACAAGGCAAAACCCAGGGTGCCGATGCCCTGTTCCTGCCGTTTCAGGTCGCCGCCGTACTTGATCTCCGTGCTCGGGGGCAGGGGCATGGCGTCGAGCCTGGCCTTGATGTCGCGGCTGACGGAGCCGTTGGGGCGGCCGATCACCTGTGCCGTGAGCATGACGGAAGTCACGCGGTCGCGGCGTTCGAGGCGGGTGGGCGCCGTACTTTCCCGGATATCGGCGAATTGTTTGAGGTAGACCGTATTGCCCAGGGGGTTGACGAACGACAGACTGCGTATATCGTCGGCGCTGCGCCGGTCGAAGGCATCCAGCCCGATGCGGATGGGGTACTCGTAATCGCCGTCGCGGTACTGGGCGTCGCTATTGCCACTGAAGGCGGTTTGCAGCGTAAGCCCCACCTGCGCCATGGCGAGTCCGTAGTCGGCCATACGCTGGCGGTTGACCTCCACACGCACCTCCGGGTTGCCGCCCTGCACAGTGGGTGTGATCTCGACACAGCCGGGCACAGCCGCCATTTCGCGTTCCACGCGGGCCGACAGCGCCAGCAGGCTGTCGAGGTCGGGGCCGTTGAGCATGATCTCGATGGGCGAGAACGACAAACCCACGATATCGATGGGCGAGGCTTTTATTTTCGCGCCGGCAATCAGTTCTTCCAGTTTCACCTTGGCTTTTCGGGCGTATACGACGGTAGGTTCCATGCGTTTTTCGCCGAATGGCGTCAGAAAAACCTGTATTTCGGCAAAATAGGGCGTGTTCAGGCCGAAGGATTTGTTGTTGGTACCCACGGTGGAAAAAGTACGCACCACGTCGGGCTGCTGGCGCAGCCAGGCTTCTACCTGACGGGTTACCTCGTTGGTTTGCCGCAGGGCGGCGTCTTTGGGCAGTTCGATCTCGAGCAGGAACTCGCCGCGTTCGCCGGTATCGAAAAAGGCATTGCCAATGTATCCTTTGGTGAGCAGCAGGAAAGAGCCGAAAAACAACCCCGTAGCGATAAGCAGGGTAGCCGCCCGCGTTTTCCAGTCGCGCAGGGCCCATCCGAGTACGCTTACAAAACCATCAGACAGCCATTCCAGAAAATGTTCGAAGCGCAATACGATGCGCCCGGCGATGTTGCTGCCCTTGAACCGGTACACTTTGGCAAAACGCGAGGTGAGCCAGGGCACCAGCGTGAAGGATACGAACAGCGACATCAGGGTACTGGTCAGCACCGTCATGCAGAACTGGCGGAGCAGGTTGGGCACCATGCCTACCGAAAGAATGATGGGCAGAAAAACCACCACGTCGACCAGGGTGATGCTGACGGCCGTAAAGCCGATCTCCACACGGCCATCGTATGAAGCCTGGACGCGGTTTTTGCCCATTTCCAGGTGGCGGTAAATGTTCTCGATCACCACAATGGCGTCGTCGACCAGGATACCGATCGCCAGCGACAGGCCGAGCAGCGACAACAGGTTGAGCGAATACCCGAATACCTTCATCATCACGAAGGTGCTGACGATCGAAGTGGGTATCGACACCAGTACGATCAGCGCGTTGCGCAGGCTGTGCAGGAACAGGAGCATGACCAGCGCCACGAGCAGAACGGCGATAAACAGGTCGTGGATGACCGCATCGGTAGCGGCCTTGGTGAAGGTACTGCTGTTGGCCACCACCTGAAAATGCAGCCCTTCCCTGGCATAGGTTTTTTCCAGTACCCTGATCCTTTCGAGCACCAGATTGGCCATATCCACCGCGTTGGCGTCGCCCTGCTTGCGGATGACGAGGCCCACGGCGGGCTGCCCGTCGGTTCGGCAGATGACTTCCTGATCGCGCATGCCGTCCTGTACTTCGGCGATATCCTTGATATAGATGGAAGCGCCAAACCTGCTTTTACCCACTACCAGGTTGCGGATATCGTCGAGGGATAGAAATTTGCCGGCGAGGCGAATGCGCAACTGGCCTTCGGCGCCCGTCACTTTGCCCGTGGGGAAGTCGAGGTTGGCCGCCTGTACCGCCTGCGCCACCTGGAGCAGCGACAATCCGTACTGTTCAAGCCGGGCGCTGCTGATATTGATCTTGATCTCGCGTTCTTCACCACCGAGCACACTCACCTGCGCCACGCCCTGCAGTTGGGCGATCTCGGGCACCACCCGGTTCTTGACCAGGTCGTAAAACGCCGTTCCCGTGAGGTTGCCGGCTACAGCGAGTCGAACGACGGGCAATTCATCCAGCGCAAATTTGTTGATGACCGGTGTGCGCACCTCCTTCGGAAAAGAAGATTGTATCTGGTTGATCTTGCGCTGCATCTCCTGCACCGACTTGTCGATGTCGGCATCCTGGTTGAGTTCAACGCTGATAAAGGATGAATTCTCCTGGGAACCAACCTGTATCTGCTCGATCCCTTCGAGGGAAGAAATGGCGTCTTCAATGGGCTTGCTCACCGTATTCTCCACCTCCGATGGTGAAGCGCCGGGGTAGATCGTGATGATGGTCACCACCGGCGGGCTGAATTTCGGCACCATCTCGATGGGCAGGCTGAAGTAACTGGCCACCCCCATAAAAGTTAATACGGCGAAGACGACGATGATGAGGGAGGGGCGGCGTATGGATAGTGCAGTGATATTCACGATGGATGGAAAAGACGGTGGGCGGCAAAGTTAAGCAGGACGAGGGTGGAATTCAGAATGAACTGCCGGAGTTCGTTTTCTTGTAATGCCATTGGTATGCAGTAGTCTAAAAAATCATCCTCAAATCAGTACAGTTCGTATATTTCGAATCAAAATTTAGTAGACATCTTTTATAAGCAACCCTATGAAAAAAATTTACCTGATTTATTTATTCGCAGGCGCCATTTGCCTTATTCCCAAACACACCACTGCCCAGTGCGGGATCGGGATAGATCCGGGTGAAAATGTCTATTTGTGTTCCACCCCGCAAACCATAGACCTCATTGCCGATATATCCGGTCCGAACATTGGATTGGCGTGGACCAACCTTGCGGGAACTGTCCTGACCAATTATTATATTAATAATGTAAATGTTGTTCAGACAACAAGTTATGTTGTTGAAGTAAAGTGCCTCGATTACGCAAATAATGCGATCCAAAATGGTGATTTTGAAAGCGGCAATTCCGGTTTTTATTCCGATTTGACCTATAATCCGGGCGACCTTACGATTCCGGGGACATACGATGTACTGACCAATCCCTTGCTTTCGAACCCCGGTTTCGCTCCGTGTACCGATCACACTTCCGGGGCCGGTAATATGATGGCTATGAACGGCCCGGCATTGCCGGGGTACGACCTGTGGTGTCAAACCGTACAGGTAACTCCATTCACGGAATACTATTTTTCTTTCTGGGCTACCCCTATAACGTCGGAGAACGCCGGGGGAATCAATTTTCTGATTAACAGTGAAGTGCTCGCTTCCATACCCAAGTTGCATGTACCCTGCAGTTGGAAAAATCGCAGTGGCATCTGGATAAGCGGCGCTGCGACGACAGCCGAAGTATGCATTGCGAAAAGCTCGAGCCTGGTTCAGTATGCAGCGCTGGATGATATTGCCCTGGTACCTGTCCATCGCATCAAAGATACCGTAACCGTGCATGTGGTCGATATCGTTGCCAAAGCGACGCCACCGACATCCTATATCGACTGTGAAGGCGCGACCCTCACCCTGAGTGGAATCGGTTCTACGGTTCATCCTCAGGTAACTTACAACTGGTCTACACCGGATGGCAATATTGTGTCGGGTCAGAATACGCTAAATCCCGTGGTAAACGCCGCCGGCACCTATACCCTTACCGTTAGTCTCAACGGCAGCATTGGCGATTGTACCAAAACCGCTACGGTGAAGGTGGTTTCGCTCAACCAACCGCATGCAAGTATCACGGCTCCGGTGAGTGCTCCCTGTTTAGGAACAGTCCAACTCAATGGCAGTTCTTCACAACCGGCGCAGTCTTCCTTTCAATGGACCGTCATCGACGGTGGGAATATCGTATCGGGCGCAAACAGCGCCACCGCTTTGGTAGACCAGTCCGGCACTTACGGCCTGCTGGTGACCAACACCAACACCGGTTGTACGGCAGAGGCCACGGTTACACTTATCGATCCGCCGCTGCCCATCGCGAGTGCAAGCGCTACGGCAATCGGTTGCTCCCACCCACTGTCGACCCTTTCGGGAACAGGTTCTTCTTTCGGGTTAGGTTATACTTATAACTGGTCCACAACAGACGGCAATATTGTTTCGGGGCAAAACAATATCAATGCTACAGCCGATACGGTGGGCACCTATATGCTTCAGGTGACCAATACCCTTAACCTGTGTACCGCAACCTTTACGGTCACAGTGACGTCGGATACAACCACGCTACCCGTGCAAATACTGGCAGCCGATACCCTCAACTGCAACCAAACCAATATTACCCTTGCCGTCGACAGCACCACCTATGGAGTGAACAATGTTTATACCTGGACGGCCCTTTCCGGTGGCAACATCGTCTCGGGCGCCGATTCGCTGTCGCCGGTAGTGAACGCCCCGGGGCTTTATGCCCTGCTTGTCAGCGATACACTCCAGGCCTGCACGGGCACAGATACCATTGCTGTAATGGCCGACACCTCCGCCCTGACGGCTATCGCAAATGCGCCCGACGTCCTGACCTGTACTTTTGCTGAAGTCATGCTCAATACAAACGGCTCAAGTATTGATTCGCTGTTGACCTATGCATGGAGTACGACGGATGGCAATATCGTTTCGGGCGCCGATTCACCCGCTCCCCTTGTAAACGCCCCGGGTATTTATCATCTCCTGCTGACCAATCCGGCCAACGGCTGCACGGCCACCGATGTAGCGGAAGTCATAGCCGACGTTTCAGCGCCATTATTATCCATCCTGCCCCCCGGCATGATCAATTGCGTTCAGGATACGGTCGCGCTTCATGTCGACAACTCAGCTATCCTTCCAAATTACATATATGACTGGACAGCCCTTTCCGGTGGAAATATCGTATCGGGAGCCGACTCCCCCACCCTCCTGGTCGATGCCCCGGGCGCTTACCAACTCCTGCTCACAAACCCCGCCAACGGCTGTACGGCAACCGATGTGGCGGAAGTGCTGGAAGACGTGGCGGAACCTGCCGTCGCGTTGAATGTATCGGATGTACTCAACTGCCATAATACCACCGTTACGCTGGAAAATACCGGAACAAACGGCTCAACGCCACTCAGCCATGTTTGGACCCTGCCCGACGGCACAATGGAAACAACCGGCGCAACAACAAACCTGAATGTCAATGAACCGGGAAATTATACCCTCCTGGTAACCAATACCCAGAACGGCTGTACAACCACGGCAATTGCCGACGTGGTGCAGTACGATCCCGTTACAGCCGCTCTCGTTTCCCAACTGGACGCCACCTGCTTCGGCGCTGCCGACGGCGCGATCAGTACAACTGCCCTCGGCGGCGACGGCTTACTCGCCTACCTGTGGAACAACGACGCGACAACTCAGAATCTGGAGGATATTCCTGCCGGTACTTACTCCCTCACCGTCACTGACGGAGAAAACTGTACGGCGGAACTGGTGGTTACGGTCGGTCAGCCGGCTGAGTTGCTCGCTAATGCCACATCAACAGCGGTATCGACTGTCGGCGCCAGCGACGGAACGGCATCCGCCGACCCGCAGGGCGGAACCATGCCTTATGCCTATCATTGGAGCAATGACGCCGTGACGGCAACCATCACCGATCTGCCTGCAGGCTTTTATTCCGTGACGGTCACCGACGCCAACGGTTGCTCGGCTGTGCAAACAGTAGAGGTGTTCGGCGGACTTTGCGCCCTTGAAGCCGATGTTGAGACCATCGATGCTCCCTGTCCCGGAACTGCCGGAGGGCAGGCCACTGCTACTCCCATCGGCGGCACAGGCCCGTTTGAGTATACCTGGACCTCCGGCTCGATGGAACAAACTGCGACCGGGCTGGCTGCGGGTGCCTACAGCGTTACAATCACCGACGCCAACGGTTGCACGGCCACAGCTACCGCGCAGATCAATGCAACAGACCTCGAAGCGCCTGTCATTCAGGTCGCTTCATCCACGGTTGTATTGGGGACAACAGGCGCGGTCAGTTTAAGCCTCCAAACGCTCGGCGCAATAGTTTCCGACAACTGCGCACTGGAATCTGTTCAGATTGTTCCCGACAAGTTCGATTGTTTCGATCTGGGCGAACAAATGGTGAGCATCACGGCGCAGGATGCGTCGGGGAACGCAACCACGCAAAGCATTACCGTGACCATCGTTGATGCCGAAGCGCCGGTACTCCAGTGCCCCGCGTCGGTCATGCGCTGCAATACCGACAATCTGGTGGAGCACCCCGCTCCGGTGGCTTTCGACAACTGCCTGATACTGGGCGGAACATTCAGCCAGCCGTCGGGTCTGCCGAGTGGTTCGGTATTCCCGGAAGGGACAACCGTTAATACCTATACATTCACCGACCAGCAGGGCAACGCCGGCAGTTGTTCGTTCGAGGTGACCATCCTCAGTCCCTTGACGGTCAGTCTCGACACCCTGATCCACGATATCGACAACCAGCAGGTGGGCAGCATTCAGGTTACCGTTGGAGGCAGCATGCCGGGTTACACCTACAACTGGCTGCTGAACGGCGACGTAGTGGGAAATACAGAAGACCTCGGTGGTTTGGGGCAGGGCTTTTACAGCCTGCTGGTGACCGATGCATTCGGTTGCACGACACAGGCCGGGCCCTATGAATTGAGCAGTCTGGTAAACACCCAAAACCAGCATGTGATTGATCTCATCGATGTCTTTCCGAATCCAAGTACGGGGCTTGTGTTTGTGGTATTGCCCGAAGCGCTACTGGATGAGGAACTGCACCTGCAGGCCTATGATGCGACAGGCCGAAGGGTATGGGAACAATATGCACAGAGGCAGAAACGGCTTACTATTGATCTGAATAATGTTGCCGGAGGGATTTACGCCATACGCATAAGCACGAAACAAGGGCAAATTCTGAGACCCGTTATTGTGGCCCGATAAAAATGCATAATCCGGCCTCTTAAAATTTTAGTTTTCAAAATCAACAGGGCATCCCGCAGATTCTCGCATCCTGCAAGAATCTGCGTTTTTTTATGCGGCATTCTGGTGGAAAAACTATTGGTTTTACCCGCACACATGAATTCCAGAAAGGTTTTTAAATAATTTAACCTGCTGTTTATAAGATATTTATATTTTTCAACGTAAAAATACGTCAAATAGCCTAATAAATAGTTGCATAACGACAAAAGGCGTTTTATCTTTGTTTTATCATTCGATTAAATCCTTTCCGGGCGGAGTCCCGGGGCCTGTTATGCAAAAACTCACCAAAGCGGAAGAAGACGTCATGCACCTGATCTGGGAGATCGGCAGAGGAACAGTCAGCGACCTGCTGGAAAAATTTGAAGGTGAAAAGCCGCCGCACAGCACCGTATCGAGTGTGGTACGCATCCTGGAGAAAAAGGGATTCGTCGGCCACAAGGCCTACGGCAAAACGCACGAGTATTTCCCCCTTATCAGCAAGGACGATTATGGCCGTCGCTCGCTGGGCGACGTGCTGCGTAATTATTTCGACGGATCGGTTACCCGACTGGTGTCGCACCTGGCAGAAGCGGAAAACCTGGACAAGGACGACCTGGAAGAACTGATGCGCATACTCGATAAATCTTAAAACCCATGCCGCCATGAGCACTTATGCAGCAATTCTTTTCCAGGTATTATTTGCCGTGTCCGCATTGGGGCAACAAATCGCCGATACCACCTTCACTTTTCCCATTGCGCGGCCCGCATATGCTTTCGGCCAGGGCAGCGTTGTGGCTGTAGACGCGGCACACAATAATTTTCATACCCTCGACGGGCGATACGCCCCCTTCGGAAAGGTATTGGCAAACGACGGTTACCGCCTTGTTTCCAACGACGTACCCCTCACACCGGAGGCACTGAAAACATATCGGATTTTTGTCATTTCAAACCCCCTGGACAGTTCCAATACCGCCAACTGGCAGTTGCCGACGCCATCAGCATTCAGTGACACAGAAATTTCGGCGCTGAATACCTGGGTTAAAGCGGGAGGCAGCCTTTTGCTCATCGCCGATCACATGCCATTTGCCGGGGCAGCACACGACCTGGCAAAATCATTCGGCTTCGATTATCTCAACTGTTTCGCATTCGACAACCGGCGCCGGAGCCTCGAACGCTTTTTCAAATCCAACGGCACACTCGCTTCCAACGCCCTGACGCAAAGCATAGATACCGTGATTACTTTCACCGGCAGCGCATTCAGGATACCTCCCGGCGCGGCTCCCTTTTTATTGCTCAGGGATTATACCCTGCTTTCGCCGGAGGTCGCCTGGCAATTCGAGGAAAATACCCCGGCGACAAGGGGCGAGGGTTATTATCAGGGTGCCTCCATGTCCTATGGCAAAGGGCGGGTAGTGGTCATGGGCGAGGCTGCCATGTTTACCGCCCAACTCTCCGGACCCAACCGATCGCCGGTGGGCCTCAACCGCCCCGAAGCGCGCCAAAACAATCAACTATTGCTAAATATCATCCACTGGCTCGACGGGCTGTGACCTCCAGCGGCTTTTCAGGCGGGAGACTTTGTTAATACGGACACCATGGCAATCATATTCTTACTTAAACTGACAATCTGCTGGGGCTTTTTTGCCCTGTTGTACACGTTATTGCTCCAGCGGGAGACGTTTTTCCGTGCCAATCGTATATACCTGCTCGGCTCGGCGCTGGCGGGCGCCATGATGGCGCTGCCGGGCGATTGGCTGTTCGGTTCACCCGACGAAGCACCCGCCGGACAGATCGTGTTGCCGGTTATTTCTGCCGGGCTGGAATATGTGGAAACGACTACCCGCCAATCGAACTGGTTCGACTATCTGTGGATCTTGTATAGCATGGGCGCCCTGGTAACCCTGTTCCGGCTGTTCTGGGGCCTGTCGAAGATTTTCCGGATGCGGATGAATGGCACGGCATCCGATTTGTCCGACGGCTGTATACTGGTCACATCGACAGAGGTTAACGTACCTTTTTCGTTTTTCAAATGGATTTTCGTGCCCGCCGGCGGCAGTGACCGGCACTCCGAAAGTTGCCCCAACTCCGATGCCATGCTCGCACACGAACGCGCCCACGCCCTGGGCTGGCACAGCGCCGATGTGCTCCTGATGGAATTGTTGTGTGTCGCCTTCTGGTTTCATCCGCTGGCCCACTGGTACAGGCGCAGCCTGCGCACCATACATGAATACCTGGCCGATGCCGAAGCATCGGAACAAACCGACAAAAAACAATACGGCCTGATGTTGATCCGGCAGGCGCATCCAGGTATATCGCTTGCCTTCGTCAACCATTTCTTTCAATCACCACTCAAACAACGACTCCTTATGCTCACCCGGCACACCTCTCCCGCGCTGCAGGCCTGGAAATACAGCCTTGCACTACCCGTGTTCATCCTGACAATTATGGTTGCGCGCCAGACATCAGCACAGGCACAACAGGATAAAACCCGGCAAACCGGGAACTCGTTTGAACTCTATGAAATCGATCGGCTGCCCGAATATCCGGGCGGCGAGAAAGCCATGTCCCGATTCCTTGCCGAAAACATCGAATACCCTGCCGGTGCAAAGCGCGATTCAGCGGAAGGCGTGGTAGCCGTAAAATTTGTGATCGACGATACCGGAACAGTCACCGGCATTGAAAATGTAACAACCAATGCGCGACCGGATCTTGTTGAAGAAACCATCCGCGTTGTCGGAATGATGCCCAAATGGACGCCCGCCCGAAAAGACGACAAGCCGGTCAAAGTGATCTTTACCCTGCCCGTCCGGTTCAAACTGAAGTAATTTCCTTATTTTTCAACAATAACTTAAGCTATGAAACACAGTACTTTTTTCACCCGCCTGCTGGCAGGTGCAACACTATTCCTGTTGGCATTGGCGCCGATTTTCGCCCAACAATCTGCTGATTCGCCCGAAAAAATGCCGGAATACCCCGGAGGCATGACTGCATTGATGCAGTACATGGACGACAACATGATTTATCCCGAGGAGGCCAAAAAAGAAAAGGCGGAGGGGACAATCTTTGTAAAGTTCACGGTAAATACGGACGGTTCGATCAGCGATATAAAAACCGTCAACGAGGGCGCTCCAATGCGCCCCGACATGGTGCTGGAGGCGATTCGTGTCGTGAAAGGCATGCCAAAATGGGCGCCCGCACAGAAAGCCGATAAAGTTGTCAGCGTCGAAATGACACTGCCGGTCATGTTCAAACTGGGTTGATCGGGGGAAAACGGACGGAGTATATTATGACAGGACCAACAGTTTTTTTGCCGCTTCCTGCAAGTCCTGTCATAATTACTCTTTTCCAGGGCCGCTTAAAACCGGACCGACAGCCTCGTAAACAACCTCATCCCGTTGCCGCCCATTTGCACGGCATCCCAGGGTCCGCCTGTTTCGTTGTTGAAAGCCCAGCCGGCAGCACCGGGCGCGTAGGCGAGGTCGGGGTGGATGTTCAGGAAGTTATCGACGCCGAGGTTGAACGTGAAGTTGTTGTTGAACTTCCAGGAGGCATAAACATCGGGTACGAGCTTGCCGCTGTACACATATTGATCCGGCACGTATCCATTCCCGTTATCCAGTGGCACCATCGGATTGATACCAAGACCGTCTTCGCCATAGCCCAGCAGGGTGATTTCGCCAAAATAATTGAGGCGGGTACCGATGGTAAACTGTTTGTAACCGTACTCCAGGTTGGCGGCCACCTTAACGGGCGGTGCTGAAGCGAGAATAAACGTCTTTTCGCGGTCGCTCAGGAATGTTTCTTCAAATCCGGTGAGCAGACTGGGAACATTCACCTTGTCGATGGTCATGTCCTGGATATTGGCAGCCACCAGAACGCGGAAACGGCTGTCGCCCATCATCTTCGAGTACTCGCCCACCAGGTCGATCCCTTTGTTGGTTGTATTAACGGCATTGGCAAAGAACTGTGCCAGGCTGACGTTCAGCCCCTGCAGAATACTGGTAAAGTTGGGGTCGAGGTTGGGGTCGAAGGCGTCGAACTGACCCGACAAAACCACGCGGTCGGTCACTTTTACCAGGTAGCCGTCGACCGTAAATGTGAGTTCGCGGGTGGGTTTCCAACTAAATCCAACGCTGGCGTTGACCGATTTTTCCTCTTTCAACTCCGGAATGCCCGCAGCCTTGGTGATCGGGCTGGCATTCGGTGCGATTTTAACCTCCGCAATCTCCCCGCCCTGAACGGTAGTAAACGTACTGCTGAAATTGATCTGCTGCAGCGAGGGCGCGCGGAACCCCGTACTGCCGGATGCACGCAGGTTGAAATTGTCCGCAACCTTGTAGCGGGCCGACAACTTGCCGTTGGCTGTAAAACCGAAGTCGCTGTAGTTCTCCAGCCTTGCCGCCAGGCCGACCAAAAACCGATCGGTCAGGTCGAGTTCAACGTCGCCGTAAGCGCCGATACAGGAGCGGTTTGCATCCGCTTCGTCGTTGGGCTGGTAGCCGGGGAAACCCTGTGAACCCGAGGCTTTCAGGCTATCGTAATTGGCATAGGAAGCCTCTTCGCCCGCGAACAACTGGTAGTTTTCATACCTGAACTCCGCTCCGAAAGCGACATTGAAGCCACTCATAATGTCGGGGTACAGGCGGCTGAAATTCAGGTTGGTGGTATTTTGAAGGAAGCGAAATCCGCCGTCGTCGAAATGCGTCTGATTCGGGCCGAGACCGGCATTAAAGGTCTTGTCGCCAAAAAAGTGGAAGTTGTTGTAGCCCGTGTTGTTGCTGGCATCCCAGTCCCATCCTTCGCCAAAACGCCCTTTCAGGCCGCCGGCAAACGACATATCCTGAATCTCGGTCTGGATATGCGGGTTGAAGAAATAATCATCATCTGCACCAACTTTAATGATCCCGGGCACATCGATCAATTCGGGGCCATCGGTGGGAAAGCGGTCGGGACGCGCGGAAAAGTTCCGTGTAAAGGCAAAGGCGTCGGATTTTTTACCCGTAAAGCCGCCAAAAGTATAGAACGACAGCCGGTCGTTGTCTTTGATGGGGACTTCGGCGTTGAACATTCCGCCGAGACTGGTCAGGGAGCCGTCGCCGTGTGCACGGCGGTAGATATTAATGGGCAGTTCGCCGTCCAGTTCCTGCCGGTAGGTTTTGGCCTGGTTGGCATAACTCAACGTCACGTTTACAAACCCGCCCCTGCCGCCGAGCGGCAGGCCGTAATTCACGCCGGCGGTATACAGCAGTCCGTCCAGTTTTTTGTTGTCGCCCACTTCATAGTAACCCGCTTCTTCGGGTTTGAAAGCGGGGTTGTACTTGCTGTCTGAATATCCGGAAAAGCCCAGGTCGGCGCTCAACTGATTGACGTTTTTTTTCAAAATAATATTCACCACACCGGCAATGGCATCGGAGCCGTATTGTGCCGAGGCGCCGTCGCGCAGGATCTCCACCCTGTCGATCGATTGCACCGGAATGGCGCTCAGGTCGGTGCCGGAGTTGCCGCGGCCGCGCGTGCCGAACACGGCGACGAAGGCCGTTTGGTGCCGGCGCTTTCCGTTGACGAGTACCAGCGTCTGGTCGGGACCAAGACCGCGCAGGGTGGCCAGGTCGATATGGTCGGCGCCGTCAGAACCGCTCTGTTTGTTGTAGTTGAGCGAAGGAGCGCTGTAATTGAGCAGCGAGGTGACATCCGTTCGTGCCGTCGTCTGGCTGACTTGCCCGACGTTGATGATGTCGACAGGTACGGCGGTTTCTGTCTGTGTGCGGTTGGCGCGCCGGGTACCGACGATCACGATCTGGTCGAGGAGGTTTTCGTCGGTAAACATGGCGATATTCACCTCCGAGCGGCCGTTGGTAACCACCTCCTGGGTAGCATAGCCGGTGTATTTGAATACTATTACGGCATCAGGACGGCTCAAAGTCAGTGTATAGGCGCCATCCGGATTGGTATAGGTTCCGTTCGAGGTGCCGCGTTCGAGCACACTGACCCCGGCCAGCGATTCGCCGTTTTGATCGGTAACCTTACCCCGCACCGTGTTTTGGGCGAAAATGCCGCTGATGGCAGCGAGAAAAAAGAAAAGTGAAAAAATCTGCTTCATACAAAAATGGGTTAGTAGTGAACAGGAGCGATGAGAAACGGATGACAAAAAAGTATTGCCAAAGGTAATGTTCGAAAGGCTATATTTATGTGATTGATCCTTTTGCACTTTCGGTCGTATTCCGATTCTTTGGCGTCGTCTCCCTCAATTGCTGTACTTTTGTTCGCCTTCCCAGCCGATTTATCACGCTAAAACCGCAACCTGTGGCCGCCTATGACACATCGCTACACATTATTGACTTTATCGACTGTTCTGTTATTTCTCGGAAGAATCAGTGCCCAGTGTCCTATTACCGTGAACGCCGGCGAAGACATTTATCTCTGCGCTCCGCCCACCCCTACCCAGTTGAACGGGGATATTGGCGGAGACTACCTGAACTTCTTCTGGTCGCCTACAAGCGGGATGTCGGGCTCTAATACCCTCAGTCCGACTGTCAATATAAATATGACCACTTCGTATGTGTTGACGGCGCGCGCTGCTGATTACAGCAACAACCTGATCTCCAACGGAGACTTTGAAGGAGGCAATTCCGATTTTACCAGCGATTATGTCTACAACCCCGGCGATCTTGTGCCGGAAGGGTTTTACGACGTGATCAACAATCCGATGAGCGACCACCCCGGCTTTGCAGCCTGTATGGACCATACCTCGGGCGGCGGCAATATGATGGTGGTCAACGGCGCCGGGATACCCAATCAGAATGTATGGTGTCAGACCGTGTCGGTGATGCCCAATACACAATACGTCTTTTCTGCATGGGTCACTTCCGTAGTGGCCGCTTCGCCCGCCCTGCTCCAGTTTTCGATCAATGGCAGTCCGCTGGGCAACATATTTGCCGCACCGGGCGGTACTTGCAACTGGCAGCAGTTTTTTCAACTGTGGAACAGCGGACCGAACAGCAGTGCGACCATTTGCATCGTCAACCAAAATACAACCCTGGGTGGCAATGATTTTGCGCTCGACGACATCGTTTTTGCACCCACCTGTCTGGTCACCGACACCGTCACGGTACATATCGTCAGCATTGCCGCCGCCGCCGCGCCGGCTTTGTCGTTTATCCCCTGCGACGGCGCCAACATTACCCTCAATGGCAATGGCTCCAGCGTTGGCCCAAACATTACCTACAACTGGGACACCCCGAACGGCAATATCGTATCCGGTCAAAATACCCTGTCGCCCGTGGTGAATGCCGCCGGCACCTATACCCTTACGGTCACTTACGACAACGGCTTCGTTACCTGCACCAAAACAGCCACCGTGACCGTCGCCGAAAGCCCGAGCCAACTGTCGGCCTGGATCAACCCTGTGTCACCCATTGGCTGCGGCTCCAATACGGCCATCCTGATCGGCAACTCCAGCCAGCCGGGTTTTTCTATCTATGAATGGACGGCCGGTCCCGGTGGCAACATCATCAGCGGTGCAAACTCCAAAATTGCAACGGTCGATCAACCGGCAGTGTATACCCTGCTCGTCACCAATACCGCAACGGGCTGTACGGCTACTGCCGAGGTAACCGTCACCACCGCCACCAACCCGCCGACGGCTGTGGCCACCGTATCCGACACCATCAGTTGCCTGCAACAGACGGTACCGCTGTCGGGCGCAGGCTCCACGACCGGACCAAACATCACCTATGCCTGGACGACGTCCAACGGCATCGTCGTTTCGGGGCAAAACACCCAGAACGCCAATGCCGGCGCCGGTGGCCTGTACATTCTTTCCGTGACCAATACCTCCAACAACTGCACGGCCGCAGATACGGTTATCGTGGCCGCCGATACCGTTTCGCCCGTCATCAGTATATTGCCGCCGGGGGTACTGGATTGCAACACCGATACCCTGAGCCTTACAGCCACGGTAACGCCTGCAAATGCAACGGCCGGCTGGGCGGCCAATCCCGGCAATATCGTTTCCGGAGGAAACAGTCTCAGCCCGCAGGTGAACGCGGCGGGCATGTACAGCCTGACCGCCACCAATCCTTCAAACGGCTGTTCCGCAACCGGCTCGATTACCGTAAATACCGACTACACGCCTCCGGTCGCCACGATTCAACCGGCAGATTCCATTACCTGCCAGTTCCCGACGGTGACCCTGTCGGGCAACGGCTCCAGCTCGGGACCGAACTTTATTTATGCCTGGTCGGCCGGAGCCGGAGGAAATATCGTTTCGGGACAAAATACCCTGAACCCCGTAGTAAACGCCCCGGCGCCTTATACCCTGCTGGTTACCAATACTACAAATGCCTGCACGGCCACTGCTACCATACTTGTATCAGCCGATACCAATATTGTTGTAGCCATTGCCAACGCGCCGGATACATTGAGCTGCGTCGTGCTGACCTCGATACTCAATGCCGACGGCTCTTCTTCCGGGCCGGCCATGACTTATTTGTGGACCACCGGCGACGGCAACATCAGCGGCGGCGCCGACACGCCCAACCCCACGGTTGATCAGCCGGGTACTTACCAGTTGCTGCTTACCAATACGGCCAATGGCTGCTCGGCTACGGATCTGGCCATCGTTACAGAGGATATTGCAGCGCCGGATGTGGCTTTAACCCCGCCGGCACAGCTGACCTGTTCGAACCCGACCCAGACCATTCAGGGCCAGAACCTTTCCCTGCCGGGAAATTTCTCCTACGTGTGGACGGCTCCTGCAGGGGGGAATATCATCTCGGGCGACTCAACACTCAACCCTGTGGTTAATGCGCCGGGGATGTATGTCATCACAACCACCAACCTGACGAATGGATGCACCAGTCTGGATTCGGTAGCGGTAACCCTTGAAGCGGGTACACCCGTCGCAGTAGCATCCGTGCCCGGACCGCTGACCTGCATTACCACAACGCTGACCCTCAACTCCAACGGTTCTTCCAACGGGCCGAATTTTACCTACAACTGGACGACCATTGACGGCAATATCAGCGGGGGCGCCGACACGCCTGCGCCGAACGTGAACCAACCCGGCACTTATCAGTTGCTGATCACCAACACCAACAACGGCTGTACGGCAACTACCAACGTCGTCGTAACACAGAATACCACCCCGCCGACAGTACAGATCAATGCGCCACCGGTATTGACATGTACCAACAGTCAGTTTCTTCTGGACGGCGACGGCACGGGAGATGCGACATGGTCAACTATCGGCGGAAATATCGTTTCCGGTGGAAACCAGTTCGGCAACTGCCTGATCGACGCGCCGGGTGTGTACATCCTGTCGTCGATCGACCCCTCCAACGGCTGCTCGGCTGCCGATACGGTGACGGTCAGCGCCAACCAGCAACAGCCCCAGATCAGTGTGACGCCTCCTGGACTGCTCACCTGCCTGGTTACCACAGTTACTATCCAAACAATTGCTTCCGGAGACTCGCTGGCTTACCAGTGGCAAACCGCAGGAGGGCAATTCGTGTCCGGCCAAAACGCCGCATCGCCTGTTGTAGATGCAGGAGGCGCCTATACCCTGACCGTAACCGACCAGGTCAATGGCTGCACCAATACGGCAACAACAACCGTCAGCCAGGACATCATACCTCCTGATATCCAGATCGCTGCGCCGGGCATCGTCACCTGTACCAACCCGACACAGGTTATTTCCGCCCAAAACCTCACCCTGCCGGGCAACTTCACCTATACCTGGACGGCGTCTTCGGGTGGCAATATTATTCTGGGAAATGACGCGCTCTCTCCTACCGTCAATGCCGGGGGCAACTACAACCTTGTCGTAACGAACACCGCAAACGGATGCAGCGCCAGTTTCGACGCAAGCGTTCAGCAAAACACCACCCTGCCTGTTGCCAATGCAGGATTGGACGATACCCTTACCTGCAATATCAATGCTCTGTCCATCAACGGATCGGGTTCAGGTACCGGTACCCTGGCCTATGCGTGGACGGCCTCTTCTGGTGGCAATATTCTTTCCGGGCAAAACACCCCTGTTCCTACCGTCGATGCACCGGGTACCTATACCTTGCTTGTCACGGATATCGATAACGGCTGCACGGCAACCGATACCGCAGAAATATTCAACGACGACAGCGCCCCGCAGGCAGATGCGGGCCCGCCGGCAACGCTGACCTGCATACTGGCGCAAACCACCCTGAACGCCAGCGCCAGTACCGGCCCGAATTATACTTACAGTTGGACGGCTTCCGGCGGCGGCAACATTGTTTCGGGCACAAACACCCTGACGCCGCTTGTCGACGAGCCGGGTGTGTACACCCTGACGGTAAGCAACATCAACAACGGGTGCGTCGCCACTTCCCAGGTCTCCATCGCAGAAAATGTCACTACCCCGCCGGCAGGCATCGGCGCGCCGGGTACGCTGACTTGTTCGATTACCCAGATCGGCCTCAACGGTACGCCTTTGACCGGTAATTACACCTGGCAGTGGCAGACCACCAACGGAAATATCCTTTCCGGCGTCAACACGCCTACCCCATCGGTAAACCAGCCCGGCTCGTACACACTTGTAGTGACAGATACACAAAACGGCTGCTCGGCTGCTGCCTTTACCGTCGTCAGCCAGAACATAACGCCGCCTATTATTTCCACAACAGCGCCTCAGATACTGACCTGTTCGGTGCTGAACGTTCCTGTTAACGGCACCGTCAGCCAGCCGGCTTCCGGATTCAGCATTTCCTGGTCGACTGCCAACGGAAACATTGTTTCGGGCCAGAATACGCTTACGCCGGTTGTGAATGAACCCGGTACGTATGTAATGACCGTGCAGAATACGCAAAATGGCTGCACCACCACATCACAGACGACCGTCGGGCAGAATATCACCCCTCCGCTGGCACAGGCAGCCGCCCCGTCGCAGATCACCTGCGCGGTCACGTCTGTTTCGCTGGACGGCGCCGGCTCGTCGGTAGGGGCTGGAATTATTTACGCCTGGTCGGGCGCCCAGATCACGGGCGGGCAAGGCACCCTGACCCCCGTGGTAGCCGCAACCGGTCCCTATACACTCACCGTAACCGATCCGTCCAACGGCTGTACGACTTCGGCGACTGCAACCGTCACGAGCAATACCACGCCGCCGGATGCGGCGATTGCATTGCCCGGATCGCTGACCTGTATCCAAAACAGCGTAACGCTGGATGCGGGCGCCTCCAGCCAGGGAACCGGCTTCACAGCGACCTGGACGACGGCGACCGGCCAGATTACTTCGGGACAAAATTCCCTGACCCCCGTGGTGACCCAGCCGGGCGTATATGTTCTGACCGTTCAGAATACCCAAAACGGATGCACCCAGACGGCGCAAACAACCGTTTTACAAAATACGACTCCCCCCGGCGCCGAAGCAGGTACCGCGCCCGAATTGAATTGCAACCAGCCGCAGGTCAGCCTGTCCGGCAGCAGTCCGGCGCCCGGAACGATGAATTATGCCTGGTCGACAAGCAACGGAAATATCCTGAGCGGAGCGCTTACACCCGCACCCACGGTAGATGCGCCCGGCCAGTATACCTTGCTTGTAACCGACCCTGCCAATGGCTGCACCTCGACGGATGCGCTGCTGGTGAGCGAAGTGCCGCCCCCGGCCTTTGAGCCGGAACTCTTCCAGCCCGATTGCCACAATGCCAAAGGCGCTGTGGAAATTACTGCGGTTTCAGGCGGGGCGCCACCGTTCTCGTATTCCAAAAACGGCGGACAAAACTATCAGGGGCAGCCGTTCTTTAACAACCTCGCTCCCGGCTTTTACGACCTCGTGGTACAGGACGGGTACGGCTGTACGGCCGAAACAACCGTCGAATTGAAGGCGCCGTTTTTCCCGGAAGTTGATTTGGAAGACTTTATACGCATCCAACTGGGCGACTCGGTGCTGTTGCAGCCTGTGCTCAATCAACCTGCCATCAATATTGCCACCTGGCAGTGGTCGCCGGCCGACGGTCTGTCTTGTGTCGACTGCCCCACACCCACGGCGAAGCCGCTGCGGCCTACCGTTTATACCCTGGTCATTACCGATCAGAACGGCTGTACGGCGACGGCAAAAATCGAACTGCGGGTCGACCGGCAGCGCATTTTGTATGCGCCGAATATCTTCTCGCCAAACGACGACGGGCTGAACGACACCTTTACCCTGTATGGGCGAGGGGTAAAAGAAATACACAGCCTCCAGATTTTCGACCGATGGGGGGCGGAGATATTCCTGGTTGAGCATCTGATGGTCAACGACGAATTGCGCGGCTGGAAAGGCCGTTTCCGGGGCAACCAACTCAACCCGGCCGTATTCGTCTGGCAGGCAGTTGTGGAATTCGAAGACGGTGTTACGGAAGTCTTTTCAGGAGATGTGACGTTGATGCGGTGAGGGATGAATTTTGGGGTAATTTTTCTAACCTTGCGCCAAAAAATCGCATTATGCCGAAAAAGAACGGCACAGGTATCATAATCGGTCGTTTTCAGGTATTTGAACTGAACGAGATTCACGAAAAGCTGATCGCTTCCGTGATGGATTTGCATGAGCGGGTCATTATTTTTCTTGGCTCCAATCCGGCGCCGAGCCTGCAAAACCCGATCGACCTCGAGCTGCGGGTACTCATGATCAACGACCGGTATGGCGACGATATTCAGGTGGAGGAAATGCCCGATCTGCCCGACGACCGCATCTGGAGCCAGGAACTTGACCGGCGCATTCTCGAACTGCGCCCTGTCGGCGATGTAACCCTGTACGGAACGGAGGAAGACTTTGTGAGCCACTATTCCGGACGTTATCCCGCTACGATACTCGAAGCAAAAGAGGAGGATTTTCCCGAAGACCCGCAGATGGAAGCGCTGGAAAACCTGCGTGACTTCCGCGCCGGTATCATTTATGCCAACATGCGCCGCTTCCCTACGGTATACCCCACGGTTGATATTGCCGTGTTCAGAAACGACCGGCGCGAACTCATGCTGGCCCGGAAACCCAACGAGACGAAATACCGGCTTCCCGGCGGTTTTACCGATCCCGAAGATGAAAGTTACGAAGAGGCTGCCCTGCGCGAACTGGGGGAAGAATGTGGAGAGATCATGATCGACGATCTCACCTACCTCGGATCCTGCCGTATCGAGGACTGGCGCTACCGGGGTTCATGGGACAGCATCATGACGCACCTGTATGCCTGCGTGCTGTCGGACGGTGAGCCGGAGCCCAACGACGATATCGAGGAACTGCGCTGGTTCGACGTAAAAAAACTTAACGACGATCACTTTGTGCAGGAGCACCGGCCATTGTGGGAAATGTTACAGGAGTATTTAGAGGAAGAGGCCTGAGAAACTGTCTGCTCAGGATTCTGCTTCCTCAGCCACCGGCGCTTCATTTTTTTCGTCTGCAATATCAATCTCCACCCGCAGGTTTTCGATGATAAACTCCTGACGTTCAGGCGTATTCTTGCCCATGTAGTAGTCCAGCACGTGGTCCAGATTGGTCTCTTCAGGCAGGATAACCGGATCGAGTTTGATGTTCTCGCTGATGAAGTCGGCAAACTCGTTCGGGCTGATCTCGCCCAAACCTTTGAACCGCGTGATCTCCGGTTTCCCCCGTAATTTTTGGATAGCCTGCTGCCTTTCCGTATCGGAATAACAGTAAAACGTCTGTTGCTTGTCGCGCACGCGGAACAGCGGTGTGTCGAGGATATACAGGTGACCGTTGCGCACCAGATCGGGGAAAAACTGGAGGAAAAACGTGAGCAGCAGCAGACGAATGTGCATGCCGTCGACATCGGCATCGGTGGCGATCACAACGCGGTTGTACCGCAGGTCGTCGAGCGAGTCCTCGATATTCAGGGCGTGCTGGAGCAGGTTGAACTCCTCATTCTGGTACACGATCTTTTTGGTCAGACCGAAGCAGTTGAGGGGTTTGCCGCGCAGGCTGAACACCGCCTGGGTATTCACATCACGGGCCTTGGTGATGGAGCCGCTGGCGGAGTCGCCCTCGGTGATGAACACCGTACTACCGAGCCGCATTTCTTCCGGCCCTTTTTCGTTGAGGTGGTACCGGCAGTCGCGCAATTTTTTGTTGTGGATATTGGCAGCCTTGGCGCGCTGGTTGGCCAGTTTCTTGACATCGGCGATCTCCTTGCGCTCACGCTCCGATTGCTGGATACGCTTGAGCATCTCTTTGGCCACCTCGGGATTTTTGTGCAAATAATCGTCGAGGGCCTTGGCCAGAAAATCATTCATCCAGGTGCGGATATTCTGTCCGTCGGGGCTGATCTTGTCGGAACCGAGCCGGGTTTTGGTCTGCGATTCAAACACCGGCTCCTCCACCCGTACGCTCACGGCAGCAATTATACTCTCCCGAATATCCTTGGCATCGAAGTTTTTCTTGAAGTGGTCGCGTACCGTTTTCACCAACGCCTCGCGGAAAGCATTGAGGTGGGTACCGCCCTGCGTCGTATTCTGACCGTTCACGAAGGAGTAGTACTGTTCGCCGTAGTGGTCGCCGTGTGTAATGGCCACCTCCACGTCTTCGCCGGTCAGGTGAATGATCGGGTAGCGTATTTTTTCGACGTTGGTTTTCTTTTCCAGCAGGTCGAGCAGGCCGTTTTTGGAGAAAAATGTTTTACCGTTGAAATTGATGCGCAACCCGGCGTTGAGATAGGCGTAGTTCCACAGTTGCTGCTCCACGTACTCGTTTACCCAACGGAACTGGCGGAACATACCGTTGTCGGGCTTGAAGAAGATCAGGGTGCCGTTTTCTTCCTTCGTAGATTCAAGTTTGCTCTCTTTGGTCAGGTTGCCGAACTGAAACTCTGCCCATTTGGCCTTGCCGTCGCGGATGGCCGTCACCTTGAAGTATTCGGAGAGGGCATTTACGGCCTTGGTACCCACGCCATTGAGGCCGACGGATTTTTTAAAGGCCTTGGAATCGTATTTGGCGCCGGTGTTGATCTTGCTCACCACGTCGACTACTTTGCCCAGCGGAATGCCACGGCCGTAGTCGCGCACGGTAACGCCCGCTTCGGTGATGCTGACGTCGATATATTTTCCGTAACCCATGGCGTACTCGTCGATGGAGTTGTCAAGCACTTCCTTGAGCAGCACGTAGATGCCGTCTTCGGGACTGCTGCCATCGCCGAGTTTGCCGATGTACATTCCCGGGCGAAGCCGGATATGCTCGCGCCAGTCGAGTGATTTGATTTCGTCTTCGGTATAACGTGTCTCCTGCATGGGCTTGTCGCGCTTCGTTTTTTGTTGTTCAGGCGCCGCCTGTTTACGGTCGTTGCCTGTATTCTTCCGCTTCGATGTCTTGTAATTGGCGCCCAAAGTAATGCAGTTTTGATCGTTTGACAAAAGGGTTGGCAGTATTCGGGCAAATTTAAAACAAATGTTTTGCAATAAAGAACAAATTGTGTTTATTATTTCAGGTTTTGTGTCTCGCATCCGACCGAAATCTGCTTTTAACGTCTGCAGATATAGATGTCCGATACCTTTGAAGAACCCGTTATCAAACAAATACCCGCAAATGAATCAATCACTCACTTTCCGATTTATCACTTTTTTGCTGTTCTGCGTGCTGATGTCCGGCGCTGTATTTGCCCAGAGTACTTTTCAAAGAATATATGAGCGGCCCGCCTCCAACGACGTCGCCAGCTCCATTATCCCAACGGCAGACGGTTACCTGATAGCCGGCTCCGCACGCAGCGTCGGTACCAACAGTTGGGATGCATCCCTGATAAAAACAGACTACGATGGCAATATTTTGTGGCAAAAAACCTACGGATTTACCGGCGGCGGGCTGGATGATTTTTACCATGTGACGGAAACAAACGACGGCGGTTTCCTGGCAGTAGGCTCGTCGAGCGGGTTTGAAAACGGCCCTACCGACCTTATCATGGTAAAAACAGACGCAGATGGCAATCCGCTCTGGCAAAAACACATAAGTGGCAGCAGTTCCAACTTCAGCGAGTGGGGAAATTTTATCCTGCCGGTATCCGGCGGCTATCTTATTTCGGGGACTGCCGCCACTAAAATCGGGTCTGTGGCCTATTACAGTGGGCTTCTGCTCCGCACCGACTACAATGGAGATGTGCTTTGGATGCAGAAATACTCCTCCGGAACCAGCCATACCAGGCATCTGAGCGCCCGGTATATAAGCGGAGACACCCTGTTTGCCTGTGGGCAACGCGACAGCGCCGGTATTTTTGCCCTGATAAATGCTGCAACCGGAAACCTGATAGCGATGCAGTCGTTTGACGGGGTCACTTTTACCAACGATGCCTTTCAGTCCATGGCTGAAGCCTCAAACGGCGATTTCTTTCTGGCCGGTCAGGTGGACGACGTCGCCGGCCAGAAACAATGGGTATGTCGTGTCAGCAGAACGGGTGAACTGAAATGGTCCAAAGTTTATTCCGATATCGGGCAAGGCGTTATCATATCGCTTTCAGACGACCATTTTTTGCTGATAACAAGGCCTGCAATCGTGGCAGGCAATCTATACGACCCGATACTGGTAAAAATTGACGGCAACGGGGATGTGGTATGGTCCGAAAAGTACGGCAAGGCAGGTACCGATGTATTTAGTGCTGCCCTGGAAACTCCGGATGGCGGCATCATTGCGGTCGGGTCAACCCGACCGCTAAATAACAATACTCTGCCTGTCACGCTGGTGGTAAAAACAGACGAAAACGGCCGGGTAGCCGGTTGCTGTCGCCAGCCGTTCAATGTAACTGCCATACCGTATCAGGTGATGTCCAATGCCTCCGGCTTTACCCAATCGGCTTTTTTTGATCCTGTGGACTTTACCCTGATCGCGGATGAAAACATGCTTACACCACTCGATTATTGCCCGGCCGGCCCTTCGGAACAATTGTCCGATACGGTGTTCATCTGTCCCGGCGATTCCGTACTGATTGGCAGCGCCTATTACAACGCACCGGGGACGGTCGTATATACGCTGCCAGGCACGCCATGCGATACCGTGGTCACCTACACCATACAATACACTGACCCGGGAGATGTGTCCGTAATCGATGTTCAATGTCCAGCCGATTTGGTTGTTCAGGCGCCATCCGGCACAACAGCGGTAGCAGTTGATTTTGATACGCCGGACGCATACAGCGATTGTCTGTGCCCGGGTATCGATATTGTCCAGGTGCAGGGACCCGCAAGCGGCAGCGCCTTTCCTGTGGGAACCCATTCCGTCTGCTTTCTGGCACAGGATGGCTGCGGCAACTCGGCGGGATGTTGCTTCCAGGTCAGCGTCGTCGAAGCGGAAGACGCCTGCGACGTGAAAACCGGCGGCTGTACAACCTTCGAATTACTGCGCATCACACGGGATGCAGCGTGGCGTCGGACCTATCATATCCGCATTACGAACAATTGCGTTCCACCGCTGGTCTATGCCGCATTCCAGTTGCCCGACGGAGTGATTGCAGATGCCCCGGTAAACGGTAATACGCACATCTCTCCCGGCGGACACCCCTACTCAGTCCGCAACCCGAATCATTCGCCCTTCCATTCCATTCGTTTCACCGCACAGGGCGCCGGAATTCAGGGCGGCACATCAGATGTATTCCAATACACCCTGCCGCCGCAATCAGCGCCGGATTATATACATGCTATCGTAAAAACGGGCAGTCAAACTTATTCCGAAGCACATTTGAACACATTCAATTGTCCCGTAACATTCGATCCCGATGCATCGAAACCCATCGAAGAGCGAAATACCGAAATGGCTTTTCAGGAAGACGCCATTCATCTTTTCCCCAACCCAACCTCCGGTGTCTTGTTTGTACGCCTGAAATCAGGAACTGGTGCAGTACAACAAGTCCGGATATTTGATGCAAGGGGAAATCTGGTGTATACCCAATACGCCGGGGCTGATGAGCAGGTTCTAAAGATTGATTTGCCCACGGGTATGGTTGCCGGATTGTATTTGGCTGAAACGACTGTTGAAGGAGGAAGTCGACTTGTAAAGCGTTTTATGTTTCAGTGAACGGGGGCAACACACTTCCAGACCCGTTTTGCTTGCGTTGTTTCCCCGGATTTCCTAATCCGGGGTACAATCCGGGGTACCTGTGCCGCGAATATGGTGGTACGGGCTACTTTTGGCCTGACACTTCCAAAATTTCACCATGATGACAGTCAAAAAAATGCATGCATGGGTTTCCCTTGTTTTTGCCCTGAGTTTCTTTTCCGCCTGTTCCATTTCGGGCCAGATTCCCGAAGCCGAAAAACGCATGCCGGACCCGCAAACGGTACAACTGGCCGATTCGCTGTACCACAACATGCAGCCCCAGCAACATTTTCATGATAAAAGCCAACTGCTGCAAATCCTGCAACAACATGAAGGGCGCCCGACCGATATGAACCATATCAAAGGCCTCGGTCGCCAGGAGTTTGAAATGCACTACCTCGTTTTTCCCTTGCGGGTCGCCGTCGTGGTCGACCCCGTCCGCCCCGACCTGCCAGCCCTGCCGCGCATCTATAAAGGTATCGAAATACTAAACCGGGCCATTTCGGATGCCTGGATACAGTTCAGGATCGTACGGATGGATACTATCTTCGAGGCCGTCACGATAAACAGTCTGAAGGAAAACGGATACGATACCTACTATGCCTTTTCAGGGAAATACGACCTGAAAGACACCACTACGGTGTACCTGATCGACAACGACGAGAACCTGTGTCAGGATTTTTCCTGCGCGCGCACACAGGGCTTTGCCAATATCCTCGAGACCTATACCAACAACGTGGTGGTCGATAAATTTTTTGTCGACGACTTCAAGGTGATGCCGCACGAATTCGGGCATTATTTCGGACTGCTGCACAGCGCCGAAACCCGCTTCGGCCTCGAGCGCGTCGACGGCAGCAACTGCCATGAAGCCGGCGACCGTGTATGCGATACCCCCGCCGACCCGGGCGAGTTGTACGCCGTGTACGTCAACTACTCCAACTGCGAAATGAAGGGACTGAAGGAACAGGGTACGGGACTGGAATACCACCCCTTGATCAACAACTACATGTCGTATTACCCGCCCTGCTATATGCGCAAATTCTATTTCACGCCAGGGCAACTGGATGTGCTCTTTTTTGCCGCCGTGCATGTGCGCCCGAACCAGATCATCGAGTTGGGGGAAATGCCGGAATTTTAGGGTAAAAAACCCTATTCGCCCCGTCTGACGCGCAGCGTCTGCACGGGGGGGGTAAAGAACCCTATTCGCCCCGTCTGACGCGCAGCGTCTGCACGGGGGGAGAAAAGAACCCTACTCGCCCCGTCTGACGCGCAGCGTCTGCACGGGGGGGTAAGAACCCTACTCGCCCCGTACAGACGCTGCGCGTCAGACGAGGGGGAGTCCCCGTACAGACGCTTCGCGTCAGACGGGGGGGACCACCCGGTCCACATACTCGGTCCCCAGCCCGACCCACTCTGCCAGCGCCTTGTCCGTTTCAAAACCCTCCGGCGACACATAGAGAAAGCCTTTCAGGCTGCGGCCGGTAAAGTCCATCTCCCGGCAATGCGGGTGCTCCAGCGAGGGTTCGTACTTCTCCGCGACGACACGCACCATGAGTTCGTCTTTGACGATACCGCAGGCCATTTTGCCTTTGTACATGAAGGCCAGTCCACCGAACATTTTTTTTTCTTCCACATCTTCACGGGCAGCCAGCACCACGCGGATGCGATCGGCCAGTAGTTCATTGTATGCCATAATTTACGCGTTGGAATGCAGGGCCATACGATTCCCTTCGCTGTCCACAAATAACGCCATATACCCGTATTCGGGTGATATTTGCGTCTTGGGTTTGATGATCCGGCCGCCGGCCGCCTCGACGCGGTCGAGTACTTCGTTCAGGTCTGGATTGGCTTCAAGGTATACCAGAACGCCTTTCGTTTCGCTGGGCTGATACGACTCGTGCTGGCAAAGCGCCCCGGCGACACCGGTGTGCGGAAACATACCCATTTTGAGGCCGCCGAAATCCATCAACCGGACTTCCATCTGAAAAATGGTGTCGTAGAATTTTTTCGCCCGCCCGATATCGGTAGCAGGGATTTCAAACCAGGTGGTCCATGATTTCATAAGTGGTCAGGTGAAAGTGTGAACGATGTTTTTGTTTTGCAAAAATAGATTTTGCGCTCAAA